>JADMIO010904339.1_pt1 | contig 77607 bp, 81 predicted proteins | sample 8958161 | NCBI WGS metagenome assembly JADMIO01 (sample SAMN16585339, study PRJNA669376) | soil metagenome | isolation source: Crop rotation soil | place: USA: Cullars Rotation, Alabama | collected 2011
CGCGACAACTTGTCCACGTGGAATTCTAAGCTTAGGATCCCAATGTGCTGGAAAGAACGTCGGGCGTGCGCTCGAGGCCGGGTGGAAGAAGAGCGGCCACGAAGTCCGCTTCGGCAAGCGTGAATCGAACAAGGACGCGGCGCAATGGGGCGAGCTGGTCGTCCTCGCCACCCCGTGGCCCGCGACGAAGGACGCGATCGCGGCGTGCGGCAGCCTCGCCGGCAAGGTGGTGCTGGACGCGACCAATCCGTTGCTCGCGAACCTTGCCGGGCTGGATCATGCCGATGGCTCGGGGGGCGAGCGGGTCGCACGCTGGGCGGCCGGCGCCAAGGTCGTGAAGATCTTCAATACGACCGGCTTCAACAACATGCTGGACGCGCGCTATGCCGCCGGCAAGCCGATGATGCTCTATTGCGGCGACGACGCGGGTGCGAAAGGCATCGCCAGGCGCTTGGCGGAGGACCTCGGCTTCGATCCGATCGACTTCGGCCCGCTGGCGAATGCGCGCTACAGCGAGAACGTGGCGATGAGCTGGATCTAGCTCGCGATCAAAGGCGGGATCGGCCGCGATATTGCCTTCGTGCTCGCGCGCCGATAAAGGAGGCTTGGCCGACGAGATGTAGCACAATGGGCGGCGTGAAGGCCGGGCTCGCCATCGCCGCCATCCTCGGCATCGCCCTCTGCGCGCGCGCCGCCGCCGACACGCTGGAGGACGCGAAGCGCGAAGGCGAGGTCATCTGGTACACGTCGATGAACGTGTCGGACGCCGATGCGGTGCTCAAGCCTTTCCGCGAGCGCCGTCCGTTTCTCGAGATCAGCTTCGTGCGCGCGACCAGCGACCGCATCCGCAACCATATCCTGAGCGATGCGGCGGACGGCCGCTCCACCTGGGACGTTGTGGCGTTCCGGCTGTTCGACGTGGCGGCGCTGATTCGCGAAGGCCTCGTGGCGCAGTATCGCTCGCCGGAAATCGCGGCCGGCGCGGCGCCCGGCACCGTCGACCCGGACGGCCGGTGGGCCGCGCTCTTCTTGCACGAGTACGTCATTGCCTATAACACGCGCCTGGTAAAGGCGGCGGACGCGCCCAAATCCTGGCAGGACCTCCTCGGGCCCAACTGGGCGGGGCGGTTTGCGCTCGACGAGGGCGACCTGGAGTGGTACGCGGGAATGCTCGATTACTGGGGACGCGAACGGGGCGGCGCGTTCATGCGCGCGCTCGCACAGCAGAAGCCGCAGCGCGTGCGCGGCCACCAGGCGCTCGCCCGCCAGCTCGCGGCCGGCGCCTTCCCGCTCGCGCTCGTCTACTCGAGCGACGTGGAGGCGCCGCGGCTGGTGGACGCGCCGGTGCACCTGGTGAAGAACCTTGATCCGGTGATCCTGGCGCCCACGGCAGTCGCGATCTCCAGCAAGGCGCCTCATCCGGCGGCCGCGCGGCTGCTGGTCGACTACCTTCTGTCCAAGGACGGGCAGCAGGCAATCCGCAACCGCAACCGCGAAGCTGTGCGCACGGACGTCCAGCCGGCAAAGGCGCGAACATCGCCGCACACGCATCCGGTGAATCCGCGCCTGCTGGAAAACTACGCCGAGCACGAAGCCGAGTTCCGCCGCGTGCTCGGCAAGCGCTAGCCCTGATCGAACGCGGCTGACGGAGTCGTCAGGCCGAGCCGCGGTTCACGAAGCGCTCACCGGCATGCCCGCGGCGCGAGCGCGCGGAGTAAGCTACCCCGGCAAGAGGAGAGGCCAACCCATGATGCAGAAAAGCGTCACTACGTTCATTGCAGCGCTGTTTGCGTTCGCCGCCGGCCAGTTGCTTGCTCATGACGAACCGCAAGCGAAGAAGAAGGAAAACTACGGCCGCGTGATGTTCAAGACCTCCTGCAACGCGCAGGCGCAGAAGGAGTTCGAGAAGGGCCTGGCACAGCTGCATTCGTTTTTCTTCCCCGAGACAGTGAAGACGTTCTCGGCCATCCCGCAGATTGATCCTAGCTGCGCCATCGCCTACTGGGGCATTGCCATCAGCCAGCGACCCAATCCTCTGGTGGGGCCGTTCGACGCCGCAACTCTCAAGCGCGGTCTCGACGCCGTGGAAAAAGGCGAGGCGATCGGAGCGAAGACCGCACGCGAGCGCGACTGGCTCGGCGCGCTGAAGGAATACTTCAGGGACTACGACAAGGTGGACCAGGATACGCGCACGCAGAACTACGAGCGGGCGATGGAAGCGCTCAGCAAGAAATATCCGAGCGACGTCGAAGCGAAGATCTTCCATGCGCTCGCGCTGAACGAGATCTTCGATCACAAGTCGATGGAGCCGCTGCTGAAGGCCATCGCCATCCTCGAGCCGCTCGACAAGAAATATCCCGAGCATCCCGGCATCGCGCATTACCTCATCCACAGCTACGACTTCGCGCCGATCGCGCCGAAAGGCGTGCCTGCCGCCAACAAGTACGCGAAGATCGCGCCGTCGGCGCCGCATGCGCAGCACATGCCCTCGCACATCTACTCGATGGTCGGCATGTGGGAAGAATCGATCCGCTCGAACGAGCGTGCCGTCGAAGTGAGCCGCGAGATCGGCGCGCAGAACTGGCCCGGCACGGGCAAGATCTTTCCGCAGGCTCCGCATGCCTGGGATTTCATGGTCTACGCCCATCTGCAGCTTGGGCAGGACGCGAAGGCGAAGGCATTGGTAGAGGAAATCCAGGCGGCGCAGATGGGCCTTTACCCCAACGTTGGCGTCTATACCGCGATGGTCGCGGTGCCGGCCCGTTATTACCTCGAGCGGCAGGACTGGGCTGGCGCGGCGCGACTGCAGCCGCTCGCCGCCGGGTATCCCGCCGCGGAGTGGCAGCGCGCGATCTCGGATGCGATCAGCTACTTCGGCAGCGCCATGGGGTCGGCGCGCTCGGGTGACGTGGCCCTCGCCGAGGCGACGGTGCAGAAGCTGAAAGCGCAGCGCGAGACGCTGCTCAAGGCGAAGCAGGGCTACTGGGCGGAGCAGGTGGAGGTGCAGGTGCTCGGGGCGCAGGCGTGGGTCGAGCAGGCGAAGGGCAACAAGGCCGAAGCGCTGAAATTCATGCGCGCCGCGGCCGACCTCGAGGACGGTAGCGAGAAGCACGTGGCGATGGAAAACCGCCTGTACCCGATGCGCGAGCTCCTCGGCGACATGCTGCGCGAGCAGGGTGAGAACGCCCAGGCGCTGAGGGAATATGAGCTTTCGATGAAGAGCACGCCCAACCGGCTGCGCGCCTTCTACGGCGCGGCAAAGGCGGCCGACGGCGCCGGAGACTCGAAGACGGCGGCCACCTATTACCGGCAGCTTGCGCGCCTTACGCGAACCGCCGACGGCGATCGCGCGGAGCTGAAGGAGCTCAATCAGATCATGGCGAAGTGAGCGCGCGTCGGCTCGCATCGGCCCTCGCCGGCGCCCTGGCGGGTGCTTGCGCGGCGCTCGCGCCCGGCGTGGCGCTCGCCGATCCGGCGAGCGACGAATCTTCCGAAAGCGCGCTCGAGCCCGACTACGCCGCCGGGCTCAAAGCGATCGAGGCGAAGAACTGGAGCGAGGCAGTCCGGCTGCTTTCTTCCGCGGCGCTGCGCGATACGCGCAACGCGGACATCCAGAACTCTCTTGGCTTCGCCTACCGGAATTCGGGCGACCTGTCGCGCGCGTTTCAGCATTACAACCGGGCGCTGACGCTCGATCCGCGCCATCGCGGCGCCCACGAATACATCGGCGAGGCCTACCTGATGATCGGCAACCGCGCCAAGGCTGAGGAGCATCTGGCGGCGTTGAAGACCATCTGCCTGATTCCGTGTCCGGAGTACGGGCACCTCGAAAAGAAGCTTGCCGAATACCCGGCCGCAACCGGCAAATGAAGAAGCGCCTGCGGCTTGGCCGCGCTTTTCCGGCGCGCGCAACGCAGCCGCCCGCTTGCTCCATATAATGGATCAAACCTCACGGCCGTCAGGGCACTCCTCCGCATAGTTGAGTAATGACGCATGGACAAGCTGCTCGCAATGGAGCGCTTCGCGCGCATCGTGGAAAAGGGAAGCCTGACCGCGGCGGCGGCCGACTGCGCGACCTCGCTGCCGTCGATGGTGCGAAGCCTGGCGACGCTCGAGCGCCGGCTCGGCGTGACGCTGCTCAATCGCACGACGCGACGCGTGAATCCCACCGACGAGGGCCGGCAGTACTACGAGTACTGCAAGCTGATCCTCGGCCAGATGCAGCAGGCCGATGCCGCGCTTGCCTCGCGCGTGGTGGCGCCGCGCGGAAAGCTGGTGGTGACTGCCTCGGTGATGTTCGGCCGGCGCTATGTGGCTTCCATCGCGGGCGATTTTCTCCAGCGCCATGGCGATGTCACCATCGACCTCCTGTTCATCGACCGCTTGGTCAACCTGGTCGAGGAGGGCGTCGACGTGGCGGTGCGCATCGGCCCGCTCGTCGACTCGTCGCTGGTCGCCATTCCCGTCGGCCACGTGCGCCGCGTCGTCTGTGCCAGCCCCGCCTACTTGCGGGCGCACGGCGTGCCGCGCAAGCCGGAAGATGTCCGCCGCCACCGCACCGTGCGCTTCACCGGCCTGGTGCCGCGAAACGAATGGCACTTCCGCGTCGGCTCGCGCAAGCTCACGCTGCCCATCAAGTCTGGCTACACCTGCAACCATGCGGAAAGCGCCATCGACGCGTGCGTGCGCGGTCTCGGGCTGGGCGTTTTTCTTTCCTACATGGTGGCGCCGGCCAAGCGATCGGGCGAGCTGCGCTACGTGCTCGAAGACCACGAGGTCGAGCCGCTGCCGGTGCACGTCGTATACGCTCATTCCCGATTGCTTTCCGCCAACGTTCGCTCTTTCGTCGATGCGTGCGTGAAGACGCTTCGCCAGGCGAAATACGACTGACCCTCGGAGGATGCACATGACACGTCCGGCTTTCAGCCGGCGGCGGATGCTGCAGTCGGCGACGGCGGTGGCGGCGGCGATGCTGGCGCCACGTGCGATCCTGGCGCAGCAGGCGGCACGCGCGGCGACGTCCTTGCCGGCGCGCGGCGAGATCGTCATCCGCGGCGCCACCGTGCTCACCATGGATCCCGCCGTGCCGGACCTTGCGATCGGCGACGTGCATGTCCGTGACAGCACGATCGTGGCGGTCGCGCAGAAGGTCGCGGCGCCGGGCGCAGAGGTGATCGACGGCGCCGGCATGATCTGCATTCCCGGGTTCATCGACACGCATTTCCACATGTGGAATGCGCTCTTCCGGCCGTTCGTGCGTGCCGACGTTCCCGCGCTCGGCTACTTCCCGGTGACGGCGCGACTGGGCCCGCTGATGCGGCCCGAAGACAGCTATCGCTCCGTTCGTCTCGCGGCTACCGATGCGATCGCCGCCGGCATCACCACCGTGCACAACTGGTCGCACAACACGCGCAGCCCGGAGCACGCCGACGCCGAGCTCTCCGCCATGCGCGACATGGGCATCCGCGGACGCTTCGCGTACGGCACGCCCGTGGGGATGCCCGACGACGCGCCGATGGACCTCGCCGGCCTCGCGCGCGTCAAGACGACCTGGATGCCCGACAAGGACGGCCTGCTGACGCTCGGCATCTGCTCACGCAACCTCGGCGCACTTACCATCGGCGGCGCGGCCGCGGCGACTTCGCGCGGCGTCCTGAGCGTCGAGCAGATCAAGCGCGACTGGGACGGCGCGCGCGCGCTCGGGCTGCCGATCACCATGCATACCTCCGGCGCTAGCCCGATCACGGACCTCGAGCGGGCAGGGCTGCTCGGCCCGGACGTGCAGCTCGTTCATCCGCTGCTCACCACGCCCGGGGAGCGGGCGATCCTCAAGGCGCGTGGCGTCAGCTACTCGACTTCGCCGCAGCTCGAATCGCGGCGCGCCGCGCAGCTCGGCGTCATCCAGCTCGGCGAGCTGCTGGAAGCCGGCGTCAAGGTGAGCCTCTCGACCGACCACATCACCTCGATCAGCTGCGATCCGTTCGCCTCGATGCGCACGCTCTTCGCGCTGCATTCGCATCGCATTGGCTCGCGCGCGCCGCTCACGCTGAAGCGGCTGCTGCAGCTTGCGACCATCGACGGCGCGGTGGATCTCGGCATCGCGGGACGTACGGGATCGATCACGCCCGGCAAGCGCGCCGACCTGGTCCTCGTGCGCACCACGGACACCAACGTGGCGCCTGCCGGCGATGCGTACGAAGCGATCGTGTCCTTCGCGCTGCCCTCGAACGTCGACACCGTGATCGTCGACGGCCGCGTGCTGCGTCGCGCCGGCAAGTTCACCGCCTTCGATCACGCGCGCATCGTCGCGGAGGCACGCGAGGCAGCCTTTGCGCTGCGCGACAAAGCCGCGTGGCCGACCTGATGGCTGTCAGGGTCCCGTGCGATGGAATCGGATTTTCATCGCCCGCCAGATGACGTCGCGATATCGACCAAACCGGCGCCGAAGGGTGTAGTGCATCCGGCCACGCGAAATCAGAGGCTGCCCTACGCTTGCCTGTGGGGGATTCCCCGGCACTATGCGGGTATGCAGGACATCTGCCCTTCGACGTCCCAGAACGCGCACATCTACATCAAGACGCTGCATACCGCCTGCGTCATGCTCGGCGGCGAACACCGGCTGGCGGCCTACCTCGGTGTTCCGACGGAGCACATCGAGGCGTGGCTGAACGGGCGCGGCACCCCGTCCGACGCGGTGTTTCTCCGCTGCGTGGATCTGGTGCAGTCCGGCGGACTGCGGGAACGCTAGAAGCCGATCGTCAAGCCGATGTTCAGCACCGGATAGGCCTTGAACCGGTGCAGCTTGTCTTCCAGGGCGCCTTGCTCCGATGCCGTCTGGCCCTGCAGCACGGAGCACTGGCCGGCGCTAAGCCCCGAGCAGTCCGCCGTTAGCGTGGCTTTGGGCGAACCCATGAACATCACGCCGAGGTCCGCGTAGAAGTTGACGCCGGCGCCGGCCACGTTGCCCCAGCCGACGCCGAGATAAGGCGCGGCGCGGTTGCCCGCTTCCACTTTTGCGTTGATCGTGCCCGGACCGCTGTTCGGCTGACCGGTCGCCTCGTATTTGTTGTCGTTGAAGATCACGCCGCCGGTCAGGCGGAATACCGGACCGAGCGGATGGAAATCGAGCAGCGCATTAAGGTTCGAGAGCTTGGCGTTGCCCTTGTAGGAAACGTTCGAGGTGTCGACATCGTGGTTCCATTTGAGCCCCGAGTAGCCGACACGCGCATCGATGGTCGGCGCGATGTTGAAGCCCACGTCGACGCCGACACCCGTAGTACCGGCGCGTATTCCAACCCCGGCCGCGTGCAATGAGCCGCAGGCGGCGAATGCTGCAGTGAACAGAAGCGCTCGTTTCATCGTTCCCTCCTTATTTGCAGCCATTTAGCCGTGCGCATAAGGATTTGTCGAAGCAATTGTTCTCGCCGATCCGGGACGATTTCCGGACAACCGACCCATCGTGTCAGCGCACCCGCAGCACCAGCTTGCCGCGCAGATGCCGCGCCTCGCTGACGCGATGTGCCTCGGCCACCTTCGCGAGCGGGTACTCGACGATCTCCGGCAGCGGCACGGCGCCTTTGGCGACGAGCTCGGCGACGCGGTCGAGCCGGCGGCGGTCGCGGTCGACCTTCGGCCGCAGCGATTTGACGTCCGATCGGGTCGTGGCCGGCGCCGCGCCGCCGACCGCGACGCTCGCCAGCCGTCCGCCCGGCTTGAGCACCTCGAAGCTGCGCGAGGTGACGTCGCCGCCGACCGTATCGAAAACTGTATCCACGTCCTTCACCACCTTGGTGAAGTCCTGCGCGCGGTAGTCGATAACCTCGTCCGCGCCGAGCTTGCGGACGTAGTCATGATTGCTCGCGCTCGACGTCGTGATGACGCGCGCGCCGATGTGCTTGGCGAGCGCGATGGCGAAGCCGGCGACGCCGCCCGCGCCGCCCTGGATCAGGATGGTCTCCCCGCGCTTGAGCTGCAGCGTCTCCTCGAGCGAGACCACCGCCGTAAGGCCGGCGAGTGCGATCGCCGCCGTCTGCACATGGCTCAGCCGCTGCGGCTTGTGCGCGACGATCGCCTCGCGGATGGCGATCTTCTCGGCGTAGGCGCCTTCGCGCGGCACCTCGCACACGCCGAACACGGCGTCGCCCGGCTTGAAGAAGCCCGCGCTGCTGACGATGACGCCGGAAAAATCCCGGCCAGGGATGTGCGGGAAGGCGACCGCGGCGCCGTAGTTGCCGCCGCGCATCTTCCAGTCGGCGGCGTTGACGCTTGCGGCATGGATCTCGACGAGCACCTCGCCGGACTTGGGGGCGGGGTCGGGCAGCTCGCCATACTCGAGGACTTCGGGGCCGCCGAAACGGCGGATGTACGCGGCTTTCATGGCGGCGATTCTATTTAGAATCGGTTACATGAAGATCGATATCTTCAACCACGTTCTGCCGCGCGAATACCTCGAGCTCGTGAAGACGCACTCCAAGGAGCCCGGCATGGTGAAGCGCATGTCCAGCCTGCGCATGCTCTGGGACATCGAGCACCGGGTGGAGATGCTGCGGACGAAGTTCCCGGAGGTTCAACAGGTTCTGACGCTCGGCCTGCCGAGCCCCGAGCTCCTGGGCGACCCGGGCAAGTCGCCGGAATTCGCGCGTGTCGCGAACGACGGCATGGCCGAGATGTGCCGCAAGTGGCCCAAGGAGTTTCCGGCCTTTGTCGCTTCGCTGCCGATGAACAACCCCAAGGCCGCGCTCGAGGAGATGGACCGCGCCATCGGAAGACTCGGCGCCCGCGGCATCCAGATCATCACCAGCGTCGCCGGCCGGCCACTCGACGATCTGGAATTCTTCCCGGTGTTCGAGCATGCCACCAACCGTCACGACGTGCCGATCTGGATGCACCCCGCGCGGCCGGCCTCGCGCGCCGACTACGGCGGCGAGCCGAAGTCCAAGTACGAGATCTGGCAGGTGCTCGGCTGGCCGTTCGAGACGAGCGTCGCCATGGCGCGCATGGTGTTCTCGGGCTTCTTCGACCGCCTGCCGAAGCTGCGCATCATCACGCATCACTGCGGCGGCATGATCCCGTACTTCGCCGGGCGCGCGGAGACGCTCTGGGCGCAGCTCGGCTCGCGCAGCGCCGAGGGCGACGAGGCCGAGGTGCTGAAGCGCCTGAAGAAGAAGCCGATCGAGTACTTCAAGATGTTCTACGGCGACACGGTGCTCGGCGGCGCGGCGGCGCCGCTCGCCTGCGGCCTCGCCTTCTTCGGCGCCGACAAGATCGTGTTCGCGAGCGACTGCCCGTTCGATCCCGAGGGCGGGCCGATGTTCATCCGCGAGGGCATCCGCTCGATCGAGGAACTCGGCCTCCCCGAGGCCGACAAACGTAAGATCTACTTCGGCAACGCCAAGGGCCTTCTCAAGCTGCAATGAATCTCACCGTCAATGGCATCGCCCGCTCGGTGGATGCAAAGCCCGACACGCCGCTCCTCTACGTCCTGCGCAACGACCTCGGCCTCGTCGGCAGCCGCTTCGGCTGCGGCAGTGGATCCTGCGGCGCCTGCTATGTGCTGGTCGACGGCAGGCCGATGGCCTCGTGCGACCTGCCGGTGTCCTTTGCCGCCGGCAAGCAGATCACGACGGTGGAGGGACTGGGCGCCAATAGCGAGCTGCACGCGGTGCAAAAGGCGCTGATCGCCGAGCAGGCGGCGCAGTGCGGCTATTGCATGAGCGGCATCGCCGTCAGTGCAGCGGCGCTGCTCGCGCGCAACCGCCGGCCAAGCGAGCAGCAAGTGCGCGAGGCGCTGGACAAGCACCTTTGCCGCTGCGGCTCGCACAACCGTGTTGTTAAAGCCGTGCTGCGGGCCGCGCATGAATAAGCCGGTCGATACGCACTTGCCGCTCGCCGACGCGCGGCGGCTCACGCAGCGCGTGCATTTCGAGCGCGACGGCACCGTCACCATCGCCAGCGGCAAGGTCGATCTCGGGCAGGGAATCAGCACGGCGCTCGCGCAAATCGCCGCCGAGGAATTGGGCGTCGAGCTCGCCAAGGTGCGCATCCTGCCGGCGAGTACCGCCACCAGCCCCGACGAGGGCGTCACTTCCGGCAGCCTCTCCATTCAGGACGGCGGCAAGGGATTGCGCAAGGCGTGCGCCGAGCTGCGCGAGCTGCTCAAGCGCAGCGGCAGGCGCTCGTACTGGGAGCTCGACGTTGCCGGCGACATTCCCGCCGGCGCGCCGGAGAAGCCGGTTGCCGAGTACCGCGTCGTCGGCAAAAACGTTCCGCGCCTCGAGCTGCCGGCCAAGATCGCCGGAAGACCGAGCTACGTTCAGGACATCCTGCTGCCCGGCATGCTGCACGCGCGCATCCTGCGGCCGCCGCGTCCGTTCGCGAAGCTGGTCTCGCTGCCGCCCGCGCCCGCCGGGACGGAGATCGTGCGCGACGGCAATTTCGCCGCCGTGCTCGCCGCGCGCGAGGAGGACGCGATCGACGCGGCGAAGAAGCTGCGCGCAAAGGCGCAGTGGAGCGAAGGCGCGAAGATGCCACCCGATATCTACGGCTGGCTGAAGGGCCATGCGACGGAGAACAACGTCACCAGGGAGACGGCGGATCCCGCCGCGAAGGCGCGGGGCGTGACGCGGCTGCAAGCGGAATATCGCAAGCCGTTCATCTGCCATGCATCGATCGGCCCTGCATGCGCGCTCGCGCGCATGCAGGGCGACACGCTCGAGGTCTGGTCGCACACACAAGGCATGTTCGGCCTGCGCCAGGAGATCGCCATGGTGCTGCGCATGCCGGAAGAGAACATCGTCGTGCGCCACGCCGAGGGCGCGGGCTGCTATGGGCACAACGGCGCCGACGATGTCGCTCTGGATGCGGCGCTGATTGCGCGCATGGTGAAGGGCCGCGCGGTGCGGCTGCAGTGGTCGCGCGAAGACGAATTTGCCTGGGAGCCGTACGGCCCGGCGCAGGTCGTCGCGCTCGCCGCGAGCCTGGATGCCCAAGGCAGCATCTGCTCGTGGCGCTTCGACCTTTGGAGCAACGGCCACACGCATCGTCCCGGGCGCGCCGGCAAGCCGGTGCTGATCGCGGCCGGCGAGCTCGCGGAGCCGTTCGAGCGCGCGCCGGCGATCGATCCGCCGCTCCCCTCGGGCGGTGCGCAGAGGAATGCGATTCCCGGCTATGAGTTTCCCGACCTCCTGGTGATGCATCACCACGTACGCGAAGCGCCGGTGCATGGCTCGTCGCTGCGCTCGCTCGGCGCGTTCGGCAATGTCTTCGGCATCGAGTCGTTCATGGACGAGCTGGCGCTCGCCGCCAAGGCCGACCCGGTGGAGTTCCGCCGGCGCCATCTCAAGGACCCGCGCGGCCGCGCGGTGCTGGAGGAGGCGGTGCGGCGCTCGAACTGGAGCGCATGGCGCAAGGCTGAGGGCCGAGGCCGCGGTATTGCTTACGCGCGCTACAAGAACATCGGCGGCTACTGCGCGGTCGTCGCCGAGGTCGAGGCGACGCACGAGCTGCGCGTCAAGCGCCTCGTCGCTGCGGTGGATGTCGGGCTGCCGGTGAATCCCGATGGCGTTGCTAACCAGGTGGAAGGCGGCTGCGTGCAGGCGACGAGCTGGGCGCTGAAGGAAGCATGGCGGCCGGGCGCCGTCACCTGGGAAGAGTATCCGATCCTGAAATTCAGCGAAGCGCCGCCGGTCGAGGTGCACATCGTGCGAAACGAGCTGCCGCCGCTCGGCGCCGGTGAGTGCATGATGGGCCCGACAGTGGCCGCGATCGCCAACGCTTTGCACGAAGCGCTCGGCGTGCGCGTGCGCGAGCTACCCCTGACGCCGGAAAGGATTGCGGCTGCCATCAATGCTTGAGCTCTATCACAGCATCAACTCGGTCTGCGCGCAGAAGGTGCGAATCGCGCTCGCCGAGAAAGGCCTCGAGTACCGCGAGCACCTGATGACGCTGCGCGGCGATCAGTTCGAGCCGCAATACATGCAGCTCAATCCCAACGCCGTGGTGCCGACACTGGTGCACGATCGCCATCCGGTGATCGAATCGTCGGTGATCCTCTACTACCTCGAGGAAGCGTTCCCCGAGCCGCCGCTCATGCCGCACGACCTGCACCAGCGCGCGCTGGTGCGCCAGTACAACAAGCTGATCGACGAGTACGTCCACAACTCCTGCACCATCCTCACCTTCGCCACCGCCTTCCGGCCGTGGTTCGCGGGCCTCTCGGGCGAGGAGATCGAGCAGCGGCTCGGCAAGTCGCCCTCGAAGCAGCGCACCGAATACGAGCGGGATGTGGCGCTGAACGGGCTCGACTCGAAATACGTGCGCGACGCGGTCGCGTACCACGCGAAGCTGCTCACGCTGATGGACACGACGCTCGCCTCCGGCGGTCCGTGGCTCGCGGGGCAGAGGTTCTCGCTCGCCGATGCGGCGGTGATTCCGTACATCCTGCGGCTCGATCTCCTCAAGCTCGCGCGCCTCTGGGAGAAGCTGCCGCGCATCGCCGAGTGGTACCAGCGCATGCGCGAGCGCGCGTCCGTGAAGAAGGAGCTGCTCCAGCGAATGCGCCCCGAGGATCGCGCGCCGTTCGAGAAGCTCGAAGTCGATCCCTGGCCGAAAGTGAAGGAGATGGCATGGGCGTCCTGATCGAGGGCCGCTGGCGCGACGAGGAATTGCCGCAGGAGACGGGCAAGCGCGGCGAGTTCGAGCGCATCGAGAGTGTCTTCCGCGACCGCATCACGGCCGACGGCTCGTCGGGCTACAAGGCGGAAGCGGGCCGCTACCACGTGTACGTCGCCTGGAACTGCCCGTGGGCGCATCGCGTGCTCATCTTTCTCGCGCTCAAGAAGCTGCAGGACGCCATTTCTGTCGCGTATGCGATCCCGGGCCTGCGGGAGCAGGGCTGGACGTTCGAAGCGAACCGCGAGTTTCCCGATTGCACGCCGGACGAGGTGAACGGCTTCCACTATCTGCACCAGGCGTACGCCGCCGCGAATCCGCGCTACACCGGCAAGGTGACCGTGCCGACGCTGTGGGACAAGAAAACGCGGCGCATCGTCAACAACGAATCTTCGGAGATCATCCGCATGCTGAACAGCGAGTTCAAAGGCATCGCGGGCGACGACACCGACTACTACCCGCCGCAATTGCGAGGCGAGATCGACGACATCAACCGGTTCGTGTACGAGCGCGTGAATAACGGCGTCTATCGCTGCGGCTTCGCGCGCTCGCAGGAGGCGTACGACAAGGCCTACGATGCGCTCTTCGCGGCGCTGGACGAGCTGGAAGCGCGCCTCGCCCGCCAGCCGTACCTGGCCGGCCGGCAGATCACGGAAGCGGATTGGCGGCTCTTCCCGACGCTCGTGCGCTTCGACGTCGCGTACTTCTCGATCTTCCGCTGCAACCGGCAGCGCATTGCCGACTTTCCGCACCTCAGCCGCTACCTGCGCGAGCTCTATCGCGTGCCGGGGATCGCGGCGACGGTGAAGCCGCGCTACTACGTGATCGGCTACTGGTCGGTGAAGAAGGTGAACCCGAGCGGCATCATTCCCAAGGGCGCGCCGGCGCCCTATCTCGAACAATCGCCGGCCGAGAGGAGGATGCAGTGAGGAAATGGGTCGCGGCATCCGCCGCATTCGCCGCATTCGCAATGGCAGCCGGCGCCGCGTGGGCGCAGGCGCAGAACTATCCCAACCGGCCGGTGCGCGTGGTGGTCGCGGCGCAGACCGGCGGACCCGACACCGTTGCGCGCGTGGTGGCGGCACAGCTCCAGCAGCAGCTCGGCCAGCCGTTCGTGGTCGAGAACCAGGGCGGCGCCAACGGCATCGTCGGCGCGACGACGGTCGCCAAGTCGGCGCCGGATGGCTACACGCTGCTCGTCTACTCGTCGGGCTTCGTGATCAATCCGTACGTGCACAAGAGCCTGCCGTACGACACGGAGAAGGATTTCGTGCCGATCACCAACCTCGTCACCAACGGCGGCCTGATCTTCGCCGTCAACGCCAATCTGCCGGTGAAGAACCTGAAGGAGTTCATCGAGTACGCGAAGAAGAATCAGCTCGCCTACAGCACGCCGGGCATCGGCAACACCTGGCATCTCGCGACCGAGGTGTTCGACAACCTGACCGGCATCAAGATGACGCACATCCCGTACAAAGGCGGCGGACCGGCGACCGCCGCGGCCGCCGCGGGCGAAGTGCAGGTGGTGCTCGCCTCGCCGCCTCCGCTCATGCCGCACTACAAGAGCGGCCGCGTACGTGCGCTCGCCTTCAGCGGCGAGAAGCGCCATCCCTCGTTCCCCGAAGTGCCGACGATGGCGGAAGCGGGCGTTCCGGCCTATCACCACGACGGCGGCTGGTTCGGCATGTTCGCGCCCGCCGGCACGCCGAGCGACATCGTCGAGAAGCTCGCCGCCGAAGTGCGCAAGGCGATGCAGGATCCCGGCGTGCTCGACCGTGTCGACAAGATCGGCGCCTTTCCCGCGGCCGGCACGCCGGCCGAGTTCCGCAAGTTCATCCAGGCTGAGCTGAAGAACTACGGCGAGCAGGCGAAGCTCGCGCACATCGTCCCCGAGTAACCCGGGTGGATTAGCGAGCGTCGAGCGGCGCGCTTTCACGCCGCCCGAGATCTCTTTCCTGCAGCAGCCAGTCGCGTAGCAACGCGGCGTTCGGGGAGAGCTTGCCCTTCGGCCAGGCCAGGTAGTTCGCGCCGTGCGCCGGCGCCGAGATGTCGAAGAGCCGCACCAGCCGGCCCGCGCGCAGGTCGTCTTCCGCGATGCTGCGCCTTGCGAGCGCGATGCCGCGTCCGTCGACTGCGGCCTGCAGCAAAAAGGCGGAGTCGCTGAAGACCGGGCTGCGCGGCTCCTCTATTTTGACGCGCGCGGCCCGAAACCACGGCGCCCAGAACTCGTCGTCCGAGCGCATCAGCCGGAATTTCGCGAGCTCGGCAGGCCGCGCCGGCAGCCGCCCGCGGTTGAAGCGCGGGCTCGCCACTGGAAAGAGCTCGTCATCCAGGAACTTCACCGCTTCGAGCCCGGGCCATTCGCCGCCGCCGAAGCGGATGGCGAGATCCACGCCCTCGCGTTCCAGGTCAACGAGTCCGAGCGAGGTATGGAGGTTTACCTCGATCTTCGGATGGTGCTCCATGAAGCGCCCGAGCCTTGGCATGAGCCAGCGCGCGGCGAAGGACGGCAGGGTGGTGATCGTCAGCACATTCCGGTCGCGGTCGCTGCGGCGCAGGAGCTCGGCGGCTTCTCCGATCTCGCGCAGCGCGCTGGCGATGCGATCGGCGAAGTGCCGCCCCGCCTCGGTCAGGGTGACGCGGCGGCCATTGCGGTGAAAGAGAGCCGTGCCGAGGGAGCGCTCGAGCGCCCGTACCTGATGGCTGATGGCGCTGTGCGTGACCGAGATCTCGTCCGCCGCGCGCGAGAAGCTGCCGAGCCGCGCGGCGGCCTCGAATGCGCGAAGGGTGGTGAGCGGCGGCAGCCGGGCGGTCATCGTCTTGTGAATATAACTTACAAGGAAGGCGAAAACATATCGCCTCGGACCTAGTGCGCGCGATCTAGGATGGCCGCCGGTTGAACGAAATCATTTACAAGAGGGATGCCATGAAGACTGTCCATCTGGGCGAGCGCACTGCCGCCGTCGCGAGCGCGATCAGCATCACCTTCGCCGTCGTCTGGGCCTTATCGAGCTACGCCTATGCGCCGCCCGCCGCGGCCGAGACGTCGCAGGCGGCCGGCAAGCTCCTCCTGCAGAAGACCTGCTCGTAACCAAAAAAACGCGATATTGGATTTGACGTACCAAACCACTATGGCTTTGCCGTGGTGGCTTGGGACATTTGAACCTTCCACGTACCAGACTCCCGCACCCAGACTTCCAGAACCCACAGACCGCCACTGAAGAAGCGGGCGACAAAGAGGTCCCCTCCGCCCTCGTGCAGCTCGCGAGAACGAGGGACGTAAGGTCTCGGCGTCTGGGCGCGGTGATTGGCAACCCGTTCGGCTCTCGTCATGAACTGCCCGTTCTGCTGAACCGTAGTGAACGTCTGGGCCGTGTACTTTTCCCACTGCGCCGAATCCACTGCGTAGAAGGCTTCATCACGCGCCTTCATCGCCGCCCGCAGGTCTGCTGGCACTTGTTCGGTAGACATAGCGTTGTCTCCTAAATATCTCTAGCTGCTCCCACCTTTGGGCTTCTTCGGCACGATCCTGTCCATCGCCCGCTTGAACGCTTCCGGGTCCGCGCCTAACTCTTTTGCCGCTTCGGCATTTGAACTGCGCAGCGCGTTTGCCGGGGAGTGCTGGTTGTACACCGTAGGCCACGGGCCAGCACTCCCCAACACGTTTAAGGCGTAGGCTAGCGTCCACGGACGGGTCATGGTCACTGGGAGCGTCAGCGAAACCCGTAGCCCGTGCTGCAAGGACGTTCTGTATCAGCTTCGGAAGCTGTAAACGGTACTTGGGCCAAGACTTCAGGCAGTCCGCACTTTGAGCACGATACGCGCGGCCACTTCATGATTTGCCGCCATTGCTCGAAGCGGATCGCTTTCGAGGTGATGGGCTTCGACAAGAACGGCCTGCCGACCTTCCGGCTCTCGCCAAAGCAGGAGTGTCGCTAACAGCCATTTCGCCGTGATAACGACAGGCGACCACCCCATCCCGGACTAGGGTCAGTCCGTCTTGTCGTCCGCTATTTTCAGCAAAGCACTTCGGGCAGACGCTAATCATGGCCTGCCGTGAACTCTAATATCGTCAAAAAAAAGCCCCGTCGGAACGGGGCTTTGGTTAGCAGCTGTCCAGCTAGTCCTTATCCGATCGGCCGTGCCCTCTATCGCGGTCGCGAGAGCGATCGTGATCGGTGTCGCCGCCGGCAGCACGCTGCGCGCTCGCGGCCGCGGCAAACTCGTCCTTGCCGAGCTTGCCATCGTGATTGCTGTCGTACTGGCTGAAGTTCTGTTGCAGCTTAGGCCACGCCTGCGCTTCAGTCTGGTCGATGGAGCCGTCGTGATTCTTGTCGAGCCGGTCGAACTCATGCTCCGCGCGGTTGCTCGCCCCCGCGGAACCTCCTCTTTCGCCGCGCGCCGTGCGCAGCGCGCTTATGGCGGCGGCGAATTCATCCTTCCCGAGCTTGCCATCGTGATTGGTGTCGTACTGGCTGAAGTTCTGTTGCAGCTGGGGCCTTGCTTGAGCTTCGGTCTGATCGATGGCGCCGTCGTTATTCTTGTCGAGCTTGGTGAATTCCTGGTCGATGCGTCCGCGGTCGGAACGCGAGGAATCATCCGCTCGGGCGATCGGTATCGTGAGGAAAGCTCCCGCGGCGAGGGCCGCGCCTATCGCGTATCTCAGGTCCATAAAGTCCTCATGGGGTTGGAGCCATGGTCGCCGCAAGAAATGTGCGGCCGGAGAAACGCCCCTTCCTGCAACGCGAATGCCCGCCAGGCTGAAGGATCCCGGGACGGCTGCCGCGCCCGTCAAAGCGCCGAGATATAGCGCGCGAAGGCGTTGCGCTCGCGCTCGCTCAACATCTGCATGAACCTCGGCATGTCGAGGTTATTGGTTCTCTGCTCGACGGCGAAGGCGCGCATCGACCCGGCCAGATATTCATAGCTTAGCCCGGCAAGCCGCGGCGCCGGCATGCCGCCCTGGAAATTCGGCTGATGGCAGGCCTGGCACTGCGCGATGCCTTTCGGCGCCGACGCAGGCTTCGCGGCGGCGCGCCGCGCCGGCCAGGGCTTGGCGGCGAAATAGGCGGCGATCGGGCGCAGGTCGCCCTCGGCCAAGTCCTTGGCGATCGGCGACATGACCGCGCTCTGGCGCTCGCCGTTGCGGAAGTCCCGCAGTTGCTTCATGAGGTAACTCTGTTCCTGACCCCAGATGACAGGAATGGTCTTGGGGTCGCTCGGCACGCCGTTCTGGCCATGGCAGGCGCCGCAGGCCTGCACCTTGGCATCCAACTCGCCGGCTGCATGCGCCGGAAGGGCGACCGCAATGCCGAGCATCGCCCCGAGACTGCCCCAAAAAACGCGTGTCAGCATGACGATGTTCCTCTTTCCCCTTGTGCCCGTGTCGGGCAGTGAAGGCCCGTATGTAAGCAAAGCCGCTCGCCGCTCGCAACTCAAGTGTGGCAGGATGCCGTCGTTTTCATCAGGAGAGCCCGATGCGCGCCAGACTGATGTTGACCCTTGCCGCGATCGCGACCGCGGTCACCCTGCCAATCGCAAGCATCGTCCGGGCCGACGCTAATGCCGCGCTCACCGGCGTGGTGAGTTCGGAGGCCGAAGGGCGGATGGAGGGCGTGGTGGTCACGGCCCGCCGCGCCAAATCCATCGTGCAAGTCAGCGTCACCACCGACGCCGATGGCCGCTACAGCTTCCCGCGCGACCGGCTGGAAGCGGGCGAATACACGCTCAGCATCCGCGCCGTCGGCTACGACATCGACTCCCCGGCGAAGGCCACCGTGAACGGCAAGGCCGCGAGCGCCGACATCAAGCTGAAGAAGACGAAGAACCTTGCCGGCCAGCTCACCAACGCCGAATGGATGATGAGCATTCCCGGCACCGAGGACCAGAAGGCCGGCCTGCTCAACTGCGTCGGCTGCCACACGCTCGAGCGTGTGGTTCGCTCGACGCACGATTCCGACGAGTGGACCCTCGTGATCAGCCGCATGATGGGCTACGGCGCCGTCAGCCAGCCGATCAAGCCGCAACCGATGCTCGATCGCGCCCGCGCCGGATCGCCCGAGCAATATCGCAAGCTCGCCGACTATCTCGCCACCATCAACCTGAGCGCCGTCGACCAGTGGCCCTACGAGCTGAAGACCCTGCCGCGTCCGAAGGGCCGCGACACGCGCGCCATCGTCACCCAGTACGACGTGGTGCGGCCGACGAGCGAGCCGCACGATGTGCTGGTCGATAAGGAAGGCAAGGTCTGGTACACCGATTTTGGCGAGATGTTCATCGGCAAGTTCGATCCGAAATCGCTCAAGCTGGTCGAATATCCGATCACGAAGTTCAAGGACAAGGCGCCGACCGGGCTGCTCAGCATCGAGTTCGATCGCGAGGGCAAGATCTGGTTCGACACGATGTACCAGGGCTCGCTCGGATGCCTCGATCCGAAGACCGGCAAGGTCGCCTACTACCCGGTGCCGAAGGAATGGAACGACGACACGGTGCAGCTCAACTTCACCGGCCTGCGCCACGACGTCGACGGAAAAGTCTGGACCAAGAGCGTCGGCACGCAGCACATCTTCCGGCTCGATGTGAAGAGCGGCAAATGGGAGCGCTTCCACCCGACGGATTACCTGCCGGAGGGCGCGCCGAAGAACGCCGGCATCTATCAGGTCATCTCCGACTCGCAGAACAACCTGTGGATGGCCGAATTTACCCAGGGCCATATCGGCAAGATCGACGCCAAGACGACGAAGGTGACGTGGTGGCCGTTCCCGACTCAGAACGCCCGTGGCCGCCGCATGAACATCGACGAGCAGGACCGCATCACGGTGACCGAATACCGCGGCAACAAGGTGGCAGTGTTCGACACGCGGGCGGAGAAGTTCACCGAATACGACTTGCCGCCCCGCACGTATCCGTACCGCGCCAATTTCGACAAGAACGGCGAGATCTGGGCATCGACGATGCACACCGACCGGGTCGTGCGTCTCGATCCCAAGACCGGCAATGCGGTGCAGTACCTGATGCCGTCGGATACCAACATGCGCACGGTGTTCGTGGACAACTCGACGACTCCGGTGACGTTCTGGGTCGGCAGCAACCACGATCACCGGCTCGTGAAGGTCGAGCCGCTCGACTAGGGCGCTCGGCTCGGAAAACCGGCGCTCGATAGGCGTGGCCGCTTATCGATTCGGCGGGAATGGGGGTTACCCGGCCACGCCGGTTGAAGGCTTGGTGCTTCGGGGGACGCGGCCCGCGTAGACTGCCCGCGCCGAGCGAGGAGGTAACAAGAATATGTACCACCAGACCTATAACCCGACGGGTAGCGTCGCCCTTTCCACGCTGATTGCGGCGATCCCGATCTTCACGCTGCTCTACTTCATCGCGCTGCATCCGCACCGCGACCGGAATGGCGTGCGCCACCTGGGTATTTCGGCGCCCTATGCGGCGTTCTTCGGCGTCATCGCCGCGTTCGTGGTCGCCTGCATCGCCTTCGGCATGCCACTCGCGTCGGCGGCCTCGGCGTTCGTGCTCGGGACGCTCTCGGGCTTCCTCGGGATCATCTGGATCGTGCTGGCGGCGATGTTCCTCTACACGATGACGCTCCTCACGGGGAAGTTCGAGATCGTGAAGGAGTCGATCATTCACATCTCGTTCGACCGGCGCCTGCAGGCCGTGCTGATCGCCTTTTCCTTCGGCGCGATCATCGAGGGCACTTCGGGGTTCGGCACGCCGGTCGCGATCGCGGGGGCGGTGATGGTCGGCCTTGGCTTCCGGCCGTTCCAGTCCGCCGTGCTGAACCTGCTGGCGAACACGGCGCCGGTCGCCTGGGGAGCGATCGGCACGCCGATCGTGACGCTCGCGGCGGTGAGCGGGCTCGACCAGGTCACGCTGTCGGCGATGGCGGGCCGGCAGCTGCCGTTCGTCTCCATCCTCGTGCCCTTCTGGCTGGTCGCCACGTTCGTGAAGATGGAAGGCGGGACGTGGAAGCAGGTGTTCGAAGTGTGGCCGGCGACAATCGTCGCCGGCGGCTCGTTCGCGGTCATGCAGTGGTTTGCCTCCGGCACGAACGAGTTCCACCTCATGACGGACGTCGTCTCGGGCGTGTTCTCGGTGGTGTGCACCGCGCTCTTCATCCGCTTCGTCTGGCAGCCGAAGACGCGCTTCATGCTGCGCTCGGAGCGCGAGGCGCTCGAGCGGGCGGGCAAGACGCCGGCGGCCGATGCGCAGGAATGGAAATACAAGTACGGCGTCGGCGAGACGGTGCTCGCCTGGACGCCGTGGATCATTCTCATCCTCTGCTGCGCGCTCTGGGGCATGCCCGAGTTCAAGGCGTTCCTCAACAATCTCTTCTCCGGATTCAAGTTCAAGACGACGCTCCTCGGCTCGCCTTTTGCCGGGACGCTGTCGCTGCCCGCGTGGGACATGCCGGCGCTGCACAACCTCGTGCAGCGCATGCCGCCGGTCGCGCCGGTGAACGCCAAGCCCGAGGCCGCGCGCTTCACGATCAACTGGCTGTCGGCGGCCGGCACGGGCGTGTTCGTCGCCGCGCTCATCTCCGGAATCGTGCTGCGGCTCTCCGCGGCGCAATGGAAGAACGTGTTCGTGCAGACCATGCGGCGCATGAAAATCCCGGTGCTGGTGATCGCCCAGGTGCTGGGTCTCGGCTTCCTCACCCGCTACTCCGGCACCGACGCCGTTCTCGGCCTCGCGTTCACGGGCGCTGGCGTCTTCTACCCGTTCTTCGCCGCGTACCTCGGCTGGCTGGGCGTCTTCCTCACGGGCTCCGATACGGCGTCGAACGCGCTCTTCGGCAGCCTGCAGCGCATCACCGCCGAGCAGCTCGGGCTCAATCCGATCCTGATCGTCGCCACCAACTCTACCGGCGGCGTCATGGGCAAAATGATCGACGCGCAATCGATCATGGTGGCGTGCGCCGCCTGCTACGACGACCCGCGCGAGCGGGCGCATGCGCTCGGCCCGATCTTCCGCACCGTCTTCTGGCATTCCATCGGCGGCGCGGCGGTGATCGGCGTCATCGCGCTCCTGCAGGCGTATGTCTTCCCCGGCGTGATCCCGATACCGCCGCTCAAATAAAATGGGCGAGTGGATCGATCGGCTGTCTCCGGCGCCATCCAGTCGGCGATGCTCCTCGGCCGCTGGACACGCATCGTCGAGCACCACGGCGGCGGCTGCTCGTGCTGTCCCGGACTCGGTGACGTCGCTATCGACGAAGTGGAGCGGCGCGTAACCGCGTGGCTGGCACAGCGTCATCCGCTCGACGGTCCCTTCAGCGCCGCGCTGCGCGCTTCGATCAGCGACCGACGGCCGCTCGCCGCTGCGCTCTATGCGGATCTGGACGAGGCGCTCGCCGAGCTCGAGCGCATCCAGGCCGGCATGGCCTGACGCGACCAGAAATGGTGACAGTCACCATTTGAAAATAGTGACTGTCACCATTTAAGGCTTCTAGAAAAAGATGCCGACGACGCGGGCGGCATTGGTCGCCGCCCGGCCGAGCATCGTGAGGCGCGGTTCGCGTTCCATGATTTTCCCCTGCGCTTCGATGCGCACTGACGCCTGGCGCGCCGCTTCCAACTCGCCGCGCGTGCAGTCTAGGCACCGCACGCTCAGCTCGACCAGCGTGTTCGGCGCGAGATGGCGAATCTCGTGGCCACCTTTGCTGACGGCGATCTCGGGATCGGCGCGCGACGCCGTGCTTGCGACCAGGTCGCTCGAGGTCCAGTCGATCTGCCAGCCGGCGAATTGTGCCGGCCAGTGCACCTCGACGCGCTCCTGCGCCTCGCGCCCGCTGTTCGCCACCAGCAGGCGGTAGAGGGCGACACAACGCTCGCGCGGTGCCGTGCCGATGCATTGCGACACGATGGGCGAGAGGTGATAGAGGATTTCGTACCGCGGACGCAGGACCGATTCGGAGAGCATCAGCCATGCGAGCCCGACGAGCGCGGCGACGATCGCCGCCGTGCTATAGGGTCGACTCAGGGTCGGGTAGCTCGCGTGGCCGCCAGGCGGCAAAGCCGCAGCCGACGATGACGGCGGGCACCGGCAGGTAGTCGACCAGCTCGAAGCCGTGCGCGCCGGCGGCGCCGTGCGCGACCAGCCAGTTGCGCACTTCCTCTGAGCCGTTGCCGGAGCCGGCGAGCTTCGTGTCGAGGAACTGGATCAGCTCGCGCTCCGGCCGAGCGAAGAGGCGGATCGTCTCGCGATCGAACTCCTCGTAGATCGCGCCCATGGTCTTCTCGCCGATCGAGTGCGACAGGCCGCCGGTGCCGAGCACGCCGACGCGCAGCGGCTCGGGATAGCTCTCGATCGCCCGGCGCAGCATGATGCCCCACTCGTAGCAGCGCTCGAGCGACGGCAGCGGCGGCTCGATGCTGTTCACTACCATCGGCACGATGCGCGGCAGGCGCTCGAGCTCCATCTTCCAGAGCGGAATGCAGAAGCCGTGGTCGAGCTTCATGCGATGCGAGACGGACGGCTCGAAACCGTGGGCGAGGGCGCTTTGCGCGATGTGCATCGCGAGCTGCGCATGACCGGCGAGCTCGCGGTGCGGGAAGCTCTTCATCCACGGCTCGGGCGGCCCTTCGTGCGTCTCGCCGACGCCCAGGCAGACGGCCGGGATGTTGTCGAGAAAGAAGTTCGACCAGTGGTCCGGCGCGATGACGATCAGCACGTCGGTCCTGGCCTCGGCGATGCGCCGGCCGAGCTCGAGAAACGCCGCGCTCATGCGGCGCTTCTCGTCCGCCGGCACGCGCTCCCACTCGCGGATGATCAGCGGCCCGTGGCTCGCCGCGTAGGCGCCGGCGAAGCTAGCCATTCAAGCGCCGGATGAACTCGTCGTCCTTCATCCCGGTGGCGAAGAAGTAGTAGCGCAGGAGATACGCATTGGTGCGCGCCGCGAGGAACGGCACGTCGTGCTCGGCGAGCGCCTTCTTCACGCGCTCGTCGAGCGGGTAGCGCGCCAGCACCTTCGTCGGTTCGGCACGAAACTCGGCGGCGACCGGCGGCTGCTGCAGGTCGAAGAAAAGCTTGGACAGCCAATAGTCGCGCATGCTCACTCCGGCTCGATGCCCGCCTTCCTGGCGAGCGCCTGGACCGCCGGCACCTCGGCGTGGACGAAGGCATCCAGCTCCTGCGGCGAGCCGAGCCACGGTTCGGCGGAGAAGTTCTCGATCTTCTGCCGCACCGTCGGCGTGCCGAGCGCCGCCCGGATGGCGCTGTTCAGCTGCTCGACGATCGGACCGGGCATGTTGGCCGGGCCGAAGATCGCCCACCAGCCGCGCAAGTCGATGCGCGAGAGGCCCTGCTCGCCGATCGTCGGCACTTCGGGCAGGAAGGTGGTGCGCTCGGGCGCCATCACCGCAACGATGTTGAGCTTGCCGCCGCCGCGGAACGGCAGCACGGAGGCGATGGTGGTCACGGCGAAGTTGACGTGCCCGCCGGCGACGTCGGCGACCGCGGGCCCGGTGCCCTTGTAGGGAAGGGCGGTGATTTCGATGCCGGTGCTCTGGGCGAGCTGCTCGATCGCGAGGCGCGTCGAGGACTCCGCCGCTGCGAACGTCATCGCGCGCGGTTCGCGCTTCGCGAGCTCGAGCCAATCCTTCAGCGTCTTCACGTTCGTTCCGGTGGTGGCGATGAAGACGAGCGGCGAGCGCGCGAGCGGCGCGATCGGCGTGAAGTCCTTGAACGTGTCGTACGGCAGCTTCCTGAAGATCGCCGGGTTCGTGGTGTGGCCGTTCTGCGTGATCATGATCGTGTAGCCGTCGGGCGCGCTCTTCACGAGCTGCTCGGAAGCGATCACGCCGGAGGCGCCGCCGCGGTTCTCGGCGACCACCGGCTGCCTGAACGCGGCAGAGAGCGCCTCGGCCATCACCCGGCCGATACCATCGGTGCCGCCGCCGGGCGAGGAGGCGATGAGCAGGCGGATCGGCTTGCTGGGATAAGGGGCAGAGGCCGGCTGCGCCTGCGCCGTCAGCGCACACGCGAGCGCCAGCGCCGCCGCGATCCGGGAGGCGAGGCGCATTGCGTTCAGAAGCGCGGCAGGAAGACGATCAGCGCCTCGGTTGCGCTCGCGGCGCTCATCGTTGGCGCCTCGTTGGCCGCCAGGTGAATGGCGCTGCGCGCGGACCAGGTCTCGCCGGAGCCGAAGCGGCCGGAGCCCTCGGTGATGAAGATGATCTGCTCCTGCGCCTGGCGTTCGGGCGCGTACACCGCGTCCGCGTCGAGCTTCAGGCAGGCGATGCGAATGTTGCGCTCGGTGAAGCTGCCGAGATCCTTCCAGTAGACGCCGGGGCCGTCGATCTCGACCCACGGCAGATGGGCGGCGCGGAAGTGCACCGGCTCGGTCATGCGCGGCTTCGGATATTCCACCGGGCGGCCGTTCTGGTATTCCCAGATCGCTTCGTACGCGTCCTGGTTCATGCGCCCGTCCGGCGCCGCCGCCTTGCGCCGGAAAACGCCGCCTTCGAAATCGCCGAAGACGCGCAGGCGCTCCTGGCCTTCGAACAGCTCGCGCTGGCTCATGTAGCCGTTGCCCGAGGCGCCGCCGAACTGGATCACCATGGCGAGGCTCGCCTTGCCGACGAGCTCCTGGTTCTGCGGTCCGTAGCGCGTGCCCTCGGGGAAGTAGGCGATGTCGCCCACCTCGATGTTGTGGCGCGGCCCGAAGTTGGTCGAGCCCTCGAGCGTGATGCGGATCTGGTCGAAGTTGTGCCGGTGCCGCGGCGACTTGAAGGTGACATCGGTGTCGGCGAGCACCAGCGAGAAGTTGGTCGGCGTCTTCTCCGCGCCGCGCAGCAGCTCCTTGAAAACGATTCTGCCGCCGCGCACGCTGCGCGCCGGTCCCCAGGGCGTGGATTCGTCGTGGGCGACGTTCATGAGTGCTCCAGTTCGCGGGCGGCGGAGGTGCGCGCCGCCGGTTGCGTAAAGACGGGATGCGGCATCACCAGAAGTTCGCTCTCCTCGCGTGCCTCGACGCGCGCGGTTTCGGCGGCCGCGAGATGCAGCGCGTCGTGTTGGCCGTAGCGGTGCTCGGCGACGGCGCCTTTGCCGGAGAGCACGAAGACAGTCAGCGGACCGCCCAACGAAAGCGCGCTGCCGGCGCCAAGCTGGTACAGCGAGCAGGAGAGCGAGCTGCTGCCGAAATCCCACAGGCGCTTGGCGCGCACGCCGGGGGAGCCGGCGACCTCGAGCCACTCGAACGCTTCGGGATTGACGAGCAGCGGCTTCTCCAGGCGCTTCTTCGGATACCTGATGCGGCGGCCGTTGGCGTATTCCCACACCGCCTCGAAGCCGTCCTGTCCGGCGCCGGTCTTGTCATCGTTCGCGTGGAACTTGCCCTTCTCGAAGCGGCCGCGCTTGGAGAGCGCCTCCACCGCCTGCTGGCGCTCGTCCTCCGAGATGTAGCCGCTGCGGCTCGGGCCGCCGATCTGCATGGCGAGCTGGATCGTGTCCTCGGCAGAGGTCTGCGGGCCGTAGGCGGTGCCTTCGGGGAAATAGCCGATGCCGCCCGGATGCATGGTGCCGTCCTTGTCGAAGCTGAAGCGGCCCTTGAGCTGCACGCGCACCTGGTCGAAGTTGTGCATGTGGCGCGGCGAGAAGAAGTCGCCCTCGGTCCAGACGAGACGGAGATAGAAGTTGCCGAGCTCACCTGGCGTGCCCTGCCCGAGGTCCTTGTAGCGGAAGCTGCCCTGCCGGTGATTGGTGCCGCGCGTGTGCAAAGGCGCGGCCTCGTAGCTTACGAAATCCATGGTCCACCTCTCGGCTGCATTGTATTACTCGGGCTTGAGCCCGGCCGCCTTCACAATCGTCCGATAGCGCTCGTGGTCGCGCTTCATGCGCTCGGTGAATTGCGCCGGCGTGTCCTTCAGCGGCTCGAGGCCGCCTTCCTGCAGGCGTTGCTGCACCGTCGCATCGTCGAGCGCGGCGTGGATCTCGCGGTTGAGGAGCGCGATCACCGCCTGTGGCGTGCCGCGCGGCGCGACGACGCCGAACCAGGTGTTCACCTCGAACCCCGGCAGGCCGGCCTCGGCGGCGGTCGGAATGTCGGGCGCCGCGGCGAGCCGCCGCGATTGCGACACCGCCAGCAGCTTCAGCGCGCCGCTTTGCGCGTGCGAGCGCACGACGCCGAGGCCGACGAAGATCGCCTGCACCTGTCCGGCGAGCAGATCGTTCAGCGCCGGCCCGGCGCCGCGATAGTGCACCGGCGTAATCCGCACGCCCGCCGCCTCGCAGAAAAGCTCGCCGGAGAGATGCGGGATCGTCCCCGGCCCGGCGGAGCCGTAGTTCAGCTTGCCCGGTTCGCGCCTGGCGAGCGCGATGAACTCCTGCAGCGTGCTCACGCCGAGCCTGGCGTCGACGGTGACGACGACCGGCGAGCTGGTGAGCGTCGACACCGCGGCGAAGTCGCGCAGCGGATCGAACGGCATGTCCTTCACCGTGAACGGATTGATCGCGACGTTGCCGACCTGGATCTGCGCCAGCGTGTAGCCGTCGGGCGCCGCCTTCGCCACCGCATCCCCCGCCAGCACGCCGCCACCGCCACCGCGGTTCTCGACCACGAGGCGATGGCCGTAGCGCTTCTCCATATAGTCGGCGAGGAGGCGCGCCGCGAGATCCATCAGCCCGCCGGGCGCCGTGGCGACGATGTAGCGTATCGGCTTCGATGGATAGTCCTGCGCCCGGGCGCCGAGCGGCGCCAGCGCGAAGAGAAGCGCAATAAAAGGGGTCAGCTCAATTTTTCGCATCGATGAGCACGAAGGCGATGACCGCCGGCTTGTTCGTCCGATTGCTCCACGCGTGGTTCGTGCCCTGCTGGACGAGCACGTCGCCCGCGCGCAGCAGCACTTCGCCTTCGTCCAGCACCGCATGGATCTCGCCGGACAGGACGATCGCATAGTCCAGCGTCCGCGTCCTGTGCATTCCGGGATGCCGTCTCTTCTCGACCGGCGCGGCCTGCACGCCCATCGACCCGAAGTGCTCCTCGGGCTCGAGCTTCGCCAGCCGCTCGGCATCCGGTGGATATTCAATGACGCGGAACACGCTGCCGCCCGCATCCGGCTCGATGCGCCGCTCGCGGCGCGCGCGATCGGTGCTCGAGAAGGCGGCCGGCGTCTCGCTCGTCGTCCAGAGCTCGGTGAGCCGCAGGCCGCCGGCCTTCTCCAGCACCACCGCGGCGGGCGAGTCGTCGATCAGCACGAGCGAGTGGCCAGCGCTATCGTGGCCGGTGACGATCCGTCGCATCAATTGGTGACTGTCACCTATTTCCGATGCCGCTGAGCGGCGGCGCGCAGCGCGTCGTACTCGGCCTTGACCGCCGGCTGGCCGGCGAGGATGGATTCGGTGACCTGGCTCACGTCGGTGATGAAGCGCTTTTGCTCCGCAGCCGAGAGCGAGATGACTTCGCCGCCGTGCGCGGTCCAGTCCTTGCGCGCGCGCTCGACGTCCTCGGGCAGCCAGGTGAAGAAGAGCTTCTCGGCATCGCGCGACACGTCGCGCACGATCTTCTCGAGGTCCGGGCCGATGTTCTTCATGAACATCCGGCTGACGCCGCCGACGAGGATCAGGTAGGAGCCGGGCAGGTAAGTCATGTTCTTGGCGACGTCGTAGTACTTGAAGCCGGGGAAGACGGTGAGCCCGGCGACCGCGCCGTCGATGGTGTGGTTCTGCATGGAAGGCAGCACCTCGCCGAGGGGCATCGACAACGCCGAGGCGCCGAAGTGGCGGAAGGGCTCGACGTGCAAAGGCGCCGCGCCCGGCACGCGGATCTTCTGGCCCTTGAAGTCGGCGAGCGTGCGGATCGCCTTGTGCGACACCACCATGTTGGGATTGGCGTTGTAGACAATCAACGGCTCGATGCCTTTGTCGGCGCTGAACTGCGACAGGCGCTTGCGGATCTCGGGATCCTGGAACACGCGGTTGCCGTGATCCATGTCGTCGAACAGGCCCGCCGCGTCGAACACCAGATAGCGCGGGTCGATGCCGATGAAAAAGCCGCTCGCCACCAGCGTCATCTCGATCGTGCCGAGCGCCACGCCTTCCACGGTGCGCGGGATCTGGCCGAGCTGGTTCGCCGGATAGAGCTCGACCTTGATGCGGCCGTTCGAGCGCGGCTCGATGCCGGCCTTCATCGCCTTCATGTACTCGATGTTCATGTCGTTCACGGTGGGCGCGGAGAGCTTCATCGTGAACTGCGGCTGCTGCGCGAATGCGCCGGTCGCAAAGGTCGCGGCCAGCGCGAGCGCCATGGATTTCATGCGCATCCTCCTCAGGAAGCGCGGATTATGCCCGACTACTGGCCGAGGAAAAGTCTGACGCCGACGAGCGAGATGGCCGGCACGTAGGTGATCAGCACGAGCGCAAAGAGGTAAAGCACGATGAACGGAATGATGCCGCGGTAGATCACGTCGAGCTTGAGCTTCAGCGCCGACTGCGCGACGAAGATGTTGATGCCGAAGGGCGGGTGGAAAAGGCCGATCGCCAGGTTCACGGTGAAGACGATGCCGAAATGGACCGTGTCGATGCCGACCGCCTTGACGAGCGGGATGAGGAGCGGTGTCAGCAGCAGGATGGCGCTCAACGGATCGAGGAAGCAGCCGACGAGCAGCAGCAGGAGATTGATTGCCAGCAGCAGCTCCCAGGCGGACACATTGAGCGACTGGATCCACGCCACCATCGCCGCCGGCACCTGGTTCACGGTAAGGAGCCAGGCGAAGACGCTGGCGCAGGCGACGATGATCAGCACCTGGCCAGTGAAGAGGGCGGTGGTCGCGGCCGCGTCGAGCACATCCTTCAGCGTCAGCTCTCGGAAAACGAGCCAGGTGACGAGCGCCGCATAGACGCACGCGACCGCCGCCGCCTCGGTCGGCGAAAAGACGCCGCCATAGATGCCGCCGAGGATGATGAACGGCGCGCCGAGCGCCCAGACGCCGCGCGCCGCGGCGCGGCCGAATTCGCGCAGGCTGAACTCGTGGCCGCGCTCGAAGCCGTGGCGTCTTGCGTACCAGACGACGTAGGCCGCGATCAGGACGGCGATCAGCAGGCCGGGCAGGATGCCCGCTGCATATAAGCGCGGCACTGATTCCTGGGCGGCGGTGCCATAGACGATCATCGGGATCGACGGCGGGATGATGATGTCGATCGCGCCGACGGCGGTGATCAGGCCGGCGGAGAAGGTCTCCGGATATCCGGCGCGCCGCATCGGCGGCAGCATCGCCTTGCCGACGGTCGCCACGGTCGCGGCGCTCGCACCCGAGATGGCGCCGAAGATCGCCGAGGTGCCGACGCAGGTTACGCCGAGGCTGCCGGGAATGCGGCCGACGCCCGCCTGCACGAAATCGACGATGCGCTGCGCGACCGAGCCGCGCGACATGAGCTCGCCCGCGTAGATGAAGAACGGCACCGCGAGCAGCGCGAACGCGTCGATGGCACCGAAGAGATTCTGGTGCAGCGCCGCGAGCGGGACGTGCATGAAGAAGACGAGCGCCACCGTCACGGAGGCGAGCAGCACGAGGTAGATCGGGAAGCCGATGAGAAGCAGCACCACCGGCAGCACGCCGAGCGCGAACGTCATCCCGTATTTCGTACCTCGTACGTAATATTCTTGGCGGCGCTAATTACGTACCGAGTACCGCATTGGCAAACCTCTTGCGCTTCTCGCGCGTCCAGGCATCGAGCTCGGCGCGCGCGCTGGCGCGGTACTCGGCGATCTGCTCGGCGCTGCCGGTAACGGTGGTGAGCTCCATGCGGGCGCCGTTCGGATCGAAGAAGTAGATCGACTTCACCCAGCCGTCGTGGTCGATCGGCCCGACCACCTTGACGCCGGCCGCCTCGAGGCTCTTGTGCGCTTTCTCGAGGTCGGCGAGCGAGGCGACCTCGAGCGCCATGTGATTGCACCAGCGCGGCGTGTTATGCGACGGCTCGGCGGCGACGTCGTCGCCGAGATCGAAGAAGGCGAGCGAGCTGCCGTCGGCCATCTCGAAGAAGACGTGCGCAAACTTGTCCACCTTCTCGCCGCTCGAGCCGGTGTACTCGTCCTGGCGGATGAAATGCGTGAGCGGCAGGCCGAGGATGTCCTCGTAGAAGTGGCGCGTCTCCTCGGCGTCGCGGCAGCGGTAGGCCCAGTGGTGCAGCCCGCGGATCGGGACGAACTTTTCCATCATGTGCTCCTTCGAAAAATGGTGACAGTCACCATTTATTTCGTGCCGACGTGCAGCACGCGGCCTTGCCGGTCGCCTTCGTACATGCGCACCACCATGCCTTCGGGATCGAAGCCGATGCGCTTGCCGTCGGCGAAGCCATAGGTGGCGTCGACGGCCCCGAGCACGCCCCGGTAGCCCCGGGTCGCCTGCATCGCCTGGCGCACCTTCTCCTTGTCGGTGCTGCCGGCGCGGCGGATGGCGTCGGCGGCGAGCATCACGCCGTCGTAGCCGTAGCCCATCATGTTGTGCGGCTCGTAGCCCATCTCCTTCGTGAACCCGGCGACGAACTGCTTCACCTGCGGCTTGGCCGGATCCCAGGCGTCGACGAAGGTGATGCCATCGAGCAGGCCCTTGGCGACCGTCATGTAGACCGGCACGGCCAGGTTGTAATTGCCGACCAGCGGCGTCTTCATGCCGCTCTGGCGATACGCCTTGAGCACCAGCAGGTTCTCCGGCGTGAGCAGCGTCGCGAGGAAAATCGCGTCCGGCTTCGCCGCGCGCACCTTCTGCATCTGCGCATCCGCCGAGACCGAGCCGGAGGGCAGCACTTCCTCGCTGACGATTTCGATGCCGGTCTTGGCGAACTCGTCCTTGAACGCCTTGGCGGTCGCCTGGCTGATGGCCGAATTGTCCGAGACGAGCGCCACGCGTTTGTAACTCTTGTGCCGCGCGTAGGAGAGCAGCGTCGCGATCTGCGTCGAGGCGAGCGGCCCGGTTTGCCAGAAGTTCGGGTTGTTGATCTGCGTGGTGAGCGTATCGACGGTGAGCGAGGGCGCGAGGTGTGGCGTTTTCGTCTCGACCGTCACCGTCTGCGCCTGGAGCGCCGCCACCGTGTGCGTGAGCGAGAGGATGAAATCGGCACCCGCCTCGGAGAGCTTGCGTGCCGCGGTGGCCGAGAGGTCGGGCTTCGACTGGTCGTCCTCGATCAGGAGCTCGACCTTCCTGCCGAGCACGCCGCCCTTCGCGTTCAGCTCCTTCGCGGCGTAGATCGCCCCCTGCGTGATCGGCTCCGACCACGCCTTGGCGAAGCCGATGCGATCGACGATCAGGCCGATCTTGACCGTGTCCTGCGCGAACGCGCCGCCGGCGAGCGCAAGCAGCGCTGTGGCGCACAGTGCGCGAAATGTCGTTCTCACTTCGTCCTCCTCATAAACCCGTGTTCGAATAAATCCGCTCCTGGACCCGAATTCAAGCGGTCCAGCGGAACGCCTGCTCGGCCTTGCCGATGCGCTCGTTGTCGCGCGTCGAAACGCCCCAGTGGTCGGTGCGGCCGGGCGGCCATTTCCAGTCGTCGGGGCCGCCGACTTTGTAGTCGTCGCCCACCTCGGACACCTCGGCGGTGTACTCGACCACGCCGCCGTGCGGGCCGATGAAATAACCGAAGACATTGTTGCCCGGACCGTGCCGCCCCGGACCCCATACGGGCGCGTAGCCCGCATCGCGCAAGCGGCCGATGCCGCGCATCACGGCGTCGATGTCCGCCATGTCGAAGGCGATGTGGTTGAGCGACGTGAATCCGGCGCGCGCATAAGCAATGCAGTGGTGTACCTGGTTGCAGCGCACGAAGGTCATGTGCCGGGTGCGATCGGTTATCTTGAAGCCCAACTTCTCCACCGCGAAGCGCTCGGCCGCATCGACGTCCGCGGCGTTAAGCACCACGTGCGAGAGCTGGATCGGTTTGTCGCGGCTGGCGGGAAGCAGCGCCGCCGGCTGCTCGACGACGAAGCGATAGGTCTCGCCCTCCGGCCCGCGTACCTCGCGCGGCTTGCCGATGTCGGCGGCCGGGCCGCAGAAGGTGATGCTGCGGATGGCGGGCTCGCCGCGCTCGAGGCTGATCAGGTAGGGCAGTCCGGCGGTGCCGCGCAGCTTGACGCCGCCGCCCTCCGGCACGCGCGTCAATCCCCAGATGTCGGTGAAGAAGCGCGCGGCGCCTTCGACATCCGCGACGCGCAGCTCCACGCTTTGCAGTTTGATCGACATGCCGCTTATTATGGCTTGCACGGAGGAGGGACCCCATGCTCATGCAACGACGTTCGCGCCGCGCCTTCCTGCGCGCGGCCGCCGCTCTCGGCACGCTACCGCTCATCGCGCCGGCCTTGGGCCAGCAGCAAAAGAAGAAGCTGCCGGCGCGCGGCGAAGTACTGATCCGCAACGCCTACGTAATGACCATGGACAGCGCCACCGGCGACATCGCCGGCGGTGACCTCCACATCCGCGCGGGCGAGATCATCGCCGTCGGCAAGGGCCTCAAGGCGGCGAAGGCGACGGTGATCGATGGCCGCGGCATGATCGTGCTGCCGGGGCTGATCGAGACGCACTGGCACATGTGGAACACGCTCCTGCGCAGCATGTCGGGCGACGAGCGCAAGTACGGCTACTTCCCGACCTCGGCCGGCATCGGGCGGCATTTCCTGCCGAAGGACATGTACGCGGGCACCCGGCTCGCGGCGACCGAGGCGCTGAACGCCGGCATCACCACGGTGCACGACTGGTGCCACAACCCGCGCACGCCCGAGCACGCCGAGGAAAACCTGCGCGCACTGCGGGAGAGCGGCATTCGCGGGCGCTTCTCGTACGGGCCGGCGCGCGGCATCCCGGTGACCGAGACGGTGAACCTGGCCGACATCCAGCGACTGAAGGGCGCGTGGGACCAGTACTCGAACGAAGGCCTCCTCACGCTCGGCGTCGCCTGGCGCGGCGTGCAGTACGCGGTCACATCGCCCGACGGCAAGATGGAATTCAAGGCGATCCCCGAGGAGGTCTACCGCAAGGAGTACGACACCGCGCGCTCGCTCGGCATCCCGCTCTCGGCGCACGTCAATATCGGCCCGAAGATCGACTACGGCCACGTCGCGGCGCTCGACAAGCTCGGCCTCCTCTACAAGGACCTGCAGCTCATCCACATGATCTCGACCACGCCCGAGGAGGTGCAGATGGTGGCGAAGTCGGGCGCCTCCGTGAGCTTCTCGCCCTATACGGAGCTGCGCATCGGCTTCGGCCTGCCGAACGCCAGCCAGTTCCTCGATGCCGGCGTCCCGGTCGGCCTCTCGGTCGACACCACCACGCTTTCCGGCGACGCCAACATGTTCGCGATCATGAAGGCGGTGCAGAACGTCGACAACGCGGTCGCCTACAACGAGTTCAAGCTCACCGCGCGCCGCGCGCTCGAGATCGGCACCATCCTCGGCGCGAAATCGCTTGGCATGGACGATCGCATCGGCTCGCTCGTGAAGGGCAAGCGCGCCGACCTGATCATGGTCAATACGCGCCATCCCAACCTCGGCGTCTTCACCGACCCGGCGCACATGATCGTCGAAGCCGCGCAGCCCGCGAACGTCGAGCTCGTCATGGTCGACGGCCGCATCCTCAAAGAGCGCGGCCGCCTTACCGCGGTGGATGTGAAGCAGGTGGTGGCTGAGGCCGACGCAGCGAATGCCGCGGTGCGTAAACGAGCGAACTGGTGGTAACCGGCTCGACATCCCGGTAGCTGTCGCCCTGATTTAGTAGCTGCTCTCCCCTTACGAACTGGACACGGTATGACCAGCGCACACAGACGTCTGTGACCGATTGGCACATCGATGCTGCTGCGAGCGCGGCATCCATCTCACTGAGAGCGGACATTCAAGTTTTTTGCTTGGCCCGGGGTCGCTGTCAGCTTTCATGCTGACGCTCCTCAAGCAGCCAGTCCCGAAAAAGCGCAGCATTTGCCGACAGCCTGCCCTTTGGCCAGACTAGATAAGTCGCGCCCGGGGCGGGCACGCCGACGTTGAAAAGCCGGACTAGCCTGCCCCCGCGCAGGTCCCCCTCCGCGATGCTGCTTCGTGCGAGTGCAATCCCGCGACCATCCACCGCAGCCTGGACCAGCAGGTTGGAGTCGCTGAAGATGAGGCTGTGCGGCTCCTTGAGCCGTACGCCCGCAACGCGAAACCAGGGCGTCCACGGCTCGTCATCGGATCGCATTAGCTGAAACCTGCCGAGCTCCGAGGGTTGGGCGGGTAATCGTCCACGGTTGAAGCGAGGGCTGGCGACGGGGAAGAACTCTTCGTCCAAGAATTTTTGCGCTTCTACATCAGGCCAGGTGCCGGGCCCGAAGCGCACTGCCAGGTCGACCTGCTCACGTTCGAAGTCGACTAGCGTGTTCGAGGCATGCATATTTACAGCGATCGTTGGATGGCGCTCCATGAACCGCCCGAGCCGTGGCATGAGCCAACGTGCAGCGAACCCAGGCGTCATGCTCACCGAAATTGCGCGCTCGCCCTTGGAGCGCCGCACGAATTGCGCGGCCTCTCCCAGCTCCTGCAGCGCCGCGTGCACGCGCTCGGCGAAGTGGCGGCCGACATTGGTCAGCACCACGCGCCGGCCGTTGCGCATGAAGAGCGGCGCCCCAAGGTCTCGCTCGAGCGAGCGGATCTGATGACTCACAGCGCCATGCGTGACCGAGATCTCATCGGCCGCACGCGAGAAGCTCTCCAGGCGCGCTGCCGCTTCGAACGCTCGCAGGGTGCCCAGCGGCGGAAGTTTGCGGGTCATGTCTCTTGTGAATATCCCTCACATGGAAGTCGAAAATATATCCCTATTCCTCCTGGGTGGCGCCAATTACGATTCTGGCCGACGGTTGAACGCAAGTCACAAATGGAGCGCGTTATGAGGTCAATCGACACGAAGCAGCAGCTGAGTGCCTTGACGGCAGCCGTGGGCATTACCTTTTCCATCGTCTGGGCCCTGTCGAGCTACGCCTACAGCGCGACACCCTCCGCGGAGGTTTTTCCCGCCGCGGCTCGGATCGCGCAAGTGCGCTCGTGCTCGTAGCACCTTGTCGGACAGAGGCTGTCGTGACTGAAACGACGAGGGACAACGATGAAGGGAGTAGGGAAACGATTGCCGACGTTTCTCTGTACGGGTACACAGATGTCGCGCACGAGGGGAGACTTCGACCTGGCGCGGTTTCCGGCCGTGAGAGCGTGGCTCCGAAGCCTGTCCCAACTTTTTTACGTCGGCCGAGCGTGCACGGTCTCGAACGAATCGATCGAGCGCTCGACGTCATCGAGCAGCGCCTGAGCTGCCGGTGGCGGCGCAGCCGCGAGCGCGCGCAATAGCTGGGTGACGCTGCCGCGCGTTCCCTCGGCATAGCCGGCGCCGGCGAAGAGCGCTTCCATCTCGGGCGTGGCGCGGTGCTTGGTGTACAGGTAGTCCAGCAGGTGCTGCTCGAAGTCGGCGACGCCGATGGCGACGAAGCCCAGGCCGCAGGTGCACGCCATGCCGGAGAGCGCGACATGGCCGAGCGCCACCCGCGACCACTTGCCGGCCAGGTTGACGGCGCGTAGCGCCGGCGCTTCGGCCATTTCCTATGCCGTCGTCCCCGCGCAGGCGGGGACCCCGTTTACGTAAAACGAATGGATTGGCAGACGATTCATTCCGGCGGGATCCAAGGTGGCGATTCAAAAACCCGAAACGGGGTCCCCGCTTTCGCGGGGACGACGGCGGGCTCCAGGGACGGCGGCGGGTTCTATTCGAGCTTTGCGCCGGACTCCTTGACGAGCTTGGCGTACTTCTCGACTTCGCTCCTGCGATAGGCGGCGAAGTCCTCCGGCGACATCCAGCTCGGCTCGGAGGCGACGTCCGCCATGCGCTTCGCCACCGCATCCAATTTCGAGACGTCTCTTACCGACGAGTTGACCCGGTCGATCACAGCGCGCGGCGTGCCGGCGGGCGCCTCGATGCCGACCCACACGGAGAGCACAAAGGTCGGAATGGTTTCCGACATGGTCGGCAGATTGGGCAGCGCCGAGACCCGCTTCGGCGTCGTGACCGCGAGGCCCTTGAGCTTGCCGGCGCGCACCTGCGGCACGGCCGACACGTCGGCGAACAGGTAGTCGACCTGTCCGCCGAGGATCGCCGGAATGGCGGGCGCCATGCCCTGGAACGGCACGTGGGTGGCGTTCGCGCCGGTGATGATGTTGAGCCATGCGCAGCCGAGATGCGGAATGCTCGCCGGCCCGGAGGAGGCGCAGTTCATCGCCGGACCTTTCTGCTTCACCATCGCGACGAGCTGCGCCACGTTCTCGGCGCCGAGGTTCGCGCGCGTGACCAGCACGAAGGTGCTTTCCGCGATCGTCGTGATGGGCGCGAAGCTCGTCAGGTAGTCGTAGGTGAGGTTCTTATAGAGCGCCGGCGCCACGGCGTGCTGCGTCGTACTAAGGAGCAGCGTATAGCCGTCGGCCGGCGCACGCGCCACGTACGTCGCGCTGATCGTCGTCCCGGCGCCCGGCTTCGCTTCGATCAGCACCGGTTGCTTCCACAGCGTGCTCAGCTCCTGCGCGACGATGCGCGCCATGACGTCGAGGCCGCCGCCGGCCGGATAAGGGTTGATCATCGTCACCGGCTTCGACGGATACGTCTGCGCCCACGATGCGGTTGCCGCCGCGAGGGCGAGCGCCGCGGCCAATAGCTTGAGCTTCATGCATCTCTCCTAGTCGATATGCAGCGCAGAACCGTCGTTCCCGCGAAGGCGGGGACCCAGTTTACAAAAACCCGAACGGGGTCCCCGCCTCCGCGGGGACGAGCAGTGATCATCTCTAGCCAGGCCCGACCTGCGCCTGCGGCGGCTCGTCGGAGCGCTGTTCGTGTGGAATCGGTTCGGCGCGCAGCGCGCGCGTCGCCTCGGTATCCAGCGTGCCGTCCGCTCGCAGCACGACGCGATAGGCATTGAGCGCGCTTTCGCGGCTGATGTAGCCCTGCGCGACGTCGTCGGCGACGCGCTGCGGCTCGCGCTGGTGCGGCGGGCCGAAGCCGCCGCCACCGCCGGCGCGCAGGATGACCGCGTCGCCGGCGCGCAGCCGCTGGTTACGCACCTTGGCGTTCGGGCCGGAGCGCTCCTCGCCCTCGATGCGCACCGAGACGCGATTGCCCAGGCCGGCGTGCCCGCCGTGCAGGCCCCAGGGCGCGCAGTGCATGCGCTCGGCCTGCACATCCACCGTAATCGGCGCTCGCGCCCGGAAGATCACTTCCGTGCCGAGTCCGCCGCGATGCCGGCCGGCGCCGCCCGAATCCTGTCGCAGCGCATGGCGCTCGATCAGGATCGGGAACTTGGCCTCGAGCTGCTCGGCGGGGCTGTTGTGGGTGTCGCCGTCGTTCGAGCACACGACGCCGTTCATGCCGTCGGCGCTGTGCTTCGCGCCCCAGCCGCCGCCGCTCGGGCCGACCATGCCGAGGAAGAACCCTCCGTCCTTGGGCGAGATGCCGTAGAAGAGCGCGATCATCAGCTCGGCATGATGCGCGGCGATGGTGCGCTCGGGGATGGCATGCGCCATCGCCTTGAACACCGTATCGACCACCGTCATCGGGAAGGTCATCCACCAGCGCATCGCCGCCGGCTTCACCGCGCTCACCACCGTGCCGAGCGGCACGATGACTTTCAGCGCGCGGAAGCTGCCTTCGTTGATCGGATAATCGGTGGGCGAGGTGAGGCACTTGTACGCCACCTGCGCGCATGAATAGCCGGTGCTCGGCCCTGAGTTGAAGAAGCCGCGCACCTGCGGGCTGATCTCGGAGAGATCGATGGTCATTTCGTCGCCCTGCTTGACGACGCGCACCTTGATCGGCACGTGCCTGCCGATGTCGAGGCCGTCGTCGTCCATGAACGATTCGGCCTCGTAGACGCCATCGGGAATCGAGCGCGTGCGCGCGCGCGCCGCCACCTCCGACTGGTCCATGATGTTGGCGATCGCGCCGAGCACCCCTTCGCGCCCGTAGCGCTGCAGTAGCTCGGTGAAGCGCTTGGTGCCGGTGGTGACCGCCACGATCTGCGCCCGCAGGTCGCCCATGGCGCGCTCGGGCAGCCGCACGTTGGCCTTGATGATCTCGACCAGGTCCTCGTTGACGACGCCCGCGCGCTGGTACTTCATGATCGGGATCTGGATGCCCTCGGAATAGATATCCGAGGTGACGCCGCCGAGCGTGCCGCCGACGTCGGGCCAATGCGCCATGCAGCAGGTCCAGCCGCAAAGGCGGCCTTCGAAGAACACCGGCTGGCTGAAAGTGAAGTGATGCAGGTGGCTTCCGGTCGTGTACGCGTCGTTGGTCACCAGGATGTCGCCCGGCTCGACGCCATCGCGCCCATAGCGAGCGAGTTTCATCTTGATGGTGTTCGCCATGCCGCGGATGAAGCTCGGCAGGCCGATGCCGATCGAGACCGTCTCGCCTTCCGCCGTATAAAGGCCGACGGTGAAGTCGAGCGCCTCGTAGATGATCATGTTGTACGCCGTGCGCATGAGGTTGGTCTTCATCTCCTCGGTCACGGCGAGGACGCCATTGCGCACGATCTCGGTGAGCACGGCGTCGGCCTTGCGCGCCTTCATGCTGGATTTCCCTCGACGGTGATGCGCAGATTTCCGAATGGATCGACTTCCAAGCGGTCGCCCGGCATGACGACCGTGGTCGAGGCGTGCTCCTCGATGAGCGCCGGCCCGGCGATGCGGTTGCCGGCGAGGAGCGCGTCGCGCGCATAGCAGATCGCGCTCTGCCTGCTGCCGGCGAAATACACCTCGCGCCTGCCGCGCTCGGCCGCGGCGCCCGGCCGTGCGGCGCCTTCGCCGATGCGCTCGATCGCGGGCTTCTTCATCACGCCGGCGACTGCGGCGCGCAGGGTGACGATCTCGGCGCGCTCGGCCGGTGCGCAGGTGCCGTAGCGCTGCTGGTGCACATCGTCGAACTGGCGCTTGATCGCTGTGCGGTCGCGCTTTGCGAGCAGTGCCTCGTCGAGCGGCACGGTGACCGGATGCTCCTGGCCGACATAGCGCATGTCGGCGGAGTAGGCGAGGGTGACCGATGCCGGGGGCACGCCGCTCGCGGCGAGCGCCTGCCGGCCCTGGGCTACCAGCTCGCCGAAGGCGCGCTCGATCTCCTCGAAGGGCACGTTCTCGAGGCGGTGGAACATGGTGCGCACGAAGTCGTAGCGCAGATCGGAGTGCAGCATGCCGAAGGCGCAGAAGTGCCCGGGCGCCCGCGGAACGATGATGTGGCTCATGCCGATCTCGCGCGCGATGGCGCCGGCGTGCAGCGGCCCGGCGCCGCCGTAAGCGATGAGCGGGAAGGCGGCGGCGTCGAGGCCGCGCTCGGTCGACACGCCCTTCACCGCGTACGACATCTTCGTCACCGCGATGCGCAGGATGCCTTCGGCGGCGGCCGGCACGTCGATGCCGAGCGGCGCCGCGACGAACCTGCGGATCGCGCGCTCGGCCGCGGTGGTGTCGAGCCGCATCTCGCCGCCGAGGAAGCGGTCGGCGCCAAGACGGCCGAGCACCAGGTTGGCATCGGTCACCGTCGGCTTCTCGCCGCCAAGTCCATAGCACGCCGGGCCCGGCTCCGCCCCGGCACTTTGCGGGCCGACGCGCAATGCGCCGCTCGCGTCGACCTCGGCGATGCTGCCGCCGCCGGTGCCGACTTCGGACACATCGACCAGCGGAATCTGCACCGGCAGGCCCTGCTGGTAGCCGCCGACCATCGCCGCGCTGGTCGTCAGCACTTCGCCGTTGTGGATGACACCCGCCTTTGCCGTGGTGCCGCCCATGTCGAACGCCACCGCTTCAGTCATGCCGAGCGCGCGGCAGAGTGCATGCGCGCCGATCACGCCGGCCGCCGGGCCGGACTCGAGCATGCGCACGCACTGGCGCTGCGCCTGCGCCGACTCATAGAGGCCGCCGGTGGACTGCACGATGAGGAAGGCGCCGCCAAAGCCCGAGCTGCGCAGCCGCTCGTCGATGCCGCCGACGTAGCGGCGCACTGTCGGCCCGACATAGGCGTTCGCCACCGTGGTCGAGCAGCGCTCGAATTCGCGGTACTCCTGCGAGAGCTCGTGCGAAACGGAAACGAAGGCGCCGGGCAGGCGCTCCTCGACGATGCGCTTCACTGCCATCTCGTGCGCCGGGTTGGCGTAGCAATGCAGAAGCAGGATGCCCACCGCTTCGATGCGCTCCTCGACCAGGCGATCGCAGGTGCGATGCACGCCCGCTTCGTCGAGCGGCACGAGCACGGTGCCTTCGGCGCTCATGCGCTCGCGCACCTCAAAGCGCAGCCGCCGCTCGACCAGCGGCACGTGCTTGCGAAAGAACAGGTTGTACGCGTCCGGGCGGTTGATGCGGCCGATCTCGTAGATATCGCGGAATCCCTCGGTGATGAGGAGCGCGGTCCGCGCGCCTTTGCGCTCGAGCAGCGTATTGATCACCACAGTCGAGCCGTGCAGGAAGACCTCCGGATCGCTGAAGCGCGCGCCGGCCTTCTCGACGCCCTGCGCGATGCCCTCGACCATGCGGCTCGGGGTGCTGAGCGCCTTGCCGAGCAGCAGCTTCCCGGCCGCCGCGTCGAAATACGCGACGTCGGTAAACGTGCCGCCGATATCGGCGGCGAGGCGGCTGCCTTTGATCACTGCCGGTATTTCTTCGCCGCGGCGGCGAGCGCCTCGTAGTCTTCCTTGAGCTGCGGATTGGCGGCGAGGATCGGCGGCAGGGCGGAGGTCGCCTGGTCGAGATAGCGCTTCGCTTCCGCCGGCGGCAGCCTGATGTTCTGGCCGCCGTGGCTTTCCCAGACCTTGCGGCTCTTCTCGACGTCCTCGACGCCCCAGGTCGAGAAGACGCGCTCGGCCTTCTGCGCTTCCTCGCGCACCATCGCTTCGAGCGGTCCAAGCGACTTCATGTAGCTGCGATTCACCAGGCCGGCGGCGATGAGGAAGGAGCCGGGCAGCTCGGTGAGCGGCTTGGCTACGTCGTAGTACTTGAACGCGGTGTAGATCGTGAGACCCGCGGTGAAGCCGTCGATCGTGTGGTTCTGCATCGCCGGCATCACCTCGCCCAGCGGCATGGAGAGCGGATTGGCGCCCAGCTTCTTGAACGGCTCGAGGTGCAGCGGTGCGCCGCCCGGAACGCGGATCTTTTGCCCGGCAAGATCGGCCACGGTGTTTACCGGCTTGTGCGAGAGCAGCATCAGCGGGCCGTGCACGAAGGTGAAGAGCGGCTCGACGCCCTTCGAGGCACCGAAGCTCGCGAGGCGCTTGCGTACGTCCGGATCGGCGAACACGCGCTGCGCGTGGCGCATGTCGTCGAAGAGGCCCGGCGCATCAAAGACGACGAAGCGCGGCTCCAGGCCGACGAAGAAGCCGGTGGCGGGCGTCGTCATCTCGATCGTGCCGAGCGCCACGCCTTCGACCGTGCGCGGAATCGGGCCGAGCTGGTTGGCGGGATAGATCTCGACCTTGATTTTGCCGCCCGAGCGGGACTCGACGCCGGCCTTGAAGGCGTTCATCCACTCGATCGTCACGTCGTTGATCGTCGGCGTGGAGAGCTTCATGGTGAACTGCTGCGCCTGGGCGCTGGCGGCGAGCGCGAGCGCCGCCAGGAATGCATACGGCTTCATCGACCTCCTCCTCGAACCGACCATGGCCGCAGGCCCGCCGGCGGCATTAAGATGAACATGTTCATGCTACCCGCATTACTGGCCGCCTTTGCATTCGCTTTCGCCGCCGCGCCGGCGCATGCGCAATCGTGGCCGGCGAAGCCGATCCAGCTGATCGTCAATGTCGCGCCGGCGGGCACGGCCGACGTGACCGCGCGACTGCTCGCGCCGCGCCTGGCCGAGGCGCTCGGCCAGCCGCTCGTGGTCGACAACCGCTCGGGTGGCGATGGCTATGTCGGAATGGAGGCGGTGGCACGCGCCGAGCCCGACGGCTATCTGCTCCTCTATTCGCCGGGCAGCCGCGTCATGATGGCGCCGCACCTGGTGCAGCGCGCCGACATCGATCCGGTGAAGGCGCTCGCGCCGGTCGCGCCGACCGGGCGCATCTCGCTCTTCGTGATGGTGAACCCGGCCGTGCCGGCGAAGGACTTCGCGGGCTTTCTGCAATACGCACGCGCCAATCCGGGCAAGATCAACTACGGCACGCCGGGCACCGGCACGGCGCCGCATATCGCGGCGGAGGTGTTCTCGCGCGAATCGGGGGTGACGATGACGCACATACCGTACAAAGGCGCCGGTCCTGTACTGCGCGATCTGCTCGGCGGACAGATCGATCTCGCCTTCGATTCCGGCACTGGCCTGCCGCAGGCAAAGGCGGGAAAGCTGCGCCTGCTCGCGATCGTCGGCTCGCAGCGGCGGCCTGACTTCCCCGATGTGCCGACGGTAGAGGAGGCGGGCTTCAAAGGCGTCGATGGCGGACCGCACTTCGGCTTCTATGCGCCGGCGCGCACGCCGCGCGCCATCGTCGAGCGATTCAATCGCGAGGTGGCGAAGCTGATGCAGGAGCCGGCGATCCGCGACCGGTTTGAAGCGCAGGGACTGGAAGTCGCGTCGCCGATGAACGCGGAAACGTTCGCCGCCTACGTGCGCGCGGAGAGCGAGCGCTACGCGAAGCTGCTGCCGCAGCTCGGGCTCGCGAAATGAGCGCCGTAATGGACGCCCGCGCCGTCAACTCCCGCATGGAGCGGCTGCCGTACTGCTCCTGGCACACGCGCATGCGGCTCATCATCTGCACGGCGTGGTTCTTCGACGCCTTCGACTCGCTCGCCATCGCCTACGTGCTGCCGGTGCTGATCGGCATGTGGAAGCTCGCGCCCGCGCAGATCGGCACGCTCATCGCCACCGGCTTCGCCGGGCAGCTCGTCGGCTCGATCCTCGCCGGCTGGGCCGCCGAGCGCTGGGGCCGCGTGCCGACCATGATCGCGACGCTCGCGCTCTTCACCGTGATGAGCTTCGTCTGCGCCTTTGCCTGGAGCTACGAGTCGCTGCTGTGGTTCCGCCTGATCCAGGGCATCGGGCTCGGCGGCGAAGTGCCGATCATGGCGGCGTACGTCAACGAGTTCGCCAAGGCCGAGCGGCGCGGGCGCTTCTCGCTCGGCGTGCAGCTCCTCTTCGCGGTCGGTCTGCTGGTGGTGGCGCTGGTCGGCGCCTGGGTCGTGCCGCACCTTGGCTGGCAATGGATGTTCATCATCGGCGCGGTGCCGGCGCTGCTCGTGTTCCCGATGCGTTTCATGCTGCCCGAGTCGCCGCGCTGGCTCGCGGCCCGCGGGCGATTCGGCGAGGCCGATGAAGCGCTGCGACGGATCGAGGTGGTCGCCGAGCACGAAGGCAAGGCGCTGCCGCCGATCCCGGCCAACCTGCCGCCGGTGGTCGAGGCGAAGACGCGCGTCGCCGATCTTTTCCGAGGCATCTATCTCCGTCGCACGCTGACGCTCTGGGCGCTGTGGGTGTTTGCCTACCTCGTCGTCTACGGGCTCGCGACCTGGGCGCCAGCGCTCTTCCGCACCGCCTACAAGCTGCCCGTACAGCAGGCGCTCAACTACGGGCTGGTGCTCGCCACCGCCGGTCTGGTGGGCGTCGTCATCTGCGTATTACTGATCGATCGGCTCGGCCGGCGCAAGGTCTTCATCGGCGCCTTCGTGCTGGCGGCGCTGCCGCTCCTTTCCTTCGCCGCCGGCGGCACGCGGCCCGTGCAGGAGGTGCTGGTCATCGTGGCGACCGGCTTCCTCTTCATCAACATCCTGGCGGTCGGCCTCGCGACCTACACGGCCGAGAACTATCCGAACCAGCTGCGCGCGCTCGGCGGCGGCATCGGCGCCGCCTGGCAGCGCGGCGCCTCGATGGTCGGGCCGTTCCTCGTCGGCCTAGTGCTGCCGAAGTACGGTCCGGATGCGGTCTTCGTAGTGTTCGGCATCTTCGCGCTCATCGGCGCGGCGATCTGCGCCGCCTTTGCCATCGAGACGCGCGGCCGCGTGCTCGAGGAGCTGGCACCGGCGCAGGGCTGAGCATGTATACGCGCACCTGGGCCACTTCCGAGCGCAAGCACGACGTCGTGGTCGAGCGCGACGTCAAGGTTCGTCTGCCCGACGGCACCTCGCTCGACGGCGACATCTACCGCCCCAAAACCGCGGGCCGCTTCCCCGTGCTGCTGGGCGCCCATCCGTACAACAAGGACCTGCAATCGCCACCTCTGCGACCCGTCGGCTTCACGCCGATGCGCGGCTACATGGAAGCCGGCGACTCGACGTACTTCGCGCGCCGCGGCTATGTGCACGCCGTCTTCAACGTGCGCGGCACCGGCAAGTCGGAAGGCTTCTACCAGCTCGGCGGGCCGCAGGAAGTGCAGGACATCGCGCACCTCGTCGGCTGGCTCGCGCAGCAGAGCTGGTCGAGCGGCGCGGTCGGCATGTTCGGCGTCTCGTACTTCGCGCGCATCGCCAAGCTGGTCGCCGCCGTTGCGCCGCCGGCGCTCAAGGCGGTGTTCGCGCCTTTCGCCGGCACCGACGATTACCGTCATCGCTGGTACCACGGCGGGATCCTGGCGAGCGGCTTCCTCGCCCACTGGCGCAACAGCGCGCACAACCCGCGCTATCGCAGCTTCTACAAGGAGCGCCACGGCGAAGAGAAATACAAGCAGGCGATCGCCCAGGCGATGAAGGACGAGGAGGTGATGGCGATCGAGCCGCTGCGCCTCGCGCTGCAGAACCCGGACGCCGGCACCAACGCGGTGATCGTCGACGTGCTCCTGCATCCGTTCGACGGACCGTTCTGGCGCGAGCGCAGCGCGCGCGATGCGGAAGCGAAGATCCCCGGCTACCTCGGCGCCTGCTGGGGCATCTACGGCTTGCATCTGCCCGGCGCCTTTACCGCGTGGCAGGAATGGCAGGGGCCGAAGAAGATGGTGATCGGCCCGCCGGTGTATCTCGACCGGCCGGTGTACCAGTATCACGACGAAGCGCTGCGCTGGTTCGATCACTGGCTGAAGGGCAACGACACGGGAATCATGGCCGAGCCGCCGGTACGCTGCTTCATCCCGCCGACCGGCGAATGGCAGGCGCTCGACGATTGGCCGCCGAAGGAAGCGCGCTGGATGAGCTTCTACCTGCACGGCGACGGCACGCTCTCCGAGCATGAGCCCTGGCCCGGCGCCGGCGCCGTCAGCTTCAACGAGTCGCCGTTCGAGCACGGCGAGGCGCGCTTCACGACGCCGCCGCTGGTCGAGAACACCGAAGTGCTCGGCCCCGCGGTGGCCACGCTCTACCTCTCCGGCAGCGACAGCGAAGCGCTCCTATTTGTAACCGTGCTCGCGCTCACTGCCGATGGCAAGGAGCAGGAGCTCACGCGCGGCTGGCTGCGCGCGTCGCAGAGGCGCCTGCGCGAAGGCGGAGAGCGCTGGAACCCGGTGCTCGCCCACGAGTCGCGCGAGCCGCTGGAGGCGGGGAAGACCTACGAGCTGACGATTCCGATCGTGCCGACCGCGCGGCTTTTCCGTGCTGGCGAGCGCATCGCGATTCGCATCAAGGGCGCGGACGACGAGCCGCCGAGCACTTCGCTCGAGGCCATCGCGCGCAACCACCTGCGGCGGCTGCGGCCCGCGCGCATCACGATCCACTGCGACGAGACGCACCCCTCGCGTATCGATCTGCCGATCACGCGCGGCAATATCATCGGCACGTTCTTCTCCGGGGGAGATGTGCGCTCCTTCGGCCTGTCGCGCTAGAGGAATCGAGGGGGATGATGCCGCCCAGGATCGTTGCGGCGTTCGCGCTGGCGGTGGCGACGACCTCGGCGCCGGCGCAGCAATACCCGTCGAAGCCGGTGCGCCTCGTCGTGCCGTTCGCGCCCGGCGGCGGCTCGGATTTCACCGCGCGCCTCGTCGCGCAGCGGCTGAGCGAGCGCCTGGGGCAGACGTTTCTCGTCGACAACCGGCCCGGCGCCGGCGGCAACCTCGGCGCCGAGCAGGTGGTGCGCTCACCGGCCGACGGCTACACGCTGCTCCTCATCTCGGCGAGCTACACCGTCAATCCGAGCGTCTACAAGCTCACGTTCGACGCGATCAACGACATCACGCCGATCGTGCAGGTGTCCGGCGGGCCTTACGTCGTCGCGGTGCATCCCTCGGTGCCCGCCAATACGCTCGCCGAGTTCGTCGCCCTGGCGAAGAAGGACCCGGACAAGCTTGCTTATGGCTCGGCCGGCAACGGCAGCATCATGCATGTGTCGAGCGAGTACCTGCTGCACAGCGCCGGCATCCGCGTGCTGCACGTGCCGTACAAAGGCACCGGTCCGGCGCTCAGCGACACGATCGCCGGCAACCTGCAGCTCGTGCTCGGCGCGGTGCCCACCACGCTGCCGCATGTGAAGGCCGGAAAGCTGCGCGCGCTCGCCGTGACGACGAAGAAGCGCATCGCCGCCGCGCCGGAGATTCCGACGGTGGCCGAGTCCGGCTATCCCGATTACGAGGTGACCAATTGGCACGGCCTCATCGGCCCGAAGGGCATGCCGGGCGCGATCGTCGAGCGGCTGAACCGCGAAGTGAATGACGCCATCCACGGCGCGGAGATGAAGAAGCAGCTCGCGACCGACGGCCTCGAGCCGGCGGGCGGCACGCCGGACCATTTCGCGGCGATCCTGAAGAATGAAGCCGCGCGCTGGGCGAAGGTCGTCCAGGAAGCCGGAATCAAGCTCGAGTGACTCAGTCCGCCGCAGCGGGAGGCGGCTGGGTGCCTTTGATCTGGATGCGGTAGCCCAGCCGCTCGTGCGGCCAGTAGTCCCAGATTGCCTTGTGCTGGGTACAGCGGTTGTCCCAGAACGCGATCGAGTGCTCGCGCCAGTGGAAACGCATCTGCCACTCGGGGCGCTCGACGTGGTCGAACAGGAACTCGAGTAGCGCGTCGCTCTCGCCGGCGGGCAGGTCGTCGATGTGCGTCGTCTGGCCGCGGTTCACATAGATGAGCTTCCGCCCGGTCCACGGATGCACCGCGATGATCGGGTGCGAGCTCACCGGGTAGACGGTCTTCGTGCCCTTGTCGAAGAGCTTGGCGCCGTCGTGCGTCGCGGTGAGGCCGGTCAGGAAGCGCTTCATGCGCGGCGAGAGGGCGTCGTAGGCGGCGTACATGCTCGCGAACAGCGTGTCGCCGCCGCCGTCGGGCGGGATGATGGTCTGGTGCAGGATGCTCGCCATCGGCGGGATCTCGGCGCACGACTGGTCGGTGTGCCACACCTCGCCCGAGACGCGCTTGGAGTTGCGGTGGAAGTGCTGCTTGCGCACCTCGGGATACTGCTCGTCCGGTTTCGATGCCGTGCCTTCGCCGCCGACGTGGATATGCAGCTCGCCGAAATAGCTCGCGAAGCGCCGGTGCTGCGCGAGGTCGATCGGCTGGTCGCGGAAGAAGAGCACGCCGTGGCGGCCGAGCGCGTCCTTCATCGCGTTGACCTGCTCGGGCGCGAGCGGCCGCGTCAGATCGACGCCGCCGATCTCGGCGCCGACGTGCGGTGACAGCGGTGTGACCTGGATGCTCGCCACGAGGGCGTCGGAGACGCGGTTCACGTTCAGAGGTTAATGGAAAATATTAATGTCCTGTAAGGCAAACGGGGTCCCCGCCTTCGCGGGGACGACTGCCGGCCTTAGTCATTTGGCAGAGGCGGGCGGCAGCGTGGCGATCACTTCCTGCTTGCCGTTCACGACCTTGGTCATGAAGCTCTCGCGGTCGAGATCGCCTTTGTCGTCGAAGCTCACGTCCATGAGAATGCCGGGATACTGCTTCGCCGACAGGCTGACGCCGTGCATCGCTTTGGCAAAGGCCTTGGGATCGAGCTTGCCGATCTTCTCGCTCACCGCCTTGACGACGTACATCGCCGTGTAGCCCTTCAGGCCGTTGTGATCCGGCTTGTATTTGTACTCCTTCTGGAACTTGGCGGAGAAGTCCTTGATGAGCGGATTGGGTGCATCGGCGGTCAGGCCGACGTGCGCGACGGCGCCGTTCGCGGCGTCGCCCGCGAGCTCGATCACTTTCTGGCTGGTGAGCACCGTCTCGCCGATGATCGGCTTGTCGTAGCCCTGCTTCTTCAGCTCGCGCAGCGCGCGCGCTGATTCCTCCTCGTTGGAATAGACGAAGAGCGCATCGGCGTTCGCCTGCCGTGCCTTCAGCACCGCGGCCGAGAAGTCCACCTGCCCCGGGTCGGTCGAGATGTCGGCGGCCACCTTGATGCCGAGCGGCTCGATGCTTTTCAGGAACACGTCGCGGCCGCCTTTGCCGAAGTCGTTGTTCACCCAGATGATCGCCACGCTCCTCGCCTTCACCGTGTCGTGGATGTAGCGCGCCACTTTCGGCATGGCGCTCGCCTGCGTGAAGGACGTGCGGAAGATGTAGGGATTGCCCTGCTGTGTGATCGCCGCCGCCTCGCCGCCGGTGAAGTTCGGAATCTCGGCGCGCCGCGTCTCCGCCATGCTGACGAGGATCGAGCCGGAGAACACCGGACCCATGACGACATAGGCGCCGTCGTCGATCGCCTTTACGGCGAGCGCCTTGGCGATCTGCGGCTGCGATTGCGTATCGTTGAAGACGTAGTCGATCTTGCGGCCCAGGATGCCGCCCGCTGCGTTGATCTCCTTGACCGCCAGCCTGACGCCGTCGTTGAAGTTCGTGCCCGACGTCGCGCCGGTGCCGGAAAGCTCGACCAGCCCGAAGACCTTCACCTCCTGCGCAACGGCCGGCTGCGCCATCGCCAGCCCGAGCGCTACCGCCGCAATGGCGCCTGTTATGGACCGCTTCATCGTGCCCCTCCATTTTGTAAAATCATTTCGGTGTCCTCGCGACGATGTCCGCCTCGAGCATCGCCCGCAGCTCGGGTGTCACCTGCGGATTGCCGCCGAACCATTTGCGAAAGCCGAACCCGGCCTGCTGCAGCAGCATGCCGAGGCCGTCGACCGTGCGATGGCCGCGCTTCGTCGCCTGCGCGAGAAGCGCGGTCTCGAGCGGCACGTATATGACGTCATAGACGACGGCGCTGTGCTTTAGCGGCGCGAGATCGATTTGCAGCGGGTCCTTGCCGGCCATGCCGAGCGACGTGCAGTTAATGAGCACGTCCGCCGCCGGCAGGAGACGCGGCAGTGCATCCCACCCGTGGGCACGAGCGCCGAAACGCGCGCCGAGCTCCTGGGCCCGAGGCAGCGTGCGGTTCACGATGTCGACTTCGACAGCGCGCCGCTTGAGCATGTACACGGCGGCGCGCGCGGCGCCGCCGGCGCCGAGAATCACCGCCCGGCAGCCCTGCGCGTCCCAGCCGGGCGCGCGCGCGTCGAGATTGGCGATGAAGCCGTGCGTGTCGCTGTTGCCGCCCATCAGCCTGCCGTTCTCCAGCCACAACGTATTGACCGCGCCCACGGCTTCGGACGCCGCGTCGCGCGCGGCGACTGTGCGGAAGGCCGCTTCCTTGTGCGGGATGGTGACGTTGCCGCCGACGTAGCCGTTGGCGGAGAGGTTCTCGATGAACGGCACGAAATCGTCCGGCGCAAGATCCTGCAGCTCGTAGGCACCGGCGATGCCCAGCTTGTTGAGCCAATAGTTGTGAATCATCGGCGAGCGCGAATGCGCGACCGGGTGCCCCATCACGCAGGCCTTCTTCATTACAGCGGCGAGAAGGAGGTCGACTTGAGGATGCGGCACTCCTGGCTCTGGTGCGCGCCGAGCTCGCGGCTCTTCGCCAGGTATTCCTTGAATGCCGGATCGGCCATCAGCGCGTCGCGCTTTTTCTCGCGGTCGGCCTGGCTCGCGTACTTCCAGACGTGCACCACCTGGTTCAGCGGTCCCACCTCGGTGGTGGCGTAGAACACCGGCTCGCCGCAGTGCTTCACCTGCGTCGGATGGCCGTACTCCTCATAGAGCTTGAGCCAGGCGGCGAACTTGTTGTTCTGCAGCGTATAGATGCGCAAATCGAAAATCATGGGCTCTCCTCGGGGCGCCAGTATATCCAGTCGCTACACGAGGGCGGCGATGTGCGCTGCCGGTGGGGTAATGCGGGGGAGTGCTGCCGAGCCGGACCTTCATTCCGGCCGCCGCGGGCAGGCGGTGCTTGCCTGCCCGCGGCGTGCTTATCTGCTAGTCGCGATAGCGATCGTCGTCGTCGCCGGGCGCAGGCAGCACTTCCCAGGTGAAGTTATCCCCGTGCTGCTGCGTCCAGAACATGCGCCAGCCGTCCTTGCCGAAGCGCGGATTCTTCGCGCCGAGGAGGCCGTGGATCGTCGGGTCGCCGTCGGAGACGTGGATGCCGGTGATCTCGTTGTCGCCCTCGTTCTTGCCGAAGCCGCCATTCGCGGAATCGAGCGTCGCCGAGGCGTCGCGGCCTTCGGCGAGAAAGCGGACCGGCAGCGTGCCGTCCGAATAGTCGTGGTTCACGTCGAACGCGAACCCCGAGTCCAGCGCGTTGCGCTGCGTGTGCAGCGTGTCGCCGGCGTCCTCCACGACGAGCAGCGTGTCGCGCGACAGGAACTGGATGTTGTCGAGCCCCGCCACCGTCGCGCTCTTGCTATGGAAGAAGAGCGTGAGCACGCCGTGGTCGGCCGCCGCGTTCGCCTGCGCGAGCTTGAAGAGGGACGTCCAGCCGCCGGCGGTGCCGTTCTCGGGACTCAAGGCGTTGGTGTCCCCGGTCTCGTCGAAGAAGAACTCGCGGAAGAACGTGCCCGGCCGGAAGACGCCGTTCTCGGGGCGCTTGAAGGGCGTGCCCTGCGCGGCCTTGGCGAGCGAATTGGCGTTGAACGGCGCGTTGCCGTCGACGGCGGTGTCGTGGATCGTCACCCAGTTGGTGCGGAACGACGTGCCGTAGGTGTGCAGCGCGAGCTGGTCGGGCGAGTTGAGCGCCGCCTGCGACTCGAAGGTCACCGGATGGTCGCCGTTGATGACCTGCAGCACCTGCAGCTTGCCGTTGTGCAGGTCGCCCGGGCGCCGCGGGACGTAGCGGTAGACGAAGCTGTTCGGCCGCTTGGCGACGGTGCCGGGCTTGTTGGCGCCGCCGATGTCCTCGACGATCCAGATGTTGCCGTAGTTGTCGGCCTGGATTCCCTCGTAGCCGCCGCGGCCGAGCGCGCCGGACACGTCCTCGACCTGCGCGGGAAAGCTCACCGTTGCCGCATACGTCGGCGCCCCGGCGTTCTCGGTGGTGAAGAGCAGCCGCTGCGAGAACGGGTCCCAGGTCGAGCCGTCGATCGCCGCGATCGGATTGCCGCTGACGTCGTGGGTGGCCATCAGCGTCACGCGGTGGGCGGTGTCGGCGTCGAGGTTGATGCGCGTGATGTATGAGCGGCCCTGCACGCCGACCTCGTGGCCCTGGAAGAGGAAGCGCGTGCCGTAGTCGTAGCTCGGGTCCGCGCCCTTCTGGTTTTCCAGCACGAGGTAGGTGTTCTTGTCGGGCTCGGTCTTCTGCGCCTCGGCCGCCGGGATCGTCCCGGGCACCATCTGCGGCCGCGCGGGGTTGTCCGGCGACGGCGTGTCGTTCTGGTAGCCGTAATGGGTGACGATGCCTTCGGGGTTCTCCAGCGGCATCGAGCCCTGCGCCTGGATCAGGAGCCGCAAATCGCTCGAGAGCTGGTTGGCGGGCGCGTAGCCGGCCGCCTTTTGATTCGCGGCGGCCACGTTCGACAACGGCGAGCCGTGGTTGTCCGCGCTTGCCGGTACGCCGGCCGCGAGGAGCGGCAGAGCAAGCAGCGCGGCGATCGTGTTCTGACTGTAACGAAACCTCATCGTAAGAGCCTCCCGGGCGTGTCGAGTTGGACGAGTCAAGAGAAACTGCGGCCGCCAACGTACGAGGCGAGTGTGAACACATCATGACCGTGTGAGCGACCGGCGGCGCCGGCGAGACGGGACTTGCAACCTGCGAGGAACCGATTGCTCGCGGCGCGCGAGCAAACGGTTGCCCTGCTACGGCGTGTTGGCCTTGGACGTCAGCACGTAAGCCAGGTGGAGGATGCAAAGGCTGGCGCCGGGTAAAGCGCCGTGCGCCGTCAACTGCGGCTCATCGAACTCGCGGGCGGCGAGCGCCGCGATCGCTTCGGTGTCATAGCCGCTCACGAGTACGACCCAGTCTGGCGTCCGATCACCGCCGCGCAGTTGCTGCTCGGTGGTGAGCGGCCCGGTCGGCCGGCCGATATTGCGCAGCCGCGCGGCGGCCACCAGACCGGGGCTTGCAACCATGGCGGCGAGCTGGTCGTCGAGCCATCGGCCCAGTGCGTCGGCTTCGCCGGGCTGCGGTGAAAGCCGCAGCGTGAGCAGTGCTTGCCCGAGACCGGCGCCGAAGCGTGATTCGATGCGGCACGGGCCGCGCACCATATTGCGGTGATGCGGCATCATCCGGCGCGACCATGGCGTCGGGTTGTTTAGCCGCGCGAGATAGTCCGGGCCGGTGATCGCTTCTTCGCTCGCGGCCTCGTAGAGCATGAAGTAGCCGAGCCCCTGGTCGGCGACCCAGCGCGAGCCGCGCAGGAACCCCGGAATGGAAAGGCGCTCGGGCATATGCTCGTGCGCATGCCAGTGGTTGAGTTCCGCACGAGCCTCGAGCGCAACGTCGCACCAGATCGTTACCGCCGCGCGACCGATCATCGGTAGCTGATCTTCGCGAGCTGGCGCAGCGTTTCCGGCGTCGTCGTCGGCAGGCCGAAGAACTCGAGATACGCCGGGATCTGCTCGAAGAGCATGTCGGTGCCGACCTGGAAGCGGCAGCCGCGCGCCGCGGCGTGCTTCAGAAACGAAGTCATCTCGTCCTTCATCACGACTTCGCCGACGAACGTCCCGGGCGCGAGGCGCGCGACGTCCACCGGCAGCGGATCCCCGTCCTTCATGCCGAGCGGCGTCGCGTTGACCACGAGATCGTGGCCGGCCGGGTCGTTGGAGCCGATGCTTACGTGAAGCTGCGCATAGTGATGGCGCAGGCGCTCGCCGACGCGCGTCGCCGATTCGGCGTTCACGTCGAAGAGGGCGAGGCTGCCCACGCCGGCGTGCGCGAGCGACGCGGCGATCGCGGCGCCGACGCCGCCCGTGCCGACCACCAGCGCGCGTGCGCCTTCCACCTTGAATCCCTTGCGCCGGATGCCGCGCACGAAGCCTTCGCCGTCGAAGAGATCGCCCTGCAGCGCGCCATTGCGGGCGGCACGCACTGCGTTGCACGAGCCGGCGATTCGCACGGCCGGCGTCGCCTCGTCGAGCAGCGCGACCGTGCTCACCTTGTGTGGCATGGTGATGAGCGCGCCGATGATGTTTGTCAGGCTGAACACGGCTTTGAGGAACGCGGGGTAGGGGGCGGCCTCGCAGCCCATCGGCACGACGACCGCATCGATCTGCGCGTGCTCGAAGTACGGGTTGTAGATCATCGGCGCCTTGAAGGTGTGCGTCGGGTAGCCGATGTGCGCGATGAGGCGCGTGGTGCCGCGGATGTTCACAGCTGCTGCAGGACGCCCACGGTCGATTGGTAGGCGCGACGGGCGCGCTCGAGCGGCGGCATGGGCCTGGCGTACGGAATTTCGAGGCTGAGGGGCAAATCTTCCGGCAGCGCGCGCAGCAGCGCTATCAGGTCGAGGCCGCCTTCGCCGGGCATCAAGCGGTCGCTTCGCGCCTGGCGGATGATCTCCTGCAGGTCGGGCGGTTTTTCCGCGCGCGCGTCGCAGAACTGGGCGTAGCGCAGCGAATGGCGCGGTACGTTGGCGAGGTCTTCCGGGCGGTCGCCGGCGCGGAAGAAGTGGATCGCATCCACGAGCAGCGCGCTGTTCGGGCGGCCGGCACCGCGCAGCACGGCGAGCGTCTTGGCCACGGTCGAAACCTCGACCCACGGCATCGGCTCCAGGTCGGCGACGAGCTCATAGCGCGCCGCGAGATCGCAGAAGCGTCCAAAGGCGTCAGCCATGCGCGCTTCGTTGGCGTCCGCGCCATGCACGAGCAGGTGCTGCGCTGCCACCTCGGCCGCCATGGCCATCACCGGCTCGAATTCGCTGATGTCGGTATCGACGCCCAGGCGGAACACCTCGACGTCGAGCACCTTTACGCCGGTATCGGCGAGCCGCGCTTTAATCTGCGGCATGTCGATCGGGTAAAGCCACGGCTGTCCGGTGACCGGTCGCAGGCGCAGTCCGACGTGCGAATAGCCGGCCTGCGCGGCGACGCCGATCTGCTCGTGGTGCGGCAGCTCGAGCACGGTGAGCGCGGCGAGGCCGATCGGGCGCGTCATGCGGGTTTCCTTTGTACCGATCCGCCGAGAAACAGGCGATGGAGATCCGGCTCCTGCAGCAGCGCCGCCGCCGGGCGCTCGAGCGCGAGGCGCCCCATCTCCAGCACCAGCGCACGATCGGCGAAATTCAGTGCGCTGCGCACGTTCTGCTCGACCATCAGCACGGTGGTGCCGGCATCGGCGAGCATGCGCAGCAGGCGGAACACTTCCTGGCTGATGAGCGGCGAGAGGCCGATCGACGGCTCATCGATCAGCAGGACGCGCGGCCGCAGGAGCAGCGCGCGCCCGATCTCGAGCTGCTTCTGCTCGCCGCCGGAGAGCGTCGAGGCCTGGCTGTGCAGCCGCTCGCGGATGCGCGGGAAGCGCGCCAGCACCTCCTCGATGCGCTCGCGGAGGCCCGTCTTCAGCGTGATGCCGCCGAGCTCGAGGTTGTGCAGCACCGAGAGTCCGCCGAAGAGATTGCGGCCCTGGGGCACGAAGGCCACGCCGAGCGCGAGCATGCCGCGTGGCGTCGTCCCGGCGACCGGTTGGCCGTCGAGCGTGATCGCTCCGGATCGTGGCGTGAGCAGGCCGAATAGCGTCTTCAGCGCGGTGGACTTGCCGGCGCCGTTCGGCCCGATGAGGAGCGTGATCTCGGCCTCGCGCGCGGTGAAGCTGAGCTCGTTCAGGATGGTGAGCGTCGGCGAGTAGCCGGCGACCACCTCGCGAAACTCAATTGCCAAGGTACGCCTCCAGCACGGCGCGGTTCGATTGCACCTCCTCGGGCCGGCCCTGGGCGAGCACCTTGCCTTCCACCATGCAGATGACACGCGGGCAGAGCCGCATGATGAAGTCCATGTTGTGCTCGATGACGACGAAGCTGCCGCCTTGCGTCTTGTTCAGCGTCATGAGCAGCTCGCGCAGCTGCTCGACCAGCGCCGGATTGACGCCGGCGCACGGCTCATCCAGCAGCACCAGTCGCGGCGCCGGCATGAACGCCATGGCGATGTCGATCAGCTTCTGCTGGCCGTAGGAGAGGCTGCCCGCCGGCAGGTGCGCGACGTGCTGCAGCCGGAAGAGCTCGATCATCTCGTCCGCGTGCCTGCCCAGTCCGGCATCGGGTGCGGCGAAAAGCCGCGAGCGCAGCGTGCCTTTGAATTCCTGCGCCGCGACGATCAGGTTGTCGCGCACCGAGAGCTTGCCGAACACCTGCAGCGTCTGGAAGGTGCGGCCGACGCCGCGTCGCGAGAGCTCGAGCGGCGACATGCCGGTGATGTCCTCGCCGCAGAGCTCCATCTGGCCCGAGGTCGGCCGGATCTGCCCGAGGATGGCGTTGAAGAGCGTGGTCTTGCCGCTGCCGTTCGGGCCGATGACGCCGACGATCTCGCCGGGCGCGACGGCGAAGCTGACGCCGTCGACCGCACGGATGGCGCCATAGTGCTTGCGGCAGTCCTTCACCTCGAGAAACGTCGTCATGCGCGGCGCAGCCGCTCCGGTATGGACAGCAGGCCGCCGGGCAGCCAGATCATCAGGGCGACCACCGCGAGGCCGAACATCACCAGGTACCAGTCCTTCATGAAGCGCAGCCACTCGGGCAGCAGGACGACGATCGCCGCGCCGAGCATCGGCCCGAAGAAGCGGCCCGAGCCGCCGACGATCACCATGAGCAGCATCATGAGCGAGGAGGTCAGGCTGAATGGCGCCGGCTCGATGAACTGGACGAGCGACGCGAAATAGGCGCCGGCGATGCCGGCGAACGCGGCGCCGATGGCGAAGGCGAGCAGCGTGTAGGCCATGATGTTGACGCCGAGACTCTCGGCGCGGATCGGATTGTCGCGCAGCGCGGCAAAGGCGCGTCCCCAGGGCGAGCGGATGATCCACGCCAGCATCAGCGCCAGCACGATCGTCGAGCCGTAGGTGAAGTAGAAATAGGCGCCGGAACCGTCGAAAAGCGCGGGCCGCGGGATGCCGGAGATGCCGAACGTGCCGCCGGTCAGCCACTCTTCGTTGCGGAAGAAGAGAAACATGAGCACGTTGAAGCCGAGCGTGGCAAAGGCGAGATAGTGGTGCTGCACGCGAAGCGCCGGGAACCCGAGCACCAGGCCGACGGCGAAGCAAAGGAGCGCCGCCGCCGGCAGCACCAGCCAGAACGACCAGCCGAGCTTCATCAGGATCGCCGCCGTATACGCGCCGATGCCGAGGAACGCCGCATGGCCGATCGACATCTGTCCCGCATAGCCGACGGTGAGGTTGAGGCCCATGCCCGCCATCACGTACACGCACCAGAGCGTCAGCAGATAGATGCCGTAGTTCTTCAGCCCGAGCGGCGCCAGCGCGATCGCGATCAGCGCCGCGCCCACGATATAGGGGGTCGGATGAACGCCCCTCATACCTTGCGCTCTTCGGCTTTGCCGAGCAGACCCTCGGGCTTGAAGAGGATGACGACGAGAAACAGCATCAGCGCCACGCCTTCCTTGTACGCCGGCGACAGGTACGCGCCGGTCAGGTTCTCCAGCACGCCGACCAGCACGCCGCCGAGCAGTGCGCCGCGCGTCTGGTTGAAGCCGCCGATGATCGCCGCGTAAAAGGCCTTCAGGCCGATGACGTCGCCCATGTCGAACTTGGCGAGATAGGTCGGCGTGACGAGCAGCGCGGTCACCGAGGCGAGCAGGGCGTTGATCAGGAAGACGTAGAGCACCATGCGCTTCACGTTGATGCCGAGCACTGTCGCGGCCTCGGTGTTCTGCGCCACCGCCTGCATGGCGCGGCCGGTCACGGTACGGTTGAGAAACGCCTGCACGCCGAAGACGATCACGCCGGCAAGGACCAGCGCGCCGAGGTCGTAGGCCGAGACGCGCAGCGGCCCGAGCGTGAGCAGCGTGTCCGGGAAGATGTTCGGGAAGGGTTGCGGCCCGGCGCTGTAGCCCGCCTTCACCAGGTTCTTCAGCCCGATGGCGAGGCCGAGGGTGGCGATGACGAGCGGAATGACGCCGTGGCGAATGAGCGGATCGACCACCGCCTTCTTGAACGCGACGCCGAGGAGCGCCATCGCCACGAGGCAGGTCACCACGAACGCGAGCGGCAACGGCATGCCCCAGCCGAGGCAGAGGAGGGTGATGAAGGCCGGCGCCATGACGAACTCGCCCTGCGCGAAGTTGATCGTTCCGGAGGCCTGCCAGAGCAGCGTGAAGCCGAGCGCTGCGAGCGCGTAGATCGCGCCAACTGCCGTGCCCGAGACCACCAGTTGCAGGAAATCGCTCATCTCATGCGGAGAGCGCCTTGCGCGCGACCTCGATCGCGGTGCGCAGCTCGTCGATCGGCATCTGCCCGGGCGCGGAGCCGCTGCGCGCGACGCCGAAGGTGAGCGCCGAGCCGTAGGCGAAGCCGGCGATGCGGCTGATGGCGCCATGCGGTCCCATCGAGACGCCGATGAGCGCGATCTGCAGCGTCTTCGCCGCTTGCGCGGTCGCCGCCAGCAGTGTCAGCGCGTCTTCCACCGTGCGCGCCATGACGGACACTTTGCCGACATCGCCGCCGAGCTCTTGCGCATGGCGAAAGTGCGCCACCAGGTCGCCCATCGGCGCCGTGCGCTCGAAGTCGTGATATGAGCAGACGAGCCCGACGCCGTGCCGGCGGGCCGCCTCGCGCACCGTCTTCATGTCGACGGCGGCGCTCGACATCTCGAAGTCGACCAGGTCGGCGAAGCCGGCGCCGCACGCCTCGGCGCAGAGCTCCGCCACCTGCCGTTCCGAAAGCGCCACGCGCTGCCCGCCTTCACGCTGTGAGCGGCGCGTGAAGAGAAGCGGCATATGCGGGTGCGTGCGGCGCAGCGCGCGTCCGGCGTCGATCACCGCGGCGGCATCTTCTATCTGCCGAAAGTAATCGACGCGCCACTCGACGATGTCCGCTCGGGCGGCCTGCGCCGCGGCGGCCTCGGCGAGCAGCGCCTCGCGATCGGCGCCCACCAGCGGCGCGCAGATGAGCGGCATGGCGGCGGGCTTGCCGCGGATCGTGATCGGCTTCACAGCCGTACCATGCTGCCCGACTTCGCCGCCTCGGTGATGGCTTCGGTGATCCGCAGGTTGGCGAGCCCGTCGCGCACCGTGACGAGCGGCCGCGCCTCGCCGCGGACCACGGCGCCGAAGTGCTCGAGCTGCAGCCGGAGGGGATCCTCGCGCCGCATCGGCACCACCGATCTCTCGAACGGCTTCCACCACGAGCGGTCCTCCGGTCGCGGATATTTCTTGAGGCGCATGGTCGGCACCGCGAGCGAGCCGTTGGTGCCGGCGATGACGTAGCAGTCTTCGTCGGCGTAGCTCGGATAGCTCTTGTTCTCCTGCGAAGTCTGCTCCCAGCTGCGCGCGCACGCGGCCGTGTCCGAGAGCATGAAGGTGCCGAGCACGCCGTTCGCGAATTGCAGGGTGATCGCAACGCTGTCCTCGACCGGGAAGTTGCGCACCGCGTTTGAGCCGATGGCCTGCACGGCGACGACCTCGCCGCACAGCATCCGGAGATTGTGCACCTCGTGGATCATGTTGATGAGGATCGGTCCGCCGCCGGGCTCGCGGCGCCACGGTGCCTCCTCGAAGTAATGGTCGGGCTTCATGAATATCGCGCTGCCCATGACGGCGACCAGCCGTCCGAGCACGCCGGAATCGATCACCTCCTTTGCCTTGGCCATGATCGGGCTGTGCGCCCGGTGATGGCCGACGAGGAGCTTCGCTTTGCCGGCGGCGGCGAGAAGACGCTCGCCTTCGGCGACGCTGGTGGCGACCGGCTTCTCGATGAGCGCCGGCACGCCGGCGGCGATGCATTGCAGCGCCTGCGGCACATGAAGCGGGTTCGGCGTCGCGAGGATGAGGCCCTCGGGGCGATCGCGGGCGAGGAGGCCGTCGAGCGAGTCGTAGTGCCGCACGCCCGCCTCGGCGGCGGCGCGCGCCGCGGCCGGCGAGGGATCGACGATCGCCGAGAGCATGCAGGTGGTGCTCGCCTGCGCCACCTTCATGTGCGCGCGGCCGATCAGGCCGGCGCCGGCTACCGCGATGCGCGTCTTCGCCAACCTACTTGCGCAGCTTCTTGAGCTCGGCCTCGAGCGCGTTGACCGTGTCGGCGCCAACCACCTCGGAGTGCTTGGCGATCACCGGCTTCATCTTCTCGCGGAACTTGGCAAGCTCCGCGGGGCTGAGCTCGGTGACCTGCATGCCGTTCTTCTTCAGGTTCTCGAGCGCCGCGCCGGCGGCCTCGCGCGATGCCTGGCGCTGGAACTTCGCCGCCTCGAGCGCGGCGTCCGCCAGGATCTTCCGGTTGCCATCACTGAGCGTGTCCCAGACCTTCTTGCTGAAGATGACCGACTGCGGGTTGTACTGGTGGTTGGTCAGCGCAACGTGCTTCTGCACCTCGTAGAACTTGTTGGCGTTGATGACGGTGAGCGGGTTCTCCTGGCCGTCGATGGCTTTCTGGTCGAGCGCCGCGTACACCTCGGGAAAGGCGAGCGGCGTGGGGTTGGCGCCCAGGGCCTTGACCCAGTCGACGTTGATGGCATTCGGGATGACGCGCAGCTTCAGCCCGGCGATGTCGTCGACTTTGGTGATCGGCCGGCGGCTGTTGGTGATCTCGCGAAAGCCGAGCTCCCAGTACGCGAGCCCGACGATGCCCTTCGCCTCGAGCTTCTGGTGCATCATCTTGCCGAACGGCCCGTCGACCACCGCGTCGGCTTCCTTCGGGCTCGCGAACATGAACGGGAAGTCGTAGATGCCGAACTCCTTCGCCTGCGAGGCGAGGATGCCGGAATTGAGCGACACGATCTCCAGAGTGCCGCCCTGCAGGCCGGACACGTTCGCCTGGTCGCTGCCGAGCACGCCGCCGGGAAAAAGGTTGACCTTCAGCTTGCCGCCGCTCCGGGCGGCGACCAGCTCGGCGAACTTCTCCATGCCGAGGACGATCGGATGACCTTTCGGGTTCTGCGTCGCGAACTTGAATTCCTGCGCCTGCGCGCCGGCGCAGATGAACAGGAAAGCGAGGCTGGCGATCGAAGCGAAGCGGCGTTTCATCGGGGACTCCTCGAAGTGGAAATCAGCCGGCGAACCAGCGCGCCGGAACGGTAATGAGCGGCGGAAAGAGCACCATCAGGAACATCATGGCGAACTCGGCCCACATGAAGGGCAGCATGCCGCGCGTGACGTCGTCCATCCTCATGCGGCCGACACCCGCGACCGTGTTGAGCACCGTGCCCACCGGCGGTGTGATGAGCCCGATCGCGTTATTGATGATGAACAGCACGCCGAAGTACACCGGATCGATGCCCGCGGCCTTGACCACCGGCATCAGCACCGGTGTGAGGATGAGGATGGTGGGCGTCATGTCCATCGCCGTGCCCACCGCCATGACGAGCACCATGATGGCGATCATGAGGAGCGTCTGGTTGCCCATGAAGGGCTGCAGCAGCGTGACCATCTGCTGCGGGATTTGCGCCACGGTGATGAGGTAGGAGGAAACGAGCGCGGCTGCCACCAGGAACATGATCACCGCGGTGGTCTTGGCGGCGTTGACGAACACCTCGACGATCTGCGCGAGCCGCATCTCGCGATAGACCACCGTGGCGACGAAGAGCGCGTACACCGCCGCGACCACCGCCGCCTCGGTGGGCGTGAACACACCGAAGCGCAGGCCGACCAGGATGATCACCGGCAGGAACAGCGCCCAGAGCGAGTCGCGCATCGCCTTCAGCACTTCGGCCGCGGATTTGCGCGGCGGCACGGGAATCGCCTCGCGCCGGCTCACCCACCACCAGGTCGCCCAGAGCGCGCCGCCGATCAGGATTCCCGGCACGATGCCCGCGAGGAACAGGCGCGTGATCGAGACGTTCGCGGCGACGCCGAAGATGACGAAGCCGATCGAGGGCGGAATGATCGGCGCAATGATGCCGCCGGCGGCCAGCAGGCCCGCCGAGCGCGCCTTGTCGTGCCCGGCCTTGGTCATCATCGGCAGGAGGAGGGCGGTGAGCGCGGCGGCGTCGGCGACGGCCGAGCCGGAGAGCGCCGCCAGCAGCACCGAGGCAATGATCGCCACGTAGCCGAGGCCGCCGCGCACGTGGCCGACGAGCGCCAGCGCGACCTCGACGATGCGGCGCGAGAGCCCGCCGACGTTCATGATCTCGCCGGCGAGCAGGAAGAACGGCACCGCGAGCAGCGTGAAGCTGTTGGCGCCCTCGATCAGGTTCTGCGCCAGGATCTGCGGATCGAAGGAATGCAGGTGCCACATCAGCGCGACGCCGGTGACCAGCAGCGCGTAGGCGATCGGCATGCCGAGCGCCATGGCGGCGAGCAGCGCGCCGAGGAAGATGCCGACGGTCATGGCGGGCCCCCCGGCAGTCCTTCTTTTTCTTCGGTGCCCTTGATCATCACGAGCTCATCCTCCGCCAGCCGCCCGCTCAGGATCAGCCAGAGGTCGCGCAGGAGCAGCAGCGCCGCGAAGAACGCGAACACCACGCCGGTGCCGTAGACCCAGGCCATCGAGGCGCCGCTCACGGGCGCCTCCACGTTGAGGTTGATGCGCGCCTGCGCCAGGGCGCCGGAGAAGAGCAGCCACGTGGCGTACAGCATCAGCAGGTGGCCGAGCACCAGGCAGACCTTCTTGCCGGCCACCGGCAGCCGCGAGACCAGGAAGTCGCTGCCGAGGTGCGCCCGTTCCTTCAGGGCGACGATCGCGCCGAGGAAAGTGACCCAGAGGAACAGCCAGCGCGACAGCTCTTCCGACACGACAATGCCCGAGTTGAAGGCGTAGCGCAGGACGACGTTGCCGAACACCATCACCACCATCAGCGCGAGAAAGGCCGCGATCAGGATCTCGATCGCCCGGCAGAAGACCTCGATCGCCCGGTTCATGCACCTCCTCCCGTTGCAAATGCTACGAGGTGGCGTAACATCCGTCAAGGGCGATTATCGGATTATTGGGCGATTATCGAACACCGCAGATGGCCGATCCAAATTACATGGCGTCGCTGGCAAGAGGCTTGGAGGTGATGCGCGGCTTCTCGCGCGCGCAGCGCCGCATGTCGATCGCGCAGCTCTCGCACAAGACCGGCATCCCGCGCGCTTCGGTGCGCCGCTGCCTCTACACGCTGGCGCAGCTCGGTTACGTGGCGAGCGAGGATGGCCGCAACTACGCGCTGCAGCCAAAGGTGCTCGGGCTCGGCCACGCCTACCTCTCATCCACGCCGCTGGTTGTGACGGCGCAGCCTTTCCTAGACCGGGTGAGCGAAACGGTGAACGAGTCCTGCTCGCTCGCCACGCTGGACGGCGAGGACATCCTGTATCTCGGACGCTCGGTCACCTCGCGCATCATCTCGGTGACGCTGAACGTCGGCAGCCGGCTGCCGGCCTACTGCACCTCGATCGGCCACGTGCTGCTCGCCAACCTGCCGCGGCGCGAGCTCGACCAGTGGCTGGCGAAGGCCGAGCTCAAGCCCTATACCGAGCGCACCGCGACGTCGAAAGAGAGGCTGCGCGACGAGCTCGCCCGCGTGCGCGAGCAGGACTACGCCATCGCCGACCGGCTGCTGGAGATCGCCGTGCGCTCGATCGCGGTGCCGGTGCGCAACGCCGCCGGCACCGTGGTGGCCGGCATCAACGTCATCGTCGAGGCGGGCCGCGTCTCACTGCGCGACATGCGGACGCTGTATCTTCCGCATCTGCAGGCCGCCGCCGCCGAACTCGGAGCACAGCTGGTTCCATGAGCACGCCGTGCATCATCACCGTCGCCATCACCGGCTCTTTGCCGGGGAAGAAGGACAACCCCGCGGTGCCGATCTCGCCCGCCGAGCAGGTCGAGTCGACGCACGAGGCGTACGAAGCGGGCGCGACGCTCGTCCATCTCCATGTGCGCGACGAGGAGGGCAAGCCCACCTCCGATCCGAAGCGCTTCGCCAAGGTTCTGGAAGGCATCCGCAAGCATTGCCCGGGCATGATCACGCAGCTCTCCACCGGCGGCCGCTCCGGCACCGGGCGCGACCGTGGCGGCATGCTCTCGCTCAGGCCGGACATGGCCTCGCTCGCCACCGGCTCGGTCAACTTCCCGACGCGCGTCTACGAGAACGCGCCCGAGCTCGTCGACTGGCTCGCCGCCGAGATGCTGAGGCATCACATCAAGCCGGAAGTGGAGGCGTTCGACCTCTCGATGATCTTCCAGGCCGCGGCGATGATGAAGGCGGGCAAGATCAAAGGCCCGCTGCACGTGCAGTTCGTGATGGGCGTGAAGAACGCCATGCCGGTCGATCGCGAGACCTTCGACTACTACGTGCGCACGCTCGAGCGCCTTGCGCCGGGCTCCACCTGGACGGGCGCCGGCATCGGCAAGGACCAGCTGACGCTGAATCGCTGGTCGCTCGAGCTCGGCGGCCATTGCCGCACCGGCCTGGAAGACAATGTGCGCATGAGCAAGGAGAAGCTCGCGCCGTCGAACGCCGCGCTGGTGAAGCGCGTCGCGGAGCTCTGCGCCGAGTACGGCCGCAAGCCGGCGACGGTCACCGAGGCGCGCAAGATCCTCGGCCTGTGATGCGTCTGCTGCTCGCCGCCGTGCTGGCACTCTTCGCCGCGCAAGCGACGGCGCAGGCGTATCCGACGCGGCGGGTGAAGATCGTGGTGCCGGCGACGCCCGGCGGCGCGATCGACCTCATCGCGCGCACGCTGAGCGACAAGCTGACCGGCTCACTCGCGCAGCCGGTCGTGGTCGAGAACAAGCCCGGCGCGGCCAATAACCTCGGCACCGATTTCGTCGCCAAGAGTCCGCCGGACGGCTACACGCTGCTGATCGTCGCCTCCAGCCATGCGACCAACAAGCATTTGTACAAGGATCTGCCGTACGACCCGGTGAAGGACTTCGAGCCGATCGTCTACACGCATGTCGTGCCGCTGCTGCTCGCGGTGCATCCGTCGGTGCCGGCGAAGACGGTGCCGGAGCTGACCGCGTGGGTGAAAGCCAACCCTGACAAGGCGATCTATGCCTCGAGCGGCCCCGGCAGTTCATTGCACATGGCGGCCGAGCTCTACATGAGCATGACGGGCACGAGGATGCAGCACGTGCCGTACAAGGGCAGCTCGGCCGCGCACCCGGATCTGCTGGCTGGGCGCACGGCGATGATCTTCGACACGATCACCGCGGTGCGCGGCCATGTGAAGGCCGGTACCCTGCGCGGCATCGGCGTGACGACGCTCAAGCGCGCGAGCTCGATGCCGGAGCTGGCGACGATCGCCGAGCAGGGCCTGCCCGGCTACGACGCGAGCACCTGGGGCGGCATCCTGGCGCCGGCGGGCCCGCCGAAGCCGGTCGTTACCCGGCTGAACGGCGCCATCAACGCGGCGCTGACGCAGGAGGATGTCCGCGCGAAGCTGAGCGGCGCCGGCGTCGAGATCCAGGGCGGCACGCCGGAGGAGTTCGCAAACGTGATCAAGGCCGAGATCGACAAGTGGGGGCGCATCGTCAGGCAGGCAGGGATCCAGCCGGAATGAGCACACAGGAAAATCTGCCGGAACCCTCGAACCCGCTCGGCCTCGACGGGCTCGAGTTCGTCGAGTACGCCACCTCGCAGCCGCAGGCGTTCGGGGCGCTCCTGCAGAAAATGGGCTTCGCGGCCATCGCGCGGCACCGCTCGCGCGAAGTGATGCTCTATCGCCAGGGCAAGATGAACCTGATCGTCAACGCGCACGAGGCGACCGACAGCACGCCGACGCTCTCCGCCTTCGCGCTGCGCGTGAGCGACGCCGCGGTGGCGCACAAGCGCTCGCTCGAGCTCGGCGCCTGGGACATGCCGACGCGCGCCTCGGCGATGGAGCTCAACATCCCGGGCATTCACGGCGTCGCCGAGACGCTCATCTACTTCGTCGACCGCTATCGCGACTTCTCGATCTACGACGTCGACTTCGTGCCGCTCGCGGGCACCGATCGCAATCCGCCGGCGATCGCCGGCCTCCACTGGTTCGGCATCGTGCAGGCGATCCAGGGCGATCGCAGCGCGGACTGGCTCGACTTCTACCAGACGCTCTTCGGCTTCTCGGTGCTGCCGCGCGGCCAGTACTTCGGCGTGCTGCCGAAAGGCGCGCTGCTCGAGAGCCCGTGCCACAAGTTCTACCTGCAGCTGATCGAGCCGCCGCCGGGCGCGGAAGACGTGCGCTGGGAAGAGGAGCTGGTGCGCATCGGCCTCGGCGCCCCCGACGTGCCCGCTGCCGTCAAGGCGCTGCAGCAGCGCGGCATCGTCTTCGTCGATCGCGGCGCCGTGCAACCGAGCGAGAAGGGCGCGCTGACCCAGCCGTACCTCGGCGGCGCCACCTTCGAGCTGGTGCACAGCCACCTCAAGCCATAAAGGGGTCAGAGCAATTTTCCTGAAACAAATCGGCGATCGCCACGCGAGCATTTGTAACGAAGAAATTGCTCTGACCCCTTTATGAACCTCGATCATTTCGGGATGGATACGATCACGCTCGCCGGGCCGCTCGAGGCGAAGCTGCGCGCGGTGCGGGAAGCGGGCTTCACGCAGATCATGCTGAATGCCACCGACATCGCCGGGCATCCGCAGGGCGAGGCGGCGGCGATCGCCGCGGTGTGCGCGAGCGGGCTGCGGGTCACCGGCTTCCAGGTGCTGCGCGACTTCGAGGGATTGTCCGGCCATCTGCACGCGTACAAGGTGGATGTGGCGAAGGCGATGCTCGAGATGTGCCGCGCGCTCGGCTCGCGCGTGCTGCTCGTCTGCTCCTCGGCGTCGCCGCATGCGAGCGGCAAGTTCGATGATCTGGTGCGCGACCTGCGGAAGCTGGCGTTGCTCGCCGTGCCGCTCGACATCCGCATCGCGTATGAAGCGCTGTCGTGGGGCCTGCACGTCAATCTCTACACGCAGGCCTGGGAGCTGGTGCAGGCGGCCGAACGCTCGAATCTCGGCTTGGCGATCGATTCCTTCCACATCCTCGCGCATGAGAGCTCGCTCGAGGCGCTCGACGAGATCGAGGCGCGCAAGGTGTTCCTCGTGCAGCTCTCCGACTTCCTCTGGCAGGAGGTGCGCTCGGCCGAGGACCGGCGCGAGACGGCGCGGCACTCGCGCGTCTTTCCGGGCGAGGGCGTGCACAGCGAGCGCGTGATCGAGCTGGTGCGGCGCCTGGACGAGATGGGCTACCGCGACGATTACAGCTTCGAGGTCTTCAACGACGATTACCGGCAGCTGCCGCTCGCTGTGGTCGCCGAGCGCGCCCGGCGCTCGGTGAAGTGGATCACCGGCCGGATCGGCCGGCGCAGCCTGCCCGCCCGCCGCACCGGCTAGCGTTGACCTCGCGCCCGGCACGCGTCACCATGCGCGCGCCCATCACAGAGGAGATTCCATGCAAGTCCATCGTATTGTCCTGGCCGTCAGTCTTTGCGCCGCAATGCCGGCGTTCGCGCAGTCGAGCGCCGACCTGTCGCTCTGGCGCCTGGATTGCGGTACCGGCGCGAAGCCGGTCACCATCGCCGAGCGCTTCAGCGATACGTACGCCTACAGCCCTGACAAGCAGCTGCCGTTCACCTACAGCTGTTACGTGGTCAAGCACGGCAACGACGTCATGGTCTGGGACACCGGCTTCGTGCCCGGCTCGAACCCGAACGCGCCCAAGGTCAGCCTCACCGACCAGCTCGGCCAGCTGAAGATCACGCCCGACCAGGTGAAATTCGTCGGCATCAGCCACTTTCACGCCGACCATACGAGCCAGCTTCCATCACTGCCGAACGCGCAGCTGCTCATCGGCAAGGGTGACTGGGACGGCATCACGGCGAAGCCGCCCATGGGTGGTGCTAACGCGGCCGCGTTCACGCACTGGATCTCGGGTGGCGGCAAGGTCGAGCCGCTGACGCTCGACAAAGACGTGTTCGGCGACGGGAGCGTCGTGGTAATGCGCACGCCGGGTCACACACCCGGGCACAGCTCGCTGCTCGTGCGCCTGAAGCAGGGCGCGGTGATCCTGGTCGGCGACGCGGCGCACTTCCACGAGAACTACGAGTCGAACGGCGTGCCAGCCTTCAACTACGACCGCGCCGAGACCGTTGCTTCGCTGGATCGCATCAAGAAGGTCGCTGCCAACCTCAAGGCGACGGTGATCATCCAGCACGACCCGCGCGACATCGGCAAGCTGCCCGCTTTCCCGCAGGCCGCGCACTGAAAGCTGAACAGGTTGTCGTCCCCGCGAAAGCGGGGACCCCGTCAGTTTTTTGAAAAGCGAACGGGGTTCCCGCTTTCGCGGGAACGACGACCGTTAATGTCCGTAGATGCTCTCGGCCGAGATGACGTAGGCCCAGAGCGCGTCGATGTCCTCGGGCTTGAGCACGCCGCCCCAGGGCGGCATCTGGTTCTTGCCGCGCGAGACCGAGGTGATGAAGCGCTCGCGCTCGTCGTGCGGGAATTTGCGCAGGTCGAACGCGCCCTGCGGGTCCTGCATGCGCGCGCCATGGCATGGCGAGCAGTTCCGCTCGTAGACATCGGCGCCGCGCCGGATCTGCTCCGGCGCGGGTGCCTGTGCCCACGCCGGCGCGCACAGGATGACGATCAGTCCGGCAGCAGCGCGAAGGTCCATACCGAGCCGCCGGGGGCCACCTTGTCCTTGAGCGCCTCGCGATTGGTGTTCCAGTAGAGGCCGCCGACGCCGGAGAGCACGGTGACGTACTGCCGGCCCTTGTAGGTGTAGGTGATCGGCATGGCGTTGATCCCCGAGCCGGTCTGGAACTGCCAGAGCTGCTTGCCGGTGGCCGCGTCCAGCGCGATGAACTCGCCGGTCTCCTTGCCGGTGAAGAGCAGCTCTCCCGAGGCGAGCATCGCCGACCAGATCTGGAAATCGGTGAGCGGCACGCGCCATTTCTTCTCCGCGGTGAGCGGATCGATCGCCTCGATGTGCCCGACCGGCTCGCCGGCGGCGCGCGGCATCGGCAGGTTCTCGATGTACATGTAGCGCTGGCCGCGCTCATAGGGCTTGGTCTCGAGGTGCTTGTACATCCGGCCTTCGTGCAGCGTGTTGGCGTATATGAGGCCCGTATTCGGGTTGAACGCCGCGTGCTGCCAGTTCTTCGCGCCGCGGGTCGAGGGCCAGTGCTCGGTCGGCTTCATCTCGCGGATGCTCTTCGCGATCTCGGTCTCGATCGGGCGCCCGGTCTTCATGTCGACGGCGCTTGCCCAGTTCACTTTCTCGTAGGCCTTGGCCGACAGCAGCTCGCCGCTCGTGCGGTCGAGAACGTACAGGAAGCCGTTGCGGTTGAGCTGCATCAGCACCTTGCGCGGCTTGCCGGCGACTTTCAGCTCGGCGAGGATCAGCTCCCAGCACGCGTCGTAGTCGTAGGCGTCGTTCGGCGTGAACTGGTAATGCCAGACGATCTCGCCCGTCTTCGGCCGCAGCGCGAGCACCGAAGAGGTGTAGAGGTTGTCGCCGGCGCGGCTCTGCGATGCCCACGGCGCCGGGTTGCCGACGCCCCAGTACATGAGATCGAGCTCCGGATCATAGGAGCCGGTGATCCACGCCGAGCCGCCGCCGACCTCCCAGGCGTTGTTGTCCTGCGGCCAGGTGTCGTTGCCTTTCTCGCCGCGCGCCGGAATGGTGTAGCGCCGCCAGAGGTGCTTGCCGGTCTCGGGATCCCAGCCGTCGATGAAGCCGCGGATGCCGAATTCCGCGCCCGAGATACCCGTGATCATCACCCCGTTGGCGATGAGCGGCGCGACCGTCAGCGAATAGCCGTCCTTCCACTCCGCCACCTTGGTCTTCCAGAGTTCCTTGCCGGTCTTCGCGTCGAGCGCCATGATGTGCGCATCGAGCGTGGTGCGGTACACCCGGCCGTTGTAGATCGCCGCGCCCTTGTTCGAGACGCCGCAGCAGACGACGCGCGGTGTGTCGGCCGGCCAGTCGAGCGTGTGCCGCCAGAGCTGCTTGCCGCTCGCCACGTCGATCGCCACCGTGTGGCGCGCGTTGGTCACGTACATCACGCCGTTGTGGACGATCGGCTGCGCCTGCTCGCCCCAGTTGTTGTCGAGGCTGAGGCTCCATACCGGGACCAGCCGCTTCACCGTCTTGCGGTTGATCTGGTTGAGCGGGCTGTAGCGCTGCTGGTGATAGCCCATGCCATATGTCAGGACGTTGTCCGTGTTCGTCCCGTCGTTGGCACGGCCGTCGTTCTTCAGCTCATCGAGCGTTTGCGCACCGGCGGCGCCGGCGGCGAGCAACAGGACGGCGGACGCCGTCGCGATGGTCTTCATGTCTCTCCTCCCCGTGGGGCTTGCATGGTGCGCCTTTGCGGCGGACGATTCAACCCATGGCCGATGCCGACACCATCCGCGCCGCGCTGCTCGCCCTGCACCGGGAGCTGGTCGAGGAGGAGCGCCGCCGCTACGAGAAGACCCACGGCCGCCAGTCCGGCGCCGATTTTCTGCAGACGCTGATCGCCGATCCGGCGTTCGCCTGGCTCGGGCCGCTGACGACGCTCATCGTTCGTCTGGACGAGCTCGAGGAGGCGGAAGAGGCCGAGCCGGGCGCGGTGCTCGCCGCCACCCGCTCGCTCCTCGCGCCCGATTCACCCTTCGCGCGCCGCTGCGCCGAGCTGGTGCAGGCGAATCCGGATGTCGCCTTCACCTACGCCGCGGCGCGGCGCGCAGCGCAATAAAGAATATTTCGTACTTCGTACGAATATTTCGTACTTCGTACGAAATTATTTGCGGCTCACAGGCCGAGGATGCGCTCCGCGTTCCGGTGGAAGATTTTCTCCATGATCTCGTCGGAGTAGCCGAGCTCGCGCCACTCCTTGAGGATGCGCTCGTAGGGCATGCTCGGGTAGTCGCTGCCGAACATGATCTTGTCCTGCAGCCGGCCGCGCATGTCGACTTTGAGATTGCCGGGAAAGTACTTCGGCGCCCAGCCGGACATTTCCCAGTAGACGTTGCCCTTGTGCAGCGCCACCGCCGTCGTCTCATCGACCCACGGCCAGCCCGGATGCGCCATGATGATCTTGAGGTTCGGAAACTCTGCCGCCAGCTTGTCGATCGACGCCGGATGCGCGTGACGGATGATCGCGCCGTGGCCGCCCGGCATGCCGGCGCCCATGCCGGTGGTGCCGACGTCGATCATCACCGCGGAGCCTAGCTCGGCGATCCGCTCGAACATCGGCCGCGCGCGCGCATCGTCCACCGCGAAGTGCTGCATGATCGGATGGAAGTGGAAGCCGAGGAAGCCGTACTGCTTGACCGCCTTGGTCGCCTCGTCGAGCACGTCCTTCTTCGCCGGATCGAGCGCGCCCCAGCACTGGATGATGCGCTTCGGATGGCGCTTCCACATCGCCTGCACGTAATCGTTGCCGACCGGCTTCGTGCCGATGGTGCTCTCGAGATCGAGCGCGACGAGGCACGCCTCGACGCCGGCGTCGGTGAATTCGCGCAGCACCTCGTCTTCCGGCTTGCCGATCCAGCTGCGTTTCCAGTATTTCGCCAGCGCCTCGACGTACGGCCCCTGGCAGGCGATCCATTCCTTCGTGCCCGGATAGCAGTGCAGGTCGATGATGCGCATCATTGCCTCGGGATGTGGAAGTCCTTGACCACCTGCGCGGCGCGCTCGCGCTCGGCGCGCGTGAAGGCGGCGAACTGCTCCGGCGATGCCACCGCGACCTCCACGAACTGGCTCTCCAGGTACTCGGCCATCTTCGGCTCGCGGTAGAGCCGGGCGAGCTCGCCGTTGATGCGCTTCAGCGCGCCCTCCGGGCTGCCGGCGGGCATGAAGAGTCCCCACCACACGCGCAGCGGGAAGCCGCCGAGTCCCGCCTCCTGCAGCGTTGGCACGTTCGGCACGAGGCGCGATCGCTGCGTGCCCTGGATGGCGAGGATTTTTACTTTGCCGCTGTTCAGCTGGCCGGCGATGTTGCCCATGCCGATCTTGGTGACGTCGATCTCGCCCGCGAGCAGCGCCGTGATCACCGGCGCGCCGCCCTTGTACGGAATGCCGGCGATGTCGACCTGCCAGTGCTGCACCAGCCATTGCCGGAACACGTCGTTCGACGAGCCGGGGCCGAGCGTCCCGAAGTTCACCTTGCCGGGATTCTTCGCGGCGTAGCCGTGCAGCTCGTCGATACTCGAGAACGGCGCCGGCGCGCTTGCCAGGATGCCTTCGAAGAGGAAAAAGAGGTTCGTCACCGGCGCGAAATCCTTCGCCGGGTCGTAGGGCAGCGAGGAAAGGATGTGCGGGTTGAACGCGATCGCATCCGAGTTCATCACGCACAGCGTATGGCCATCGGGCGCGGCTGCCTTGCAGGCCTCGGCACCGACCACCCAGTTGCCGCCGGGCTTGTTCTCCACGACAACAGGCTGCTTGAGCCGCGGCGAGAGCTCCTGCGCGGTGGCGCGCATGACTACATCCGTGGTCGACCCGGCGGGCAGCGGCACGATGAGACGCAGCGGCCGCGACGGATAGTCCTGCGCGCCGGCGAGCGTCGCGGCGGCGGCAAGCATGCAGGCGATCAATGCGCGCATGATTGCGTTCCCTGGCTCAGCAGCCGGATGACGCGGCCGAACTGCCGGTCGTCCTCGGCCATGTAGCGCGCGAAGTCGTCGCCGAAGCGCCAGCGCACGGTAAAGGCATTGGCGGCGGCGTCGCGCTCGAAGTCCGGATCCGCCGCCACCTTGCGCAGCGCGCCGATGTAGCGTCCGGCGATGGGACTCGGCAATCCGCGCGGCGCGACGATGCCGCGCCAGTGCGCGACGTGCCAGTCGACGCCGAGCGCTTCGCGCACCGTCGGCACGTCGGGAAAGCGCGGGTGGCGCTCGCTCTCCATCGTCGCGAGCGCCCGCGCTCTCCCGTCCTGGAGGAAGGCGCGTGCGTCGGTCATGGTGATGGGCGCGACGTCGGCGCGTCCCGCGAGCACATTCTCCAGTCCCTGCTCGCCGGAGAGCGTCTCGGTCCATTCGAGGCGCGAGGGATCGAGGCCGCAGGCATCGAGCAATCCGGCAAGCGCGAACTTCCAGACGCCGAAGTTCGGTCCGCCGGAGCCGCGCAGCGGTCGCCGCCGGAATTCATCGAGCAGCTCGCGCGCGCTGCGCCACGCCGCATCGGCCGCGACGATCAGCGCCGCCGACTCGACGTAGGGAACCGCGAGCGGCGTGTAGTCGTGCGGCGCAAGCCGCGTGAGGCCTGCGTGCCAATGCATCATGCCGATCTCGCCGGTGATGAGCCCGATGACGCTGCCATCCGCGGGCGCCGCGGCGATCGCTTCGTGGCCGACCACCGCGCCGGGGCGGTTCACCACCTCGATCGGCTCGCCAAGATGCTTCGCCATGATGCGCGCGGCGAGGCGCGCGCGCTGATCCGAGCCGCCGCCGGCGACGTACGGCACGATGAGCTGGACGCTCACTGCCGCGACGCCATTTCGGACAGTGCTTTCTTCGACACCTTGCCGAAGGTCGAGACCGGGAAGTCGTCGACCACCAGCATGCGCTCGGGCAGCTTGAACTTGGCGATCTCCTTCGCCTTGAGGAAATCGACCAGCTCCGGGAACTCGAGCTTGGCCCCGCGCTTGAGAATCAGGCAGGCGCACATCTTCTCGCCGAGATTCGGATCGGGCACCGGAACGCAGGCGACGTTCTGCACCGCCGGATGCGAGAGGATCAGGTTCTCGATCTCCTCGGCGCTGATCTTCTCGCCGCCGCGGTTGATCAGGTCCTTCTTGCGGCCCTCGACGATGTAGTTGCCCGACGGGTGCTTCCTCATCAGGTCGCCGGAGCGGTAGAAGCCGTCGCGCGTGAACTGCTTCTTGTTGTACTCCGGCACGCCGTAATAGCCGCGCAGCGTGTACGGGCCGCGGCAGGTGAGCTCGCCGACCTCGCCGTCGGCAACCGGGCGATCGTCATCGTCGAGCAGCAGCACTTCGTCGTCGGCGCAGATCGGCCGGCCGCAGGTCTCGAGCTTCACTTCCTGCGGATCGTCGAGGCGCACGAAGAAGAGCATCCCTTCCGACATGCCGAAGTTCTCCTGCACAAAGCAGCTCGGTATCAGTTGATGCGTGCGCAGCCGCACCTCGGGCTGCATGCGCTGGCCGCCGCTCTGGATGATGCGCACGCTCGAGAGGTCGTACTTGCCGATCGCCGGATCGTTGATCAGGCGGATGAGGAGCGCGGGCACCACCTTGATATGTGTCACCTTGTGGCGCTGGATCAGCTTGAACATCTCCTCCGGGCGCGTGGTGGGCGAGAGCACCACTCTTCCGCCCTGGAAGAAGTACCCCTGAATCCCCGGGCAGGCGAGCGGCAGATTGTGGGCAATGGGCAGCGCGAGGAGCAGCACCGAATCGGCGGTAAGGCCGCACACCGGCGCCGCGGTCTTGGAGTTGTACGCGTAGTCGTTGTGCGTGCGCGGGATCAGCTTCGGGATGCCGGTCGTGCCGCCGGAGAGCTGGAAGATGCACGGGTCGGTCGGATCGATCTTGATCTCGGCGAGGCGCGAGCGCGGCAACTTCGCCGGACGCGCGATCAGTTCCTTCAGCTGGGCGAGCGAGATGCCGAATTTGAGCGACGGATTCTCCGCCTTGACCCGCTGGATCATCGGCTCGAACTCGAAGTCGCCCTGGCGCTCGGGATAGACGCAGGTGCTCGCGCCGGAGAGGCTCACGAACTGGTTGATCTCGGCGAAGCGATGCGTCACCAGCGCGGCGATCGGGATGGCGCTGATCTTCTGCAGCGCGAAGTAGAGCAGGACGAACTCGGCGATGTTCGGCAGCGTCGGCACGACGCGGTCGAGTGGCCGCAGACCGAGCTCGAGCAGGTTGAGCGCCAGGTTGTCGCTGATGCGGTCGATGTCCGCGTAGGTGTACTGGCGCTCGCCGTCGATCAGCGCCGCGCGACCGGCATATTTCCGGAACACGTCGGCGAATTCCTGCGCCAGCGACTTGTCCTGCCAGTACCCCTTCTCGCGATAGCGGCGCGCGAACTCGGGCGGAAAAGGTACGACACCGGGAAGTGGCATGCGGGGCGGCGCGAAACGATGAACATGTTCATGTTCGGCAGGCGCGCGCGCCTTGTCAAGCCGTCCGCGGCGGCCGCATGCTTGCGTCCCGATGAAGGAATCGCTCCGCGAGCAGAAGAAGCTCGAGACGCGCGAGCGCATTCGCCGCGCCGCCGCGCAGCTCTTCACGCAGCGTGGCTACGGCGCCGCGACCATGCGCCAGATCGCGGCGCGCGCGCACGTCGGCCTCGGCACGCTCTTCAACTACGCGGAGGACAAGCGCGACCTCGTCTTCCTGATCTTCAACGAGGAGCTGAACGCCATCACCGACGTCGCCCTCGCCGCGCCGCGGCCGGGGCAGTCGCTCGTCGAGCAGCTCCTCGCCGTCTTCCGCGTGCACTACGGCTGGCTCGCGACCAAGCCGGCGCTCGCGCGCATCCTGCTGCAGGAGCTGACCTTCTACTCGAGCGGCAAGCAGGCCGCCACCTTCCACAGCATCCGCAAGCGCCTGATCGGCGGGCTCGAGGCGCTCGTCGCAGCGGCGCAGAAAGCGGGCGAGGTGCACCGCCGGGAAAAGCCCGGCGTGATCGCGCGCCACATCTTCTTCGTCTACTCGGCGTCGCTCCGCTGGTGGATCGCCGCGCCCAAGCCCGATCCGAAGAAGGGCGTCGCCGAGCTACGGCGCCTGCTCACGCTGCAGTTCGAGGGGCTCAAAAAATAGTGACAGTCACCAATTGAAAATGGTGACTGTCACCATTTAAGTAGAGCTGGTGAAGCCGCCGTCGATGACGATGATCTCGCCCGTGACGAAGCGGTTGCCCTGGACGAGGCTCATCATGGTCTCGGCGACGTCGTCGGCGGTGACGACGCGCTTGAGCGGCGTCGCCTTGGCGCGCTTGCCCATCAGGTCGTCGTACTTGTCCTTGAGCATGCGCTTCATCCAGTCGCCTTCCATCCAGCCGGGCGCGACGGCGTTGACGCGCACCTCGGGGCCGAGGTTCCAGGCGAGCGTCTTGGTGAGATTGACCACCGCCGCCTTGCTCGCGGCGTAGGGCAGGGGCTGCGGACCGGGACGCAGGCCGACGATGCTCGCGGTATTGACGACGCAGCCTTTCGACTCCTTGAGGAGCGGCGCCGCGGCGCGTGTGACCTGGAAGAGCCCGCGCACGTTGACCGCGAAGACGCGATCCCATTCCTCAAGCGACAGCGTCTCGAGGTCGCGCGGCTTCCACGACGCGGTGGTGCCGGCGTTGTTGATGAGCACGTCGAGCCGCAAGAACTGCTCTTTCACCTGCGCGAGCATGGCGCGCACGCCCTTCTCGTCGCTCACGTCGCAGCGGATGAGGAGTGTCTTCGCGCCCAGCTTCTGGGCTTCGGCCGCCGTCTCGCGCGCCGGGCCTTCGCTCGAGCTGTAGTTGAGGGCGACGTCGTAGCCCGCGCGGGCGAGCGCGAGCACGGCGCTGCGGCCGATGCCGGTGGCGGCGCCGGTGACGAGGGCGGCTTTTCTGGACGACACGCGGGAGGCTGCAATACGATCCGTGAACATGTTCATGTTCGAGTGGACATCCGCGGCTGTCAAGCTCGATGAGCGCTAGCCCGGCGCAGATCACGGTCGAGCGCGTCTCGCACACGTACCGTCCGGCGCGCGGCCGCGAGGTGCTGGCGTTGCAGGAGGTGTCGCTGGCGATCGCGCCGCGCGAGTTCACAGCGCTGCTCGGACCTTCGGGCTGCGGCAAGTCGACGCTGCTCTATCTCATCGGCGGCTTCCTTCCGGTGGAGAAGGGCGCGATCCGCATCGAAGGCGCGCCGGTCGCGGGCCCAGGCCCCGACCGCGGCATCGTCTTCCAGCACTTCGCGCTCTTTCCGTGGAAGACGGTGCGCGCCAACGTGCGCTACGGGCTCGAGAAGCTCGGCCTCGCGCGCGAGGAGCAGGAGCGGCGCGCGCGGCAGTACATCGATCTCGTCGGCCTCAAGGGATTCGAGGAGAGCTACCCGTCGCAGCTCTCGGGCGGCATGAAGCAGCGCGCGGCGCTCGCGCGTACGCTGGCCGTCGATCCGAAGATGCTGCTCATGGACGAGCCGTTCGGCGCCCTCGACGCGCAGACGCGCAGCCTGATGCAGAGCGAGCTCTATGCCATCTGGGAGCGCACGCCGAAGACCGTGATCTTCGTGACGCACGACGTGCAGGAGGCGGTACGCCTCGCGCAGCGCGTGGTCGTGATGTCGGCGCGACCGGGCAAGATCAAGGCGACGGTCGATATCGCGCTCGACCGCGCCGATCCGCACATCTACCGCTCGCCGGAGTTCGCCTCCAAGGTGGACGAGATCTGGGGCCTGGTGCGAGACGAGGCGTTAAAGGCGCAATGAGGGCGCAATGAAATACCTGCCGCTCCTCCTCCTCGCGCTCCTCTGGGAAGCGATCGTCCGGCTTGGGCTCGTCTCGCGCGATGTGCTGCCTTCGCTTACCGACGTCTGCAAAGCGGGATGGACGCTGCTGCGCGAGGGCGACCTGTGGCAGAACGGTGCCGCGTCGCTCTATCGCGGCGGCGTTGGGCTGGCGCTCGCCATCGTGGTCGGCGCGGCGCTCGGCATCCTGATGGCGTGGTGGCGCATCTTCGATGCGTTCATGGCGCCGCTCGTCGAAGCGCTCTATCCGATGCCGAAGTCGGCACTCATCCCCGTGACGGTGCTGTGGCTCGGCTTCGGCGACGGCTCGAAGATCCTGCTCATCCTTTCCAGCACAGTGGGATCCGAAGCTTGGAATTCACGTGACTTGAAGTCGCGGC
>JADMIO010921749.1_pt1 | contig 77594 bp, 70 predicted proteins | sample 8958161 | NCBI WGS metagenome assembly JADMIO01 (sample SAMN16585339, study PRJNA669376) | soil metagenome | isolation source: Crop rotation soil | place: USA: Cullars Rotation, Alabama | collected 2011
AACGAAAGGCCCAGTCTTTCGACTGAGCCTTTCGTTTTATTTGACCATGTTGGTATGATTTAAATTAATACGACTCACTATAGGGTCAGTGCGGCCGCGACTTCAAGTCACGTGAATTCCAAGCTTCGGATCCCACTGTGCTGGAAAGGCGCCCAAATTGAAGCCGCGCCCGTTGCCGGATCATGATTGCCAGGCACAACGAAGATGGGAACAGAGGCGTTGCGTTCGAGAATCCCGGCAGCGCGGCGCACTACGGCATCGTCCACGAATGGGTCCTCAAACAAATCCCCTGCCACGACCACTGCATCCACACGATGTTCCGCGCCCAGTTTCAAAAGCTTCTCCAAAGTTGCAAAGCGCGCCTCCGCAAGCTTTGCAGCGACCGCGCTGCCAAAGCGCTCAAAATTTGCGCCCAACTGCAAATCGGCCGTATGGAGAATCTTCATGCTCAATCAGGCATGCGTGCGCAACTGCGGAAACAGGATCACATCGCGGATCGATTCGGTTCCAGTCAGCATCATGACAAGACGGTCGATGCCGATGCCGATTCCACCCGCGGGCGGCATGCCATGCTCGAGCGCGGTGATGAACTCCTCGTCGATGCTTTGAATTTCCTCGCCCGCCTGATGCTCGAGGCGTTCGCGCTGGACGATGGGGTCGTTCAATTCCGAATATCCCGGCGAAATCTCCTGTCCGTTGATGACGAGCTCGTAGACGTCCACGAGGCTGGGATCAGCGGCATTTTGCTTCGCCAGTGGCACGAGTTCCTTGGGCACGTGGGTGACAAAGCAGGGATTGAAGGTCTTTTCCTCAATCAGCTTTTCGAAGACTTGCTGCGTGATTTCGTATTCCTCCATGGCGGGAGAAATCTCAACGCCCAGTGCGGCGCAGCGGGCGCGCTTTTGATCGATGGAATAGTCAAACCAGCCGGCATCGACGCCCTTGATCAGTTCCCGGTACGGAGCGCGCTTCCACGGCCGGGAGAGGTCGATCGTGCGGGTCACGTTGCCTTCGGCGTCCTTGTGTTCGATGACGAGCGTGCCGATGAATTTCTCCGCCAGTGAGCAAACCAACTCCTCCACGAGGTCAGCCATTTGCTCGAAGTCCGCATAAGCCCAATAGGCTTCGAGCATGGTGAACTCCGGATTGTGCCGGCGGCTGATGCCCTCGTTGCGGAAGTTGCGGTTCAGTTCAAAGACCTTGGTGAAGCCGCCGACCAGAAGCCGCTTCAAGTACAATTCCGGCGCGATGCGCAGGTAAAAATCCTGGGCCAGCGCATTGTGATAGGTCTTGAAGGGACGCGCGGCGGCTCCGCCGGGAATGTCCTGCAGCATGGGCGTCTCCACTTCAAGGAATCCACGATCCTGGAGGAAGCGGCGGATTTCAGCCACCATCCTGCTGCGCATGACGAACACTTCGCGGCTGCGCGCATTCGACATGAGGTCCAGATAGCGCTGGCGGTACTTGATCTCACGATCCGCCACGCCGTGAAACTTGTCGGGCATGGGACGCAGTGTCTTGGTGAGCACCGTAATTCCCAGCACCTTGATGGAGGGCTCGCCCGTCTTGGTGATGAACGTTTCGCCTTCAACCCCGATCCAGTCGCCGATGTCGAGGCACTCCTTGAACAAGGCATACACTTCAGGGGGAGCGGCTTTGGCGTTGAGAAAGCACTGAATGCGCCCGTGGAGATCGGAGATGTCGAAGAACTGGGTCTTGCCCATGTCGCGCCAGGCCGAAACGCGGCCGGCGACTTTCACCTGCAGCCCCTCCTGAAAGTTGCCGTGCAGTTCGCCCGGCGAATGCGTCGCGGCAAATTTTCCTCCGTACGGATTCACACTGCGCTCGCGCAAGGCGTTGAGCTTTTCGCGGCGAATGGCCAGCAAATCGCTGTGCGATACCGCGTCCGGGGAAGGATTCGAATTCTCAGACATAAAGGCGATTCAATTCATGGGCCGGCAATGAAAGCCAGCAGAGTAACGAAAAATGGGAAAAGAAAAAGGGCGCGAACCGAAGGCCGGCTGGCCGTGGATCACGCCCTTTGAAAGTGGAGAACTGCCGGTCTGCTCAGTTCGCAGCAAGCAGGTCAACGTTGACGCGGCGGCCTTCCTGATCGAAGCGCACGGTGCCGTCGCCGAGGGAGAAAATGGTGTGATCGCGACCCATGCCGACGTTGCGGCCGGGGATCCATTTGGTGCCGCGCTGGCGCACGATGATATTGCCGCCGATGACGGCCTGGCCGCCGTACTTTTTCACGCCAAGGCGCTTGCTGCGGCTGTCGCGTCCGTTCTTGACTGAACCTTGACCTTTCTTGTGGGCCATAGTGGGAAGTGGGTTGGAAGGTTGGGGAGGAAAACTAGACCGTGATGGATTCGATCTCCACGCGGGTCAACTGGCGGCGATGACCCACCGTCCGGTGGTATCCCTTGCGGCGCTTGTACTTGAAGGCGATGACCTTCTTCGCGCGGTGCTGTTCCACGATCTTCGCGCTGACAGAAGCGCCTTCGAGAGTGGGATCACCGATGCGGATGTCTTTTTCGTTGGCGTAGAAAAGCACCTGGTCAAAAACGAGGTTGTCGCCCGCCTGAACGTCGAGACGTTCGACATCGATACGGTCGCCTTTTTGAACCTTGTATTGCTTGCCGCCAGTTTTGATGATTGCGATAGCCATGGGCCGGAAATTGTTCGCGTTGAGTCCGTTGTTTCAGGGAGGTGGAAACAGAAAACCGGGCGGAGCGTAAGCCCCGACCGGAACGGGCCGCGACCTTTCCACACCTTCCCGGGGCTCGCAAGAGAAAAATTCCCTTTCGATTCGCGCTTTTTGGCGCCCCGCCAGGACTGGAAAATCCGAGCCCGCTGAACCGGGAAATCCGCTCACTTCCGGCGGCGGAAGGCAAACGCCGCCCCGCAGAGCAGCAATCCGGCCATGGAGGACGGCTCGGGAATGGTGGCGGTCCCGAAAACGTCGAATTCCCCGTAACCCACGTAGCCGTTCTCGACCCCGTCGAGGAAATCAATGCGGATCGCGTCCACTCCGGTGGCCAGACCGGTAAAGACCGCCCGCACCGCGGAAATTCCAACCGGAGAAGCGGGATTGTCATCCAACTGGCCATACAAGGTGAAATCCGAGCTGCCAACGGTGGAAAAGAAGATGGAATACCGCTGCTGGTCACGGCCGGCGTCATTCCAGCCGCCGTAGCCGGCAATGCTGGTCACGTTGTAGCCGAGGGTGTTGGTCGTGATGTCGAGATTGAACGTCACGCTGGCATTGTTCTCTCCGGTGACCAGTTCGGGATTGTTGGCGCCTACTCCCGTGATCGAGAAGTTTCCGTTCGCCAGGACCGAGATGGGACCAAGGATGGGCTCGCGGTTGAAATTTCCAGTGGTGACGATTCCCGACAGGCTGGTCTGGAGCAGGTCCGTATTGCTCACGGTGAATGGGTTCGAGGAACCCGCCACCCTCGTCACCGTGGGCGCCGTCGGAGAAAAATGGACGTAGGACGAGAGGGAGTCATTTCTCACCGCGTTGGTCATCCCATAAAAGTGGAAGGAATCCCCATTGCTGACAGCGTCAAAATTATAGGTGATCGTCCCTGCCGCAGGGGCGGTGAAGGAGTACCTCAGGACATTGCCTGCTCCCTTGAGCGTGGCGTCCTCATTGAATAGGAACGGGACCCCGGTGTCGGTCGGGGTGATGTTCACGTACCGGCTGCCTCCAAATGCAGTATTGTAAAACGAGGTGACGTACTGCTGGCCCGGAGTGAGCCCCGTGAGGGTCACTGCGGCATTGCCGCTGCCATCGCCTGTATAAAAGAAGTTGCCAGCGACTCCGTTCATGTTGCCGGCCAGGGAATTGGCGTAGCCTGAAAATGGCGTGTTGGCGGTCGTCAGCGCATACCCTGTTCCCGCGGTTCCCGTATCCGTGAAGGAAACCCCGTTGATGGTCGTTGCTCCTCCATTGAAATCCACCTTCGCGGTGTAGGTGAGCCCGGAGTTGATCCCGGAATTGGAGTCTCCGGTCAGGATCGTGTCGGTAAAATCCCCCGCCTGCGCAAGAGAGCAGGATGCCGCGAAGAGAACAATTAAGGCGCGTGAGGAATTGAGTCGAAGATACATGGGGACAAGGATGCGGTGGACGACGCTGGTCAATTGCGTCGATTCAACTTCTCGATTGTACAAAACCGCTGTGAAAAATGCGATCACTAGTTTTGGGGGGAGCAACCTCCACCCCGATCCGTTTAAAATCGCCTCTGCGTCCCTCGAACGACCTTCGGCCGTTTTCAGCGGGCGCACCAGGGAATCACGGCGAAGCCGGCGCAATGGAAGCCGGGTCAGATTGTCTCAGTTCCAAATTGTCGAAGAACGCGATGCCGCCCAAAGCAGTGGGAGCGATGCCCGTGAGCGTGAAGTCTCCACTGTTCTTCCAAAGGTCGATGACCTCCTCCTTCCACGTGGCGGGCGCTTCCGGACTCACCTGGGTTGCCTGCCATTCCGAGGTGTTCTTCCCGGCAAAGAAGCGGCGTTTGGAGTCGCGCGGATCCGGCCATTTGCCATTGGAGGCCAGTTCGATCATGGCGCCTGCGCCGGTGGCCCGCCAGGCGACATGCAGGAAACGGAATTCTCCGTCTGCCGAAGGCTTTTCAACGATGCGGAAATTCCATGAAGGCAAATTGGGATTAAACCGCTGCAACGGCTTCATGCTCAGGCACACAGCGCCGGAAAAGGGGCGCGCTGTCACCACCGCGGCCCGTCCCGCGCCTCGATTGAGCAGACTGGCGAACTCCGAGTCTTCATCGAAGAGGATGAATCGGGAGGGATCGCGTGGCTTGAGATTGCCTCGCAGCCACTCCAGAAGGCTGGCCACGTCAGGCGGCGTGATCGATTCCGCGAAGGAGGGCATCATGGATACGGCAGCGCGGCGGATGCCCTTCACATCCTTGCGCAACACGGTTTGCTCGACGCCGCCGGGGAGGCGCAAGCTCAAACTCGTGGCGCCATCCTCGACCAGCAATCCCGCCAGTGATGCGCCAGCCTGGGTGTCCACCAAGGTGGTTTCAAATCCGGGGCGGATGCGCTCGCTGGGCAGCAGGAGGTGACGCACCAGCGTCTCCTCAGCCACCCCAAGCTCTCCCATCAGGTCCGGACCAAAATGCTGGCCCTCCGCGCCGACGCGGTGGCAGGTGGCGCAAGCCTGCAGGAAGATCTGGTGCCCACGCTTTGGATCGCGCGGGCCTTTGAGGGCTGCGGTGAACGCGCGGAAAGTCGCGTCACTCACAGCCACGACAGGCGGCGCCAAATTTGGCGGCGCCCCCTTTCCCGGAGGCAGGGGAACAAAGGTGGCTTCCAGCGCCCGGGCGGCATCGCGCACCTCCGCCGCGGAACTCGCGGCGAGCACAGCCAATTGGCGGACGGCGGTCGGCGCTGCGAGCGGATTGCGCGCGGCATTGGCGCGTCCATTGGCCAGGCTGGTGAGAATCGAAACCTGCTGGGCCGGTGTGGCTGCGCAAATCACGGCAAGGACCCGCGCCAGTTCCGCCTCATCGCGTCGCGAGGCAATGGAACGGGCCAGCTGGTCAATGAATTGCTGGGGCGGTTCCGCGTCGTTAAGGAGTTCCGCCAGCATGTCGCTGCAGCGCCATTGGAGGGAGGACAGCAAGGCTGTGTCCATCCAGCGCACCTTGAGCCGCTCGCGGGCGTAGCGCGCCAGCATCGCAAAAGCCCTGGGGTCGCGCGCCTCGCCGAGACTCAAGGCAAATTGAATGGCGACGCTGTCGTCCTTTTCTACCGCGGCGGCATCGACCGCGGCAGCCAGCAGCGCCTGGCCTTCCTTCTTATAGAACCAGCGGTCGGCCAGTTGCAACGCATGGCGGCGCACCGCCGGTGAGGGATGGCTGACAAACTGCGCCACGTCACGGGGAGTGAGGACGTACAATTGGTTCAAGGCGTGCAGCGCCGTGATGATGGCAGAATCTGTCGCAGTTTTCTCGGCCAGTTGCTGGCGCAGAACCGGCGCAGCGGTCATGGCATCGCGGCGCTCGGCGAGCAAACGCAACGCGGTTTCACGGCGCCACTGCAACGGGCTCGCTGTGGCCCTGGCGAGTTCCACGACGGACAGGGAGGACATGTCTGCCGCCGGGGCGCGCTGGGCGTCCCGATGCGTCAGCCGGTAGATGCGGCCGCGGTCGTGCCCCGCATACAACCCGTATTGCTGCTGCAGATGGCGGGGAATGGCAGAGTAGTCTTCAATGATCTCGCGGTAGTAGTCGACCACCCAGAGGCAGCCGTCCGGCCCGTGCTGCAGACGGATGGGATGGCACCAGCCATCGTCGCTGGCGGCGAACTCGGATTTCGTCTCGCCCGGAACGCGTTGCAATTGCAGCGCAGAACCGTCGCTGACGATATTCGATCGGTGAATCAGATTGCCCGAAGGTTCACAAACAAAATACTGGCCGTGCAGTCCCGGAAGGACATCGTCCTGATAGACCATCGCGCCGCATGCTGACGTGAACCACCCGCCCGCCTCTGCCTCCGCGGCGCCGTAGCGCTTGCGATAGAATTCAGAGTACGCCGCATCATCCGCGCGCTTCTGGCGCCATGGATGGGGAGCCGATATCTGCCATGCCCTGCGCTCACCGATGGGAACGGAAATGGCTGGCACAGCGGAATCCGGATTGCGCGCCAGGTACTGCGACGGCAACGGAGCGATGAAAATTCCGGGAGTGGTCGTGGCGCAGACGATCCGGTCGCCCGCCTCGGTCATCGCAAATCCGAGAGTGAGAGTTGATCCCGTAAGCGGCTCCATTTCCGTGCCGTCCGCCCGAAAGCGAAAATCAGTATCGGGAAGGTAAATTGTATCGGGCGCATGCGGCCCGGAAATGATGCCGCCGCCGTGTCCCCGCCCGGCATAGATCCACCCATCCACCCACCACATCGGCGCGTTGATGCCGCGTTCCAGCGCGCCCGCCTTGAATCCGGTGAACAACACCTCGCGCGTTTCCGCCACGCCATCATTATCCCGGTCTGCAAAATAAAGGATGTCCGGCGCAGCAGTGACGATGATGCCTCCACGAGCCGCCACCAGCCCATACGCTGGTGGCATGTCTTTGGCCCACACATCGGCGCGATCCATGCGGCCATCGCCGTCCGTATCTCGCAGGCGCTTGATCACTCCGTACGTTCCCGGCTTCGCAGCGGCTTTGTATTTCTCATCCGCCTGCACGCGCCTGACCTGGGTGTCGAGCTGGCCGGTCTTGTTCAACTCCTCCACGTCGAGCTGGCCTTCCAGATTGTAGCCATGCAATTCACTGACAAACAGGGTTCCATGCTCATCCCAGCAAACCGCTGAAGGCGAGGCAATCAGCGGCTCGCTGGCGATCACCTCCATGCGAAAACCATCGGGGAGCCTGAAGGAGCGCGCCGTTTCCTCCGGCGTCCGCGGCTTGGGCGCATCCGTGGGCAGGGGGATGCCCTGGGCGGCATTCTCCGCCGCGGCAGAAACAGAAGGACGGGCCGCGCCAAAAAGAAGGACGGGGAGCAAGGGGATCAAATGATGCTTCATCGTGATGAATGCCGGGCGCCGCGCGCCGGCGCTGTGGGTGAAACGGACTATGCAGCATAGCTGCGGAGTTTGTCATGCGCAAACCGCGCAAAATTGCACATTTTTATTGACGCCCGCCGCCAATCCAGAATACATGCGCTAAATTGCACAGTTTGTTTTCCTGACCTTTCCAACTCCATTCGCGCCGCGCTCATGAAACGTCTCCCACCACCGTCCTTCACCGGTTTCCTGGCCCTTGCCGTTTTCCTGTTCACCATGGGAGGCGTCTCCCGCGCGGCGTCGCTGTTCCTGCACTGGGGACTCGGCGACGGCGCCGGAACGCTGGCCACGGACGACGGGCAGGATGCGTTGACGCCCGGGGTTGATGTGGACAACAATCGCGACGGCGCCTACACCAGCTTTTCCCATGCCGCGGGCGCGCCCATCTGGAGGACGTCCGGCGGAGTCAACAACGGCGGCTACCTCCACTTCGATGGCGACGCGAGCTCAGCCACCGGCTATGCGATGCGCTATTTGGAATCGGCTGGGGATTTGCCCTCTGGCGGATATTCCATTTCCATGTGGGTAAGAATCAATGCCGCTGCGGGTGAGATTGGCGGGACCGGCGCAGGCGCGGTGGATTTCGCGGGCGGCGGAACTCCGGGCTCAAGGTACTACGGGATGTCATCCTACAACGATGGGTTCGTGGCGGCGAACCACCGTTTTGGCAATCCCGCGGATGGGGCCCAAGTCAGCACGATGGACTTGACCGTGGCCAACGGGCAATGGCATCATCTCGTCGGGGTGTTCGAGTCCAGCACATCGCGGACGCTTTACATGGATGGAGTCGCCATCGGCACGAACACGGTCTCGCGCACCCTGATCAATCCGGACCGGTTCAGCATCGGATTGCTCGACCGCCGCACCACGGCGGATCACTTTTCCGGCGACATCGATGAAATTTCCTTCTATTCCGGCGCGCTGACCGCATCGGAAGCGCAGGCGCTTTACGCCGCAGGCATTCCAGAGCCGTCTGGCGCGCTGCTGCTGGTCGGCGCCACATTGACCATCATTTTGCGCCGCAAGTCCGCAGCAGCCTCAAACTCTGCAAATTCCTGATCCCATGCGAGTTCTTCGCAGCCTACTCCCGCCTGGATTTTGGGCCATCGCTCCGGCGGCCTTTCTGATGCTGGCGCCGGCGCATGGCGCGCAGTTGGTGCTGCATTGGAGTTTGAACGACGGAACCGGCGTCCAGGCAGGTGATGATGGCCAGGACCTGCTCACTCCCGGGGCAGATCCGGCAGGGTCACGCCACGGCAGTTACACCGGATTCTCCCATGGCGAGGGCGCTCCCCTCTGGCACGCCGGAGGCGGCATCGGCGGCAGCGGCTATCTTCATTTCGACGGAGACAATTCTGCATCCGGTTATGCCATGCGGTACCTTGAGAGCGGCGGAGACCTGACCACGGGAGGTTATTCCATCTCGTTCTGGGTCCGGATCAACGTGGGGGGCGGCGATTTGGGCGGAACGGCGGCTGCGACAGTGGATTACGCAGGGGGCGGCACGCCGGGTTCAAGATACTACGGCCTCGCGCCGTACAATGACGGGGCCGTTTATGCCAACCATCGTTATGGCAATCCAGCAGATGGCGCTCAAGTGACCGCGGCGTTGTCTTCGGTCGCCAACGGCCAGTGGCATCACATTGCCGGAGTCTTCACCTCCAACACGTCCCGCACTCTTTATCTGGACGGCGTTGAAACCGGCTCGAATTCCGTCTCCCGCACGCTCGTCAATCCCGACCGTTTCAGCATCGGCGTCCTCGACCGCCGCACCACGGCGGATTTTTTTCGTGGCGACATTGATGAAGTCTCCTTCTATGCGGGCGCATTGACGCCCAGCGAGGTCTTCAGTCTGTTTGCCGCGGGTGGCGGCGACACGGACGGCGATGGCATGCCGGACATTTGGGAACAATCCAACGGACTGAACGTGAATGTGAATGACGCTGCCGCCGACCCCGATAGCGACGCCCTGACGAACCTGCAGGAATTTCAGAACCTGACCAATCCCAATGTTGCTGACACGGACGGCGACACCCTCAACGATGGGGCGGAGGTCGCGTTAACGACCAACCCACGGCAGCCGGACACCGACGGCGACGGACTGACCGACGGGGCCGAAGTCAGCACTCACCACACCTCACCCATCGAGCCGGATTCGGATGGCGATTTCTTTGATGATCGTTATGAAGTGCTGGAAGGCAGCAATCCCAATGACTCTGGGAGCGTTCCTGCGCCACAGCGGCTGGTCCTGCATTGGGCGCTCAACGATGGCTCCGGAAACACCGCAACGGATGACAGCCAGGATGCGCTGACTCCGGGCGTGGACACCCTCAAGAACCGGCACGGACAGTACGTGAGTTTCAATCATGCCGCGGGCGCGCCCCAATGGGTCGCGGCGGGCGGAGTGAACAACAGCGGCTACCTGCATTTCGATGGCGATGCGACGGCGCTGACCGGCTACGCCATGCGCTACTTTCGCAGCGGCGATGATCTGCCCACGGACGGCTACACGCTATCCGCCTGGTTCCGCATCCATCCAGCCACGGAAATCGGCGGAACGATGGCGGGCATCCTCGACTTCCCCGGCGGAGGAACGCCCGGCTCCCGTTATTACAATCTGTCGAGCTACACGGGCGACCAATCGACCATGAATCACCGCTCTGGAAATCCCGGCTCTGCCGGCGAGGTTCGCTCCATCGGCAATTTCGATGATGGCGCCTGGCATCATCTGGTGGGCGTGTTTGAATCCGCCTCTTCGCGCAGCCTCTACGTGGATGGCGTGTTCATGGCTTCCAACGAGACGTTCCGGAATCAGTTTCACCCGGACCGCTTCAGCATCGGACTTCTCGACCGCCCAACCACCGCGGATCATTTCCATGGCGATCTCGATGAAGTTTCCCTCTACATCGGCGCGCTCAACGCGGCCAGCGTGCAAACCCTCTTCCTGAGCGGCATGGCCGATTCCGATCACGACGGCATGGCGGATTCCTGGGAGGTTTCCCATGGCTTGAGTGTTGGTCTCAACGACGGCGACGCGGATGCTGATGGCGACGGCTTCTCAAATTTCACGGAGTTCAAATCCGGCACGCATCCAGGCAACCAAAGCGATTTTCTCGCCCTCAACGTGACGCCGATCGGAAATGATGTTCAACTCACCTTCGAACCCCGCAACGGACGCCGCTATGCGTTGCAGCGCAGCCTCAACCTCACGAATTGGACGGAAATCGCCACTTTTCCCGCGGGTCCCACAGCGGGCGTTCACACCTTCGTCGATCCAGCGCCAGGTCCCCGTGCGAGCTATCGCTTGAAGGTGGATTACCCTTAAGGGTGCGCGCAGGTTGGCGCCGTTCCCCCACCCTGCTGCCTATCGATCCACCGGCACTGCGAGGAGGCGGCGGTCACCTTGCATGATGGCCTGCAGTTCATCGGATTTGAGCGCAGTCCGATAGATCCGGATGTCGTCCACGCGGCCATGAAGGAAATTGCTGAGGTTGTCGCGTCCGTTGCGGCCGATTTGCAGTCGCGTGAGCGGCGGGCGGCGGCGGTAAATGGACTCCTCCGCAGCGAGCACTCCATCCACGAACAATTGACGCCGTTCCGCGGAGTGAAACACTCCTGCGACGTGATGCCAGGCGCCATCGGCAATGATTCGCGGACTTCTGAGCGGTTCCACTGCACCGCCACGCCGCGCCACGAGGGCCGCGCGGCCATCGTCGAGTCCCAATTCAAAATACTCCGAGGAGCGGTTGCTGCCCGCGAAGATCATGGCGTGCGAATTCCCGGTCTGGGTGCAACGAACCCAGCCGCAAAAAGTGAAGGGAAACGACAGATGGGTCACCAGCGAGGGATCGAGGTCCACGTAGGAATCCGCGCCGTTGAATTCCATCGCGGCGTCGATGCGGCCTTCCTGTCCCATGCCTACGTTCACCGGGCGCATGGCCGGCTCCTCCCCGCCATCCAGCGTCCAGTGGGCCACCAGGAAGTCCGCGGCGGGCAGGGGCCGCGCGGCGACCTGGAAAATCCAGTCGGCCTTGTTTTGCAACCGCGTGGCGCCGGCGGCGCTGCCACAAAAGAGAGCGACGATGGCAAGGAGGCGGCGTGCCCGCCAGCCGGGAGCGGATCGGGCCAGCGAATCATCCGCGAGGCTTTGCACGCGGCTGCGCATCATTTCGCGGGAGCGTCGGGCGGCTGTCAAAGCGCCCGTGGCGGCGAGCCCCGGCGCGCGTCCGCTGCGCTGATAAAGTTCCAGCAACAGTCCGGCGTATTCGCGCGGCGCGATCGCGTGACGCAAGGCCGCATCGTCACAGGCTTTCTCGCATTCCAGCCGCAGCCGCCGCTCCAGCCAGCGCACGAATGGATTGAACCACTGCACGCACACGAGCAGCGAAAGCATCAATTGCAGCAGGGTGTCGCCATGACGGAGATGAGCCAGTTCGTGCTGGATCATCGCCTTGCGGCCGGCGGCATCCTGGCGGGCGAAGGAAGCGGGAAGCACCAGCCAGGACAGCGGCCCGGTTCCACAGGTGAACGGTCCGGAAACCTCCGTGCTGACTTTAACCTTGGGCGTGGCGCATCCCGCTGCCAGGCAGCACACTGCAACCTCTTCGGAAAGCGCGTCCCCCCGGCAGGCGGTTTCTGCGCGCCGGATGATGCGGCAGACTGACCATCCGCCGCGCAGACGCAGAACGAAACTGAGCAACCCGCCCGCGGCCCAAACCATCATGATCATCGGAAGCCATCGGCCGCCATGACGCTGCACGGTCGCGATCAGCGCCGGCGGCGGCGCCAGACGATTCGCCACTTCTGCAGGCACCGGACGGCCATCCAGCGTCGAGTCGACTCTTTCAACGACCACGTCCAACGGCGCCGCGGATGGCTGTGGAGCCAGAAATCCCGGCGTCCATGCCGGAAACCACGCCCGAGACAGCGCCGCCCAAAGCAATCCGAATGCCGCCGCCGCCAGCGTCAGACGCCGCGCCCCCGCGGAACGGCGCCGCATCCATCGCATGGCCGCCATGGCCATGACCGTCAGCGCCGCCCCAGCCAGCGTCAGGGACGCCAGCCACGCTGCAAGCGCTGGGGTGAGCGCATTCATGAGCCATCATGACTTGCGATCAAACAGCCGCTTCAAATCCTTGATTTCCTGCTCGGTGAACTTTTCACCGCCCGCCTCGACCATGCCCAACAGTCCGTGCGCGAACGAGCCGCCATAAAAGACATCCACCAGTTGCCGCAGCGCCTGCTTCGCCGCTGACTCAGGTTTCTTTGCCGGAACATAGATGAATTTCTTGCCTTCCTTGCGGCGCTTGATCGCGCCCTTGCGAAGCAATCCTGCCAGGATCTTTCGAATGCCCGCATTGAGCACCTCCCCCTCAAGCCGGTCCTGAATCTGCGTGGCATCCGCCTCCCCCAGCGCATAAACGATCTCGAGAACTTCACGTTCCCGTCGCGAAAGATGAACAAACGGTGACGGCGGCATGGGCGGTGTCGGCAATGGAAAGAACGTTCCGAGAAAATCACGTTTCCCTGGCGTCGTCCAGCATATTCGCGCTCAACTGTGGAAAAATGCGCAGATGTAGGGCGCTGTGCAAAGCGTTGCGCCGGGCGTCTCATCCTCCACGCGCGCAGGCCGAATGCCACGCACCGGGCGGCGGCGCCGTTCGCCGGATCTGTCACGCAACATCATGGAAGGAGTGACAAATTCTTCGCGCAAGCCCGCAGCAATCGCATTGGAACAGTTTCGTTGCGCAACGAGCCGGAATTCCGCCGTCAGCGTGACCACCTTGGCACAGTAGAATGGTTGAACGAACAGCATCTCCAGTGACGATGAGCGCAGCCCCGGAATCGCAAATTCAACGCTGCAAGGCCCGCTCCGCCGTCCATGAAATACCGCTCTTCGTTTCCATTCTTTCGCCGGCATCACTCCCCCGCCCTGGCGTTGGCATCTTTGACCATGGGAGCCGGATTCGTTCAAGCCGCGCCCTTTGCTCCGGGCAATCTTGCCGTCTATCGCATTGGTGAGGGAACGGCGGATCTCGTGGGCACCGGAAATCCGGTGTTCATCGATGAATACACAACTGCCGGCGCGCTGGTGCAATCCATTGCGCTTCCAACCACGGCCACCGATCCGCAGAAACCGTTGATCGCCAGCGGCACGGCGACGTCCGAGGGATTGCTTTCCCGTTCGACTGACAGCCGCTTCCTGATCGTGCCCGGATATGGCACGGCACTGGGCGGCGCAGCTCTTTCGGGAACCGCCTCCAACGTGGTAAGCCGGGTGGCGGGGCGGGTCAGTTTCAACGGGGACGTCGACACCTCCACGGCGCTGTCCGACTGGAGCAACCTGAACAACCCCCGCAGCGGCACCAGCACCAATGGAACGGACATCTGGGTGGCGGGAGCTGCCGGGGGTGTTCGTTACACCACGCTGGGATCAACCACCTCCACGCAGCTCAGCGCCACCGTGGTGAACATCCGTCAGCTGAACGGATTCAACGGGCAGCTTTTTGCCTCCACCTCGTCCGGAACAGCGGTTCGAGTCGGCACGGTTGGAACAGGATTTCCCGCCACAACGGGGCAGACCATCACGAATCTTCCCGGAGTTCCCCTCACCGGGAGTCCGTATGGCTATTTTCTCGCCGACCTCGATGGCGCTCCCGGAGGGGACACCCTTTACGTGGCGGACGACACCCCGGGTCAGATCCAAAAGTATTGCCTCGCAAGTGGAAACTGGACGGCAAAGGGAAGCATCACGGCAACAGCCGTGCGCGGTCTGGCGGGGACGGTAAGCGCGGGTGTGGTTTCGCTCTTTGGGACGACGGGCGGAAGCACCGCGGGCGGCGGCGGTACAATCTACAGCGCAGTGGACAACACCGGCTTCAACGGAACGATCAGCGGCACGGCGGCTGTCATTGCCACCCAGACCAACACTTCAAAGAAAGCTTTCCGCGGCATCGCCATGACACCCATTACACCCACGCCGGACTTGATGGTGAGGGTGGCGGCGCCGCCGGTGGCCATCGTGGGCACGAACTTAAATTACACCGTCAGCGCAGAGAACCTCGGCGCAGCCGGCGCCGCCAATGTGGCGGTGCAATTCACCCTGCCGCCGGGAGTGAATTTTGTTTCCGCAACGGGAGGAGGCGGTTTTTCCGGCGTGCATTCATCCGGCGTCGTGACCTTCACCGGTGGAACGGTGAATGCCGCGTCGATTGTGCCCCTCACGGTCACAGTGACGACGACTGCAGTGGGAGTGGTGACTGTAGCCGTCGGCGCGGCAACAATCGACGGCCCCAACACCGTTGCCGAAAGCGATGAAACGAACAACGCCTCGCCCGGAGCCGTTTCGACCACCGTGGCAGATCTTCCCGACCTGGCAGTGAGCGTGGCGGCGAGCACCACCAGCCAGGTGGTGGCGGGGGATATCTTCAGCTATCTCATTACCGCGAAGGATTTGGGAGCGGCCCCCGCGAGTGGAGTCAAGGTGCAACTCACGCTGCCCGCTGGGGTGAATTTTTCTTCCGCCACCGGCACCGGTTTCACCGCCAGCCACAGCGCAGGGGTGGTGAGCTTCACCGGCGGCGCGATTCCCGCCACCAGTACGGTTACACTAACAGTGAATGTCAGTGCGAACCCACCCGTGACCACGACCTACACGCTGCCCATTGGCGCGGTGGTGATCGATCCTGACGCGACGATTCCAGAAACCAACGAAGGCAACAACGCCTCCACAACGGCAGTTTCGAACATGGTGCGCATTTTTCCGCTGCCGACCGCCTCGGGCGAAGCCTACTCCACCCTGACCAATGTCCCACTGACGGTGAATGCCGCCCAGGGATTGCTCATCAACGATGGCGATCCGACTTACGGCATCACCCTCACCGCGGGGCCGGCGCATGGAAAAGTCACGATCAATCCCGACGGCTCTTTCACCTACATTCCCGCGATTGGCTACACCGGACCTGATTCATTCACTTACACGGTGAGTGATGCGGTGAAACTGTATCGCATGAACAATGCGCCGCTGGGAGTCTTCGGCGGCGCCCTGCTGTCGGGCGACGGCTATGGTTCGGCCATCGCCCAGGTTCCGGGGTCATCTGATGAATTCTACGGACTGACCGACCGCGGTCCGAACGTGGATTGGCCAAATGATTCCAAGATTTTTGCCAACCTCGGCTACGTCCCGCAAATTGGGCGATTCAAATTGCAGAATGGCATCGCGGCGCTGCAAGGCAGCCCAATCCAGCTTCGCGCTCCCGACAACACACCCTACAATGGCCGGCCCAATATCGCCAATGATCTTGGCGAGTTGAACTTCGATCTCCTGGGCAATCCGGTTGCGTCCGACCCCAATGGCATGGACACCGAGGGTCTGGTGGCGCTCGCGGACGGGACGTTCTGGATTTCGGACGAATACGGCCCTTTCCTGACCCATGTGGACGCCACGGGCAGGGAGCTGACTCGACTTTCAGCGATGAATGGCGGCCTGCCGGTGGAGCTGGTCCATCGCATTCTCAATCGCGGCATGGAGGGCGTCACCATCACGCCGGACGGAACCACGCTCGTCGGCGTCATGCAGGCGGCCTTGAACCAGCCGGACATCGGACTGCTCGACCCGAAATGGATTTCGCCGACGCGCATCATCACCTGCACCATCGCGACCGGCGCGCTCCATGAATATCTTTACATGCTGGAAGAGCCCAACACGAACAACAAGGTGGCCATCAGCGAGATCACGGCGCTGAGCAACACCACGTTCCTCGTGCTCGAGCGGGACAGCAATTTCCCCGCGGCATCGTACAAGAAGCTCCATCGCATCGACATCAGCGGAGCGACTGACGTTGGACCATCCAGCTCCGTGCCCGGCGCGACTTATGAATCCACCGGGCAGAAACGCGGCCTGCTGCTTGCAGGCAAGTCCATTGAGCTGGCAGTGGGCACGGCGAGCACGGCGGGCGCGACCACGACTCTCGCCGGATTTGGCATCACGCCGGTTTCAAAGGTGGTGCACCTCGATATCGGCGCGTTGCGGACGACGATGGATCCGGCGGGCAATTTCTTCTCCCACGACAAGATTGAAGGCGTGGCCGTCGCCAATGGCGGCAACACGATCATCGTGACGAGCGACAGCGACTTTGGCGTCGATGGGGTCATTAACGGCGCTCCGCCGTGGCTGCTGCGCAACAAACTAAACAGCGCGGGAACGGTGGATACGGGTGAGTTTCTGCTGGTCGATCTCGCCCGCCTGCCCGCCGCCACCGCCACTGCAACGGTCACGCTGACCGTCGATCCGGCGCCGGACATCCAGGTTTACAACGGGCCGCTGGCGACATCGCCGCCGGTGGACGATGGCTTGGTGGGTCCGCTTGTATTGGCAGGGACACAAATCGGCCAGCCGGCCGACCGGATCTTCACCATCAAGGATATTGGCTCGCAGAATCTGACCGGCCTGAACGTGACTTTGGATGGCGCGAATGCCGGAGACTTTTCCATCACAGTGCCGCCGACAGCGCCACTGGCCCCCAATGCGACCACGAATTTCACCCTGCACTTTGCGCCCACCACGGTGGGAGTGAAGACCGCGGCCATTCACATCGCGAGCAACGCGCTGGGAGCCAAGGCTTCCTATGACATCAACGTTTCGGCCGCTGCTGGCTCGACCCCGCTGGAAACCTGGCGGCTGACCTTCTTTGGAACCACCGACTCCACCGGCCTGCGCGATATCATGGCGGACTTCGACGGGGACGCCGTCAGCAATCTCTTCGAACTCGCCTTCGGCACGAATCCCGCGCTGAATAGCTCCGGTCCCAATGCCCTCATTTACACAGGGACATTCGCTGGCAGCGGAGCGATCACGGCGCCAGGCCAGCCCACGACAAGGTTCGAAAGCATACCCACCGGGATCGATTTCCGCGCCGTGTTTGTGCGGCGCAAGGACTACCAGTCCATGGTCCTGACCTACACGCCGCAATTCAGCGCGGACCTGGCCACGTGGCAAAACAGCGCCGCCACTCCCGCGGTTCTGGCGGATGACGGGACATTTCAAGTGGTCAGCGTGCCCTACCCGCCCTTCATCGCAGGCAAAAAGGCGCGCTTCTTCAGAGTGATGGTCAACCTCTCTCCTCCCTAACGAGCGGCAGATCGAGACCAGCATCGCCCATCATTCATTCGAACACTGCCCATGAAACGCCTTCCTTTCGCCGCCGCACTTCTCACACTTGGCCTGGCCGGAACCGCCCACAGCCTGGTGGTTTCGTTCACCGCGCAAAATGTGCCGATCCCGCTCACCTTTGGCGGAGTTTACCTGAACCTTCTCGACGGCTCCGCCAGCGCTTCGCAGCCCGGTTCCTGGAACACCGCCCCATGGATCAATCCATTCTTCGGTGGCGTGGATCTCGCCAATGACGAGTTGATCCACCTGCAAATCACCGGCGCCGACCAGATCTTGAACCTTCCCGCCGGCACAGTGGTCGACGGCTCGGCCACCTACACTGTGGGAGAAAGCGGCAGCGCCACCCACTTTGGGCCGGCGGCGAACCAATTCCATGCAGGCACGCCGGGCTACCTGGGATTTTCCATCCAGCCCACTGCGGGAGGTCCTTCATACTATGGGTGGGCAAAGGTCACCTTCAACAATGCCGGCGCGGGCACGATCCATGAATGGGCGTATGAGAACACGCCCGGAAACAGCATTGCCGCGGGAGCAGTCCCGGAACCGGGAATGGCAGGCGCCCTGCTCCTCGGCGCGTTCGGCATGGCTGCGCAACGCAGGCGCAGACGCTAATTTTCACTGCTCATCTCCGCGTGCAGCCACGCCCTTGAAAAGGTCCACCAGCGCTTGGCGGTGCGTTCACTGATCCCGAGCGCGACGGCAGCCTCCTCGATGCTGAATCCGGCGAAGAAGCGCATCTTCACCAGTTCCGCCCGCTCCGGCGATTGAGCGGCAAGCTTTTCCAGTGCTTCATGAACTGCAAGCACCGTTTCATCATCTGATGGAGCGGCAATCTCAATCTCATCCGCATCGAGATGTTCCTGTCTGCCGCCCCGGCGCTTGGCCAATTTTCGCCTGGCGGCGTCTACCAAAATGCGACGCATGGCTTCTGCGGCGGCTCCGAAAAAATGCGCCCGGTTGTTGAATCGGGCTCTGCCGTCGTCGTCAACCAGTCTCATCCATGCCTCATGCACGAGCGCAGTCGCCTGCAGGGTTTGACCGGGAAGCTCCCCCGCCATCCTGGCCCGCGCCAGTTGCTTCAATTCGGCATAGATGAGTGGCATCAGTTGGTCTGCCGCTGCCGCTCCACCTTGCTGCATCGCTCCGAGCATTTGCGTCACCTCATTGTTCATGAATCCATTTCTGTCTCACATTTCACTGCAATTAACCACGCGAATTTCGCCGCGTGCATGGTGAGAGCGCATGATCAGCGCTTCCTCTTTCCCTCCTTTTTGTCCGTGTATGTGCCAGGGCCAACCCCTTCAGCGCCAGCGCCAGCCAGGCCGCAGACAAGTTCGACCGGCGCCACTACGGGCAGTTTCAGGAGGGATTCCCGGACCGTCAACCAATTCTGCCGGCGTATCTCCTGCTTTGAATAGCGATTGGTGATCTTATACGCCTCTCCCTTCCACACTCCCGGCTGGATTCCGGCCAGTTCCTCGTTCGGAATGAAGTGGGATGTTCCATCCTGCGGATCGATCAGCCATTCCCCGTGCTCCAGGCCAGTGGACTTTCCCGCCGGCCATGCCGCAGGCACGTAAGTCGGTGGATCGGCCTTCACCTGCCTCCACATTTCGGGATGCTCGCGCGGCTTCGACTTGTCCACCGACCCCAGAAAGGTTCCTCCAGGCGTTCCGCATCCGGTCAGAGACAGGGCCAGTGTGGCGGTGATCAATACCATCAGTGGCGTCCTTGCATTCATGGCGATTGGCAGTTCGTTTTCGGCGCCCGCCCTCCAGCAACATGCGGGACAGTTGGAACTCCGTTTCAAGTCCCTGCGCACGCCACCGGCAAAAAGGGCCACGACTTCTCAAAATCATCTCCCGCCCGCACCCGGAACAGGCTTGAGTTCACTTCCCGCCTTTGATCGCCTCCAACTCGGTCCTGATTTTGGACGCTTCCTCATTCCGACCGGCGTCAGAGTAGGAGAGCGCCAGATTGAACATCGCTGCGAGCGTGTGGGGGTGCTCCGGCCCATTTACCTTGCGGCTGAGTGGCAGCAATTCCTCCCGTATCTTGAGCGCCGCTTCCCGGCGGCCAGACTTGAACAAAGCAACCGCCAGATTGCCCATCGCCACGAGGGTGCCAGGGTGCTCTGCTCCGAGCGCCTTGCGGCTGTGCGCCAGCACTTCCTCGTTCATTTTCAGAGCATCCTCCTTCCGATCGAGACCGGAATAGGAAACTGCGAGGTTTCCCATTGCCTGGAGCGTATCCGGGTGCTCAGGGCCGAGAACCTTCCGGCGCAGCGCCAGCACCTCCTCCATCATGGTCAGCGCCTCCTCCACGCGGCCGGAACTATGGTAGGAATTGGCCAAATTTCCCATCGCCGAGAGAGTGAGAGGATGCTCGGGCCCGAGCGACTTGCGCCGGAGGGTCACCGCCTCTTGCTGCAGTTTGAGCGCATCGTCGAATCTGCCCGCATCGAAATAACAATTCGCCAGACTCATCATTGCGGAAATCGTGTCCGCGTGTTCCGGACCAAACAGCTTGACGTGCAGGGACAGCGCCTCCTCGTGCAGTTTGAGAGCCTCCTCAAAACGGCCAGCTTCATCGTAGGCGTTTGCGAGGTTCGTCATCACCCAAATCGAGTCGGAACGCTCCATGATGAGCAGTTTGCGGCGCACCGCCAGCACCTCCTCCCACATCTTGAAAGCATCGTCCCGCCGACCGGTGTCGTGATAAGAAATTGCAAGATTGGTCATCGCCTGGAGCGTGCCGTCGTGCTCCGGGCCCAACACCTTGCGGCGGAGAGCCAGGGCCTCTTCCCTCAACTTGAGCGCCTCATCCTGCCGGCCCGTTCTGCCGAGTGTCATGGCCAGGTCATTTATCGCCCTAATCGTTTCCGGATGTTCGGTTCCAAGGACCTTGCGGCTGAGAGGCAGCGCTTCCTCCTGCAGTTTGAGCGCCTCTTCCAGCCGGTCTGAAACGGCGTAGGACACCGCAAGATCGCTCATCGCCATCAGCGAGTCGGGATGCTCCGCGCCGAGCGACTTTCGGGTGAGAGTCAGTAATTCCTTGCGCACAGTGAGCGCCTCCTCCCGGCGCGACAGTTCCGCATAGAAATTTGCCAGGTTGCCCATCGAGCCCAGTGTATCGGGATGCTCCGGACCGAGCGCCTTGCGGCGCAGCGCCAGCACCTCCTCCATTATCTTAAGCGCCTTGTCGGGCGGCCCGCAGACGCCGGAGTATATTGCCAGATTATTCATGGCCCTGAGCGTTTCCGGATGCTCTTTCCCCAGGACACCGCGTCTCAGTTCCACGCTTCGCTCGCCAAGTTGCCGGGCTTTCTCAGCTTCTCCCAATGAGAAATACGTCTTGGCCAGGGTGAGCAACACGGTGGCTTCGACCAGCGGCTGATTTTGAAATCGGTTTCCCATTCTGGCCACGGCGCGGTCCAGCACGGTGCGCACTTTCAAATCGCGATCCGGCTCACGATCTGGATCAGCGCTGCCAAACAAATCGTCATGGATGAAATCGTTTACAGCTTTGTTGATCGCAGCCTCGGTCATCACCTCCTCCTTTGCCTGTCGTTCCCGCATTAGCCCCCACGTGGTTCCGATCACTCCGAGCACGAGGGAAAGCGCGACGGCGGCGCACGCCATGAAGGCCGCCTTATGGCGCCGGATGAGTTTGCCGAGCAGATAGGCAGCGCCCGGCGGGTGGGCGCTGATGGGCTCGTTGCGCAGGTGGCGTTCGATGTCCGCACCGAAATCGCTGGCAGTGGCATAGCGGCGACGGCGATCCTTTTCCAGCGCTTTCATCGCGATCCAGTCAAGATCGCCCCGCACCGCGCTGATAAGCCTGGGCGGTTCGATGTGGCGGCGACGTGCGACAGTGGTCAGGACGCCTTTTTCCATCGTGCTCAACGCGGTGGACGGTTTCTGCGGTTCTTGCTCCCGGATCATGCGCTGCATTTCCGCGTAGCCTGCTTCGCGCAACCGCTGGACCTCGATGGGCGTCCGTCCCGTGAGCAATTCATAGAGTACCACTCCCAGTGAGTAGATGTCGCTGCGCGTGTCCACATCCAGGGCATTCGTCTCCGCCTGCTCCGGACTCATGTACTGGGGTGTCCCGATCATCTTTCCAAAGCACGTGAACAGTGTCCGCTCCGTCAGTTCCATGGTGATGGCTTTCGCGATTCCGAAATCGATCACTTTTACGACGGGCTCCCCATCGTGCGGCGACACCAGGATGTTCGACGGTTTCAGGTCGCGATGGATAATGCCCTTTTGATGCGCATGCTGCACCGCTGCAATGACATCCAGAAACAACTCCAGCCGCTGGCGTGTCGTCAATTTGTGATCATCGCAATGCTGCGTGAGCGGCACGCCCTTGACCAACTCCATCACGAAATATGGCCGCCCGCTCTCAGTCGATCCGCCGTCGAACACCCGCGCGATGTTCGGATGCTCCATCAATGCCAGCGCCTGGCGTTCCGCTTCGAACCGCGCGACGACCTCCCGCGTGTCCATGCCGGGCTTGAGCACCTTTAACGCCACGCGCCGCTTCACCGGCTCCCGCTGCTCCGCCATGTATACAATCCCGAATCCGCCTTCGCCAATTTCCTCCAGCAGCTTGTAGCGGCCAATCATCGAACCAATCACCTCGCGAGGCGCCGCGAATTCCACTTGCGCGGCTTCCGCAACGAGCACGGTATCCAAAAATCCTGACGCCTCGTGGTGGTGCGCCAGCAATCGCTCCACTTCCGCGCGCAGGCCTGCATTCTCTGCGCACGCCTCGGCGAGGAATGCCTCGCGTGACGCTGAATCGGGACAGGCCAGCGCCTGTTCGAAGAGGGATTCAAGTCGTGATGGATCGAAGTTCAAATGCGGTGGGCGGGCAGTGTCTCACGACCCGTGCGCAATCGCCTAGCGAAAAGGGCCGCCCATTTTTCCCCTCTTCTCCGCACCCCCTCCCCTCGGGCTCCCCTGTGCGGAGCAACCTCACGCCTTCAGGACCACGTCAGCAACCACCGTCCCATCCAGCTTGCTCATCTTCAGCGTGAGCAGGTCGCGCGTGGCTGTGCCCTGAATGATGGTGGCGTATTTGGGCTGCGGAGCTCCTCCGATGAGCTGGCCGATGGGCTGGCCGTCCTTCGCCGGCATCCAGGCAAAGTCGTGGGTGTGGCCGGAAACGATGACTTTTACCCCGGCCTGAGTCAGCAACGGCAGCCAGGCTTCCCGGCAGGGCTTGGAATATTCGCCCCATTCGAGGCCCTTGAGTTCGCGGATGAACCAGAGCGGAATGTGGCAGAAGAGAACGCGAAAGGGCGCGTCACGAAACCACGGCTCCTGAATGACCTTCTCCAGCCACGCGGCCTGTTCCTTGCGCATGGCGGCGAACGCGGTGATTCCCCCCAGCCACGGGCTGTCGTCCTCCTTGTCCTCGCCCGTGTCCATGACCAGCGCGGCCATGGGGCCGCTGCGGAACCCATAGTAATAACGGTCGCCCGGCGTGCCGGTGAATTGCGGCAGGTGGCGCGCCGCAGGACCGCGCACATCGTGATTGCCCCGCACATAGGCGAGCGGCCAGCGGTCGGCGACCGCAAGGCCGAACGGCGTGAGAAATTGGGCGTTCATCTTGTCCGCCGTGTGAATGTCATTCGACTGGTCGCCATTCCAGAGGAGGAAATCTGGCTTCAACGCCGCGGTCTTTTCATGCAGCGCCTTGATCGTGATCTCGTTTTCATGCGTGTCATTCCAGATCACGAAGCTGGTCGAGTCAGCACCCGGATCGAGGGTGCGGAAAGTTCGCTCCGGGCCTGTTTCGGGATCTCCGGGCTTGATCTGACCGTAAACGAACTGCTTTACTTGAATCCAACCGATGCTGCGCGCAGTGATGCGGTAGCGCACCTCCTTCCCCGGCGGCAGCGCAGGCAGCCGGAATTTCAAGCAGTGCTGCTCGAATGGAAGCAGTCCGGCCGCAGCGGCATCCACGCGAGTAAAAGGCCCCTCCCCCACTGCGAACTCCAAATAGCCCGTCGCGTGCCGTTGCAGCGGCTGAAGGATGGTGATGGCATCGGGCGCCGGACCCGTCACGACCGGGCTGCCGGCGAACACCGGGCCCGGACTAGATCCGGCGGTGAAGGGTTGCGCATCCGGCGCCGGAGTTGGGGCAGCCTTTTCCGGCGGCGCTTCCGCGCCTTGAGCGGTGAGCAGCGGCGCAAGCCCGATCGAGCCGGATGTGGAGAGAAATTTGCGGCGATTCATGAGTCGGACGGGCGGGATTCTGAGACCTACGACAACGATCCGGGGCCGCATGACCTTTTTCGCGGTCGGAACGATTCAGGCCCCCCATTCGGCACAGGTCCAAGAAGAACTTAACCATTCTTTCACTTTCTGAATTGACAGTTTTCCCGGTTTCTCCTAACCATCGACACGTTTCGCGACAGTTTCTGTCCGATCGCGCACAAATCTTGCTTCGACCAGCCATTCTCACCCATGAACAAGTCTCACTGCAAATTGTTGTTCCTCACTGCCCTTTCACCGCTTTTTTCGGCCACGACCTCCCAAGCCCAGGGCATTTTCTCCCCCAACGATTTCATCATCGGCATCGACGGAAATCGCAACCTTCCGGGAAACACCAACACCGGCGGTGAAGGTCCTACCTCGGCGTTCGATGAAAACAACGGCACGAAGTGGCTGAGCTTTGGCCGGACTTTTTCCGGATTGATCGTCCAGCCCACGGGCGGGGCTCAGGTGGTCACCGGCATCCAATTCACGACCGGGGGCGACGCACCGGAGCGCGACCCCACCGCTTATCAACTCTGGGGAAGAAATGGCGGCTTCACCACGGTGAACAATGGCACCGGGCTGGAAGACTCCTGGACACTCATTTCCAGTGGCGTCACCGGCCTCGGCCCATCCACTTCTCCGGCGCTGGCCCGTAGTACGCCGGGCACGACGCAGAACTTCGCCAATGCGATCGCCTACGATACCTTCAAGGTTGTGGTCACGCAGCTCCGCAAGGCGGGCACGGGCGCGTTCGACCCCGTAACCCTGGCCAACGCCTCCACTCCCAACAGCGTCCAGACCGGTGAAATCCGGCTGTTCAACGCCGGGGCTGTCAATGTTGCGGCCTCGCCGCTAGCCACTGCCGCTTTTGACCAGACTGACAGCTTCTCCCCTGCCACGGAGCGCCCTGTGGAAGCGATCGATGGCCTGACCACCGCGGCAAGCAAGTACCTCAACTTCGGACGCGAAGGCTCCGGGCTCATCATCACTCCAGCCATGGGTTCCACTGTCGCGAAAGGCCTACAAATCTGGACCGCAAACGATGTCCCTGATCGCGACCCTGGCACTTATCAGATCTTCGGAACCAATGCCCCGATCCAAAGCATTGAAGATTCCGAAGGCACCGCCGAAGCTTGGACGCTCATTACCTCGGGAGCGCTGGCTCTTCCTGACACGCGCAATGTCGGAAGCGGCATCATCGGCTTCACGAACAATACGGCCTACACTTCATACAAGATTATCATCACGGACAACAAGGGACTGGACGCCAATGCCAACTCCATCCAGTTCTCGGAAATCCAGCTCTACACCATTCCTGAGCCGGCCGCGCTTGGGCTGGTGGGAATCGCTGGAGCCGCCCTGCTGCGCCGGCGCCGGGGGCGCGCGTAGATTCATTTTGATTCGATCGTCAGGTTTGGGACCAGCGGGTATACCTTTTTGCGCCTGAGAAAACGCGGCGTCTCGCGCCGGGGGTTTATGATTCACTCTTGCGATGGGCCAAGGTGGCGCCTATGGAACGCAGCAGGATGTTCCCGCCCCTGACCAGTCGAATCTCAGATGCGCTCGATATTCTATTTCGATGCGAAGACCGCAGCGAGGCTGAGCGCCTGCTCTTGACTCGATGCGGTTCCACACTCCCCTTGCTTCGAGACAACTCCAGCGGGGTTGAACGGGTGCGGCTTGCCGTGATCAAGCTGTCACAAGGGGACATCTGCCGTCTCGATTCCGCCATCACCGGAGCGTCTGAGGATTGGCGTGACACACTCCGGTCCGCAGGGTTTTCTCATGTCGAGGCACATCTTAAATGGCAGCCTCTGCCGCCGCCCATTCTGATCGAGAGTACCGGCGGTCTCAGCGTAGGAACCCTGCAAAGAATTGGGATGTATGAACCGGCCTGGTTGCACGAGCGCGCGGAATTCCAGCTACCTCTCCATCAACTCACCCTCGTCGGCTGTCCGCGCATCACCCACCGCTATTTCACCGGCAGATTCCTGCTTTCTGACTCTGGGGAATTGCTGGCGCTCGAAGAGTATGACAGGGATGGCTCTCCTGCTTCACTGAATCGTGTCGATGTGCGTTTGGTGATGATCCGGCCTTCGCTGCGACGAGAGGCCTTGGTGGATTCACAACGCTGTGGAAGCATTATTCCCCGGCAGATTAATTCTGATGGAGTTCTCTACGACAAGAGGGGGCTGAAAGAGGAGGGCGAGATTTTTCATTGTGATCGTGACCTCAAATCCCTTGTTTGGACGGAGCTATTCACCGCAATGGTGACCTGATCTGCCGGTGCTGTGAGAGGCGGAGGTGGCCGCCCGGCCTTCGTTTCGCGTTCTTCAAATGTGGCATTTTTGCGCCTCAGTAGTGAAGATCAAACAGGTTCGCAACAGAGCGGTCTGGCGTCGGCGACAGGAATGTCGCCGCTCCCTGAGGCGGCCTGGCGCTTGCGGTCATCTTGGTCGACTTTGCCAGGTCAGGCAATCGAGACTATGTGCAAACTCATGCCACTCACCATGAGACGCGCCTCCCAAGATGACGTTCCACTTCTGGTCACGATGATGGAAGAGTTCTATGCTGAGGGCGGTTTCGCGCTCAATCATCAGCGTGCGACCGCGGCATTTGCGAACCTGCTGGCCGGCGAGCGGTTCGGATTTGTTTGGCTCATTGAGGCGGATGGACAGGATGCCGGATATGTTGTGGTGACATTGTGCTACAGCATGGAGTATGGAGGGACCAGTGCTTTTGTGGATGACCTGTATGTGCGGCTGTCGTTTCGTGGCCGCGGGCTGGGCACGGCAGCGCTGGCAGAAGTTCGGGCGTTCTGCGCCGGGCGGGGCGTTCGCGCGATGCACGTCGAAACCGGGCAGGACAACGCCGCGGCGCAGGCCGTGTATCGCCGGGCAGGCTTCACGCGAACGGAGCGCGAATTGCTCGCCTTGCGACTAGCCGATCCGACGCACGAAGAGTGACAAGTGGTTAATGAGTCCTCCGGCGGCATTGCGTTACGGTTCACGGCGTGTCATGATGCGCGCCAATAGATCCTTGGCACGCATCATGAAGCCAGTCTCTCTCCATCGCCATCCTTCCCCTGCATGATCATTGGGTGGATCGTGTTCGCTGCGCATGCGCTGGGCATCCTGACCTCCATTCGGGCGGTGATGGAGGTGCGCACTTCGCAGGGGGCCATCGCATGGGTCATCGCGCTTTGGTCGATTCCGTACATCAGCGTCCCGGCGTTTTGGGTCTTTGGGCGGAGCCGTTTCAAGGGATATGTGAATTCACGGCGGGCGAAGCTGGTGCACACCAACGAGACAGCGCGGAATTTCTTCGCGAATCTCGTCAAGCGCAATTTGCTCGTCCTGCCGGATCGCGCGCGGGAACTTCCGGTGGAGAAGCTGGCCAAGCTTCCGTTCACCCAGGGCAATGAGGTGGAACTCCTGATCAATGGCGAGGCGACCTTTCAATCGATCTTCGCTGGGATCGAGTCAGCCCGTGAATATGTGCTGGTGGAATTTTACATCCTGCGTGAGGACGGCATTGGGAGGGAATTTTTTCAGCGGCTCATGGCAAAGGCAAAGGAGGGGCTGCGGGTGCTGCTGGTCTATGATGAAATGGGAAGCAAGGACCTGTCGCGGCGCTGCCGCGAGGAACTGCGCGCCGCGGGTGTGATCGCTCTTCCCTTCAACACGACCAAGGGCAGGGCAAACCGCTGGCAGCTCAACTTCCGCAATCACCGGAAGATTGTCATTGTGGACGGCGCGATGGCATGGGTGGGCGGTCACAACGTGGGCGACGAATATCTGGGCCGCGATCCCAAAGTGGGCTTCTGGCGCGACACGCATGTGAAAATCACCGGGCCAGCAGTGCATTGCGTGCAGGTGGCGTTCATGGAGGACTGGCACTGGGCCAGCGGCGAAATCCCCGCCTTGAATTGGGATCCGCAGCCGGCGCCTTCCGGCGCGCGCCATGCCGTGCTGTGCCTTCCGTCCGGCCCGGCTGATCCCCTGGAAACCTGCACCCTCTTTTTTCTTCATGCCATCAGCCGCGCCACGAAGCGGCTGTGGATCGCGAGCCCATACTTCGTGCCTGACGAGCAATTCGTCAGCGCGCTGCAACTGGCTGCGCTGCGCGGCGTGGATGTCCGTGTGCTGGTGCCCGACAAAACGGACAACACCCTGGTCAACCTCTCCGGCTGGTCCTATGTGCCGGAACTGGAGCGCGCCGGAGTCAAGCTCTACCGACATCAGAAGGGCTTCATGCATCAAAAAGTCACGGTCATCGATGATGAATACTGCACCATCGGCACGGCGAATTTCGACAACCGTTCCTTTCGCCTGAATTTTGAGATTACCATCGCAGTCGCAGACACGGCCTTTGCCGGGCAGGTCCAGCGCATGCTCGAACAGGACTTTGCCGACGCCCGCGAGGTCCACACCCGTGAGTATGAAAAGTCCGGCTTCTGGCGCCGGCTGGCCATCCGCGGCGCCCGCTTGATGGCGCCGATTCAGTAAAGGCAGGATGGTGGATGGTCCATTTGGCCCTAAGAAACGGCTGGCCACGCCGTTGGAGACAGCGAACGCCCGCTCTGGTAGAATCAGTGGGCACACATTGCATTGCATCATTGATCCCTGCCATGAAGACACCCATTGCGCTGATCCTTCTCGCCACTCTTCCCGCGTGGGCGCAAAATGATAAACCGGCGCCGGCGCTGGAACCGTTGATCGATCAACTGGCGAATGTTGCGCAGGGAGGGTTCGGATATTCCGCCGGCTTTTCAGGCACGCAGTTCCTCCCCGTGGCGGATTCGGGAGAATGGCGCATGGGACTTCTCGGTTCCGCCCCGCCACAACCGTCGGAAGCGATGCTGCTGCTGGTCAAGGGCGGCGCTGAATCCATTCCCCTTCTCGTCAAGCATCTGGACGACAAGCGGCCCACCAAAATCAAGCCCATGTCCGGCATGATGTGGATGGGCTGGAATGATGAGTACGATTACAACCGGCGGACAAAACACGAGGCGCCCAAGGGGGTGAATCGGGATACCTTCGGGGAGGAGAATCACCCCGATCAGCACCAGATCACCGTGGGCGATCTCTGCTTTGTCGCCCTGGGCCAGATTGTGAACCGTCAATTTTCTGCCGTGCGATACCAGCCTACGGGCGGGTTGGTCATCAATTCACCCAGCTACTCAAAAGCGCTGCTGGCCGCAGCGCGCGGTGACTATGAAGGCATGGATGCGGCGAAACATCGCCAGCAGCTCATCGATGACTTCACCAAGCCTGATTCCGAGGACTGCCGCAACGGCGCCGCCATGCGGCTCGCCTATTATTATCCCGAGACCTTGGACGACCTCGTCCTCCAGCAACTGAAGACGCCCACCTTTGACGTCTTCAAGGTGAATGATTTCGTGCGCGATGTCCTCTATCCCAAAAAGGACGCCGCCCAGCGCAGGAAGCTCATGGAGGCATTCGTGGCAAAACATGGCGCCGCGGCGCGGGATGGCGTCTTGATGGAGTTGTTCGAGGATCTCGACCAGCAGATCGCGGACGAGGAAGGACGCCTCAGTCCCCCGCTCAAGGGCAGGTACGATGCCCGCAATGTCCTCATGCAACTCTATGACTACCCGAAGGACGTGGCGGAAAAAGACAAGCCTTACATCGACACCTGGGAGGAGATGCAACGCGCGCGCTTCATTGAATCCCTCCGCACCACCACCAGCGATCGCCTCCTCAAAGAAGTGAAGAGGATGTTCGACGAGGCCGGAAAAGCGAATGACGATGACCTCGCGCTGGCCTGCATCAAGGTACTGCGCGGGAGGGGAGCGGATGCGGAATTCATCGCCTACTGCAAACGGCGCATCGGAAAGGACGAGCACACGACCTTCGAGTTGAAGGAAATGCTCCAGGCGCTGGGCGCTTCCAACGCAGAGACCAAAAATGGGAAAACCAAGGTTCAAAAGAAGGCGGGGAATTGATCTGCGCCGGCCTCCGGCGGCGCCGTGCTGGCCTCACTCCCGGTTGACTGACCCCGGCGGGATGAGGTAGATTACCCCTGCCATGAATCGCTTTTTCCCCCTTGCAGTGGCATTTGGCCTGGCGTGTTTTCACGCGGCCAGCGCCGAGGATTTGACCACCACCAAGGGAACCGTTTACAAAGGGGTCTTTGTTTCCAAAGTCGAGCCGGACGGGCTTCGCATCGTGCATGCCGGCGGCGCAGCGAAAGTCAGCTTTGAGGTCCTGTCGCCCGAGGTGCAGAAAAAGTACGGCTACAATCCTGCGAAGGGCGAAGCCTTTGCAAAGGCGGAGGAGGAGAAGAACAAAGCGCTCGTGAAGGAACAGGCCGCGCGGGCCCGGGCGGAGGAGATCGCCGCGAAGAAAGCTGCCGCAGTAAAGGCGGAAGCGGAAAAAAAGGAGGCGGAACAGTCCAAAAGCGGGTCCGCTGCAGATTCCACTGCAAAAGATTCCCCTCTGAAAGGCGCCACCTTGAAGCCGGCCAAATTGTAGGACTGAGACAGAAGCCGACGCTGCCGCCCGCTTCGCGCGCTCGCCAGGAAATCAACGCGCACTGCCATTCGGCGCAGCCGCCACCATCAGCGAATATCCGCCCAGCAGGCGAACAGTAAGATTGGGGGCGCAGGAGAAGAAGAATCTCCGCGGCAGTTTCATCAGGCGAAACCTCCAGGATCGGTACGTGCTTTGAGAACCGTCCGTGAAGAACCATTGCCTCGTTTCAAACCCCGCATCCCTCAAGGTGGCCAGGGCGGTTTCCTTGCTGAAGTAATGGAGATGTCCCACGTTCCGGCGGACGCGAAGAATGGGCTCCATGCGAAAGACCGCCTGGACACTCATGTCCAGTGGTACGTGAAAAATGAACGTCCGGCCCAGGGGCGACAAACCACGCAGAAACCCGAGGTAATCCTCCACATGCTCGAAGACATCGGCGCATAAAACGAGATCAAAGGGTCCTTCCGCGCTTGGTTTGGCAGGCGATTCGTTGAAAAACCGCATCCTGTCATCCGCCCTCGACTGGCAGATTCGAAATGCCTCCGGCATCGGTTCGAATCCCGTGAACTCGACGTCTGAGGGCAACTCCTCCCGCAAGCGAAGCAAAATTCCCCCGCCCCCGCAACCCACCTCGCAGACCCGCTTGGGCCGAAGGCCAAGCTTTCTGATCATGCGCAAAACATTGCCCGCCTTCCAAGCCGCGTCGTCGTCGCCGAATGCAGGATTCTGGCTCGCGTAGGCGCCATTGAGGTAGATCGAAGCAACGCTGGAATTCATCGGATCGTGCGCTCGCGCGACAAGCGCACGCTCTTTTGCACTTGGCGTGCCGTGACAGCTTCCGCGCTCAAAGCCACCTTAATTGAAGTGTCCTTTGTCCAAGGAATCTGTCAGACTCGCGGGATTCGGTCTAAAAACAGAAAGGAAGCCTTCATGAAAGTTTCAAAGTTGGTCACTGCTCCGACGACCATCGTGCTTGCGCTGGCGGCCGCATTCTTCGCCGGGGAGCATTATTTGCGAGCACAAGGCTTGCTGATCCCGCCTCCGGGCGCGCCGGCCCCGACGATGAAGACGCTCGATCAGATCGAGCCACGGACTGCCCTGCCTGGGGGAACCGCCGCCATCAACATCACCGCGCCAGGCTCCTATTACCTCGCCGGCAATCTGGCCGTGACCTCCGGTGATGGCATCGTCATTTCAGCCAGCAACGTCACGCTGGACCTGAACGGATTCACCGTCTCGTCGACCGCCAGCCCCGCATCCGGCAACGGCGTCACGCTCGGAAACAATTTGCTCGGCATTCACATCCGCAACGGCCACCTCCAGGGCACGACGACTTACAATGGAACGGATTTCACCGGCGGCGGATTCAGCAACGGCGTGAAGGTGGACGGACTGGCGCGAGGATGTCGGGTGTCGGCTTTGTCCGTCACGGGAGTGGCAGGCAACGGAATTCTCGATTCGAATTTCAGGCTGGCGGTGGATGGGTGTGAGGTGCTGATCGCGGGCTCGGTCGGCATCCAATGCGGAGTGGCATCACAGTGCCAGGTGGAAGATTTCGGGACCATCGGCATCTATGCGCGCACGGCGTCTGACTGCGTGGCGGCCGGCAAAGCCGGAGGCCAGGGCATCTTCGCCAAAACAGGGATGAATTGTTATGTCGACAACACGGGCGCCGGCAAAGGCATCCAATGTGAGTGCGCGCTCAATTGCTCGGGGACCAGCAACACTGGCGTCGGAATTGACGTGGATGTCGCGCAGAACTGTATTGGTTCGGGAAGCGGCGGAGGCATCAAGGCGCGCGCGGCTGCGAATTGTTTCGGCGCCAGCGCCAACAGCGCTGGAATTTCCGCAACCACCGTGACCGGCTGCTACGGAAACAGCGTTAACAACCGGGGCATCAACACCGACATTGCCACCGCATCAGTCGGTTACTGCATCTCCTCCGCCTCGTTCGGGATGGTGGCCAGTCAGATGGCCAACACCTGCTTCGGCTCCAGCAATTCCGGCACGGGCCTCTCCGCCGTGATGGCCAGTTTCTGTCGCGGCGCGAGTGGTGCGGGCCTCCCGGTCTCCGCCACCTACAAGTACGACATGCCCTGAGCCTCAGGACGCCGGCTCCACTCATTTTTTCACTTCCCGCCACCTGAATCCCGCAGCCAGCGATTTGTTTCCAGATCCCCCTCCATTTCCGGCGCCTCGCGTGAATGCTCATTGGTCCGCGCGCGAATTTGTCGATCCCGGAACTTCGGTTCTTGCCAGTCCGCACGCCGCTTGATAGAACCGCTCTTCAACAGCGGTGATCAATCGGTCAACCGTCAACACTCAACCAGCGTGGCGGGTCAATGAACAACCCACGGCGCATCGAAAGGAATCTTGCCATGAATGAGCCCGAACTGAAAAACTTTGGGAAGCCGGACGAAGTGCGGGAGTTCCCCCATGGATTGCTCGAATTGGTAAAGATCGGAGGAGCAACGGTCGGAAGGGCTGTGTTGCAGCCGGGCTGGCGCTGGTCCGAAAGCATTCAGCCCATTGCAAAAACCAAGAGCTGCCTGGCGCCGCATTTTCAGTATCACGTCTCCGGAACGTTGCGGGTCCGCATGGACAACGGACAGGAAGTCGATTGCAAGGCCGGCGACATCTCTTTGCTCCCGCCAGGGCACGACGCATGGGTGGTCGGAAACGAGCCTTGTGTGGTGGTCGACTTCCAGGGCATGATTGACTGGGCGAAGTCCCCGGAAAATTGCTAGGGCGCCGCAATACGGCTCTTGCGAATGGCCGCGCGCAACATCCGCGGCGGCACGAGCGCGCCGTTCAAAGTGGGACAGCGAAAATGAACATGCATCGAATCCTGCTTCCCGCTCTCTTGCTCTTCCTTCCCCTTCCTTCCCAGGCTGCGTGGGAATTTCAGCCAAGCAACGCCGGCGCGAACGTCAATTTTCGCGCCGTGCAGGCGGTCAGCGCGAAGGTCGTTTGGGTCGGTGGTTCGAGCGGCACAATTTTGCGCACACTCGACGGCGGCATAACATGGGAAAAACAGGAAGTGCCTGGCGCCGGTCAACTGGACTTTCGAGGCGTTGCGGCCTTCGACGCAGATACTGCCATCGCGATGAGCGCCGGCGAAGCTGAGAAAGGACAGGCAAGAATTTATCGCACCACTGACGGCGGAAAAAACTGGCAGCTTGTTTTTCAAACCGAACAGAAGGGGGTTTTCTTTGACGGCGTGGCTTTTTGGGACAGGCGCAACGGACTCGTTTTCAGCGATCCTCCCGACGGAAAATGGTTCATCCTAACAACCTCCGATGGCGGCCAGACATGGCGCCGTCTCGCGCCGGACGGTTTGCCGCCAATGCTGCCGAATGAATCCGCGTTCGCCGCCAGCAATTCGACTCTGATGCTCCAGGGCGGCTCGAACGCGTGGATCGCCTCAGGCGGCGCAAGCAGCGCGCGCGTGTTTTTCTCCACCGACCGCGGCCTGTCATGGAAAGTGTCCGACACGCCCATGGCAGCCGGGGATTCATGCGGCGTCTTTGGCCTGCGCTTTCTTGATTCAAAGCGGGGCATCGGTGTCGGCGGCGCCATTCCAAAGGAGAAGGAACTTGTTCATAATGTTATCGTCACCACTGATGGCGGCCTCAACTGGCAAAAGGGCGCGGCCACCGACCCAATCGGCCTCAAGGAATCCATCGTCATGCTGACAGAAGGAACCTTGCTGGCTGTCGGACCATCGGGATCCTCTCTCACCGAAGATTTTGGGAAATCTTGGCGGAAAATGGACCTGTCTCCCTTCCACGCCGCATCGAGCTTCGAAGGCCATTGTTGGGCGGTGGGAGCAAAGGGCGTGGTGGCCAAATGGAAATGAAATCGCCGTGACGGCGCCCTTGGGATTGCTTTTGCATTGACTGAAACAGGAATCTCAAGAATGGACGGTCTTCCATGAAGTCAGAGCGGGAGAAAATGCTCGCGGGAGAGCTTTACGATCCGTTGGATCCGCAACTTTGCAGCGAGCGCGATCGCTGTCGAAATCTTTGCCTGCTGCTGAATGCCACCCGGGAGGATCAGAAGGAGGAACGGCAGCGCCTGCTCGCCGCGTTGTTTGGAAGGGAGACCGACGCCTGGATTCAGCCGCCCTTTTTCTGCGACTACGGCACGAACATCACCTTGGGCAGCAAAGTCTTTTTCAACTTCAACTGCGTCGTGCTCGACGTGGCTTCAGTTGCCATTGGAAACAATGTGCTGATCGGTCCCTCAGTGCAGATCTACACCGCCACCCATCCAATCAGCGCCCTTGAGCGCCGCAAATGGCTCGAATCGGCGCAGCCAATTTCAATTGGCTCGGACGTGTGGATTGGAGGCGGCGCGATCATTTGTCCCGGTGTCACCATCGGAGATCGCTCCGTCATTGGCGCAGGAAGTGTTGTCACCCGTGATGTTCCCTCCGACGTGCTGGTCGCCGGAAATCCGGCGCGCGTGATCAGGGCACTCCCGCCGGAGGTCGGCCAATGAGCTTCAAATCAAGCTGCACGGCGTCAAATCACGTCGCTATTGGAGCGGACGTTCTGCCGCTCACTTTGTCGTCACGCCATTTCACCTTTCATGGCTGAGGCCGCGCCAGCATTTGCTTATCGTCTGGTGGACGCCGATGGCATTGATGCCGTCCAACCTCTCTGGGAAAAACTTCGCGCCTATCACGCGCCTCTCTTGAATGAAAAACCGCCATTTTTGTTCCAGCCGAGGAAGCAGGGGTTGCTCGACAAGGCGGCGCCTGGCAAGCTTCGGATCGAGTTGGTGGGCGTCGCCTCGCACGGCGCCGACGTTGCTTACTGCATCAGCACGGTCACTGCGGATGGCCGCGGCGAAGTCGACTCGATTTTTGTGGAGGAACCGTTTCGGGGGATTGGTGTCGGCAGCGAACTTCTGCGCCGGGCGCTGGCGTGGCTGGACGCCGCAAACGCCACCTCGAAAGTCGTAACGGTCGCACATGGAAACGAGCGGGCGCTTGGACTTTACAGGCGGTTGGGATTTCTACCCCGCATGATCATCCTTCAGCAAAGCAATGACGACGTCGTGGCCTGACCGGCCTCACCACGTGATCCCGAACCCCGCCGTGACCGTGTCGGTGTCGGCGCCGGTGTCCGCAAGGGTGCGGGTTCCGATGTAGCCCGCCTTGAAGCCGAGGTTGCGCGTGATCGGTATTCCCAGCGAAATGCCCCAGCCCACGAACTCCTTGCGGTCGTTGGAGGAAGCGCCGTCGATGGTGGATTCTGCACCGCATCCATAGCCCGCACTGGCGGCAATCCAGAGACCGGGACGAAAATTATAGACAAAGTGACCCTGCATAAAAAGCAGCGGACTCACCTCCAGGGTCCGGCCATTGAAGTAAGAATGGTTATCCGTGTGGAATGCTCCTGATGCGGTGAATTCCGCGGACCATTTGCCGTGGGTGTGGACGACGCCGAGCTGGGGCAGGAACGTAAAAGTATTGTCGCCCAGATTGATTAGCTTGTCCTCCATGTATTCGCCCGTGGGCAGTTGAACGGCCAGCGCCGCTCCAACGATGGTTTCGTTCTCAATGTGCGCCCGGTACTCGGCGAATTCCTTTCCTTCGAGCGGCGGCGCGCCCATCAGGTTAACCGCGAGCCTGACAGTCGAGTCCATCCAGCCTTCGCGCTCAACCCTCGCAGGCACGCCATCCAGCAGGCCCTTCCAATATCCGCTTTGCCAGCCGCCGAAGACGTCCACGCGGGCGGACTTGCCGAACATTTCGAACGATCGGACGTACCTGAGCGCGACGGTGTCGAGTTCAAACTCAGCATCCTCGATCCGCAGCACCGGATTGAGAAAAATATCGCCGGTGGTGACGGCAAGCCCGCCGGTTGCAGTGTTGCTTCCAATCGGCAGGTGACTCCAGCGGCGGGGTTCAATTTCCTGGCCATTTGCCCGGCCACCGAGCAGAAAGAGGTGAATGCAGGACCACAGGCAAAAAGCCCAAGGCATGCCCGCGCAGCAATGGCGCGCAGCACGGCCTAACTCACACCTTCCGGATCGATCGGGAATCATCGCGCGAGACTAATCGCGGAATATCGAGCCCGCAATCGTCACCAACGCATTCTGAGGGCGCCACGCCGCCATTCATCAGGTCGTGCCACAACCTCAACACAGCATTCCCCGCGATCGAAAGGTGCGACGGAACTGCTGCCATCGTCATCGCCAGTCAGTGTTTTTTTGGCCCGCCTTCAATCGATTTTTCGCATGGATCGAAAGGCAAACCCGGGGCGGCCACAAGCTTCATGGACGCGTTTGGGCAATGCCTGCAGCCCACCCTTGCGGTCAATTTTCTTAACGATCACCCGCCACTCCAAACCTCATGAAACCCCGGTTCAAATCCTCTTCTGCGTTCGCATATTTGTTGTCAGCATTGGGAGCGATTTTCCCAGCATGGACCGGGCAGGCATCAGTGTTGACTTTCGACATCACGGGGATCTCCAGCGGCTCAAACATGCCCGGGACGTACGGGGATCGCATCGTTTCCGCCAATGATGCCGCCAATGGTTTCTCCTATGGAACCGCGGGTGGATTCACTCCCAATGTCACCGTGGCCTACACGGGCCTGGATATCTTTTCCGATGCCAATCTGAAATGGAGAAGTTCCGGCTACAGCAATTTTTCCAAGTGCGTCTCCTACGTCCCGGTGACGGATTACAACTGGGGGGTTCAGTTTCAGGCGGATGCAGGTTTCAAGGTCACCCTCACAAGTTTTGACCTGGGCAAGAGCGGCACGTCAGCTCTCATGAGCGGTGTCTTCATCCAGAACGCTGCCGGCGCCACAGTGTGGGATTCCGGCAACGTCACCTTGAGCGGAGCGGGCGCCCCCGGACAGTCATTCGTGCTGCCCGCTGGCATTACGGACACACGGCTGACCATTGTGGTGCGCGCACGGGTGGTGAATCCAGACCCCGCTCCTGCCGGCACAAACGGCACCGCGCTGGACAACATCACATTCAGCCAGACCTCCACCGCGCCGGCCATCGCCGTGTCGAAACTGTCCAACGGAGACGTTCAGGTGGCCTTTACTGGAATACTCCAGACCTCAACAAATCTGGGAACCTGGAGCGATGTCACCCCCGCGCCAGCCAGTCCCTATGTAATACCCAAATCAAGCCTTTCAGGAAAACGCTACTTCCGGGCGAAGATGTAATTGGACTCGCCTCCTGAAAGTCCGCAGGGATCACCAACTCGCTTTTGAGTTTCGTCAAATCCGGAGCTCGCGACCGCCCGGCGCGGCCCAGTCCACTCCACTTCCTCCTGCCGACGGGATTGACTGAATCGAGCGAGGCCTTCAGAGAGAAAGGCTTGACCTCGGGCAGACCGTTTTGACAATCTGACCATCTTTCACCTTCACTGATGACTACTGATTCTTCCAATTGCTGGGACGATGGATCCCCCAGATACGAAAGCGGCCCACTTCGTATCAGCGATGAGGAAGCGCTTTCCCGCCTCCGGGCCGTGGTGGAGTCCGCCGGGGCTGATGGAATGTCTCCAGTTGAGGCTTCTCAACGCGCAGGCGTCTTTCTCCTTCGAGCCTTGGAATTGATGGACCGTCATTTCATCAAATCCGGCGCCGGGAAAGAGACCCGTTATCGATTAAAATGAGATCGAAGAATTAACACGCCCTCCAAGCTTTCTTCGGAGCGTTCGCGCATCGGAGAGTTTTGCAAGATTCCGTCGGAGGCACGTTTGCAAGTGCAAAGGTAATGCGCGACTCTGAGCGCCTCTATGAGTGTCTGCGGCTGGATTTCCATCGACGGTCCGCTTCTGTCTGAAATTCTCAAACAGGACTACCGGCCACCCTTTTGTTTCGAACGCGAAATCCCTCACGGTCTGTGGCTCACCATCGAAAGCGGTACACTCCCAACACCGGGCCATGGCGCATCTTTTGATTTTCACCTCAACGCCTCGTTCATCATCGCAGATTCAGAAAAACTTGCTGTCGCTTCGGAATGGCTTTGCAGCGTGCTTCAGCGCGCAAAAGCATTTTCATTCTATGGATGTCGAACTCCCGTTTTGACTCCGCAAGGGGTGCGGGAAATGCTGGAACAAACTCACCCTGCCATCGCTGTCTGGCCTGATGGGTCCGTGGGGGGATTGCTTTGATGCGATCTCATGTCATTTCGACGAAAGCCACGATCTCTCCAGCCTGCAATGCGGCAGTAACAACGGACTGATCACTCACCCCACTAACGCCCGGCATTGAGGATGTTGAACGAGGATCCGCTGCGGGTGGTGTTGTCCACCGGCAGGTCCGTGATGATAAGTGTTGCTCCGGGGGACACCGCGGCGCGCGCGTTCGCCAGAAAGTCCGGAGGGATGACCAGCTCGCTTTTGAGTTTTGCGAGATCCGGTGCACGCGATCCGCCGGCGCTGCCCAGTTCACTCCAGTTCCTGCTGCCGTCGGCATTCACTGAATCCAGCGCGGCATAAGCATGGCTGCCTTTGACGCGGCGCAACCCTGAACCCGTGATGGACGCGCGGCCGATTTCCACCCCGTTGCGAAGGACGTAGGCGCGTTGATCCGGCGTGCTGAATATGATGGACACCGGACCGCTGGGGGACTTCTCCGGATGCCAGGCAAATTCATCTCCGGAAGCGATGAGAGCGCCCGTTTCGCCCGTTTTTCCTGAAAGCAGCATCCCCGGACGCGACGTCGTGCCAGGGTCCGCCTTGCCGTTGGTGACGACTACCGTTGTCCCCGCGCTGGTGACAGTGAAAAGCTTTTGGGCGAAGTCGAGCGGGAGGCGCACACAACCATGGGAGGCCGGAAACCCCGGAAGATTTCCCGCATGCAGCGCAATGCCGTCCCAGGTCAGGCGCTGCATGTAAGGCATGGAGGCGCCTTTGTAAATTGAGGATGTGTGCTTCGCCTTCTTTTGCAAAATGGTGAACACCCCCGTGGGAGTAACGTGCCCGGTCTTGCCCGAACTGATCGTGGAACGTCCGATGCGCACTCCGTTGCGATACAGATAAAGTGTCTGGTCCTTGAGGCTCACGATCATGACCACCGGCCCGGCGGGAGAAACTTCCGGATTCCACACATAATCTCCCGGCTTCAATTGTGGCGTGAGGGCCGCATGTTGCACGCCCTTGGTGAAGTTGTCGGCTCGTGACGAAACGGCGCCGCAAGCCAGCACGCCTGCCGCCACGAAACTGAGGCGTTTGCCCATTGAAACAATCGCTGTAAACATTGAACTATTTTTGTTTGGATTTTCAGCCGCCGGCTGGAAACAGTCCAGTACGCGTATCCCACATCTCGTCCAGCCGTCCATTATACCTAGGTTTAATCGGCTGTCTGACCACGCAAGGATCGGTGGTTCGAGAAACAAACCGGGCTGGCCAGCGCAGTCGGCAGGACCGTGCGCGCGTTTGCTCCGGCCCATGAACAATACTGGTTCGACATTTACGGGCGCGCGCGCTGGCGCCCCGCTCGTCGCGGACCTTGATGCTGGTCCCATCAGCATCACACTGCCGGACGCGGGGAAACGCTTCCGGTCAATGATGGTGGTCAATGAAGACCATTACATCGTGGGCGACGTCATTTAACATCAAGTGAACGGAAATCATCTGCGCGAACTAGCTGCGTCCCGGCGCCATTTTCGTGGGCGCCAGAGGCTCCACAAAGAGATTGACCTCTTTCTGACGGAGTCTCATGATCGCCCGACTCTCCTCCTTCTTCACTTCTTCCACAGCCCGCTCCATGAACCTGAAGCCACTCCTTCTCGCCGCGTTGGTCTCCTTTCCGCCCGTTGCCGGAGCCGCAGTTTTTTCCGACAACTTCGATAGTTATCCGCTCAACTCGCAGATGCATGGTCTGGGCGGCTGGAAGGGCTGGGATAACGTGGCTGCTGCGGGAGCTTTCACCAACAACGACTTCTTCCTTAGCGGACCCAATTCGGTCACGATTGAAGGGAACTCGGACCTGGTGCACCAGTTCACCGGCGCGACCAGCGGGCAGTGGACTTTCAGTTGCTCGCAGTTCGTGCCGAGCACCTCCACTGGCGACAGCTTCATCATTTTGCTCAACAACTACAACGATGGCGGTCCTTATAATTGGAGCATGACTGTCCACATGAATATGGCGACAAACCAGGTGATCTCGGATGAGGGTGGCGGCGGCCCGCTCGCGCTGATCAAGAATCAGTGGGTGCCAATCCGCGTCGACATCAACCTGAACAGCAATACGATGTCCGCATTCTACAATAACCAGCTCCTGGCGACCCACATCTGGGCCACCGGCGCCGATAGCAACATTGCCGTCGGGGCTCTCGATCTTTTCGCCAACGGCGCCGGGCCGGTCATGTACGATAACATCTCCCTCATTCCAGAGCCTTCGATGAGCGTGCTAATGCTCGCAGGGGCGGTGGGCTTCGGCGGCGTGCGCCGTCGCAAGGCAAGCGTTTAATCGACGCAGCGAAACGGGCGTCCATGGCTGATGTCGCATTGTCGAGGTTTCGCCGGAGTTGTTCGTAAGTCTCCAACTGGCGCGAAATATCACCATCAAATCAAATTGGCAATCCTCGACTCACCCCGCCCCTTTTACACCCGGCATCAAACGATTGACCCCCAGCCCATGCCGCCGGGCGCCTGTTTGCGTGATTGGCTGGAATCCAGTCCGGGTCTCAAATCTTCCTCTTTGGAGCGGCGAATTACAAAAGCATGATGTCTGGACCCTTTGGCGCCCGGGCACTGCAATGCGCAGAGGCGTCCAAAATCGCCCTCGAATGTGGAGACATGATGGAGCGTGTCCAGGAATCCCGCGCAGAGATAACGATTCTCAAAGGCGAAGTCAGAGCAATGATCCAGTGTCCCCGGCTGTTCCTTGAGACGTACTGCCACCGCCGGATTCGATAGGAATTGGCGCAATCGGGACCTCTAATCCTGCTGCCGATTCTGCAGGCTTTCGTTTGTGCTGCTCTATGAGCTCATGCAGTTTTGACTCCTCTTCGCGAAGCTGCCGACAGTCACTCCTAACACTGCTGACTCCGGCACAAAAAAAGATTACCAGAAAAAGTGCGAGCGGGCTCCACCACCATGAAAATGCCAGGGTCAAATAGAGTGATCCCGCGATCAACAGTAGGCAGATCCAGAGCCCAGTCTTCCCCGTTGAGATGGTGGACTTTCTGTGTGCAACATTTCTTCGCCACTTTCTGATCTCATCAGGCTCCGGCACTCTGCCTGACAGGTTGCTCAGGGAGAGCCCATCTCTGGCCGATTGGCGTTGTCTCCGACGAGCGACAACCGACTCAAGTATGCTTGGTTCAGCAAAAGGCACAGTCTCCTCGATACCCGAGATTCTTGGCTGCGGGTGTCGTGGAATCGATCGAATCGCTTCCACCAGTCGCACCAGGTGCATCCTCCTGTCACGGCCCGGCCTGACTTCTGCAGCGTTTCGAGTGCAAAGTTCTTTCAACGATACTGGCAGCGAGTCAGATGACGGGAATTCTGCTCTCCCCACCAGTATGGGAATGATCGTCAAGGTAGCGCGCGCCAATGCTGCCTCGATTTCAATGCGAACGAAGTCATGAGGATTGTCGAGCCTCGGTCTGCCGTTCTTCGCCTCATTCCACCGCTCGCCAATGACTGCCAGAAAAACGTCCGCTTGGTCGATCCAGCCTCGGATGTGTTCCGCAAAATTGACGCCCGGCGGAATTGCATCCACATCGAAGAAAACGTTCCGTTCGCCGAGCGCCTCCATCAGGTTCTCGTAGATGGTAAGGGAGATGTCGGCGCTGTCTTCTCTCCGGTAGCTGATGAACACTTTTGGCATGTCTGCGCGATTTTTGGCGCCTGCCGTTTTCGTCGTCAAGAGAGGAGGGCAAAGTCGCCCCTCAAATCCACTGGACGCCCGCCCCCGTCCTCGCCATTCCCCGCGCGCATACGGCTCTACAGCACCAGAGAATCGATTGAAGGGGTGGTGCTGTTTGGACGCCAAGGCCGATTTCTTGATTTCGTCGCGCTTATCAACTATCCTGCGCCGACAGTTCGCAAAAGAGCATTTTAAATGAGCATCGATCCCCAGACGCTGCGCACGATGGCGGAAGACAAGGCTGCCACGCGATTGGCGAGGGAAACCGCTATCAGGGAGAATACATTCAAACACCGAATGGAGTGGATGACCGAGTTATCGGTCAACTTGCTTCCGAGATTTGCCAGCAATCTCGGTGTTCGTGCATTGGAGCATCGGCCAGTTCCATTGGACGGTGTCGTGAAGGCGATGGCTCGTCGCGGTCACAACGCCCTTTTATTCTTGGATCTGGAAGTGAAATTTCGCAGGCTGGACTACGTGCTCACGCCTCCAGTGGACCCTCAAATTCTGCGCAACGAGGAGGCCGCGCTGTACGACGTATTCCTTGAAGCGATGAGGTTCTTTCCAAAGTTCTTGGAGAGACGAGGCGTACACGGCTTTCAGGTGAAGAATCAATTCGCTCTTGGCGATCGCGCATTGATTTCGACAAAACTTGAAGCGGACTGGATTGGGTTTGCGCCCTACATCGCGTGGAATGCCGAGGGCGAGGCCCTCAATGGCGCTGCGATTGAAATAGCTGATCATTTTGAAAACTTCCCCGGTGTTTTTCGTAGAAGGAATGGGTCTGTCTTTTCTGGCTGGGTCCACAGAACCGAGTTTGAGAAGGATTAAATCATGGCCTTCCCGAAACTTGGCGCGGACTGGTTTCCGCATTGAGCTCGACTATGCGTATTATTCCGCCTCAGACGGAATGTCCGATTTGACAGTCTGAGCTAAGCTATGGCGGGCGCATCTGCCGAGCCATGAACCAGCCCGATAAAAACCACGTTCGCCGCCAGCATTCTGCGGAGGACAAAGTCCGCCTGTTGCGCCTCCATTCTGTGGAAGGCAGGCCGATCTCCGCCATTTGCGAGGAGCACTCACGCGGAACCAGGCCAGAACCAAGACACGCGCCCAAGCGCTGACCGCAAGCCCCCGTTGCCCGTCAGCATATCAGGAGGCGGCCCGCTTCCTTTTTCCAAATTGACCCGCACGGGTGAATCCGATACAGAAGCGTCGTAGAGAACCAGCATGCTGTCGCCAGGCTCTTCGTTAGGCGACTAATGACGCCTCCATGATTCTCACGATGAAGCCTGCCGTCACTCGTTTCATTGCCACCCTCTGTTGCCTCATTTCGCTGCCGCTGGGCGCAACTGACCAGCCGCCGTCGGCCGGACCCAAACCCGATGAGCCGTGGGAGAATTCCCTCGGCATGAAATTTGTGCGGGTGCCCGGCGCCAACGTCCTCTTCTGCATCTGGGAAACTCGGGTGCAGGATTTCGAAGCCTTCGTGAAGGCGACAAACCACAATGCAGGCGAAGGTTGGCGCGCCCCCGGAGAAACCGGTCAAAGCTACGTCGCCGGGTTTTCGCAGTCGCCGTTGCATCCGGTTGTGAATGTCAGTTGGAAAGATGCTGAGGCATTCTGCCGGTGGTTGACTGGGAAAGAGCGAGCCGCGGGAAAACTGCCGGCGGGACAGGAGTTCCGCCTGCCTACCGATGCCGAATGGAGCCAGGCGGTGGGTTTGCCAGCCGAATCAGGAGCAACTCCGGAGGAGAAAGACGGGAAGGTGGCAGATGTTTATCCTTGGGGAGCCGGGTATCCTCCGCCAGACAAAAGCGGAAACTACTCAGGCGAAGAGGACGGTTGGTCAGGGAAGATCAAGGGCTACGCCGACGGCGCGAAATTCACGGCCAAGGTGGGCAGCTACACTGCCAATCGGCTCGGAATCCATGACCTGGGAGGAAACGTCTGGGAGTGGTGCGGCGATTGGTTCAACCCCGGGAACAAGGAGCACGTGATACGAGGCGCGTCATTCAACCAAGGCGCTTCCGGTCGTCTCGTGTCGTCCCATCGCGCCCCCAAATCGCCCGGCGTTCGCGAATACAACCTCGGTTTTCGCTGTGTGGTGACAATGAACGCGTCCTCGCCATGAAGTTGATGGAGACTACTACTCCCAGGATGCCTCAGGGCGCCCTCTTGACCGAACTTCCGCCTTCGCAGTAGTCTTGCCGTGTCGAGGGGACATTCTGCCGCTCAACTCTGAAGTTGGACGTCATTGAAATGCTGCACAATTTTCACCGTCAAATGAACATGAAAACCGCCATGATAGTTGGACTGCTTGCCGCTGTCGGCGCGTTCGCAGGGCCTGTCTTGCCATTCACAAATTGGGACCAAATTTCCAAGAAATCCCCGGACATTATTATTGCCCGCTGCACTAAAACTGCGCCGGACGGCCCCATCGCCGACGGGATGATTTGGACGGACATCGAAGTCTTATCCGTCCTTAAGGGTGACACCAAGCCGGGAGCGGCACGAATGGTATCGCAATATGCGCCCCGTCAGGGCGAGCGGTTCGTGATGTTCTCAACTTACCAGAGCAATGATCTCTACCGTGCTTACAACGCCACTGAGACGTATCGGGTCGTGCCCCTCGGCAGCGACTTCCCTGCCAACGAGTTGAGTGGCAAGGCGCTCGACGAGCAACTCCAGATTGTGCTTCGACACAGGCTCGACCAGGTGAATCGGCTCCTAAAGGAAGGTGCGGAGGAGAAGAAGAGGCTGGAGGAGGGAATCAAGAAATGACGCCCAACCCTATCGCTTTCGTAAGGGGATAACTTCACTCCACCAGTGAAGAGTAAAAGCGTTCGAAGCGGTGCCGCAAAACGTGGAGTCAGACTTGTTTTGTTGGATAGTCTGCAAGCCTATTTGTCAGGAATTTCCTGAAAAAGTGTTGTCAAAAAGTGTTGTCAAAAAGTGTTGCCACTCCGACTGCTAACATAACTCACGGCCCACTTAACTTGTTGATCCTTAAAGAGTGGCGGTGGGAAGTCCCCCGCCATGTGAATGGCCCAACAAGATCAAAATCGATGACGCTTAAACTGGGCTAAGCCAAAAAATACCCACAGGGCGATGCTGGAAGGTTCCGGAATCGATCCTAAGCGGATTGCAGGGACAAATCCGGTAATACCCGGCGCGCCGTTTGGGACTACTGCCGCGCCGACTTTCCCTGGCACATTATAGACCAGGTCAATCGCATCCGGTTCGAGATGGGCGATGTCCAGAGGGCCGCCATCCACAGGAAAAATCCACGCATCGGACGACCACGCAGCCGCTGATGCAGCCGACGCAGTGCAAACCACTTGTTCCGCGGTCGGGTCGGCAAACGTTGCATTGTAAATCCAAAGGTAAATGACGCTCCCGTTGAAAGCAGAATCGTCCGCCTCTCCGTTGTTGTTAGGCATCGGATTGGCAACAATGCGGCTATTCAAGGTGGCGGAAGTCATGGAAAAAGTGCTTCCGAACTCCACGAATGAGCTCCAATCCCCGGCGAGAGCAAAGTAACCGACGCGGATCAGCTTTCCGTTGCCAATCAGCGCGCCTGTGGAAGAAATGATTCGAGGCGCAAAGGGACTCCCACTCAGCACAACACTGCTTGATAAGGCGCTGCTCGCGCATCCCCCAAGGACGCAAAGGAGGGGAAAAAGCTTTTTCATGGAGGGAGGGAGGAGTCGATTTTCGGAGGAGCGAGCGCGGCTGCATTGACAAGCCACGCAGGTTGTAATGTGGAGCCCCGGATTTCAGCAAGGCCTAAGTGGCCGGGGCGCAAAAGGTCCGCGCTGTCGCTGCTTGCCGGGCGAAGTTCACCGAGCGGGCCGAATGGCGGAATTCGGCATCCGGTCTTTTTTGGGGCTGAGGGAGGATAAGGCAGCAACGAAGGTCAGGCGGGAGATGCCTGCGTCAGTGAGGCTGCAACGCTTCGCACGCGGATGGAAGGCCGTGACGCTGACGAACGACGCCCTCGACAGCCTGCAGCGACTGGCAACCGCGGAGAACCGGAGCCTGTCCGGAACTGTGCGCTGGCTCATCCATCGCGAATGGCAACGGCGAGCGGTCACCGCATGAACACCCGGGGCCGCGTCGGCATGGGCTGGCGCGGCCTGCTTCCGCTACTTGTGGCCAGCCACGTTGCCAGCCTCCCCTTTTCACCAGCGTAACCCATGATTATCAGAGTGGCGACCTCTACGGGAATCGAACCCGTGTTACAATTCCCCCTCCCTTGAAAAGGTTGATTTCTCGGGAAGCGTGACATCAAAAAACATCCGTGACATCCTCAGATGTTGCCACTACTGTTGTCACTAGGCAACATTTTTTATGGCTACGCTGTTCAGAAAACCGAGGTCCCCATTTTGGTGGACAGCCTACTTCGACGGAGCGGGCAAACGGCGGTTCGTCTCCACCAAAAGAACCACCAAATCCGAGGCAACCGCGGTCGGCGCGGAAATGCAAAATCGAGCCCGGAAGATTAGTCCGGGCGACGACGAGAAGCGCCAGCGCATCCTGCGCCTTCTCGAAAATGCGGCAGGGCAAGCGCTGCGGGGGACATTGTCCGCCACGTCAGCCCAAACGATTCTAAACCAAATCCTGGAAGTCTCCACGGGGGAGCCACTGCAAAATGCCAGCATCGCAGACTGGCTTAAAGGGTGGGCGGCAGAAAAGAAAGGGTCGAAGGCCGGTGGCACCTCCGAGCGCTATTCCGGCGTGGTTGAGTCCTTCCTGAAGTTCCTATCTCCGAAAAAAGCCACTCAGCCGCTGGCTTCATTGTCGGTCGCCGATGTAAGGGCATTTCGGGACAAGCTCGTTCATGAGGGCAGGGCTGCCACCACCGCAAATATAGCTGTGAAGATTCTGCGGATTCCCCTAAACCTCGCCCGCCGGCAGGGACTGATTCAGAGCAATCCGGCGGAAGCAATCGACATGATCTCCGCCGAGGTCGCGGAGAAGCAAATCTTCACTCCGGAGGACATTGCCAAGCTTGTGGCAGTCGCCGACGAGAATTGGAAGGGTCTGATCCTCGCCGGATATTACACGGGTGCGAGACTGGGCGACCTAGTTGGGCTTCAATGGAAGAACGTAGACCTCACGCGGCTAAGTGTTGCCTTCGGACAGCGAAAAACCAAGCGCTTCGTGGAAATCCCGCTCCATCCTCAATTGCAAGAATGGATGGAAAAACAGAATTCCCGGCAGCCAGATGATCGGGTGTTTCCCGTAAGCGGGAAGAGCAAAATCGGTGGCGCTCACGGTCTTTCTGAAAGATTTAAGGCGTTGCTCACGCGCGCTAAGATTGTGGGCAGTGTAATCTTGAAGCGAGGCGAGAAGGGAAAAAGCCGGGCATCGCTCTCGTTCCACTCCTTGAGGCACTCGTTTAATTCCGCGATGGCAAATGCCGGTGTAACTCAAGAAATGCGCCAAAGGCTGACTGGACACGCTTCGAAAGCAGTGAACGATCGCTACACCCACCCGGAGCTGGACACGTTGCGGAAGGCGGTGGAGTCCGTTCCGTCGCTTCCTTGATCAATTCTTTTCCAGGAGGAGGGGCATCGCCTTTGCCCCAATATCATCCCGCCACTCCGGCACAATGCAGTTTTCTCGAAGAGAAACACCGTCGGTAGACCTCAAGGCCAGACGAATGGTGCCAGTTGTATAGAGTAACGGGACGACAACAAGATCTCGCAATGTTTTCCCTGCGACTTTTCGCGCACGGTTCACCAAGATTTGTCAAAATTGCGTTGCCTGTTCCATAGCGGATATGGCAAAACAGCCGGATGCCTCAACGTGTCAGGGGAGCTAGGTGGCGATTTGGAATTCGGGAGAAATTTGCCCTGCTGGCCATTGCACTTGTGTCGGGCTCCAGCTTCATTCTAAACACATCTCTCTCTTCCGCGACATCCAAAGTTGTGGTCGATCACGAACTTACGGATTTGGCCGATGAGGCGGAGCTTCGGTGCTGGGAAGTCGTCGATTCCACAGATCAATTGCGGACTATGGTGGGAACCTGCGCAATTCAGGAAGCCAATTTCCTCAAGCTTCTGGAGTATCTCAACACCCCCAAACCACGAGCGATTGATGAAGACCTACCGCAATGGGTTTCCAATATTCTCGCGGTCCATGAATTGAGCAGGGACAAAACCGTGGCGACACGTTATGCAACGCCTGGGATCGCTCTTCCGAACATTCCTCAGGAATGCCTCAATGTTACGTGGGCGGATCCAGCAGATCGTTTCGAGCCACATGTAAGCCCGGTCCTGCCGATCGATTTGCCACAGGATTTCTCTCTGCCAGCCTCAAGCAGGGACTTTTCTCTTCAGCGGCAACTGCTGCGAGCCCCAGTGATGTGGGGACTATGCCGCAAAGGTGATTCGGTGCTTGCAGTCCTGCTCCTTCTTGAGAGGACACACTCCGCACGCCACCTCTCTTTTATGCTGGATCAGTCCAAGGCGTTTCTTCAACATCCGAGTTCATCCAACAAGGCGAGCCCGGAACTTGGCCTTCCATTCTCCAATTTCGATTTTGCCGCGGAAGTCACTGAACTTGACAAATTCAATCGTTGGACGGGCCAGGAGTCCGACATCCAGATTCAACGCGGTCGCCTCTATCAAAACTTGCCGCTCACGAACCCCTTTTACCTCCTGGAGGGAGAAGCCACCGAATCGTTGCAACAAGCGATCAGTCATGAGGAAGCCTACAAACCTGCGGCGTTCACGCGATGGAATGAAGATCAACGGATCTTGTCGCAAAGCGCTGAAGTCAATTTCGGAGGCGCAAGCACTACGATTCGCACCGTTCGCCTTCTCGCAAGTTCCCCAGAGCGATTGCGGAAGGAGCGAGACCGCATCGAGGTTGCTTACCAAAAACTCTTTCCGCAAGTCGAATCCAGCCCTATCAAATGGCGGCATATTACCGATTTGAAGCATGTGGACGCACAACTCGTGCGGTTTTACCTGCGGCTGAAATTGAAGGAACGCCCTGGTTTCGAAGCGCTTGCTTCAACCAAACCGCCGGACGACCCGCCCCTCTATTTTATGTACGCGGCCTTTCGGGAAGAATTATCGGGAAGTGTAAATCACGAGTTTCGTGAAGCGACCCGAGGCTCAATTCTGCTCAGTTTGGCGGCAGGCGTCGTGGCCTTTTTAGCGTCAATCTATTTCGTTCGCCCTCTCCTCAAGATCACTCGAGCAGTTCGCAAATTGCCCGAGAAGACGCAACTGCGCGAAAGCGAAGCTCCACTTCTCCATCACAAGATTGCCACAGTGCGAGCCTCTCTTCCCGTCCGAAGACGTGATGAAGTTGGCGACATTGCGAGAGCTCTTGAAAATCTCCTCGACCAAGTAACCACCGGGCAACTTTTGCTGAAAACTGCGAATGCCAATCTGGAAACTCGTGTTCGTGAACGCACGGTCGATCTAAGCAAGGCAAATATCGAGTTGCTGAGTCTCGACAAAGCGAAGGATGAATTTATCGCGACGGTCAGCCATGAGACGCGCCGCCCCCTGAACAATCTGGTTCTCTATGCCGAAATCTTGAGGAAGACAAAGTTGAGCCCTGAGCAGTATCGCTACATGGACAAACTTTCGCGCACCCTAACGGCGCTCAATCGACTCCTCAATGATATCTTTGACTACGAAAAAATCATTGTGAAGGTGCTAGATCTGGTGCCCGAGCCCTTTGACGGGGCTGAGTTCTTTCTGAATCTGAAGGAAACCATCGATCCAGCAGCACAGGAGCGCAAAAACACACTCGAGTTTCACGGGATTGACAATCTGGGCGAACTTTTCCAGGACAAGGGCCGTTTGGAACAGATTTTCGGAAATCTTTTGGCCAATGCCTGCAAATTTACTCTCGGTGGAATAATCAGTGTCGAAGCAAACATTGTGGAGGGGGAAACTGACGACAACCCTTGGCTTGTCGTCAGTATAACCGATACCGGACGAGGGATGACCGATGAAGACAAGAAAAAGCTGTTTGTCCCTTTCATGAAGCTCGCTGCAAGCGAAGGGAACAAAACTGGCACTGGTTTGGGTCTTGTCATCACCAAGGGTCTTTGCGAGCTGATGGGCGGTTCAATCGAATATCAGAGCGAAATTGGAAGAGGAACAACGTTTACCGTCAAAGTGCCGGCCAAACTTCCGGGCAAGCCGCTCGTCCAGCCCGCTGTCGTAGCGCCGCCACGGGTCAGCACAGCCTCAGATCAACCGCCCCTGATTCTTGTTGTTGATGACGAGGCAGACGTGAGGCGTTACCTACAGGAGTTCTTGCAAGAAAAAGGGTTTACGGTAATCACTGCCGCCGACGGTGAAGAAGCTTTCGCCATCGCTCGCCGCTCGAATCCAGCTGTAATTACGCTCGATGTTGTCTTGCCTGGCAAAGATGGATGGGAAGTGCTCGCAACGCTCAAGTCTGATCCGGTAACGTCACACATTCCCGTCGTAATGGTTACCTTTCTGGATCAACGAGAGCACGGGTTTGCACTTGGAGCAGTCGATTACCTGGTTAAGCCCATTGAAGCGGAGGAACTCTCAAAGCGGCTCTCGCGGCTTGTAGGATTCAAGACAAACCAGGATCCGGTATTGATCGTCGACGACGACTCCGAAACTCGCGAAGTTTTACGAATAGCTCTTGAGGGAGAGGGGCGAAAGGTCGTCGAAGCGGTCGATGGAGCGGATGCTTTGCTGAAACTTACAACCGTCCGTCCCAGTGCAATTCTCCTCGATCTAGCAATGCCTGTAATGGACGGGTTTCAATTTGTAGAAGAGTTCCGAAGACACGCTGATTGGCAAGGCATTCCAATTCTTGTTGTGACCGCGAGGGACACTACTGCTGAGGACCGCGAACGCTTGAATGGCTCGGTGCGCGCCATTCTAGCCAAACGCGGAAGCGACTCGGAGCCGTTTTTGGCGGAAATCTTAGCACTCATTCGCAAACACGCGCCACCAAGTTCATCAACTACCGAATCCTGAATATGGCTAAAATCCTACTGGCAGAGGACGACGAAGATCTTCACGAAATCTTCGAGTATCACTTCGGGTCCTGCCCGCACCAGTTGTTCTCCGCCAAACATGCAGAGGAAGCTGTTGCCATGGCGAAATCCCTGTCGCCCGACTTGATCTTCATGGATATCAAGATGCCGCTCAGCGCTGGCGGGGATGAAAGTCTCAACGGCGGGTTGGAAGCGATACGACAGATCAAAGAGACGCCAGAAGTTGCCCATATACCCATTGTCGCATTAACAGGGCACGTGAAGTCAAGAGCATGCACCGCCGCAATGGAAGCAGGATGCGTCGAGACGCTCGTTAAGCCCTTGAGCACATTCGAACTCGTTTTTTCCTCCATCTCTCGCCATGTGAAAACGCCATGAATCCCAAGCTCAATGAAGCTGCTCAAGCCCTCAGGTCGGCATTGGAAGCGCAGGCCGATTTGATGTCAGCCGCCGCCCAAATGGCGCTGGATGCGCTAGAGGAAGGTCGCGGGCATCCGAATGCTCACAAAGGTCTTGTTCGCGTTCAAGCAAACGCCCAAGCAATTTATAGCATCGTTCACGAGCAAATTACAGCCCAGAAGTTGGCCACGACTAAAGCCCCGATTGACGAGCAACTGCAGGTTATTCGCCACGAATTGCGCAACCTGATTCAAAAAATCATGTGGTGGTGTGAGATTATCGTAAACGATCAGACTCTGCCTTCTTCGATGCGGGGAGAGGTTGCAGCGATTACTGAACGCGCAATTGACTGTGTCCAAGCGCTGGACTCGAACCGCCAGGCCATGGAGAGCGACGTGACTCTTCATTTGCGCGCAGTGGACAGCCCTACGACTTTTCACGACGACAAACTTTGCATTCCTGCGCAAATTCTGGTGGTGGATGACAGGGCAGAATCCTGTGACCTACTCAAGCGATTTCTGGAACGGGACAACCATGAAGTCACCTGCGCTTATAGCGGAAGGGAGGCGTTGCACTTCACTCAATCCAGGGAGTTTGATCTCATCCTGTTGGATATTGACATGCCCGATCTCAACGGCTTTCAGGTCATGGAAGCGCTTCGAATGCAAGGCGTATTGCGGCATACCGCGGTCATTCTCGTGTCCGGGTTGGATTCTCAAGCACATGCGATCCGTGGCTTGGAACTAGGTGCGGAAGACCTCATCTCACGACCGGTTGACCTCAAGCTACTTCGCGCAAGGATGAAAGCCTCACTTGACCGTCAGCGGCTCCGCGAAATCGAACTCGCACAGTTTTTCACTCCAACGCTAGCACGGCATCTTCGTCGGAATCCCGAGTTATTGGCCACCGGACGGAAGGCCATTGTAACGGTCCTCTTCTGTGACATTGTTGGATTCAGCAGAATCAGCGAGCAACTCGGACCCATCGACACTATTCGATGGGTTGGAGCTGTTCTTGGGGCAATGTCTTCATGTGTCACGGCAGAGGACGGAGTCTTAGTTGATTACAGCGGAGACCAAATAATGGCTCTGTGGGGCACTCCCCAGGATCATCCGGACCATGCTGATCGGGCATGCAGGTGCGCTCAAGCTATGATGGATCAACTTCCAGCATTGAACGCGGTCTGGCGGGACATCGTGGGGGAGGAAACCACCGTGACAATCGGCATTAATACGGGGGAAGCATTCGTTGGAAACATCGGAACATCGCAGAAATTCAAGTTTGGGGCGCTCGGAAATACCGTAAATTTGGCCAGCAGAGTGCAAAGTGCCGCGAAAACCGTGCGAGCGAAGGTGATGTTCACGGGTTGGACCAAGCAATATCTCCAATCAAATCTTCCTTCCCGTTGTTTGGGAAAAGTCAGGGTGAATAATATTCAGTGCCCTGTAGAGTTGCATGAACTTTACTCCGAAACTCACGTTCACAACGAGTCGCTGATTCAAGATTACGAACGAGCGCTATCATTTTACGAGGAGGGAAGGGTCCACGATGCATCCGCTCAGCTGGCAAACGTCATCAGTCGGTTTCCGTTGGATGGCCCCTCTCTTCTCTTACTATCGCGGACGGTTCAGGAAATGCTTCGCGACGACAAAGCAGGATTTGATCCCGTTTGGACGTTATTGCACAAATGAATAGAGCCGCCACAAAACCTCTTCCATCCTCCAAAGGTTGGCAATTGGAGCGAGAGGGGGCAACTCGATAGGCGAGAGTCTATGACCAAAGTATGCATGAGTAATGTTCAACGGGCTCTTTGGATGCTGCTGGTAATCCTGTGCGGATTGACCATGGTTGGATGTGCTCAGCCGCGCGGATCCATCGCTTCCGGCGCGCTCGATCCCGACATTCCGATCGGGCGTATTCAACCGACCACTACAAAAGAGCCTGCGGATAAAGCGACACTCCTCGCAACTGCTGCAGCCAAAGACGGCTACTACTATGAACTTTGGGGCACGCCTACCCTTACTTATGGGTGGCACCGAATCGACGTATCAGGTTACTACAAGACACATTCAGAGGCTGAGGCTGCAGGCAAGGCGGCGATCTTGGTCAAGCAGAAAGAATATGAAGACCCCTGGGATTCTTTTCCGCAATACCAATTCTGGCTCAAGGTAATTCCTTGGAAAGATCGGCCAGGCCATGAGGAGCCGCCCAAAAGGACGGCCCCTCAGACTTAGCCTTACCAGCAGTGGTTATGCCAGTGACAGTTTTGCCAGCAGTTATACCAGCAGTTATGCCAGCAACCTCCGCCCCAGTCGCCGCCATGGTGCCCAGCGACATCACCTTCAGCAGGAGCCGCCACGCTGGGAGGTCCACCGGCTGAAGGAGGAGAGTTGAGGATAATCTGGATGAGTCCGCTGCCCGCGCCGCCCCCAGATTGGGGAGGAGGAAGAGATTGGACTTTGTCTCCACTGATTTCTTTGCCTTCTAAGACGCTATCCTCAACGTCATAGAACTTACCGTCGCCGCCGCGAAGGATGGCCATAGTTTTGTTCTTTCTTGTGTGGTTGGTGTTTGAATGTAATTCGTTCCAGAGTGAACGAAATTACTCGACCCCGGCCTACTCTAGGGAATGAATGAGCCGGGAAGTCAGCCTATCATGTCGAAAATTCGACGAACGGAACAGGAAAATTTTTGATCCAGTTCCGCTTTTCCTGAAGAGGGGGGGGAATTGGGCAGCGGGTCAGGCCACAGTGTCCGGCTACAAAAACACGCAAATGGTGCGTGCCTTGAAAGGATGACAGATAAACAATCTGCGGGAGTCCCTAACAGGCCCGCTGAGATGGACAGCCCAATTTCCATCGCAGATCATTCGGGCGGGGGCAGTTTCATCTCCTGCTTCAACAATTCGAAAGCCACTTTCCCAATTCGAGCTCGTTCCTCATCAGGGAGCGGAATAAACCGGCGCGTGACCTTGTATCCCCGTCTTACCTGAACTGGATCTGGATCCTCTTTTTGGGCTTGCGGCAATCCATTGATGAACCCAAACGCACCTTCCGGAGTAAAAAACCGAACCCGTCCAGCGTCCTGAGGGTCACAATGACCACGAACTGCTTCTTCTATTTGCGAGAGCTTGCGCTCATCGGCGCAAACAATCGCGATTATTTCAAACTGCTCCCGCAAGCATTTCCTTACGTTACCGACCTCGTGATCGACTGTAGTGCTGACAGAGATTTCGCAGGCGATACGTAAATCCTCCCGAAGAAAGGCAACATCGACGCTCTCTCCAGATGGGCCGATTGGCATTTCGATTACAACACGAAAGCCCTTTTCCTGGGCAACTTTCTTCAACCGTTCGATGACAAGTTTGGATTGGTGACCGCCCTTTCCTTGCACTTCAGATAACCGGGGCCCGTCGTCTGCTTTGCTCGTTTCCTGCAGAAGAGTGGCGGTTGAATCCGAAGGCTGGTCTTGAATCTCGCCCTGTTGCTTCAGAGAAGGATGCTCAGCCTCGGTTTTCGAAATCGGAATAACTTGAACTGTTGCAGCGACAACTTTCGACTTTTTTGGAGTCGCATCCGTCTTCGCAGAGAGCACCGCGGCAACCTCATCTCGCGGAAGCGCCACCTTTTCTCTGGAAGCCCTAATTACGCACCCACGGCGTTCCGCTGCCTCGGCTTCGTCCACTGGCACTTCCAGCAGCACCGAAAGATTGAAGTCATTGTCCGCCCGTTCGACTCGGCAGAGCGCCTGGCCGATTTCTAAAGACTGAAAATGCTTTGGTTCAAAATGAGCAAATCCGTCGGCTAGCGTTCTGGCATCGGAATCACTCACACGAAAAACAACGCGCGTGAAGGCGTTGGACATGACCGCGCTGGCAACCTCTTTTTCTCGATCTAGCTGTCGCAGGTCCTGATGTGCCAAAATCAATCCCATCCGATATTTGCGCCCGCCGCTCAAAATTTCTCCCATGCTCGGACAGAGGAAATTATGCGCTTCGTCCACATAGAAAAAGAAATCCCGCCGCTTTGACTGATCCATTCGTTGACGGCTCATGGCCATCTGCTGTGCCTTGGCTACTATCAGCGAACCCAAGAGGTACGAGTTTTCCTTACCCATCAGACCTTGCGGCAGCTTAGCTACCAAGATCTTCCCGGTGTCCATGATATCGCTGAAATCAATTCGATTTTCGTGCTGCGAAACCATGAATCTGATCGGCTTTGGGGCAAGAAATGTTTCCAGTCGTGTCAGAATCGGGCCGATACTTCTGTTGCCTCCGAGTTGGGGAAAGGCAGTTCGCCAGTAGAATTGCAGCTCTGCGTCAGCCACAGTTTCCAAAAACTTATCGCGCCATGATGAGTCGAGGAGGAACCGACGAACATCCGCAAGTGTTCCACCAACGTCGCTTTCAAGAAACGTCCGGATGGCATTGCCAAAAACGGAATTCATTTGGTCGCCCCAGGAAGTTGATTGAGAGCGGAAGATTGCTACGAGATCTGAAGAGAGCAGAGTTTTTTCAAACTCCGTGTGAGCCTGCAAGACATTGAAGGGAACAATGAATTGCTCGTCGGATGGATCAATCACGATCACGTCATCAATGCGATGGCGGGGTATGACGCCAAGAATCTTGTCCGCAAGATCGCCGTGCGGATCCAAAAGTGCCAATCCCTTGCCTTGCTCCAGATCTTGGCGGAGGAGGTTGAAAAGAAGGGTCGTTTTGCCGTAGCCAGACGCGCCAAGCACATGGAGGTGACGGGTCCGCTGTTCGTCTGTTACCCAAATTTCGCTTGAGTCGCCCGCATGCTCATTCTTGCCCAGCAAGACGCCTTCGCGTCGGCTCGTGGAAAACTTCGCGCTCCTGGTATTTTCGCCGATCCGCGCAAAGGCGGCGGAACGAACTGCGCTACTTGGGAAATGCACGAATCCAATCAACTCGTCCAAATTTAGCAGCATGCCGGCGCGACAGGTTCTGCGCGCGAGAAGATCTTCAGTATGCTCGGATGGATCGTAGAACTCATTGTCCAGGGGCGTTAGGGCGTTGCCACCGATCCGCGCGAAACTTCGCAGCGAAGCAGCCATGCTGCGCACCAGTTGCCAGGCTCGAGATAGGTCTGAAGATTTCGTTGCGAGCCGGACGACGGCTCCGTAGAGGGGTCGTGCAGTTTTTTCCCTGGATGCCTTAACCAAGTCAGCGCCATCGCTAAAAAACGGCTTCCCATCAGGTTTGGTCACTGCCTGATTGATGGCCTCGGCCCACGCGTCCCACAAGGGCGTGAAAATAACCTGATAAACAGCGACTTCACCGACTACAAGTCCCGACAATGTGGCGATTAAAGAGACGAAAGGATCAGAACGGGAATTTCCAAGGGGCCACATGAACTCCCGTTCCAATCCAAACTCGACAAGGACTTCCTCCTCATCCGCCTCCATCCAAACGCTGGTCAGGGATTCGCTAGGGCCCGGCAATACAACTGTGGGGAACTGGGCAGTCATTTGTTTTCGAACTTCTGACGCATCCTGCTCATCAGCTACCCACTGGGCCCAAACGCGACCCGCTCTTCCTACGACTTCAAATGTCAATGGGTCTTCAACCAATGAAAGACTTGATAGAAACGCTTCCACACCGTCAGCTTTCAAGTCGAATGCTGTAGGAAGAAGAAAGGGAATTTCTGTCACCTCCGAATCTTTGGAGAGCCAGCTCGGTTCGATCTCCTCCTCCGAGTCCACTGCAGAGGCAGGCCGAGGATTTCCTTCGTCTCGCAGCAGGGATTTTATTCTTTTGAACAGTCCACTTACTTTGGTTTGGCGCGCGCTGTCCTTCCCAGAAGCCAATTCCGGGAGTTTATGGCCAAGGAAGGGCGCGAAAGGAGGTTGCGGCAAAACTCGCCCTGGAAAAACCAACGCGCCTCTGCCCCGAATCTCCCACCGGTAGAAGTTCTCGATGAGTCTCTCGTAAAGATTTGTCATTTGCGTTTGCCTGGCGTGGCCGCATCTGCAACCAGGGAGACAAATCCTCGAATCCGCTCGAGCAGGGAAGTGAGTTGCGAACTGTCACTGACAGAATTGAAAGGAACTTCCTCAATCCCACCGGCAGTTGCGAATTCTTTTACTTTTTCGCGAACAACGTAATCCACGATGGAAACATACATCCGCCGGGAATCATCGCGGTAGTAACTCTCAGCCCGGAAAATTGCCTCGTAAAAAATGCCGGCGACCGGCAGTTGAAGGAGCAAGTCATCCAATCCGTTCCATGACTTTGCAGCGACCATGAGGATTAACATCATTCCGAGGGTTGCACCCATCACAATGCTGCCGACGAATAATCCAAACATGTACCAGTAAGCGGCGGCAAAGCCGCCCATCATCAGCAGCGCTAGCAAAAAATCCCAAAGTCCGATGCTTCTGGGAATTACCGAACTTCGACAGGAGAACCACCAACTCGTTCCAAATTTTGCAGAAAGAATGTCGAAAATGAGAAGTTCGCGTCGCAATCTCAAATACTCGCGCCCTTGGGAGAGGAAACCCCCGTCCTTGTATTGGATCCGTTCCGAAACCAGTTCGGGAACTTCCCTCAATCTGAGATCTTCCTGAACCGATTTGTAAAACTCATCTGCATCACTCGAGAAATCCAGCAGCGGTGTGATCCAGTGTGCGTGGACGATCGGTCGTTTGCGTCGAAGTATTCCGAACATGGGCTAAGGACGTTTCGTTGACCGTTGCTTCAAGATTTTCCAACCTTCTGCGGTGCGCTCTAAATCGACGGTGATATCGAACTGTCCGAAACCGCGCTGTCGATTGGCAACTTTCTCCCACGAGTTCTGCATCAGGTAGACGGCTTGCAATCTTCCATTTGGGAGCGTCGTGATTTTCGCGCTTCCAACCATGGACTCCTGAACGGAACGGTAGTTCTTGTGGTATTCGAATTGGCTCTGGAAGATGGCATACCTATCCACCGATCCATGCTGAAGGTAATCTGCACGCTCGGCGTAATCCTGAGAGAACGCCGTAAAATCTTTGTTTGTGGCCTTCTGGTGATGGCTTGCAAGGAAGGTGTCGATCTCCTTCTGAACTGAACGCATCGCGGACTCGGCGCTTCTTTCCGGCAAGGAGGAAGGGGTTGGCTGACTCGGGGCGACGGACGGGGGATGTTCGACTAGCTTCGGTGCTGTTTCCTTGGCCTTTATTGCAGCCGCTTTCTCGCGCTCCTCCATCTCCCTTCGAAAATCGTCCTCTTGTTTGGAAATTGCCGAGTAGGTGGGGACGCTTTCGACGGAACTTCCTGCTGACGCGGAAGCGGGCAAAGGTGTCCACCAGCGGTGCGCACCAGACGTGCGAAAGAGGCGTGTCTCTTTGAGTTCTAGAGCGCAAACATCGGCGACGATATCCCCACCAACAATGGGCGCGGCTTGTGTCGTGAGATACACTTTGGCGTCAGTCCCGCTCCAACTGAGAAATGAGACCACAGCTTTCACCCTTTGGCGGTCAGGGCCAACAATTTGGTGGTTGAATGGATTGACCATCGGTGCAGAGACCAGTGCTCGAAGTTGCCCGACCCGTAGCAGACGTTCCACATCGGCCTTCTCCGGACACGATTCCGGTCCGTGGGGCATCTTGACTTGCCAAACTGTTGTCGGAACTGAGCCGACATCAAAGTAAAATGCGTCGAGCGACCCTTGCCGCACCCTGATCACTTTCGAACCGTCCTTTGAATTAAAGAACACATCTCCTCCTTCGACGGTTATATGAGGGAAAAGAACCCGGCAATTTCTCGTGGGATCCTCGACGCCAAGGCACTTCTTGTATTGAATCGGCCAAAGGGAAGTGCCTTCGGTTTCCGGAGTCTCCGCGGAGAGGATCGCAGGCCGAAAGACCCAGGACCATTTTCCGGTCGGCACTGGTTCAAAGCCAAGCGCCTCTTGAACAGCGGACTGGATTGAACTCGATGCCTGTCGCCACCCGGGGTGATCCGACGCCTTGTCCAGTTCGAGATCCTCCAGATTGAGAATCATCATGTCGAAGCGAGACCCACCGAAGGCAACGTCTTTGTCAGACCACCAAACTGGTTTACCGCCTGGCACAGCATACTTTTTTGGCTTGGGTAGGCGAATGAATCTCTGATTCTTCAGATCGAACAAGCCAATCTGCCTGGGCTCTCGGGCGCTTGTCGCGAAGACATAGTCGTTCTGCGGACTAAAAGAGATTCCTTCCAAGTCAAAAGGAACGGGCAACTCGGCCTTAACTTCGGAGGAATGCAGATCGAGAACCCGTAGGCTATGACCAGGCGACGGAACATATGCCAGCCACCTGCCGCTTTCAGAAAGCGTGATCGCATTATCGCTCGCAGAGCCTAACGAACGCTGCGTGGCAAGCTGCCACTGCAACGTGTGCGCTGAGACCATCTTTTCCGGAACCGAGTATTCAAAAGGAGGCAACTTGGGCACTTCAATCAGGCGGGATTCCGCAGAAAAGGGTTTCGGATAAAACGGAGCTAGAATTGCCAAACCAACAAGCACAACAACCAAAACTCTCGCTCCCCACAGAGAGACACGGCCCCACTTTGGGCGAGCGTTCAGGTGAAAGATCGCGTCCCCCTGACGGTAGAAACAGAGTGCAGCCACGCCAGAAGCGAACGTTCCGCAGAACATTGCCGGGAGCACTGAAAGGCCCCCGCCAAACAACGCAAGCAATGGAGGAAATCGCCCCCCGAGGTTTCGTGCGATCAAAGTAAAGCATGATGCGGCCACCAGAGCAGCGAAGGCAGCGCTGATTACGCCCTTCCGGATCGCCTTTGGTGGCGGATCCGATTTGCTACTTGCAAGAGCGCCAATGAGAAATCCGCTTACAGAAGCAAGCAAAACAAGCACGGCTAGCAGCCAAGCTGGTTCACGCAACATTGCTATGCGAAACGGGGATGCTGCAAATATCCAGAGGCCAACACAAATACCGATCAACTCGGGACTGCGAAGAATCGGTTGAATTTTAGAGAAGGGAATCTTCGGCAATCGCAATTTTATTCTCACTGCAAATCAAAGAGTTTTGTGATCCACCTTACTTAGAAGTATCAACACCATTCCATTTTGGCGACAATAAAAAATGACCTGGCCGAAGTTGCTGTTGGCGGTGATGACAACTCCTTTGAATCAACTGCTGTAAATGGTATTATTGGTTTGAGAGGACCTGTGAGTCCCACCGCCTATTATTTCGAGGATCGACTGCTTTAATCGAGAGAGCGGTTGAATTCTCCTGCTAATCATTAGAATTTTTATGAAAAACACACATTTCGTGCTGATGATTGCGATAGCGCTGATCCTGGGTGCACTTCTGGGATTTTCCCTCCGTCACGTCAGCAACTGAAAGGGATCGGCACGAGAGTCGGGCAACTTGGTGAAGCGTTTTACGATTTGACGGATGAATCAGAGAAAACCCTGCTCAGTCTGTGCCGAGCAGGGCGATTTTCTTCATGGTCAAACCAATCCAGCCTCTCGAAACGAGAAGTAGCGGTTGTGGCCCACGATGATGTGGTCATACAAAGGAATTTCCAAGATCGAGCCGGCTGCGCAGATCTGCCGCGTAACTTGCCGATCTCCTTCCGACGGGTGGGTTTCGCCGCTCGGGTGATTGTGCATGAGGATGATGCCGTATCCAGCCGCGATGATCGCGGCGCGGAACACTTCTCGTGGTTTCGCCTGAGCCTCGTTGAGGCCGCCGAGTGAAACCAAGTGATGTCCGCGAACACGAAGGCGGGTGTTGAGGATCAACACGAAGACCTGTTCGCACTCGGGTCGGAATGAGGGGGCCGCAGCGATGTGCAATTTCCAATATTCCACCGCACTTTCCGGCCCCTCGATCAACACCAAGGATTCAGGCACAGGGCACTCTCTGAGAGAAGTCACCTTCCATTCGTGCGGCGCGGTTCGCTTTCGGCGACGCTTCCGCGGAGATGGTTCGTCCTTGAACATTTCACTTTGCTCCACACATTCTCCTTTGCCGTCCGCCTGCTCGAAACAGGTTGCTCCCGTTGTAACATTCTCGCGATGGGAGCGGGACGGCACTTTTGTTTTCGCGAGTAGTTGGCTGCTACAGACAGCCGTGAATCCTCTCGAAGAGAGAATCGATTAATCTGAGAGCGCAAACGCCTCAGCGAATTTGCACGCCTTTCGGTCGTGCGGCGATGAAATGTCTGTGTCATCGGCATCAGAGGTCAATAGTCTGAGGGTAACAAGACAGTTGTCACAGAGCGGTCAGCCTCGGTGATGATCCAGAACTTCGTTCCGTTCACACCCCTATAGGCGGAAAGGAGACGGAAGCCTTGGTGCAATGACAACTCGTTCTCAGTTTTGTCGTCCTCGTCCAGTTCACCCCAGTCGCCACTCACGTGTCGATCCAAAGCAAGCTGGATGTCGCTTTCAGTCAGAACTGCGAGAGCAGCAGGCGTGGCACAAAGTTGTCCCAGCGGAAACTTTGCTGGCGCGCCGCCAACAATGAAGATGATCATAACTTGAAATCCTCGAACGCAGCAGCCAAACCGTCCTCGTCGTCCCCCAAAATCTGTTCCAGTTCGCCTTTGAGGTGAACAGTGTCAGAATCTGGATGGGCGTCGGACGGACATGCTGGACAGCGAATGATGTTGATGACAGAACGGCCAAACTCCCAACCGGCAGCTTTGAATTCCCGCCGGAAGCGGTCACCCAGTTGCTGTGGTGTTGAAAGTTCCTTCCAGGCTTGGATGTCCTTCTCGGACATCGAAGTCTCGTAAACAGCATCAAACTTCAGATGATACGTATCCCACGGCTCGCCGCAGGAAGAGCAATGAACGTCCATTGGATGCCTCCTTTCAGGTGAGCAGGGAAGCGAGTTCTGCCTGGGTCAGATGATCAGGCTGAACGCCTTCCCGTGGAAGAGTCAGCGCCTTTACGAAGACTTTTTGGGCAAGCCGGAGGAGCGCCTTGGCTCTTCCGGCCCGGCCAGCGTCGTCTTCATCCAAGAGGAGGATCACTCCGCACGATTTAGCTGCGTCCGCCAAGTGGCGCTCGTGTGCAACGGAGAGGTGACTCCCCATTAGTGATGCGACTCTTTTCCATCCAGACTGCCAGAGTATCATCACATCGAAGAAGCCTTCGACGACAATGAGCGGAGTGTTTCCGGGTTCACGCAACGCGCGATGCAGGTTGAACAACTCGCTCATCTTTTTGAATCCTTCTGGCAGCTTGTATTTCGGACGCTTTTCCGGTGGCTCTCCTGGCCATCGGCCTGCGTAGCCCACCAACTGACCTTGGCAATCGTGCATCGGAATGACGATTCGCCCGGCCATGGTGCCTCGTTTGCAGAAGCCCAATTCAAAATGAGCCACTGTGCCTGCATTCAGGCCACGCTCCTTAAAATATGGATGGTCTGTCTCCAGATTCTTGAGCGCAAACTTCAGCGGAGGGTTTGGTTCGACATCTTCAACTCCGCAATCAGTCTCTGCTGGTGGCGGCTCGAGGGTCGGCGGACGTAAATAATTCGACTCCGTTCGTCCTGATGTCGGCGGCGATCCGCCGCCGACCCTCTGGTCGTCCTGTCGCTTTGGGTGAGGCTGCTTGTCGAGTCCGAGATTAAACCAACCGTTCATTCGAATGGCTGCTTCCTGGGCATCGCAATTTTCCATCTTCGCGACAAAGTCGAGAACATTGCCGCCGCATTTGCAGTCGCTGAAACAATTCCAACAGTTTTTCGGAATGGATACTTTGAACTGATTGGGAGTTGTTCCCTTGTGAATTGGGCAGGGGCCTTCCAGCGCCTCGCCGTTCTTCCGTGGAGTCAGCTTCGGTTCCGAACTTTAGAAGTTCTCCGTCTGTTTTTTCCTCGCCGAGGGCAGCTACCTGAATGTGAGCAATCGTTCCGGCTTTCATTTTTCCGGCCTGCTGCTCGGGGATGCGGGCGATTGCATAAACCTCACTCAGGTCGGTAATTTCCAGAAGCGTGGTCTCGGATTCGAGAGGTTCCAAGCGAAGGCGATTGGTCAGAGGGAATTTTTGGCTAAAGCCAATCCCAAAAGTGTATTCACGTCCGCGAACATTGGGTGTGAGTTCCGATTCGACCTCGGGGTTGGAAAGCCGACCTGCCTGCAACAGCCTGGCACTAGCTTCGTCGATGCTGAACCTTGCAGCGGCGAGATCGGCATTGTTTTTGCGCGCGTATGCGACGGCTGATTCCAGAGTGAAGGACTCCGCACGGAGCAGGGAAGTCCCACCAAGAAGCAAAAAGGTAATTGGGAAAATGTATCGGAACATGAAGGATGCTGGTTAGTTCTTGGCTACCGGCGGCAACGCCGCGGTATCGCGTGAGATCAATAGGAGCGAAGGCCCCATTGAAACGAAGAGCAGACGCTCTTCTTCTCAAACCAGCATCACAGATGTACGTAGCACGACTAGAGGAAGTGGCTTTCCTCCGAGTTCAAACGTCTTTGGTGCCTCGATTGACGAGGACACAAATTTGAACTGCCAAAGCTCCGCAAGGCGGAGACTGGGCGGCATATCAAAGCAAACGGGAGGGGGAAGCGCAATTGTGCTGGCAACGCCCGCTACCAAAAGTGATTCGCGCGCGGCGGTATGCTTGTGCGGATCAGGTTTATCCTTCCCATGACTGTGGCCGCATCCAGATTCGGATGAATTGCAATCCATCGCGTCCGCCGAATGGCAATCACCTAAGTCACACTGCTCGGACATTGATTGCTTTCCAGTGCAACCGCAGAGATAGCCCGCTCCGATGCCGAAAACCTGAGCCGCTCCCATCGCAAGCAGGGCGAGGCAGATTGAGAAGATTCGGAATGTCCCTTTGAAATGCATTAGTTGTTAAAAGGGCGCGAGCACGCGGAATAACGGCAGTTCGGATGTGGAGCTTCACGCATGCTCTGTGAAAATTCAAGGTGATTCTTGCTGCTCGACTTTCCCGGCTCCCGGTTTCAATGGGTGCGGGATTCGGATCGACATGTTCTCCATTGCTGGAAATGAACGAAAGCTCGAGAAGAAAATGGCTAGAGGGATGCGTGTGTGAAGGGCTCGCCTAAATACCGGAATTTGGCGGTCCGACGGTTAAATGCGAAATGGTGATCGATGTTGACTACGAGAGTTAGCTCGGCCCCTGATGAATCAAGGTCGCCGATGACCGCCGCTCCACTTCCTTTTGGCAACGTGGAATCGAAGAGTTTTCCACGGTAAAACCATCCTGTCCGCTTGCTGCCGTCCCCACGCACAAGAATCACCGGGAGGCCGAGTTGAGCTGATCTGCGTGTCGAAAGAGCGGACACTAGCTGCTCGAGACTCGCTTTGGCGAATGACCGGCGATCAAAATCGATATTCTCCATAGAGCCGCTGAGAAGCGAATGAAGCAAAAAAATCGAGGGATAATCTTCGTCCGCGGCAGACAACTGCGATGCAACATTGTCTGTGGCCGCCAATTCATGCTGGGGCTTTGGAATCAGCAAGGAGAAGCAGACGGCTCCCGTCGCCACAAAGAAAGGAACTAGCAGGCGGGAGTTCATGGAGGTTCGACGATCTTGAATGGTTCAAGGAAGAGCAATCGCAGGAGCCGCCGAGACTGACGGCTCCTGCGACACAGTTTACCAGCCGCCGTGATTGTGCCAAGCGTGGTTATGCCACTGGTTATACCAGCAGTTGTTCCAGCATCCCCCACCGCCCCATCCGCCGTGCCCGTGGTGGCCAGCAACGTCTCCTTCAGCGGGAGATGCCGTGTTGGGTGGGCCGCCACTAGGAGGTGGAGCATTGAGGACGATCTGGATCAACCCGCTTCCCGCACCGCCAGCTTGCGGAGGGGGAAGAGATTGGACCTTATCGGGACTGACTTCTTTTCCTTCCAGAACGCTGTCTTCAACGTCGTAGAATTTCCCATCGCCGCTGCGTAGGATTGCCATTGTCGTTATTCCTTTCGGTTGTGGTTTAGGTTTGGTTTTTGTAATTCGGCGTGTTTGAGAGGCCGAAAATTTTGTTGGTATTGCGGAAATCAAAGCCCGAATGGAAGCCCATGAGGAGATCCAGAAAGCGCTCTTCGTGAGCGACGGCCAGCAGAGATGGGTCTGATCCCGACTTGCAGGAAGCGGGTCCCAACAAGTCACCTCAAACAAGGTGTGACTTCTGGACAGAGGCCATACTGCTGGCCGTCTAACCCACGGGCAGCGGTGCCCTAAGGAAAGTCGGAACGGCACAGCGTTTAGCCAGCTTGGCCGAATTCTGAAGATGATCTCCTACAGTTCGCGGTTGCTTGAAGGACAAGCCAACCCGATTTCAAAACGGATGCGATCCGTTACCCGTGATGTGGCAAGCAGTTAGGACCACGGGCAGGGAAGTCTGTGAGTGCCATGCGTTCACATACTCGCGGCACATCGGGACTTCGAGAGAGATTCGCAATTGGTGAAAAAACTGGCGTGCCCCCGATCGTCTCCTTCGGTTCAAGGGGTTTAGAAATCTCTTTGGCGTCACCAGCCAGCTTTCTCACCTGGACGCGCTCAAAACCGCGCGAGTAGCTGTTGTCGAGAAAATCACAAATCTCGCACACAGGAGGCAACTGATCCAAAGGACAGTCCTTCCCATCGGGAAGGCAATCGTGATGTTCATCGTGAGAACAGCAGTCGGTAAATCCTGCGCGATGTGTGAGGGAATGCCCAAAACACACTGTCCACAGCATCAGCAAAGTGGCGGCGACGAACCTCACCATTCCGCATTATCGTGAGCACGAGTCGCCTTGTCAACCAATCGCGGTTTTAGTTCGACTGCTGAACGCAATTGGCCAGGTCACGTCGCATCTGCCCAACGGGCAAAGTGCATCGTCCCGCGTTTCGAAGGGGCAGACCGGTTGACAACAGCAACTCCGCGAAGGACATGTCATGCAAGTTGAGAATTTTGACAGCCATCGTGTTGCTGCTCTGGGCGGCCTGTTACGGGCGATGCCTTGTAGACCAGTATGGGGCGAAAGATTCTCCTGAGGTCGCTTTGTGCCAGCATGAATGTTGCAAGATCAAAACGACACCGCAGCCTGCTAAAGTCCCAGAATCACCCTGCGGACTGTGTGAGTTCATCAAACTTGGCGGAACCGTTTCGGCCCAGCCTTTTCAATTGGAAGCGCCGGCAATTTATTTCCTGACAGCGTTCGAAGTGGAGTGGCGATTGACTGCGCCAACTTGTGTTGAAGGAGAATTGGAGATGATCGCGGCTGGCGATAGGGGACCGCCACCAAGAGGCAGGCTATGGGAATGGATGGCCAGCACCGCACTTCCTGTGCGCGGGCCTAACGTCTAGGCAAAGATTTCTGCTCTTTGCGACGCAGTCGCATTTTGCGGGAATTCTCGTGCCTTCGCGGAAATCAAGAGTGCCCGTTCCGCGCTGGCGTTCCCTTGGGGCACAGATGACTCCTTCCTTTATGCGTCTCTGTAATTTTTTACTTCTGTCGATTTTGTCGATGCCCTTCCGTCTGGTGGCGGATGAGAAAGCTGCAGCCATCGAAATTGAATCACTGGTCAAGCAAACCCTTGCTGAAAACCCGGAGATAAAGTTCTTCGAGGCTGAAATCCTCGCTGCAAAGGCTGGCCGAAAACAGGCAGCCAAGTGGCAAAATCCCGAACTCAATCTTGAAGGCGGAAGAAAATCAGTGCGCAGTTCCGACGCCTCAACTTCTGGTCTCGCGTGGGCGGCATCGCTTGCGCAACCGATCGAATGGCCCGGGAGAATTGCGCTCCGCAAGGCAATCGCAAACAATGATGTGGCTCTCGCCGAACTTGGCCTTGAGCGCTTCAAGATAGTGGTGGCGGGAAAGGTCAGAATTCTTGCCTACTCTCTCTCCGCCCAGCAAGAAAGAGCTGCGGCGGCGGAAGAGGTGCAGGATCGGCTTGAAGCGCTACGGTCTGTGGTGGTTCAGCGTGATCCAGCAGGAGTTACCCCACTTCTGGAAGCCAAGGTGATTGAGGCGACTGCGATTGTGATTGCCAAGCAAGCGGGAGACGCGGCGATTGAAATGCAAAAGGCGCTTTTGGAATTGAATCAACTGCGGGGTCGGCGCGCTGACACTCCGCTTTCAGTTCAAAGGACGGAGTTTTCTTACCCGACCTATCCCGGCATCGCTGAATTGTTAGCGCAAACCGCCCAGAGCAATTACGATTTGAAAGCGAAGATCCGTGACCTGGAAACCCAGGGCCTGAAAGTTCAATTGGCGAAAAATGAACGCTACCCAACATTTTCTGTTGGACCTATGGTTTCATCGGAGCGCGCGGGGGATAAGGAAACTGTGGCAGGAGTTTCGTTTTCGGTCCCATTGCCGGTTTGGGACAACGGCAAAAACAATGTCGATGCCGCCCAGGCACGACGCATTCAAGCGGAAGCTTCTCTTTTGGCTACGCAGAGGGAAGTGGAACGTCAGGTAACGGAAGCCGCGCTGTTATATCAGACGGAGTTGAAACGCCTCAGCAGCTTGACGCCGGCCACAATCTCCTCCTTCAAAGAGGCAGCCGCCTTGGCTGACAGACATTATCGCTTGGGGGCAGTTGAAATCGCGACCTATGTCGAAATTCAGGAAAAATATTTAGAGGCGATCGAGGCGATCAACGAAATGAAGACAACGGCGCTGACTTCGGCGCTAAAAATCGAACAAGTGGCCGGATATTCCGAAACCCGAGTTAGACCCGCAACAGAGAAGAAACCCTAACTTTACAATTCCAATGAAAATTTTTCTCACTCTCCTTTCTGCCTTGATTCCGCTCATCATCTCAGGCTGCACCGATTCTGAGGCGAGTGCACATGTGACTGAGCCCGCGCCGGAAAACGGAGCCCAATTCAAAAAAGGGGAGGGCATGACTCTCACTGACAAGATGGCGGAATCCATTGGCCTTAAGGTGGGTGATGTGGGAGAACAGAAAATCGTAGGCGAGATAACTCTCACACTTCGAGGGCTTCCGGGAAGCAATGAAGCGAGCGGTTGGTTGACCGCGGAGCAAGCCGCCAAAGTGAAGGTAGGAGGAAAAATACAACTTGCCTCGAAGCCAGAGACTTTTGGGAAGATTCAGCGCGTCGAAAAGTCAGCGTCAGCGGTGCTTGGAGAATTTGAGATCACCGCGATTTTCGACTCTGCGGTTTCAGAATTGAAGGAAGCCGCAGCGGTAATTTTTCTCGAAGAAGTGGCCGCCGAAACTGCAGTTCCACGGAGTGCGCTTTTGCAAACTGCGGAAGGGGATTTCGTTTATGCAAAAAATGGAAAATGCTTTTTTCGGATGCCGGTCAAAATCGGCGCGGCCAACAATGATTACGTTGAAGTAACCGAGGGGCTTTACGCCGGCGATGAGGTGGTGCTGACACCTGTGAGATCGCTTTGGATGGCCGAACTCCAGGTTCTTCGAGGTGGAAAGGCGTGCAATTGCGGGCACTAACTCATGCTGACGCGTCTTCTTGAAACCGTAATGCGGCAGCGGCCAGCCGTGCTGCTGGCGACCATATTGATGATCGCATTTGGCGTTTGGGCAGCCATCAGGCTTCCCATTGACGCCGTGCCCGACATTACCAATCCGCAAGTGCAGATAAATACGGCGGTTCCTGCCTTGGCTCCAGAAGAGGTGGAAAAGTTGGTCTCCTTTCCGATCGAGAGCGAGATGGCGGGGCTCCCCGACATGGTGGAGTTACGCTCGCTTTCGAAATTTGGATTATCGCAGGTGACGATGACATTTCGCGACGGTGTTGATCTTTACCGTCTTCGGCAGCTGGTGGGCGAGCGACTCACTGGAGTGCTGGATGAACTCCCGGAAGGGCTGGCTCCAAAACTCGCCCCAATTGCCACCGGCCTTGGTGAAATTTTTTACTACAGCCTCGACTACCGTTCAGATGCGCCCCACAAACCTCCTACTCGCGAGGAGCAGTTGATGGCGCTCGCGCAAATTCAGGAGTATCAGGTGAAGCCGTTGCTCCGCAACACCAATGGCGTTGCCGAAGTGAACACCAGCGGCGGCTACGAGAAGCAGTTTGTTATCCAGCCCGATCCAGTCCGCCTCGCCTCTGCCGGCCTTTCCCTGGATCAGCTCGCGGACATTGTGCGGCAAAATACTTTGAATGCAGGCGGCGGGTATGTCGAAATAGGCGGCGAACAACTTGTGGTTCGGGCGACAACACGAGTTAAGTCCATCGAGGATATCTCGAATCTTCCGCTGAAATTCGCGGGTGGAGTGCAGCCGATGGTCCTTTCAGATGTTGCCTCGGTTGGAATTGGCAGCGGTTTCCGGACGGGAGCAAGCACCGACGAAGGGAAGGAGGCCCTGGTGGGAGCAGCGATCATGCTGGTGGGCGAAAATTCACGACTGGTAGCTCAAGCCGTGCGTGAAAAGCTCCACGAAATTCAGGAAAAGCTGCCAGAGGGGGTGGTCATCAGGCCGCTTTATGATCGCAGCGATTTGGTAAACCGCACGATTTCCACTGTGGAGCACAATCTTGCGGAAGGCGCGCTTTTGGTCGTCGTGGTGTTGTTCCTCCTGCTGGGCAATTGGCGTGCGGCCATCATCGTTGCGCTGGTGATTCCACTTTCCATGCTCATGGCAATGACTGGCATGGTTCATTGGCACCTAAGCGGCAATCTGATGAGTTTGGGCGCAATTGATTTTGGTCTGATAATCGACGGCGCAGTTGTAATGGTAGAGAATATCGTGCGTCACTTGGGCGAGAAGCAGCACAAACTCGGGAGGCGACTGAATCCAAAAGAGCGCGCCCTGGAGGTTCTGCGCTCAGCCAAAGAAGTCGCGAATCCAATGTTCTTTGGCGTGTTGATTATCACCGTGGTTTACGTCCCGATTCTCGCGCTTCAGGGCATTGAGGGGAAAATGTTCAAGCCCATGGCACTGGTTGTGATGCTTGCACTCGGCGCTTCGCTGGTCCTGGCGCTGACCCTCATGCCGGCGCTGTGCTCGTTTCTCCTTGGCGGAAAAATTCAGGAAAAAGACAATTGGTTGGTGACTCTGACGAAGAGGATTTACACGCCGCTTTTGCAATTAGGGTTGCGATTGCGCTGGTTGGTCGTGGCCTGCATGTTGGCGTTGCTCGCTTCGGCACTCTGGACGTTCTCGAAACTCGGTTCAGAATTTATTCCTCAATTGGACGAAGGCGATTTCGCCTTCCAACTCATCCGCAGCAGCAGCGCAGGTCTCTCTTCTTCACTGGAACTTCAGAAGCAGAGCGAAGAGATCATTAGAAAGGAGTATCCGGAAGTGAAAGAAATTTTCTCCCGGATCGGCACGGCCGAGGTTGCAACCGACCCGATGAATCCTAACGTCGCCGACACATACTTGATGCTGAAGCCGCGCGAAGAGTGGCGTGAAGTCGACGGCAGGAAAATTACAAAGGAAGAGCTCGGTGCGATGATGCGGAAAACGCTGCTTGATCGCGTGCCTGGTCAAAACATTCTGGTCACTCAACCGATTCAGATGCGCTTCAATGAAATCATGGCGGGAGCGCGTGCGGATCTCGTGTGCAAGATTTTTGGGGACAGCTACGACGAAATGGAACGCCTCGCCGGGGAAGTCAGAACTGTTCTTGGGAGTATTCGAGGGGGAGGTGAGACCGAATTCGATAGTATCGGCAAGAATCCCATGGTGGAAATTGAACCTGATCGCGACGCTCTCAGAAAATTCAACGTGCACGCGGAGGATGTGAACAAGCTCGTGGAAACGGCGCTCGCGGGAACTGAGGTGGGAACCCTCGTTGAGAACAATCGCCAAACTCCTATCGTAGTTAGGCTGTCTGAGGCGAGGCGTTCTGATTTGCCGGCTATCGAACGGTTGCCACTTCGGACTGAACAAGGAGGGATGCTGGCGCTGGGCCAGGTGGCAAAAGTAAAACTGGTGAATCAGCCGGTTCAAATTGCGCGTGAGAACACACAGCGCCGGGTGAGCGTGCTGATAAATGTGCGCGGGCGCGACACAGCCAGCTTCGTCGAAGAAGCGACGAAAGCTCTGCACCAAAAAGTGAAATTTCCCGACGGATATTATTTCGAATTTGGCGGGCAGTTCAAAAATTTGGTGGAGGCGCGGGAGCGACTCGCAATCGTCGTCCCGCTGGCGCTCGTTCTAATTTTTGTCCTGATCTTTTTGAGTTTCGGATCCCTAAAGCAAGCGGCGCTGATATTCACATGTGTCCCGCTGGCTGTTACCGGCGGAGTCTTCGCTCTTTTTTTCCGAGGAATGCCGTTCACGATTTCTGCGGCAATCGGCTTTATCGCGCTGAGCGGTATCGCCGTGCTCAACGGAATTATGCTCATCAGCTTTATCAATCAGCTTCGACGCGATGGCAAAAGCGTGCGCGATGCAGTCGTTGAAGGAACGTTGACCCGCCTGCGTCCGAAGCTGATGACAGCTTTGGTTGCGTCGCTCGGCTTCGTCCCCATGGCTATCTCAACTGGCGCGGGGGCCGAAGTCCAGCGTCCACTCGCAACCGTGGTGATTGGCGGAATTGTGACCTCTACTTTCCTCACCCTGCTTGTGGTGCCGATCCTCTACGATTGGATAGAGAGAAAGGGAAAAGTAACTACCACAGGTGAAGCCGCGGCATGAATGCCGCTCAGTCGGGCGAAGTGCCCGATCTACGCGGAGGGGGCATCATTCCTGCATACCATTTTTCAATAGTCTAAGTCGCGGGCCTGAAGCGCGGTGAAAAGACGCACTTGCGGACATCTTACCGCGAATATCCCAAGCGTTGCCTGGGTCGAACATATCGAACCCTGCTGCATTGGTCGCATCCCGGTTCGCAAGAACAATAACCCCTCAAAATCGAAGCCATGAAATCATTATCCGTCCTCTTTGCTGCCGTGTTGGGCACGCTCGCCCTTACTCCGGTTCAATCAGCCGATGCAAAGCCGCGCCATCACGGCAAGAAGCACCACCATTCGCGCGTGGTAAAGAGCAGGCATCACCATCACAATCACAATCATCATCGCCACGTCCAGCGGACGCATTGCAATCACTGTGGTTGGGTTGCCATGCCGCACTACTGCAACGCTGGGCACAGGCACAGCGGCACTCACCTTTCTATCCAGCCCGGCGGGGTCAGGCTCGACATCCACCGGTAACGATTTGTTTCTCCCTAACAAGGGTGTTTGAGATCCTTCGCCGGGGCGGTCGCATCGGGCCGTCCCGGCGTCTCCTTTTGAGCCGCTTGATTTGAGGCACTGCAAAAAATGAAGCCTCCCGCGTGAGGGAGGCTTCTGGTCGCGGTGGTCGTCGACTCAATCTTTGCCGACTTCTGCCTGGCGATTGAGAATGAAGTCAGTTGCCCGTGCGGCCTGCGAGGCAGCCTGGACAATCCATTTTCGATTCTCTTTCACTTTTAATACGGTCAGCCAACTTTGCAGATACGCCGCGGATTGCTCATGGCGATCCCTCGCGATATTGGCCTCCATGCAAAGGAATGCGGATCCCATTTCGGCGACCAACTCTTCGCGAGAATAAATCGGCCCTCCGAACTCATCATGCTTCGTCAGAGTATCCCTGTTCAATCGAGATTCGTGACCTGTCGCGTGGGTGAGTTCATGGAACACGGTAGCGTAGTAGGAATCCGCACTTTCGAACTGGGCAAATCGAGGCGTCTGCACTTCATCTAAAGATTTGCTGTAGTAGGCTCGCGTGATGTCGCGTTCGAGAATCTGCGGAGGATTTGGCATCGCTTTGATGATGCCCTCGGCTTGTGCGTGGCGTTCCTCAGTGAGTGACGGCGAAGGGACGGCAGGGAAGGCAATCCCTTCAATTTGCATCGCATTGAACACAGTGAATGTCCGAAGGAAGCGCGACTTTGATTTCAGGGAAGTTTCGGAGCTTTTGCCGGCCTCGTCATTAGCGGGTTCGGAATCTTTTGGGCGGAACGTGCCATACTTCACAACCATCGTGCCAGATTCACCCTTGCGGACATATCCTCCACGCTCCTGGGCTTGGCGATATGTCAGCCACCAGGGAGATGAGAAGTGCCGCCAGCCCAGCAGCATCACATTGATGCCGCGGTAGGGCTTGCCGCTTGTAAAATTGCTGGGACACCCCACTTCACGATTCCAGGGGCATCGCCACGGAACGACGCCTATTTCGAGTTGCTCAAGGATCATATCGGTCACGGCCTGATACGGGTCGCGCCGGCTTTCTGCGGTGCTCATAGTGATGATGGAATTTGGTAGTCAGGAGAAACCGGCCTCCGAATTGAGATCGGCTTCAATCTGACCGCCTGCCCATCTGCACCGCGATCGCTCTGTGGATCAGTATAACAGACCTAAACTTCCCCCGAAATCCTACGGGTAATTCGACAACCAACGCGCCAACTTGGCTTCCACTTCTGCCCGCGGGATCGCGAAGCGTTCGCGAGAGCGAGCGATCAGTTTTTCCCGCCGGCCATTTCCCAGCGAAAGGGGAGCGCTGCTGGTCGCGCGAAATGCCGGGCGGGTGTTTCCATTTTCGTGCAGGCGTAGGATTGTCTCGAATCGACCCAAGTCCACGAACTGCTGTTGCACGAACACCTCGCCAAACTCGTGGTGCAGTGTGTGCGCATCCAAATAGCCAACACGGAAGGCAACGAGTGTGCCCACGTTTCCGAAAACCGCCTGGCGCAGAGCCGGACTCAACTGGTCGCAAAACTGATGAGCCAGCGTCAGGCACAGCCGATACTTCCTGGCTTCGGAAAGCACGGAAGAGAATGCGTCTGTAACGAAATTCTGGAACTCATCCACGAACAAGAAAAAATCACTACGCTCCTCTTCAGGCTGATTGGTCCGCGCCATGGCCGCGAGTTGAAACTGACTGACCAGCAGGGAACCCAGCAGCCCTGTCTTGTCGTGCCCGAGTTTTCCCTTCGAAAGATTTGCGATGAAGATTCGCTGATTGTCCGTGATAAATGGAATGCTGACGCGACTTTTCACCTGCCCCAGAATGTTTCGAATGGCCGGCGATTGGAGCAGTTGTCCAATTTTGTTTTGGATCGGGGAGATGGCCTCTCTCCTAAAGCGAGCGTCGTAACTCTCAAACTCCACTTCCCAGAAATCGCGCACGAACGGATCACTCACCTGGCGCACAACCCAGCGCCGGTAGGCATCATCCGAAAGCATCCGATTCACACCCAACAACGTCGCGTTGGGGCAAGCCGCGAGAGCGGAGATGGCATGATGGAAAATGTATTCCATTCGCGGCCCCCACGAATCCGGCCAGATGTTTTTGAATGCTCCCACAATTCCGGAGGCAACAAGGTTTCGCTCATCGGGTGGCACATTCGCTAAAACGTTGAATGCGATTGGATGCTCCGTGTCTCCCGGATTGAAATAGCAAAGGTGATCCGCGCGCCAGGGTGGGATGTGATCGAGCAACGAGTCCGCAAGATCACCGTGAGGATCAATGACCGCAACGCCATGCCCCAAGGCGATGTGCTGGAGGATCATGTTCCGAAGCAACGTGCTTTTTCCCGAACCAGTCTTGCCGATCACGTAACAGTGGTGGCGCGCATCTGCCACGTTCAAACCAGCGGCGGTCGTGCCTCCGCCCCATTGGTGCCGATTTGCCATGTAAATGAAGTCCTCACTCATGCGCCAGAGCCAGCCGCGACTCCAAATGTGCCCAGGTGAAGCCGCCACCCCTTCGAAAAAGAGGCGACCTCATCCGTGTGCAGACACGGCCGGCAAACGTGTATTGGGAACGAGCAGGCCGGGTAATCGGGGCTGGCTGCGAGGGATGATTCCAATTAGTTTAACATGCTTACATTTCAAAGACGAGCTCTTCACGAATTCGCCCGATTCAAACGCGACGTGCGCGTGCATTGCTGAGGCCATATTTGGGAAAGTCGACTTGCGCGACCACCGTACTTCAACAAGCAAACTTTTCTTTGTCAGCGCCTTGCATCACGCCATAGAAAACCTAAAATCAGCCGACTTGCACCAACATGATAAGCACTTGGCGGATCTTACGTTGCACACTTCACTAGCACTTTTTGATACTTGCCTCCCGATGAGCCGATACCACTATCCAGTTCCTGCTGACGAGGTTGTCTTTGAAGAACTAATTCGGGATCTTTTCAACGCAGAGCGCCGGACTGACACCTTTGAGCTCTACAAGCACCGAGGTAGCAATCAATTCGGCATCGATATTTTCTCTCGATCTCAAGGTGTTGTGATTCAGTGTAAGAAGAAAGACCCTGCGCGTAAAGACACTGAGATCAGAAATGAATTGAAAGCTGACCTACGTGAGAGCGTCACTAAAGCGCATGGCTTTCCGTTCGATTTTACGTCGTTTGTGTTTGCGACCACCTCCAAGAAGTATTCAGATCTTCAGGATTTGGCGATAGCGTTAACAGGCGAGTATCCGTTCGATGTCAGATTATTGGCCTGGGCCGACATCGAAAGGCTATTGGACCACCAAGAACGAGTTCGAGCACGCTACTTTCCGAGCTTCACACAGCCACCTCATCGTCAGAAAGTCTCCTCCGGCTCCGATCATTTGAGCGCCTATGGTCAATCCACTCGGCGAGATCCCATACCAGGGACAATCGGACGGAATTCGACACTCAAATCTTCAATTGAGATCCGTTTCCATGAATTGGGGGAAGAACGAGCCAAACGGTTCGGTCAGAGCGCTTATCCGGTGATGTATAGAAACTTCAAAACAGATTTCGGCATCGCGAAGCAGCCATGGACTTGCATTTGGGATTGGCCAGAGGCATGTGCGCCCGCAATTTTAGGCTACTTGGAGGCCAAGTGGAGGAACACTATCGCAGGGCGGCGTGAGGCAAAATTGCAACGCGGGTCGTGTTTGCCTACACGACCACAGCTTTTCGCCGAGGAGAGCGATCTCTTAAAACTCGTTGGTTTGAAAACCGATTCCATCGAGGTGCGTGGATTACTGGAGCGTTGGTTCGGAGTTAAATCGCACCGTGATTTAAGCGACTTGCAACACTGGCATTTTGTTCTCCAACTCACCGAATGGGTGAAGGATCGCACTGGCATATAATGGCTGCGAGTCTGTTTTGGCTACGCCCTCTGAAGAATGAGCTCTTGACCGGGCCTCTCACTCGGGGCGAAACTCGACACTCAGTCCTGTCACGAAAATCACTAGCGGCCTGGAATATATTTCAGCATAGATAAAATTGACGCTAAGTCGCCCAAAAACAACATGGATGTTGCCGCAACAAAAATCTTGCCGAAGCAGAAGGCCGCCCCGCTTACGCCGGCTCAGTTCTCCGCCCTCTGTCGTGGATCGGATGACGACTGCTTAGCCTACCTCGAACCAATTAGCTCTGAGGTAAGTGTCGAAGGAACCAAATCTTTGGTGCGCTGGCACAGAATTGCACATGATGGAACCAAGAATGAGCCTGACTTGGGGAAACTAACGTCCAAGCTCATCAAGCTTCTAATTGATTTTGCATGCACTCGCGAGGAAGTCGCTGAGGCTGCGTCGCAGTACGAAACCACAGGCTCTATGGAAGCTGTCGCTGCACTGCAGGAGAAATCTAGAAACCTGTTCACCAAATCCTCAACTACAGGTGAGCCCGGCGAACTTTTGCTTTACTTTTTAGCAGAGCGGATGCTTGGCTGCCCTCAATTACTTTGCAAGTTCCCACATAAGACGAACCCCAACGTGCACGCCCATGGGGCCGATGGAATTCATGGATCTGTAGATAGCAATACAGGTCATTTGCGTCTTCATTGGGGAGAAGCAAAATTCAACTCCAGCGTTACAAAAGCTATCGGCGAGTGTCCTTTCCAGCACATTGGGATCCTAAGCTTAGAATTCCACGTGGACAAGTTGTCGCG
>JADMIO010970500.1_pt1 | contig 77591 bp, 99 predicted proteins | sample 8958161 | NCBI WGS metagenome assembly JADMIO01 (sample SAMN16585339, study PRJNA669376) | soil metagenome | isolation source: Crop rotation soil | place: USA: Cullars Rotation, Alabama | collected 2011
GGCCGCGACTTCAAGTCACGTGAATTCCAAGCTTCGGATCCCACTGTGCTGGAAAGCGCTGCGCGGACTCTGTCCGATCGCGAGCTCACGATTCCGGCGGATCTCCCGCCTGGCCCAGCCGTATTGATCGTCGGTTTCACCCGAGCCTCGAGAACGCAGACGTCAGAATGGTCGCGGCAGCTGGCCGACTTGAAGCCAGAGCCTGTGTTTCAGGTCGCCATCCTCGAGGATGTTCCTGCACCGCTACGCCGGTTCGTCATTGGCGGCATCCGGTCGGATATTCCCGAGGCATTGCGTGATCGGTTCCTGATCGTCACGCAGGGGACACCGGCTTGGAAGGCGTTATGCTCGGGCCAGCAGGACGACGAGGCGTGCGTGCTTCTTCTTGCGCGCGACCATCGAATCGTCTGGAAAGGCAGTGGCAGTGCGACAGAGCAATCAACCGGTGCCCTGCGAAGCCAGATTGCAGTCTTGCGGGGAGAGTCGTGACGATACGCGCGCGGCACCAGCATGAAGTCGCGGACAGATCGTATTGCGTGCCAAACTAGCCGCCGCAGCGAATGCAGCTCCACGCTGCGCGCATTGGCCGCGGCGCGATGCGGCGCGAGGCGTCCATCAAAGGAGGTACAAGAATGGCGCGAGTCCGAGTTGAGAACTTCACCATCTCGCTTGACGGCTACGAAGCGGGTCCGGGTCAGCGTGTCGAGAATCCGCTCGGCGTCGGTGGCGAGGCGCTGCATGACTGGATAGTCTCCACTCGCATCTGGCGGCAAATGCATGGCAAGGAAGGCGGCGCGAACGGGATCGATAACAATTTCGCTGTCCGCGGGGCCAAGCCTTTTGGCGCTTGGATCGTCGGGCGGAACATGTTGGCACCGATGCGCGGCCCCTGGGTGGACATGGACTGGAAGGGCTGGTGGGGGGACAACCGACCTCATCATCGCCTCGGAGAGGCCACTCATGCGGTACTGCGGCGTCAGGCGCAGTAGCCACGCGCTCGAGAAGCACCCAACCAATGGCAAACCAACTGTTCTTCTCATGCCTCATGCTCGCCACCGGCATCGGCATCCCGATCATGGCGGCGCTGAGCGCAACTCTAGGGAGCAGGTACGGAAGCACTGCATTTGCTGCCTCCGTGTTGTTTCTGGTCGCGCTGTCTATTTCCGTTGCTTTCCTCTTCGCGGTAGAGGGCGGGCTGAAGCCGTTCCCGAAGACATCGCCGCCGTTTTATTTCTACCTGGGCGGAGTGTTTCTGGCCTTCTATGCTCTCAGCGTGACATGGGTTGCACCACGATTCGGTGTCGGCAATGCCGTGGCGTTTGTACTCCTCGGCCAACTCATTTCCATGGCGGCCATCGATCAATTCGGCCTGTTGGGTGCCCAAATCCAGACCATCACGTTGCAGCGAGCCATCGGTCTCATCCTGATGTCGATCGGGGTGTTTCTCGCAGTGCGCCGGGCGTAGGCCGACTCCGTACGGAGGCGAGGTGAAGCTCCTCTGGCCGCAGTAGCATCGGCGTTACACACCTGCGCTATCCGGTACGCAAGGCACAGGCTCCCTGATGAAGCTGGCCTTGGTACATGGAAGCAGCCCCATAGAAAACTGGAGATCACGAGATGAAGCGCGTTACAGGCATCGGTGGAGTCTTCTTCAGCGCCAAGGACCCGGTCACGCTGCGCGCCTGGTACAAGGCGCACCTGGGCGTCGACGTGCAGGAATGGGGCGGCGCCGCTTTCCGCTGGACGGATGACGCAGGAGCGCCAGTCGGTGGCACCACGGTCTGGTCGGTGAGCGACGGCACCTACTTTGCCCCGGGGAAGACGGCCTTCATGATCAACTATCGGGTTGAAGACCTGCACGGTCTGCTGCGAGAGCTGCGAGCAGAAGGTTGCAACGTACTGGATAAGGTCGACGAGTCAGAGTACGGGAAGTTTGGTTGGGTCCTCGATCCGGAAGGAAACAAGGTGGAGCTCTGGCAACCGCCGGCGGGTCAGTAACGAGAGCATGCGACCGCGACCTGACGGCAGATCGAGGTAACGGGGACGGGCTATGGAAACGCAATTGTGCAAGGGCTGTGGCGAGACAATGGAGCCGGGCTACGACACCTGCTGGAAGTGCGGCACGCACCTGGATGGCTCACCGCCGGACAAGGGATTCGTACCAGCGAATGCCGCGTCCGGTGACGCGACCGTTTCGCAACGTGAGCTCGCCTGCTTGCGATGCGACGCCCAGATGCATCTCGTGCGCCGCATGCGGTTCCATGAGGGCACGAGACTGTGGCCCTTTCTGCTGGCCGAGCTCGGCGAGCTATTCGTGAACCGCGAGACGTTCGACGTGTATGCATGCGCAGAATGCGGGAAGGTCGAGTTCTTTCTGGAGCAGCAGCAGTGAGGGCAGACGGGCCGCCATAGCTGGTGAAGCCTTTGCTTCTGGAAACGCTGTCGATCGTCGTGCCCGGCGAATGATGAGTCACTGATGGCAAGGGAGAAGCCAATGAAAGTCGGATCATGGGTCGCATCACTCTTCGTGCATTCGGCGCTGCTCCTGGCCGCATCGGCCGGCTTGCAACCGCTGCAGGCGGCGATACAGGAGTCTGGCAAGGCGCAGATCACCATGCTCTATGACGCCTTCGGCAAGTCCTCGACGATGCAGAAGGACTGGGGGTTCGCCGTCTTCATCGAATATGGCGGCAAGCGCATTCTGTTCGACACGGGCAACAACGCCGACATCTTCGCGCACAACGTCCAGGCCAAGGGCATTGACCTGACCAAGCTCGATTTCGTGGTCATCTCTCACCGGCATGGCGACCATACCAGCGGTTTGAACTATCTGCTGAGTGTGAATCCAGGCGTGCCCATTTACGCGCCGAAGGAAAACTTCGGCGTCTTTGGCGCCGCATTGCCCGGCACGTTCTATCGGCGCAATGACTCCTTGCCGACAGAGATGCGCTACTACGACGGCAAGCCGCCCGACACGCTGCACCTCGGTACTCCATGGCCGCAGGGCAACTTCAAATGGGTGGCGGAGACTACGGAAGTGGCGCCGGGATTTCGCCTGATTGTCCTGAAAGGTTCATGGGGCGTCGACCTGGACGTAATGGAATTGTCGCTGGCGATCGATACACCCGAAGGCGTCGTACTGGTCGTCGGTTGCAGCCATCCCACGATCGAGAAGATCGTCGAGACGGCCAAGGCAGTGACCAACGAGCCGGTGCACCTCGTCATCGGCGGTACCCACCTGCTTCCCGCCAGTGACGACGAGATTCAGCGCATCGCCGCCTCGCTGCATGATGGTTTGCAAGTCGAATGGATTGCCCCGGCGCACTGCACGGGAGAGCCCGCGTTTGCGATCCTGAAGAAGACCTTCGGCGACCATTACCTGTATGCCGGATTGGGCACGACCCTCCTGCTGGGACCAGCGATCACGGTCATGGGCGAAGCAGAGTCCTGAGCAAGCTGAAGTAGACTATCCGGGCGTTTGTTGTTCGTTCCAGGGGAGAACGTCATGACCCACCAGGGAAGCTGCCACTGCGGAAAGATCGCCTACGAGGTCGAGGGCAACATCGAACAGGTCATGGAGTGCAACTGTTCGCACTGCAGTAGAAAGGGCTATCTGCTGTGGTTTGCCCCGCGCTCGGCCCTTCGGCTGAAGACGCCCGAGGCCGACCTGAGCACGTACACGTTCAACAAGCACGTGATCGAGCATCAATTCTGTGCCGAGTGCGGCTGCGCGCCATTCGGTTTCGGCAAGGACCCCAAGGGACAGGACACGGTCGCGGTAAACGTACGTTGCCTACCGGATCTGGATCGGAGCAAACTGAAAGTCAGTTCGTATGACGGTAAGAGCAAGTGAGGCGACGTCACGGGTCCTGAGATTTTGGTCGACGCGCCGATAGAACCAGCATTCGTTGGCCGCGGCGCCGGCAGAAAAAACGACGACTCGGAGGCAGCATGAACAACGCGGGCGTTCCAGCCGCTCGAAGTACCCTGATTCGCAGAGCAGATATCGCGATGATCGCGAGCAGATGGCTTGGCATCGTGACACTGCTCGTCAGCGGATGCGCAGCCGCGCAGGTGCAGGACGTGCCGACCTGTTTTCCCGGAGGCTGGCCCGGCGTTCGATCTCTGCTTCCGGACAATCGCGCCCATATCCTCGAGCTCGAAGCGGCCGAGGAGCGCTTCGGTACGGATAGCGTGGAGATGTTGCCGGCAATGTCCGACCTCATTCAGTGGTACACGGAAACGGAACAATGCGCGTTCGCGAGGCCGTACTACCGCCACATGATCTCCATCATGGAGAAGAGCTACGGTAAGAACGATCTGCGACTCGTTCAGCCTCTGACCGGACTCGCGACGACCTACGTCAGCGAACGGAACTTCAGGCCAGAGGGCCGTCAGGCACTCGAGCGCATCGTCCGCCTGTACGATACCGGCAATCCGCAGGATGAATCCGCGCAAGCCGACGCACTCATCGCGGTCGGCGACTGGCAGTTGTTGTCCGGTGACCCAGACGACGCATTGGATACCTACTCGCAAGCCTGGCGAGTTCTGGCAGAAGCGGCCCCGCCATTGCTTGCACTCGCGCGTACGAAGCTGGGCTCTCCGCGTACGCTCCCCTCGATACGGAACGATCCCTTGGCTCCTGAAGCGATCCCCGCGCTCGGTGGGTACTACATCAAGGTTGAATTCGACGCGACGCTGGATGGCACGCCGAAGGACATCAGGATCGTGGAGTCCAACGCCGACGCGATGGAGCAGCGCGAATTTCGCCGGATCGTCTCGCAGGGCTACTACCGCCCGGCGTTGGAAGATGGCGAGCCCGTCGAGACGCACGTAGAAATGCGGTATGTCTGGCAGTGACGCGGAATGCACATCTGTCACGATCACGCGAAGCCATGGTTTCCGGCTCGGTCTCCGGCGCGGCTGAGGCGAGCAGGTAAAGGTTCGCCCGCATGGGTTTCCAGTTTCGCTGCGCCACCTGCGACGAGGTCCATTACGGCATACCGACGTTTGGATTCGAGTCGCCGGCAATCGCACAACGGATTCCGGAGGGGGAGCGCGAAAGACGCGTTGCGCTGGGGACGGATGACTGTGTCGTCGACAAGGAGCGGTTCCTCGTTCGCGGTTGCCTCGAGATCCCGGTCGATGGCGAGAGCAGTCCATTCGTCTGGGTCGTGTGGGTGGACATCAGCCGTGCCGACTTCGAGCGATGGTCGGACGCGTTCTATCTGGAGACGCGCGATGACATCGGTCCGTTCGCGGGCTACCTGGGCTCTGTCTTGCCCTGCTATCCGGATACGCTCAACCATCCCGTAATGCTTCATCTGCGGAACAACGGCGTGAGGCCGCTGGTGCGGGTCTCGCAGTCTGTTCATCCTCTTCATGTCGAACAATGCAACGGGATCGGCCGCGATCGGATCGCAGAGATCTACGCCGCGGTCATGCATGGAGCCCAACCGCGGTAACGCCTGGCGATCGGTTGCGGACATTGATGGCAGGGGAGCCATGAATGACATGAACCAAGGTAAACCTCGTCGCATTCCGCTGGATCTCCACGGGCTGACCGGTCGCGTCGGGATCTTTCGCATCTCCGGAGCGGAGAAGCGAAGCCCCGCGGTCGAAAGCTGGCTGAACGACGACCCGAGCGAGCTGCGAACCATCGCGCAGAGGTGGTTCGCCCGGATGCGAGAGTGCGGCGAGGATGTCCGGGAAGCGCTGCACGACGGTTGTCCGGTCGCGTGCGTAGCGGATGCGCCGTTCGGGTACGTCAACGCGTTCAAGGGCCACGTCAACGTAGGTTTCTTCAACGGCGCGGCGCTCGATGATCCTGCCCACCTGCTGGTAGGGAGCGGCAAACGCATGCGTCACGTAAAATTGACGGCCGGCGGCGAGTCAAATGTCACGGCGCTCAGCGACCTGGTCAACGCCGCGTACATGGACATCAAGGCATGCCTCGACGCCGAGCGCGGTTCGGAAAATGCGTAACCCACTGCTCGGTCGGAGCTACTGAATGCAGAAGACGTATCGCGGGAGCTGCCACTGCGGCTCGGTCACGTTCGAGGCCGACCTCGATCTCACGCAGAGCACCTATCGGTGCAATTGCTCGATCTGCCGGCGTACCCGGTTCTGGCCGGCCGTCGCGAGGGAAAGCGATTTCCGCCTGCTGTCGGGCGAGTCCGATCTGACGCAGTACCTGTTCAATACGCGAAAGAACCAGCACTACTTCTGCAAGCACTGCGGAGTTCGCGCCTTCGGCATTGGCACGGAAACACCGATCGGGAGGATGTATGGCGTCAATCTCGGCTGTCTCGAGGACGTCACCGAGGAAGAGCTCTCTGGCCTGCAGATCACATACGTCGATGGTCGCAGCGACCTGTGGCAGTCGTCGCCAGAGTTCTTTGCACACTTGTAATCGGCCGGCGTGGATGAACGCGGCCTGACCGTCCTTGCTGCTCCGGACTCCGGCGACGACCCTCCGCAAACCGAGGACCCTCATGCTCACAGGCACCTGTCACTGCGGCGCGGTCGAGATACAGGTTTCACGCAAGCCCAGCCGTCTCACGAGTTGCAACTGCTCGATCTGCCGTCGCTATGGGACGCTGTGGGCTTACTATGACCGCGATCAGATCGAAATTGCGGTGCGCAAGACTGCGATGACCAGTTATTCCTGGGGTAGCAAGCAGCTTCGCTTCGTGAGATGTGCGGCTTGCGGCTGCGTCACGCACTGGGAGCCGGCGGACAAGGTGAAATGGCGCAGGAGGGGCGTCAACTTCCGCAACTTCGACCCTGCCGTCGTCGAATCGATTCGGGTCCGCAGGCTCGATGGCGCCAGGACCTGGAAATTTCTCGACTAACGATCGGCAATGCTTGGTATGGAACCCTTCTCCGATCCTGAATTCCTCTACTGGCTGATCGTATCCTGTGAGATCGCGTTCTGGATCGTCCTGGCAGCAGCGCTCACGCTGAGATACGTACTCGGACGTCGTCGTGCGAGTTACGTCCTTCTTCTGCTCCTGCCACTCGTCGATCTGTTTCTGCTTGCGATGACGTCTCTACACCTGAGAGCGGGAACACAAGCGACGCCAGCACATGGCCTCGCGGTCGCCTATCTGGGATTCACGGTGGCCTTCGGCCCGTTGCTCGTCCAGCGGACAGACTCCTGGTTTGCTTTTCGCTACGCGGGTGGCCCGCAACCTCGAGGTTTCGCGACAACCGGTTGGCCGGCGGTGCGCGATGACTTGAAGCTCTGGCTGCGCTGCATCGCGGCCTGGCTGATCACGCTGCTTCTGCTCGGCGCCCTCATTGCTTTCATCGATGACGAGACGGTGACTCACCCGCTGCAGATGTGGTATCGCATTGCCCTGGGATCGGTTGGCATCTGGTTCGTGCTCGGGCCGTTGTGGAGTCTGGTGTTTCTCAGCTGGAGGCGGAGCCGCAACGCCTGACGCGCGGATGAAGCGTAATCGCGAACACAAGGAAGGCTATCGGCTGATCGGGCCGCGGCCGTGGGCCACGGGGGAAACTCAATGAAGCGCACATGGACGATTATCGGCGTCGCCGATGTGGCTCGCAGCTGCACCTGGTACCAGCGGCTGTTCGGCCAGCACGAGACTGCTCCGGCTCACGACTACTTCGGCCAGATCGTCGACTCGGATGGAACGGTCTTGCTCTGCCTGCACGCCTGGGGGGCTCATGATCATCCTTCGTTGATGAGTCCAGATCACGCACAACCCGGCAACGGGCTCCTGTTGTTCTTCCGCGTCGATGATTTCGCCATGGCGCTGCAAAGGGCGCGCACTCTGGTAACTCGGCTCGACGAGGAACCGCACCTGAACCCGAACACGCGAACCATGGAGTTCGCGCTCCGGGATCCGGATGGTTATTACGTCATGATCAGCGCGCTGGCTGAGGGAGACGCTCAATGAAGTGTTCAGCAGTTCTCTTGTTGCTTTCAGGCTGCTGCATGGCTTGCGCGATGGCGGATCCGATGCCATCCCAGCCACACAGCAGAGCGCCACTGATGCAGTCGTTCGAGAGCCTGAAGTGGGAAAAGCTTCCAGAGCGACCAGGCATGCAGTTTTCCGTGCTCACGGGCGATCCCAAGACCGGGCCCTACACACAGATCCGGACCGTGCCCGCAGGCACCGACAATCCGCTTCACTCCCACTCCAGTGGAATCACGAATGTGATCATCAGCGGTGTCTGGTACACCGGAGCAGACGAAGCGACGGCGAAGGACTTCGGGCCGGGGTCGGTGATCTTCATGCCGGGAGACTGGCTGCACGTGAGCGGCTGTCGGCCCGGTCGCGACTGCGTTTTCTACCAGGACGGCGACGGCAAATTCGACTACAAGCCGGATTCGACATCGACGGGAAACTAATGCATCCGCCGGTCTCACCGGGGCCGGTGCTCCCTACATCGTCAAGCTCGCTGACGTCGCACACAACATGGATCTCAAGCGCATCGCGAACCCTGCGGCCAGGGACTACGCTCGTCTGAAAGAGTACGAGCAGGTCAAGGCGCTGCTCGAGCGCGGACCTGATGCGGTTGAAAGATGAGCTCAGACGTTGCGCCGAAGGATTCTCCGTGACCACGATTCAGCTCTGGCTGCGGATTCCCATACTCCTGAGAGCGGTTATTGCGGGGTTCGTCGCTGCTCTGCTCGGGACAGGATTGTGGGCGACGTTGGCTGCCATGAATCTCAAGCACTGGTCGCACGTTCCGTGGTCGGTGCCGCTGATGGCCGTGCTTCTGGCAGGGTGGTGGCAATACTTCGCTCGGGGACGAGGCTGGCCCGCGGCGACGGCGGAAGCCCGGCGACTCGGCGCTCGTGCGAATCGCGTGCCGGATCACCTGTGGGGCGCGGCGCTCGGAGCGGGGATCCTTGGTCTCGTCGGCGTGCTCCTGCTGCAAGGGGTCCTGGCGCGTCTCTTCGCGCTGCCTCAGCAGCAGGATATCGATCCCTCGAAGTATCCCTTCGCGACGGTGTTGCTGTGGGTGACCATGAGCGCGCTGGTCGCAGGAGTCGTGGAGGAGACCGCCTTTCGCGGCTACATGCAGCGGGGCATCGAGCAGCGACACGGTCTTCTGATCGCCATCCTCGTGCCCGGCGTCGTGTTCGGCTTGATCCACTTCACTCATCGAGAGATCGGGTTCGCTCTGCTGCCGTATTACATCGCAGTGTCGGCCGTGTACGGCGGGCTGTCGTACGCGACGAACTCGACATTCCCCGGCATGACTCTGCACGCGGGCGGCAACATCCTATCTGCGCTGAGTCTGTTCGGCCAGGGGCGTTCGGAGTGGGAGCTCGGCACGGGACCGGCCCCGCTCGTGTGGCAGTCCGGCGTCGATGCAGCGTTCATTGTGAACCTGCTGGCGTTCTTCTTCGTGTCTCTCGGGACCTTCTTCGCGTACCGAGCGCTGGCCTCCGCGGGGCGCGATGCGCGGGCGCACGCGCCACGACGAGAGCAGCAGGATCGAAGTGAAGTGAACGATCGCGGATCTTCCTCGATCCGGGATCGGTGATGCAAATCGAGCCCGCCGTGCTTCCAGACGTGAGCAGCCGGACCAGCACTGGATGCACAATCATTGCTACGCCTCGAGTCGAAGAGCTCGACAGCACCGGAGGAAGGGCAATGCGCATTACGAGCACGGGTCACGCAGTCTTCGCTGCGACGATGATCGCTCTCGGAATCCTGGGATTGATCAAGGGTGACTTCATCCCGATCTGGACGGGCGTGCCAGACAGCTTACCGGCGCGTGACGTGCTGGCGTATCTCTGCGCTCTCATTTCACTTGCATGCGGCATCGGCCTGCTCTGGCTGCGCACGGCCGTCGTTTCTTCGGGCGTGCTGCTCGTGTATCTCCTGATCTGGATGCTGCTATTCAGGTTGTCTCACGCCGTCGCCGCGCCGAACGTGATGATCAACTGGTGGCCGTGCGGTGAGTCCGCCGTGATGGTGGGCGCCGGCTGGGTGCTGTACGCGTGGTTCGCCGGTGAACAGGGCGCACAGCGCTTCCGTTTCGCTACCGGCGACACGGGCGTGCGGATCGCCAGGGTGTTCTACGGCCTCGGCTTGCTTCCCCTCGGAATCGCTCATTTCGCCTATCTCGAGCAGACGACCGTGCTCGTGCCTGCATGGCTTCCATTGCAGCCCGCGACGTGGGCATACCTCACCGGCGCTGCCCTGATCGCGGCGGGCGTCGCGGTAATCCTCGGTGTGTTCGCCCGGCTGGCAGCGACACTCTCGGCATTGGAGATGGGGCTATTCACGTTGGTGGTGTGGGTGCCCATCGTGGCCGGCGCCCCGAACGCCTTTCAATGGAGCGAGTTTGTCGATTCCTGCACGTTGACGGCCGCGGCGTGGGTGGTGGCGGATTCCTATCGCGGTGTGCGCTGGCTCGCCGTGGGAAGAAGCGGCGCCGGCGGTCACCGCGAATCCGCGAGTCTGCCTCGTACGGCGGCGTGATTCGTGGCTGCAGCGATACCTTTGATGTCACTCATATACCGATCTCTCTTTCCCGCGCTGTGGCTGTCGTGGGTTCTGTACTGGTGGATTGCCGCGCGGGGCGTCAAGCGGACCGAGCGTATGGAGCCGCCGGCGTCGAGTCTCGTGCACGTGCTGCCCCTGCTGCTCGCCGCCTGGCTACTGTGGGCGCAACGCGTTCCGATCGAATTCTTGAACGAAAGATTGTTCGGATGGACGCCTTGGGCATTCTGGGTCGGCGCGCTGCTCACCGCTGCGGGTCTGGCCTTCAGCGTCTGGGCGAGAGCTCATATCGGCCGCAACTGGAGCGGCACGGTCACGATCAAGCAGGACCACACACTGGTGTGCAGCGGTCCGTATGCGCTCGTTCGACATCCCATCTACACGGGTCTGTTGCTTGCTTTCGCCGGTTCCGCTCTGGCTCGAGGTCAGTGGCGCGGTGTCTTCGCGCTGCTCATCGCGTGGGCGGCGCTGTGGCGGAAATTGCAGGTAGAGGAGCGCTGGATGAGGGAGCGCTTCGGCGAGGAGTACGTCGCCTACCAGCGGCGAGTCCCTGCGCTCGTCCCGTTCCCGGGGCGACGGGTCCATCGGGATGGCATTCAATGAGACGCCATGCTGCGCGCAGCTCGGACCGTTCGCAGAGATGGTTCGTCGCGCTGCAATCGTCCGTCCGCTCATGCATCCATCAGCCAAGGCGTGATCTGTACGATGGTGCCGTAGCCGACGTCGGTCCCGCCGAGCTGCGCGACACCGAACAAGCTTCCGGCCGGATCACGAACGATCAGGATTCATGACGGGTGGTAAGCTGCGCGACGAGGCGCCGATCGAAACGCACGGCGCTCGAAGACGCTCGGTCGAGCTTTTGAGTCGGGGCGAACGCGTGGCTACACAACGATCGATTGACGAGGCCGAGATCCGGAGACGGATCGACGAGCTGGCGAAAGCAATTCGTTCCATGAACCTCGAGCGTGTGATGTCGACATACGCTCCGGGAATCGTGTCGTTCGACATCGGGCCACCGCTGAGATATGCGGGCACGCAGACGAAAGCACAGCACTGGACCGATGCTTTTTCGGCGTATCAGTCGCCGCTGGAGTACGAGTTGCGCGAGGTCACGATCACCTCGAGTGAGGACGTGGCGTTTGCCCACAGCCTCAACCGCGTGAGCGGCACGTTGAAGAACGGGCGTCGAAGCGCCTTGTGGCTTCGGTGGACGGCATGCTTCCGGAAGATCGACGGTCACTGGCTCATCGGGCATGATCATGTTTCCGTGCCCGTCGAGCTCGAGAGCAGCAGAGCTGCACTCGATCTCGAGCCCTGATCGCAACGCGCGAGATTTGGAGCTCGCATTGCCCGGCGTCAAGCCATACGTGCGTGAAGCCGGTTCCGGTCCAGCGGTAATCTGCCTGCACGCGAACGCGAGCACTTCATCACAGTGGCGGGACCTGATCGAGCTTCTGTCACCGACCCGTCGCGTGCTTGCGCCCGACTTGTATGGCGCGGGCAAGAGTCCAGACTGGCCGTCGCGAACCGAGATCGCGCTGGCCGACGAGTTGGAGTTCATCGAACCCGTGCTGGCGTCGGCCGGCAACCCGCTGACACTCGTCGGTCACTCGTACGGTGGCGCCGTTGCGATGCTTGCGGCCCTGCGCGATCCGACGCGCGTGTCGAGTCTCGTGCTCTATGAACCCACCCTGTTCTCGATTGTCGACACCGACGTTCCCCCGCCGAACGGAGCGGACGGAATACGCGACATCCTCCGAGCGTCGGCCGCGGCGCTCGACGCAGGAGACCGCGACTCGGCTGCCATGCATTTCATCGACTTCTGGATGGGCGTGGGCACCTGGGCGGCTACGTCCGAAGGACGGAGGCGCGCGATCAGCGACTCGATGGTCAATGTTCGTCGCTGGGGCCATGCACTCTTCGGCGAGGCCACGCCGGTCGCAGCCTTCGCGGGGTTGAACATGCCCGTCCTGTTCATGCTTGGCGGCGCGTCGCCGGAGTCTTCGCGGTCCGTCGGGCGCCTGCTCGTACAGGTTCTGCCGCGTGTGCGAATCGTGGAGTTCGACGGCGTCGGGCACATGGGGCCGGTAACGCATCGGGAAATGATCAACGCCGAGATCGCAAAATTCCTGCACGAGGGCTGACGCAGGCCTGCGTGGCGCCGAACGCGCAGCAGGGATGCCGGTGAATATGGGCATTGAAGACAGCTACAACTTCCGCAGGATCAGCAGCACGCTGACGACGTCAGGCTTGGTGCGACCGGATGTCCTCGAGTCACTCGCGGCGCAGGGCTACGAGGTCGTTGTGAACCTGCTTCCGGATACCCACGAAAAGGCTGTTCCCGATGAGCGGGCCATCGTCGAAGCCCAGGGTCTCGAATATGTGCACATACCGGTCGACTTCAAACAGCCAACTCGTCTGAACTTCGAGAAGTTCTGCGAGACGCTCGACCGACTGCCGGCAAGCAAGGCTCACGTGCATTGCGCGGCAAATTTCCGAGTGAGTGCTTTCTACTCGCTATATCAGGTTCGACGCGGCCACTGGAGCGTGCAGCGGGCGACGGAGTTCATCGCTGGAATCTGGCAGCCAGCCGAGTATCCGGGCTGGACGGAGTTCATCTCCGACATTCTTGCCGATGGCATCGTGGAGCCACGCGTTGGGCGCATCGAGCAGGCACCCAGAGTCACGACCCGGTTTCCGATCGAGTCCGATGCCAGAGCCGACAACATCCAGCGACTCTCCGATCTGGTGAACGCGGTGTACGACGAAGCCGAATCCGGCATGTTCAAGCGCAAGGGCACTCGGACCAACCCCGCCGACATCGAACGGCTCCTGCGCGCCCGCGCGTTGATCCTGGCCGAGATCGACGGCGTGCTCGTCGGATCGGTGAGCGTCAAGTCGATGAGCGATGGACTCGCAGAGTTCGGCATGCTCGCAGCGGATCTCGACCACCGTGGCAAGGGGATCGGTTCCGCGCTGGTCGCGCATGCGGAAGCCTGGGCGCGTCGGATGGCATGTCACACCATGCGGCTCGAGCTCCTGACACCCCGCAATTGGACGCACCCGAGCAAGGAGTTTCTCAAGAAGTGGTACTCGCGGATCGGATATGCGCCTTACGCCACAGAGTCTCTCGAGACCACGCATCCGCACCTGGTCCCGGAGCTCGCAACGGAATGCGAGTTCACCGTGTGGCACAAGTCGTTGACCTGAACAGGACGTCCGAGATGCACGAAGGCGTTCTGACGTTCTGGTTCGAGGAGCTCGCGCCGAAGAGCTGGTGGTCCACGGATCCTGCGCTGGATGATCAGATCGAAAAACGTTACGCCGGGTTGCTCCAGCGAGCGAAGCAGGGGGAGCTGTATGCGTGGCGCTCCACCCCGGAAGGCCGCCTTGCAGAGATTCTCGTACTGGATCAGTTCTCCAGAAACATCTACCGCAATAGCCCGGAGGCCTTCTCACAGGATTCCATTGCCTTGGTGCTCGCCCAGGAGGCCGTCGCGGCACTGGCGCACGAGCGGCTGTCGTCAATCCGACGCACCTTCATGCTGATGCCTTACATGCACAGTGAATCGAGGCTCGTGCATGTGCAGGCGGAGGTCTTGTTTCGAGTGTTTGCGCCCGACAACTACGAGTTTGAGGTGCGCCACAAGGCGATCATCGATCGCTTCGGACGCTATCCGCACCGCAACGAAGTCCTGAACCGGATATCGACGCCGGAAGAGATCGAATTCCTTCGGCAGCCGGGTTCGAGGTTCTGAGCCTGTGCGGCCCGATAAAGCGAAAACGTTCGTGATCAAGGCCGAGGTCAGCGACCCACGCGCGGCGACGTTCGCGTTCACCGCGCAGAAGACGATGTACGGTGGCAAGCTCATCGCCGAAGGCGATACGGTCTATATCTTCGCGAGCGAGAACGAAGGCGGGGCCGGTCTGATCGGGAGCGGAGTCGTCACCTCAGTCAAGGGCATCGCAAGGACACCGGGAAGCGCTCGGCAGACGCCGCGCGTGAGCGTCGCGGTCAGACGCGTCGCGCTGGCGAAGCGACGCCTCGGTCGGAGCGAGCTCAAACCATTCTCGGACTGGAAGGACGGACGGCCCCAGACCGAGCTCAACTTCAAGTTCTATCGTCAGGCAACGAACAAGATCGCGGGGATCTCGGATGCAGCCGCAGCATTCCTCCGTGGATTCCTCTGACGCGGCCCTGTTCGACACGACCCGCATGCTGGCTGCGACAAGATGACGAAACGGCGACTCGCCAATGATCAGCAGACGCTGAGGGCGCGCGCCGTCGAGCGCTTCCTGGCGTCGTACCCTGAGCGAGTGCGCGATACGGTCGCGGCGGCGCGGGGTCTGTTGTCGAATGCGCTGCCCGGCAGCGCGGAAACACTGGACGAGCCTGCAAAGCTGCTAGGCTACGGCTACAGCTCCGGGTACAAAGGAGTGGTTTGCACGCTGATCATGAGCCAGACCGGTGTGAAGCTCGGCATCATGCGGGGGGCGGAGTTGCCGGATCCGAATCGACTCATGAAGGGAGCGGGCAAGGTTCATCGTTACGTCCCGCTGCGCAGCGTCGCTGATCTCGAGCAGCCCGGTTTGCAGCAGTTGCTCGAGCACGCAGTGATCGCATGGGGCAAGAGAAACGCTGGAGCAAAGGGCTCATGAACCGCCCCATGCCCTGCTTTCGGGCTGCGGCGCTCGAGCACGACGACAGTTCAACATAAGGAGAAGAGAAATGTATTTCGATAGAACGCTCCTGCTGGCTCGCATCGTTGTGGCGTGCATGCCGGCTCTGCTCGCATGGCCGGTCATGGGAACAGGCGATCCTCTCGCAAGCGGAAGGATTGCGGTCCGTCAGACCGTGCAGTGCTGTTACCGCGAGGGATCCGTGTCCTACGTGTTCATTCGCCAGGCCGGCAACGACCGTGCGACGGTGCAGACATCGCGACTGCTTGCGCCCACCGATCCGACGCTCATCGTCGCGACCGAGCTCATGCCTGGGCGCTACATGGTCAGGAGCTTTCAGCGCGCGTGTGACGGCAACTGCGGCTTTCTCGATCCGCCGATCGACCAGTGCAGCAGCGACCTGCTCGACGTGCGCCAGGGGATGACGCTCAACCTGCTCGTGTCGGTCGTGCCGTTCGGAGGTTGCACGATCACCGAGGAGACGGACAGCATCTAGGCGCGCTCGTACCCGGTGCCGGCGACACTGGCTCGTCGGACCTGGAGCTCACGATCACTGAGCAAGCGCGCATCCTTACCGCCGCCTGGGGCTTCACCATGACGAGAGCGCGAGACCTCGGGATCCCATTCGACGGCGCACCGGGACGGTGGAACGCAATCACGGACGTCGTCGGCGTCGAAGTAGGCTACGCGACGCTCGTGGCTGGCAACGGTGCTCTGCGAGTGGGTGAAGGGCCGGTGCGCACGGGCGTTACTGCCATTCACCCGCGTGGCAAGGCATCGCACGAACCGGTCTTCGCCGGCTGGTTTCCGTTGAACGGCAACGGTGAGATGACGGGCATGGCGTGGGTCGAAGAGTCGGGCTTTCTCGAAGGCCCGATCTGTCTCAGCAACACTCACAGTGTCGGTCTCGTGCGAGATGCCGTCGTCGGCTGGCTCGCACGCACCGGCAAGAGCTACCAGCCGTGGTCCAATCCCGTCGTGGCGGAAACCTACGACGGCGCGCTCAACGACATCAACGGCTTTCACATCCATGAAACGCACGTCCTGCATGCGCTCGAAACGGCTCAATCCGGTCCGTTGGCGGAAGGCAACGTCGGCGGCGGCACGGGCATGATCTGCTTTGGCTACAAGGGCGGCACCGGCACCGCGTCTCGCCGCGTCAGTGACGACGGCAGGAGCCATGTGGTCGGTGCGCTCGTGCAGGCCAACTTTGGCGTGCTCAGTCATCTTCAGATCGCCGGCGTGCCGGTTGGTAAAGCAATTCTCGGGATCGCAGCGCTGCCCTCGGACGCCGCCTCGAACTGTGAGCGTGGGTCGATCGTCGTCGTGATCGCTACGGATGCCCCGCTCCTGCCTCATCAACTCAAGCGCCTCGCGAAGCGGGCGGCTCTCGGGATCGCGCGCACGGGTGGCATGGCAGGCAACTCCTCCGGTGATCTGTGCCTCGCCTTCTCCACCGCCAACGCGGGGGCGGCGTGGCCCCCGGACGGCATAGCACAGGTGCGCATGGTGTCGAATGAGCAGCTCAGTGCGCTCTTCACCGCTACGGTGCTGGCGACGGAAGAAGCCATCATCAATGCCCTGATCGCAGCGGAGACGATGACCGGCGCAAACGGGCTCACCGTGGATGCGCTGCCACACCGTGAAGTGAAGAAGGTGCTCGCGAGATATCAGCGGTTGGTGGTCGCATGAACGTCGTCGGAGCGGTCGACGGCGCGTCGGCAGAGGCGCGGATCGCCGCGCTGGAGCGCGACCCGGGCCGCAAGATGATCTCGCTACGCAGCACCATGGTTGTATCATCCCGGCATGCACCCCGCACTGCTACGGCCGCAGCAAGAGACGCGCATTCGGCTCGTCGTTTTGCGGGTGCTGCTATGCCTGGCAGTCGCCGTAGACGTCTGCGTGGCGCGGGCCGATACGCAGCCGCTGGATACCACGCGTGTCGAAGGGTGCGGCGAGAATCCTGCTGCCGTTGAGCTCAAGAACACGCTCGACGAAGTCGCGATGGAATTGGCACATGGCGTTCAGCTCAATGACGCGATCAAGCAAGCCGGCTATCCGGTCGTGCGCTCGCTTCAGGTGCACGTGATCGGGCCGATCGACGACGCGGCGATCCGCGAAATCATTCAAGATCGCTATTGCGGGAATCTCAAAGAGCCGTTCACGGATCTGGGTAGCTTCCGCAACGACAAGGAGACCTGGATCGTGCTCGCGGTACGCGTCGAGCAGCCGGGCACCGAGGACGCCGCGGCCGTCGCGGCGCGCGTGCTCGAGCTCGTGAACGCGGCCCGTGATGAGCCCCGCCGCTGTGGCCGCCGACGATTCGCCGCCGCGGGGCGCCTCACCTTGTCGAGCAAGCTGACGGCTGCAGCACTGGCCCAGGCGCGGGATATGGCGAGTCACCACACACTCGATCATCGCGGCGCGGACGGCAGCGAGCCAGGCGAGCGACTGTCGCGAACGGGGTACCGGTGGCAGGCAATGGGTGAGAACATTGCGGCCGGCCAACCGAATGCGGACGCCGTGGTCGCGGCCTGGCTCGAGAGCCCCGAGCACTGCATGAACATCATGGCGCCGCAGTTCACCGAAATGGGCGTCGCCTTCGAGCCGACGCCGGCGGAGCAGCCCGCCATCTACTGGGCGCAGGTGTTTGCGGCGCCGGAAGGATGAGTCGTCGGCGGGTCGCCGCCGATCAGAGAGATCCCGAATCACCGGATGCGCCCCGAAGAGGAACTGAAATGACCGGGCACGAACGCAACGACAGCCAGACACCGCCGCCTCACGCCCAACTCGTGCAGATGGCTACTGCACATTGGGTGTCACAGATCCTGTACGTCGCAGCGAAGCTCGGTCTCGCCGATCATCTGAACGACGGTGCGAAAAGCGCGGAGCAGCTCGCGACGCCGACCGGCACGCACGCGCCATCGCTCTACCGTCTCATGCGCACGCTCGCGAGCCTCGGAATCCTGAACGAGGATGCGGCGCACCGCTTCGCGTTGACTCCGCTCGGTGAAGCGCTCAGGACCGGCGCGCCAGGCTGCGCACGCCCGACCATACTGACGCTCGCCAATCCCTCGTGGGTGAGCGGGTTCGGCGAGCTGCTGTACTCCGTGCAAACCGGCAAGTCGGGATTCGAGAAGCACCTCGGTATGCCGATTTTCGACTGGCTGGCCGAGCACCCCGAAGAAGCATCGATGTTCAGCGAAACGATGGTCGGTGTGCACGGAGCGGAGCCTGCGGCGGTGGCTGCTGCCTACGACTTCTCCGACTCGAAGACGATCGTGGATGTCGGCGGCGCCACAGGCGAGTTGTTGACGATTATTCTCGCACGCTATCCGCGCTCACGCGGCGTGCTCTACGACCTGCCGCACGTCGTTCGCGATGCATCTGCGATACTCGAAACGCGCGGCCTGGCGGAGCGAGCCAGGATCGAAGCGGGGAGTTTCTTCGACAGCGTTCCCGCAGGTGGCGACGCCTACCTGCTTTCGCACATCATCCACGACTGGTCGGAGGATCAGTGCCTGACCATCCTCGGCAATTGTCGCTGCGTAATGAAACCGGAAACGCGATTGCTGATCGTCGAAATGGTGCTGCCGCCCGGCAACACCCCGCATCCGGGCAAGATGCTCGACATGATGATGCTGGTCGGCCCCGGCGGGCGTGAACGGACCGAGCAGGAATACGAAACCCTGCTGCGCAAGGCGAATCTGCGCCTCGCACGCGTCGTTCCGACGGAGTCGGCAGTGAGCGTCGTCGAAGCCAGACTGCAGTAGCCGTCACCATCTATTATCGACGCGATGGCCGGCTCCTTCCTGACTCAGCTGCGCTCGAATGCCGTCGCGCTCATCAGCCTCTGCGTCGCGGTCACCGGGCTGAGCTACAACACCTGGCGCAACGAGCGCACGGAGCACAATCGCAACATCCGGCAGGCTGCCTTCCAGCAACTCGTGGCGCTGGGCCAGCTCAAGCAGCTCGTCTATCACGCTCACTACGATCACGATGCGCAGAGCGGGAACCCGCGCACCGGTTGGGCCTATGTCGAGACAATCCAGGACTTCGGCGCGGCAATGCCGCCGCCGGTGCCGGTGAAGGACCAGGCGCTGCTCGATGCCTGGCGCGAGAACTGGGAGGGCCTCGGAGACAATGATGCAGCAGCAGAGGCCATCGTGAACGCCATCGACGACAATCGTGAGGCCGTAGTGCTGGCCCTGAAGATGCTGCGCTGACGGCGCGCTCCACGCACGAATGATCAAGGTTCGCAGCGTCTTCGCCGAGCTCAAGCGCCGTAACGTGCTGCGCGCGGCTGCGCTGTACGCGGCGGGCGCGTGGCTGCTCGTGCAGATCGCGACCCAGGTCGGCCCGGTGTTCGACACTCCCTCGTGGGTGCAGCGCATGATCGTCGTCGCGCTCATCATCGGTTTCCCGTTTGCCGTCGTCCTGTCGTGGTTCTACGAGATCGGGCCGGGCGGCCTGAGGCGCGAAGGCGAAGCACCGGCCGCTCCTCGCCAAACCAGCAAGACGCTCGACCGGGCCATCATCGTCGTGCTCGCCATCGCCGTCGTCCTGCTGGTCGCCGACCGGCTCGTGCTGCGCAACGGCGGCGAGGTCGGCGCGGACGACAAATCCATCGCGGTGCTGCCGTTCGAGAATCTCTCTGCTGATCCGGGCAACGCTTTCTTCGCCGAAGGCATGCAGGATGAGATCCTGACCAAGCTCACCAAGATCAGTGCGCTCAAGGTGATCTCGAGCACTTCGACGGGCAGGTACCCGAGCCGTCCCGACAACCTGCCTGAAATCGCACGACAGCTCGGCGTGGCGCACATCCTCGAAGGCAGCGTGCAGAAGGCAGGCGAGGCGGTGCACATCAACGTGCAGTTGATCCGCGCAGCAAGCGATGAGCACCTGTGGGCCGAGAGCTACGACCGGACGCTCGAGAACGTGTTCAGTGTCCAGGGCGACGTGGCCGCAGCCGTCGCCAGCGCGCTGGAAGCGAAGCTCAGCGGCGCGGAGCGCCGCGTGGTTGCGGCCAACGGAACCGAGAATCCGCAAGCCTTCGAGGCGTACCTGCGCGGCCGATCCATGGATAACGCGGGCTATTCATTCATCGAGCTCGAGAAGGCGGTCGACCACTACTTCGAGGCAGTGCGCGAGGATCCGCAGTTCACGCAGGCATGGTCCGCTGTCGCGGTGGCGATGAGCGGGCTCTACCAGAACGGTTACGACGCGAAGCGGTCCACGGCCGAGGCCATCCGTAATGCGGCCGATACTGCGACACGGTTGCAGCCCGACATCGCCGAGAGCCTCGTGGCGCGCGGAGCGTATCTGTATCGTGTCGAGCGCGACTACGCTGGCGCCATCGATCTGTACAAGCGGGCGCTCGATAAGCAGCCCAGAGACATCAACATCCTCTCGGAGCTGTTCTTCGTCGAAAGGCGGTACGGTCGCTGGAACGACGCGATCGCACACTACAACGATGCGATCGCGCTCGACCCTCGCAACGTGTCCGTGCTCGTGCAGGGCGCGCGCGAGACCTACTTCTGGCTGCGCCGGTTCGACGAGGCCCGGGCGTTGCTCGAACATGCCATCGAGATCGCACCGGACGACACGACGGCGCCGGCCTGTCTGGCGCTGCTCGAGCAACGCCTCGGCCGCCTGGATGCGGCCGACGCCTGGCTCGCGCACGTACCAACCGATTCCGGTGACTTTTACGAGGAGTACGCGCACATCGACCAGTGGCTGCTGACTCGGCACTATGCGGACCTGATCGCACGCATGGAGCCGATCGTGAGCCACGGCGATGAGACGTTGACCAACGTCGAGCTCATGGGTCTGATCTGGTCAGCCTATGCCGAACGCTGGTCTGGTCAGGACGATCGGGCACGCGCGAGCTTCGAGCGGCTGCGGACCGCGATCGAAGCCACGCGCGGCAGAATCGATCACGTCACGGACCTGGGGCCGACGACGCCGCTGATCTACGCGGGACTGGGAGAGTGGGAGAGAGCCATCGCCGCCGCGCAGCACCAGATCGAGCTGAACCGCAATGATTCGCTGGAGTCCGTGTTCGCGCGCATCACTCTGGCTGAGATCCACGCGCTGAAAGGGGATCGCGACGCGGCTATTGCGCTGCTGCCGGAATTACTCGAGATCCCGGCCGGGCTCACGCCGGCCCAGCTCGCACTCCATCCGATGTGGGATCCCGTCCGCGACGATCCACGCTTCGTCGAGCTCACGCAGCGGCCGGTCACGCAATACGAAGCCGCGGCTTCGAATTGACGCTTCTGCCCATTGCTCGAGCGGACCGCTGCCTGGTCCGTTGCGGTACCATGGACCGCCGGTTCGCCCGCAATTGCGCCGCTTGCTCGAGCGGCAAAGTCGAAAGCAGGCTGTCTCGCGAATCGAGTGCAAGGAGGGACGAGCATGAAGCTCCCTAGAGTCTCGACTCCATGGATACTGCTGGTGCCGTGCTGCGCGTTGGCGGCCTCGGGCACACCCTCCGATTTCATGATCCAGCTCGAGGTGAACAACCCGGGCGGGATCCACATCTCGTTCCCTGTCCAATGCACGCGAGGCTGTGACTGGGACACGACTATCATCGACTGCGCGGCAGGAGAGGCGATTTGCCGCGGAACCGTCGAGGGGCGCAGAGCGATGCCCTCGCTTCAGACGCGCCCGAACGAGATTCGCGCGATCAGTGGAACGGTTTGCATCGGGATTGGTATCACGTCGGTCGAGGCCGCTCGTATGCACGGGTTGCCCGTGGACGAATCCGCTGGAGACCAGCAGGGCGCAGTCGTCGCCGGTGTCGGCGACGGCACGCCGGCGGATCTTGCTGACTTCGAGGTCGGCGATCTCCTGAACAGCTTCAACTCCGTGCCGATCCTGCGCGGCGAAGATTTCGTCAATGCACTGCAAGGCATGGCCGCCGGTCAGTCATTCGAAGCAACGCTCCTGCGCAACGGCTCGATCCTTCATGTGAAAGGCGAGCTGGGAATGCAGACGACGGCGCACACGTGCCGTGCCGTCGATTCGCGGGTCATCCAGGCAGCCATCGCACCGGAGGAGTTGCCACCGTTCGAGCTCGTTATCGCCGTTACAGAGTGGAGAATCACGGCCAGCTGCCTCGAAGGCTGCATGTGGCAGGAAAGCGGTTACTCCGCTGGCGGCGACGACGACGGCTCCGGCTGGGCACTCATCATCGATCAACAGGGCCTGCATCGAGAGTACGCGGGGCAATAGCAGAATAGGGTGCGCAGGGAGGGCTGCACATGAGCGAGACCGCAGTGATCGTCGGAGTCGGACCCGGGCTCGGCTCCGCGCTGGTCCACGCATTCGGGGCCGAGGGCTACACCGTGGTGGCGGCGGCTCGCAAGGCGACGAGGCAAAGCGCGCTTCGCGACGTCGAGCACGTGGTAGCGGTGGATTGTGACGCCACGCAGGCGGTGCAGGTCGATGCACTCTTCGAGCGGGCCACGAGCATCGGCCCGTTGCGCGTCGCGATCTTCAATGCAGGCACGTACGAGCGCGGCACCGTCGTCGACACCGACCCGGCACAGTTCGAGCGCTGCTGGCGCGTCGGGGCATTCGGCGGCTTCCTCGTCGGTCGCGCGGCGGCACGCCATATGCTGCGCGAAGGGCAGGGCACGATTCTGTTCACGGGCGCCACCGCTTCGCTGCGCGGCGGCGCAGGTTTCGTCAACCTCGCGTCACCCAAGTTCGCATTGCGAGCAGTCGCACAGAGCATGGCGCGCGAGCTCGGACCGAAGGGCATTCACGTCGCACACATCATCATCGACGGTCAGATCCGCGGCGCTGCGGGCGATGCGGACGCGTACCTCGATCCGCGCAACATCGCCGCGGCCTATGTCGGGCTGCATCGCCAGCACCGGAACGCGTGGAGCCAGGAGCTCGACCTGCGGCCGTGGAGCGAGAAGTTCTGACAAGCGGCCACGGATGGCCCGAGGAGCACGCATGATCTGCAGAATCTGGCACGGACGTACGACACGGAGCAAGGCAGATGCATATGCGCGCTTTCTCACGAGCCGCGCGCTACCGGACTATCAGTCGGTTTCAGGCAACCTGAGTGTTCACGTACTGAGGCGTGACGACGGGGAGATCACGCATTTCCTGACGGTGACGCACTGGGAGTCGGAGGACGCGATTCGCTCGTTCGCGGGGAGCGATCTCCTCAAGGCCAAGTACTACCCGGAGGACAGCGAGTTTCTGTTGGAGTTCGAGCCGGACGTTCAGCACTACGTCGTGACGGCGAGCATTGGGGGAGTCCGATCATGAAGCAGCTGCCAGGCATTGTCTTCGTGTTGCCAGTGTCAGCGGCAGACGCCTGCCTCGACTGAACGCCGGCGTCACTCGTCATCGAAGTGCTGTCTGCCTCTGATGCGGGGCAAGTCGTGCGCAGGCTTTGGACGTTGCTGCACGAGCCGGTCTGCGGCTCCAACAGCCGGATGCCATCGGATGACCACCCCCGGATGCAGCGCCTCCCGCGCAAGATTACGACCTCAGGGTTGCTTTCGACGTGCATTCGAGGCGCCCACCGGCAGACGGGCTGACCGTCAGAGGCACCGTGACGCGTCGGCGGATCGCGTCGCTCAGGCGTTAGGCGTGATAGTACCCATCGTCTTCGACATGGAGGTCCCGAATGTCTATCGACAACGCCATCGCGAGCGTCGCCGTCAGGGACTTGCGCATGGCCGTGCAGTGGTATGCGGCGCTCCTCGGCAGAAAGCCGGACTCGACGCCGATGCCCGAAGTGGCAGAGTGGAAGTTTCCCCGTGGCGGTTGGCTTCAGGTCTACCAGCTTCCAGAGCGAGCCGGCGCAGGCTCAGTGACCCTTGCGGTGAACGATCTCGATGAGGTGGAAGCACTGATAGGCAGGCTGGGAATCCACCACAGCGAAGACGCTTCGAATGAGAAGGTCAAGACGCTCATGATCGCCGACCAGGACGGCAATCACATCGCCTTCGCGGAGACGATCGACCCGACCATGGCCAGATGAGCACCGCCTCGGGCTGACAGGAAAGCCAGGAAGCTCGAAACGCTTCGCGCCGCTCCGCGGCAGTCATGCCCACTTCCGCTCTCGCCGCGTCGAGTTCCAGCGTGCGCGCCCCCTATTGCTGCATATGCCGTCGCGGGCAGTACACTGCGCACTGCGCTATCACGTGGCATGGGTCATGAATCGACGCGACTTCACTCTCGGCACGGCATCCGTGGCGGCAGCAGCAGCGTTCCGCGTGGGCAGAGCCGACGCCGATACGCAGGAACCGCCGATCAGCCGTGAGGCACGCGCGCTCCATCGCCGCGCCATAGTGCTCGACGCCAATCTCGCGCCACCCGCCGGGTACGATACCGACCCGCCGGGTTGGGACGCCTCACAGGTAACCTCGGAAACCATCGAGCAGTTGCACACGTCAGGCATGACAACGATCAAGCTGACGATCGGCGGCTTCAACGCTCCGTTCGAGGCGACCGTGGCAGAGCTCGCGGCAGTTCAGCGGTTGATCGAAGGTCGTCCCGATCTGTTCACGCAGATTCGAAGTGCGGACGAGATCGGAGCCGCCAAGCGCGCCGGCAGGCTCGGCATCATCTTCTCCTTCGAGAGCGCCGCTGCACTGGAGGACAGATTGGATCGCATCAACGTGTTCCGGGCCCTCGGCGTGCGCGTGATGCAGCTCTCATACAACATGCCATCTCCCTTCGGTGCCGGTGTGCTGTCGCCGCCGGATTCAGGTCTCACCGATCTCGGTCGCGAGGCGGTCGCGCGCATGAACGAGCTCGGAGTCGCCCTGGATCTCAGCCATGCAAATTCGGCGACCGCCACTGCCGCGATGGCGACATCGTCGAAACCCGTCGTGATGACGCATGGGGGCTGCGCCTCTGTGCATCCGCATCTCCGCAACAAGACGGACGCGGATCTGCGCGCGCTGGCACAGAAGGGCGGTGTGTTCGGAATCTACGATCTGTTCTACCTGGCGCCGAGTCCGCGCCAGCCGAATGTCGATGACTACATCGCTCACATGACACACGCGCTTGATGTCTGCGGCGAGGATCACGTGGGCATCGGTAGCGACTCGTCGTTCGGGCCCATCGATCTTTCGGCCGAGGCGCGCGCGGAATGGGACCAAGCCCTCGCCGCGCGTCGGGACGCCGGTGTCGCCGCGCCAGAAGAGGACCGCATGCCCTACACCGAAGGTCTGAATCGCGCCGACCGATCGCTCGTGATCGCCGATGCGCTGTTGCGACACGGCTATCCGTCGCGAGTCGCGGAGAAGGTGCTCGGAGCGAATTTCGTGCGGGTGTTCCGCGAGATCTGGTAGCAGCCGGAGTCACGAGCTCGGGAGCACCGGCACCATGGATGTACTCGCGATTGCCGGCAGTCTCAGGGGAGCTTCGTTCAATGCCGCTTTTTGCCGAGCCGCCTCCCGTCTCGCGCCTCCCGGAATCGTCGTCAACTACTTTCAGACGCTCGGATCTCTGCCTCCCTTCAATCCGGATCTCGAGCACCGGCCAGCGCCGGTCGTCGAGGAATTCAGGACCGTCGTCGGTGCTGCCGATGCCCTGCTGATTGCGAGTCCGGAGTATGCCCACGGCATTTCGGGCGTCATGAAGAATGCCCTCGATTGGCTCGTGAGTTACGAGGGCTTCATTGCAAAGCCCGTCGCCGTCGTCAACACGGCGCCGCGCGCGCATCATGCATATGCCGCACTACGCGAGGTTCTCCGTACGATGTCGGCAACGCTCGTCGAGGAGGCCTCGATCACCATTCCTCTGCTCGGCGGCTGCACCACCGAGGAGCAGATGATCGACGATCCAACTATCGTCCTGCAGATTCGTGGCGCCCTGATCGCACTGCATTCATTCCTGTCCTCCGGCACGCGACAGGGGCCGAGCTTTCCTGTCGGCAGCGAATAGCGGTGTTCTGTCGGCAGTCCGACTCATCGGCTCAGACGACGAGTCCGGCCCGCGCGATCTCGAACAATCCGCCGCCGACGATCAAGGTCCCGATGACTCTTGCGACACGCTCACCAGCCGGTGCGAGACGTTCGGCGGTGATTGCTGCCGTCACGACCGTCATCGCGCGCAGATCCATCACGCCAATGACGAGCAGGATCGTCGTCAGGCTGGCGCAGCAGCAGGCGCAGTGCAGGCCCAGGCGCAGGCCGTGTCGCCACGCGGTGCCGGCATCGGCCGGTAGCGTTCGCCCCGGGCCCGGCGCCTCGCGGCAGCACGCAAGGTGACGCGACTTCCACGCTGTGAACTGGAGCACACCGGCAATCGCGACGACCGCGCCGATCATGATCGGAACGGCGCGCGCGATCGCCGGCTGATCCATCTCGATCGCAGCCAGCGCGACACCTAACGGAAATGCAACGATTCCCAACGCGGTCCAGACGAGGAAGTAGCCAGTGGCGACGAGGGCGGTCAGCCCATCGAGACATCCTGCGCTCCGTGCGTGGACGGCCTGGCGATAGCGCAGCAGCATCGGCAACAGGGACGGCAGCATCATCGCCACCATCATCACGAACCACATGACGACAAAAGACGCCGCAGCGCCGAGCCACGTCTGGCCCGGCATGCGCATCCACGTCATCGACATCGTCCAGCCACCGGGCATCGGCATCCCGTCCATGGCCGACATCGACGCGCACGACAGGCCCGTCACCGTCGCGCTGGCGGCAAAGAGCAGCGTGCAGACCGTGAAGAAAGCCGGTCCGGACGTTCGCTCTCCGATGCCCGTGGCGCCGGCGCACGCCATGGTCGAAGCGGTGGTCTGCATGATCGCGATCCTTTCCATCAGCGCCTGGCGTACTCGTCATGGCGGTGCCACCAGATGCCGTCCTCGTTTCGACCCAGCGGCGCACGGTCGAGCCACTGATACATGCCCCAGAGGCCATCCAACCCGCGCGCGTAGGTGGAATAGGTGTGATAGACGACACCGTCATCGAGCACGAAAGCGCTCATGCCCGGGCGTTCTCGCGTGTAGGTCGCCACGTCGGTGCCGGTGGACGCCGCCATCGCGCCGACCGGTCCCTCACCGCCGGGTTCCGTCCATTCCGCGGTGTCGCGTCCGACGAGCGGCATGCCTTCTTCGCGCCTGTAGTTGTATTCGATTCCGCCCTCGCGCTGCTGCTTTTCGGTGAACCCGACGCTGAAGTCGTAGTTGAAGTCGCTGCCGAACGACGACGCCCATGCGAACGTCCACCCCATCCGCTTCCGGTAGGCCTGCAGCTTCGCGAGCGGCGCGCGCGACACCGCCATGAGCGTGACGTCGTGGTTGGCCAGATGGACTACGGAGCGGTCGAAACCGTCCGCGATCGCCGAGCAGGACGGACAGCCGGCCGTGTAGTCCGGTCCGAACATGAAGTGATAGATGAGGAGCTGTGAGCGGCCGTCGAAGACGTCTGCCAGCGATGCGCTCCCCCGTTCGGTAGCGAAACGGTAGTCCTTGTCGATGCGCATCCAGGGCAACTCCCGACGCTTCTGCGCCACTTCATCGCTGCGGCGTGTGAGCTCCTTCTCGGCTTCGAGCAGCTCGAGCCGCGCTGCGAGCCACTCCCTGCGTGTTGCGGTCACGTGCCTGTTCATCGCCTCTCGTCTCCTTCATTCAGGTGTCCGTTGCTTCAACGGTGCAAGCTATGGTCGTTGGCTACGCGATAAAATTAGCGCCGGACGTCGAGGCGATGGGAGTGACAAGTGTGTCGGGATTGCGATGGACTCGCTGATCACGGCAGCAGCGCGCGCACTCGCGGCGGGTGATCCTCTGGGCGCTCTGAAGCGCGTTGCGCTGCGAGACGACGCGCCTGCGCTCGCGCTCCGAGGCATCGCCATGGCTCAGCTCGGCGAGCTCGCCCGAGCGAAGGCTCTGTTGCGAGGCGCTTCGCGGGCCTTCGGGCCAAGGGAGGCAGTCGCTCGCGCGAGGTGCACCGTCGCCGAGGCCGAGGTCGCACTCGCGTCGCGTGACCTCAACTGGCCGGTGAAGACGCTCGACGCGGCACGGGTGACACTCGAAGCACACGGCGACCGCGTGAACGCCGCGCATGCACGATACCTGGAGATCCGGCGTCTCCTCCTGATCGGGCGACTCGACGAGGCCGAGCGCAAGCTCTCCGGGCTCGATTCCGCTCGATTGCCAGCCGCGTTGATCACTGCACATGAGCTGCTCCAAGCCGGGATAGCGCTGCGGCGCCTGCGGACGAGAGCGGCCCGCGAAGCGCTCGACCGGGCCGCGCACGCGGCCAGCAAGGCGCGAATTCCCGCCCTGACTGCGGAGGTCGAGAGCTCATATCGCGTTCTCGACGCACCTGCGGCGCGGCTGATTGCAGGCGCCGAAGCACGCCTGCTGCGCCTCGAAGAGGTCGAAGCACTGCTCGCGTCCAAAGCGCTCGTGGTCGACGCATGTCGCTATGTCGTGCGTGACGCGCGCACGGTGATCTCGCTCTCGAGTCGCCCGCTGCTGTTTACGCTTGCGCGCGTGCTGGGGGAGGCATGGCCGACCGATGCGTCGAGAGACACGCTGGTCGCGCGTGCCTTTCGAGCGAAGCGTGCGGATGAATCGCATCGCGCGCGGTTGCGAGTCGAGATCGGGCGGTTGCGCAAGCTGCTCGGCACACTGGCCGAAATCAGCGCCACGGAGCGAGGGTTCGCGCTCGCACCGCTGCACGCACGCGACGTGATCCTGCTGGTGCGACCGGTCGAAGAGCGGCATGCCTCGCTGCTCGCGCTGCTCGCCGACGGCGAGTCCTGGTCGAGCTCGGCACTGGCGCTTGCACTCGGGGCCAGTCAACGCACCGTGCAGAGGGCCCTGGAAGCGCTCGATGCCGCAGGCAAGGTGCAGGCATACGGCCACGGACGCGCCCGGCGCTGGATGACGCCGCCGGTGCCGGGATTCACGCCGCTGTTGTTACTCCCCGCTCCGCTGCCGGGCGGTTAGCCTGTTCATGCTGTGACTTCGCAGGCCGGCAACCGGCAGGCCTCGAAAGCATCACGGAGGCGATTCGGTTCGATGAAACAGGATGGACGCATGAAGGCATCAGCAGCGGAAATCGTGCGTGAATACGGCCCATTTGCGGGAGTGGACCACGTGCATGGAGTGACCTACGACGGTCAGCGGGTGTGGTTTGCTGCAGGGGCAAAGTTGAGTGCGTTCGATCCGTCGAGCGGTAAGGCGCTGCGCTCGATCGACGTGGCCGCGGATGCGGGGACGGCCTTCGACGGCGAGCATCTGTACCAGATCGCCGACGATCGCATCCAGAAGATCGATCCGCAGTCCGGCCGTGTCCTGGCCACGATCCCGGCGCCTGGCGGCGGCCGTGACTCGGGCCTCGCGTGGGCCGAGGGGACGCTCTGGGTCGGCCAGTATCGCGATCGGAAGATCCATCAGATCGATCCCGCGACCGGTGCGATTCTTCGCACGATCGAGTCGAGCCGCTTCGTTACCGGCGTGACCTGGGTCGACGGTGAGCTGTGGCACGGCACGTGGGAGGGTGAGGAAAGCGATTTGCGACGTATCGATCCGCAGACGGGACAGGTCCTCGAAAGGATCGACATGCCGCCTGGCGCAGGCGTGTCGGGGCTCGAGTCCGATGGCCGCGACCGGTTCTACTGCGGTGGCGGCACCAGCGGGAAAGTGAGGGCAGTCCGCCGACCGAGGTAGGCTTCGACACCAGGTGCCGGCGAACAACGTGCATGCGCTCGCCGAAGTGACCCATGTTGCGCAGAATCGATGAGACGCCCCCGACCCGGAAGACCAACACCGTTCAAGGAGACGGCCATGAGTGAGCCACGCTATCCGAACGAGAGCAGAGAGTATCGCGATGCGCGGGACGCGCTGCTGCGCGACGAACAGGAGCTCGTCGACAAGGTGAAAGCCGTCGCAGCCAAACGCCGCAACCTGCCGCGCGGCGGGCTGCTCAAGGAAGACTACGTCTTCAAGTGGGCCAATGACGGAAAGGTCGGAGAGAAAGTGAAGTTCTCCGAGCTCTTCGGGGACAAGAATACGCTGTTGCTCTACTCGTTCATGTACGGTCCGAGCTGGGACCATCCCTGTCCTTCGTGTACTTCGCTCGTCGATGGGTTCGATCGCGCCTGGTACCCGGTCACCCGCGATGCCGCATTCGTCGCGATCGCCAAGGCCCCGGCCGACCGGATCAACGCGTGGGCGAAGGAACGGGGCTGGTCGCAGATTGCGCTCGTATCCGGATCGGAATCCTCCTTTCAGGCGCACTACAAGTGTCAGGAAGAATCCGATGACATGCAGCTGCCGGTGATGCACGTATTCATCCGGCGTGACGGAAAGATCTTTCATTTCTGGGCAACGGAGTTGTCGATGAACCATGTCGACACCGTGTGGCCGTATTGGAACCTGTTGGACTTCACGCCTGAGGGTCGACCCGACCGTGACACTCCGCCGCAGAACTTCCGGTCGAGATTTCTGGAAGAGCACTATTTGAACGACGAGTAGCGTTGGCGCAGAATTGACGTGCGAATGATGCTTGTTCCAGAGACACCTCCACGGAGGTGTCGGACACGGCTGATCGCTTTCCGCGAGCGCTGCACTCGTCACAGGCTCAGGCAAATCGATGACTCTCGACCTGTTGAGCCGCGCCGTTGTGGTCGGCGTCGGCGCGACGCTCGTCATGGACCTCTGGGGAGTATTCCTCAATCGCGCCTTCGCCGTTGCGTCGCCCAATCAGTGCTTCGTGGGTCGCTGGCTGCTGCACATGCCCAGGGGCGCCTTCATCCATCCAAGCATTGCCAAGGCGGCTCAGCAACGGGGTGAGTGTCCGGTCGGCTGGATCGCGCACTACGCGATCGGCGCGGTGTTCGCAATCGGCCTGGTGGCGTTCACCTCAACGCAATGGTTGAGCTCACCGACGCTGATGCCGGCGTTGATCTTCGGCGTCGTGACTGTCGGCTTCCCTTTCCTGATCCTGCATCCCGCTTTCGGCCTCGGGCTCGCCGCGTCGAAGGCGCCCGACCCGATGCAGGCACGACTCCGCAGCCTGATGAATCATGCGGTGTTCGGAATTGGCCTGTATCTTGCCGCTCTTGCCGTCAGGTGGGTCGTCGAGCGTTGAGAAAGGAACAGAAAACCGTCGCCTTCGGAGCCGTAACGGGCGCACTGCTCATGGTGGCGAGTGTCTATGGCCTCACCAGGCTGCTGACTCCGCCGCGCCTGGTCGATACCGTTGCCGAACGTCTCGCATACGCGCTCAAAGCAAACGTTCTCGCCGTAGTGCCGCTCGTCATCATGTTTATCGCCATCGCGAATTCACGCTTTCGCAGTGCTGCGATCGACCCCACCCGTCAAGCGGAGAGCCGGGCTCTCGAAATCGACCGACGCGTCGCCAGCAACACGCTGGAGCAGAATTTCGTCTTTGTCGTTGCATCGCTCGCAATGAGCACGATCGTTCCCATGCAAGACCTGCAAGTCGTGTGGGCATGTTCAATCGTTTTCATCGTCGCGCGCGCCGCGTTTTGGCTGGGCTATCGGATCAACCCGCTGTATCGCGCGGCCGGGATGTCGGCAACCGCACTGGTAATCCTGGGCATGATTTTCTACGTTGGCTTTCACATCGTCGCAGGCGAATAATGGATTCATGAGCGAACGCAAACCTTATCCTCACATCCTCCGCAGGCCCGAGATAGACGCCGGGCAAGGCACGTTCTCCCATCCGTGGAACCCAAGATCGCAGATCAGTGGCACGCGAATGGGCAAGCTCGCCGGACTGTCGCGGACGGGCGTCAGCATCGCGCGACTGGCACCTGGCAAGGAGTCCTTCGCCTATCATCTCCATCACATGGAAGAAGAATGGATCTACGTGCTCTCGGGGCGCGCCGTGACGCACATCGACGGACAGGACTATGAGCTCGGCCCCGGAGACTTCGTCGGCTTCCCGGCACCGTCGGTCGCGCACATCATGGCGAATCCGTTTCAGGAGGAGCTCGTGTATCTCATGGGCGGGGAGAATCGAAACGAAGAGATCGCGGATTTCCCGACGCTCGATCGCAGGATCGTGAGGCTCGGCGAGGGACTCTCCGTCTACAAGCTCTCCGACGGCAAACCATTCTTCGAAGACACCACCCCATGAACACAGAAACGATCGACGTCCGCGCAACCGACAGCGGTCAGATCCTCAATGTCGTCGTCTTCAGCAAGCGTGCCGATCGGATCCAAGTAGTCCTTGGTACCGGCGTGCACAGCGTCAAGTGCGAACTGACGCCGACTCGCAATGGGCGCGCCTATGCAGGCACGGTCATGGGACGAGAGATCGTGTACGAGCGCACCCGCGAGCAGGTGCAGGCGGACATCGACCGCTTGAATCCCCGTTTGAACAGGCCTGGACGACGCCGCTGACACCGCGGCCTCACCAGCCGTCGACCCTCTTGTCACCGCTGGGTCCGTTGGTGTGTCGTCATGGGACCGGACGCGCAGATCCCTCAATCAGCAGCAGTTCCGGCGCTCCGGGTATGGACATGCCTGCGCGCCGAGCACATTCTCACGTTCGTCCGGGTCCTACCCGACGACTCTGCCTGACGCTGGACTGCCACTGTGGCGTTAAACTATCCAACCTCCACGCAAGGAAAGGTTCATGGCTACGAAACTCGACAAACAACTGAAGCGCGAAATCGACGTCAACGGTGAGCCCTACATGCTCACGATTTCGCCCGAGGGATTGAAGATCGTGCCGAAGGGCAAGCGTAAGGGTCAGGAGATTACCTGGAAGGACATCATCGGCGGACAGGCCGGACTCGCCGCCGCAATGAGCGCCTCGCTGGACTCAGAGGAAAACTGATCCCGCCCGCGAGCACTTCGCCGGTTGATCCGGCGCCCAGGTTCCCCCGTCAGTGGTCTGCGCCGCAACGCGCGTGCGCAGACGTTCTCATTTGCTCGGCCCGCGAGTCGGACAAGCGTCACCTTCAACGAGGAACGACCGATGGCAGACGAACATGAAGGTGGATGTGTCTGTGGCGGCGTGCGTTACGTGGCACGGGGCGAACCGATACGTGTAACCGTCTGTCACTGTACCTGGTGCCAGCGACGCACCGGGACGGCATTCGCGGTGGAGCCCGTGTTCGCGGAAGATCAGGTCGAGATCAGGGGCGGGCCGCTCACGAAGTACCGGCATGTCTCGGATGAATCCGGCCGGTGGCTGGACAACGAGTTCTGTCCGCGATGCGGCACGAACATCGGCCTCACGCTCGAGTGGCGGCCGGGCATCAGAATCATCGACGCCGGAACCTTCGACGATCCGAGCTGGATTCGCGCAGACCGGCATCACTTCCGGTATATCTTCCTGCGCTCGGCGCAGAGCTGGTCCGACGTTCCCGCAGGCGCGGAACGCTACGACAAGCACTTTGCAACCTGATCGCCGCGCGCTCGCCTGCGCGCCGGAGTCACCGACGGCATGAAGACGCATGCATTGCAGTGCCGATGCGGCAAGCTGACCGGCCAGGTCAACGTGCCGCGAAAAGGCAGTCGCGGCGTGTGCTACTGCAAGGACTGTCAGACCTACGCGCATTTCCTCGGCACGGCGGACCTCGTCCTCGACGAGATGGGAGGAACCGATGTCGTTGCGACGCTGCCGAAGCATGTGCGCTTCGCGGGCGGCGTGGATGCACTGGCCTGTCTGTCGCTGACCGATCGAGGCATCCTGCGCTGGTATGCCGGATGTTGCAGTACGCCGATAGGCAATACGGCCGCGAGTCCCGGCCTTCCGTATGTTGGTCTCGTCCACACGTGTCTCGGCTCGCCCGAGGCGATCGAAGAGTCGTTCGGCCCGGTGCGGATGCGCGTACATACGAAGAGCGCCAAGGGACATCCAGGCGCGATGCCGTTGAGCCAGGCGGTGGCACTCGCGCAGTTCATACCGACCGTCGTTCTGGCCAGGTTGGACGGCAGCTACAGGACGACGCCATTCTTTACCGACGCTGGCGCGCCGGTCGTACAGCGCAGAGTGCTCAACCGCGCTGAGCTCGATGCCGCGAGGCAGGCTCAGTGACGGGCCGTGTGAAGTCGAAACGTGAGCGGCGACCAGGTGCGAAGGCGGGCGCCCAGACGCCAGGCGAGCGAGCTACCAGTGTCGAACGCGACCGGTGTCGACGTGAATGAAATTCGAGTCCGGATAGTAGCCGACGCCGCCGAGCTGGAGCGACCACGCGACGTCGCGCAGGTGTGCGAGCTCCACGTCGGTCAGGCGCAGATCGATTGCCTTGCCCGCCATGTGCAGGCTGTGCTCGGCCACTCCGGAAGACTTCGCGTGCAGCGCCGCGTTGGTCGCGGGTGAGCGATAGGCGGAGATGACTTCGTAGGTACCGGTACTGCCCGTACGCTCCTGCATGGCGGACAGGATGTCGAACAGCCCCGGATCGATCGTCATGCGCTCGCCGGTGCGGAAGTCCGCGAGGAACCGGTTGAGCTCATCGAGCGCCTCGGGAACATATCCATCCGCGTTGCGATAGACGATCGACAGCCGCTCGCCCGTATGCGTATGATAGAAGCGCAATTCACGCGCTTCTTCCGCCCGCGCATGTCGAGGCAACAGCGCAGCCGTCGTGAATAGCCCACACAGAGCACCGACGAAGCGACGTCTCGACACATCGTGATACGCGTACTCTTTTCCCGACACTTCCAATCGCTCCGAAGCTCTCCGGTTACAACGCGCCAGAGTGTAAACCGGCGCACGTGCGCTCATCGTGCACCGGGGTTAAGAAAAGCTACGTCCATCAGGCATCCCCTGAGTGCCAGCGTCTTGATGCTGGCGCTCACCCTTGTGACGGCCGGCAAGGCCGTCGCCTTGAGCCCGATCCAGGAGAAGTTGAGCCAGACGATCGAGAGTCTCACCGTTCCTCCGACGCTGGGTGGCGAAGGCCTGACGGACCTCGATCTCCTCACCGACTTCTACACGCGGCGTGAGTTCCGCCCTGCGTGGGCGGACGCGGGAAAGGTGGACGAGATGCTGGCGCTCGTCGAGCGCGCGGCGAGCCATGGGCTGCGGCCCGAGGACTACCACGGAGCGAGGCTGCAGGCGCTCGCCCAGCAATACCGCAGCACGCAGAATCCGGATGACGCACTCACGATCGAGCTCGACATCCTGCTCACCGATGCGCTCGCGCGCCTGGGCTACCACCTCCACTTCGGCAAGGTCGATCCGCATACGCTCGATGCACACTGGAACTTCAGCCGCGAGCTGGGCAGTCTCGAGCCCGTCATCAAGCTCCAGGAAGCGATCGACGCGGCGTCGATCTCCGCGTACGGTCAGGATCTCTTTCCCCAGATTCCGTACTACCGGCGCTACCGCGAGCTGCTGACGCAGTATCGCGCAATCGCCCGTAACGGCGGCTGGCCGGGTATTCCCGCGGGCGCGACGCTCGAGCCGGGTGCGACGGATTCGCGTGTGCCGGTGCTGCGCCGGTATCTCGTGACGGCAGGCTATCTCGGTGCGGACGATCCGGCAGCCGGCGACGCGTACGATCCCGCGCTGCAGGCGGCGATGATGGAGTTCCAGCGCCTGCACGGTCTGCAGGCAGACGGACGCATCGGCAAGGGAACCCTCGAAGCGCTGAACGTTCCGGTCGAAGCGCGCATCGACCAGATCCGCGTCAACATGGAGCGCTTGCGCTGGGTGTTTCGCGATCTGGAGGAGCGCTTCGTCATCGTGAACATCGCGGGCGGAAACGTCTTCGCGTATGACCACGGGCAGCGCGAATGGTCCGGACGCGCCATCGTCGGCAAGCCGTATCGCGCAACGCCGATATTCAAGGCGGAGATGACCTATCTCGTCCTGAATCCGACGTGGACGGTGCCGCCGACCATCCTGCGCCAGGACGTGCTGCCGAAGATCCGCAACGATCCCGGCTATCTCGCCGCTCACGAGATGGACGTCATCGATCGAAACGGACAGAGCGTCGATCCCGGCACCGTGCAATGGCAGACCGTACAGGCCGGAGGCTTCCCGTATTCGTTGCGTCAGCGCGCCGGGCCGAAGAATCCGCTCGGTCGCCTCAAATTCATGTTTCCGAATCCCTATTCCGTGTACCTGCACGATACCTCGGCGCCGGAGCTGTTCGGCCGCGCGGAACACACGTTCAGCTCCGGCTGCATTCGCGTGCAGAATCCGGCGTCGCTCGCCGCGTGGGTGCTGAAGGATTCGGATCGCTGGAATGCGACGACGATTGCGCAAGGGATCGACAGCGGCAAGACGGAGACCGTGCTGCTCCCGAAGCCGTTGACCGTGATGCTGCTCTACTGGACGGTCGCGTTCGACGACGACGAGAAGCCGATCTTCCTGAAGGATGTGTACAACCGCGACGCGGCCGTCCTGCAGGCGCTGAATGCCCCGTTTCGTTTCGAGGGTCTCGGTTCGTTCGCAGGCGAGCAACCTCCCGAGCAGGAGACGGAAGCATCGCCATGAGGCGGTGTCCGGTGTTGCCTTTGCGTTGCCTTTTGGTCCTGACTCAGACGTGAAGCCGCGTGCGCCGAAAGGCGCTCGCGCAAGAGACGATCGACATGATTGATTTCCTGGTCACGATCCCGCGGTGGCTGCTGGCGCTGCTGCTGAACGCATGCCTGATCGGGTATGGGCTGGCCGGTTGGTGGTTCGTACGGCGGCGCCTGGTGCCCTGGATGCGGCTGCGCTACGACGACGCCTATTTCGGCGCAGCCGTCGTGCAGTCGGTGATGATGCTCTACGGACTCGTCGCCGCCCTCACGGCCGTCGGCGTGTGGCAGAAATACTCGGAAGCCTCGGCGGTCGCCTCGGGCGAAGCGACGGCGATCGCAAGCTTGTGGCGCGACCTGGGCGGCTACCCGCAGGCTGAGCGCGATGCAATGCGCGACGTGTTGCGCGGTTACACCGAGCAGGTCATCAACGGCGCGTGGCCGCAGCAGCGTGCGGGCCGGATTCCGCACGAAGGCGTGGAATGGATGGATCGGCTCCAGGCGCAACTCTTTGCGTTCGAGCCTGTGAGCGAATCGCAGAAGATCATTCACGCCGAGACGCTCAGCGCCTTCAACGACCTGGTGCAGCAGCGACGCCAGCGGCTCGATGCAGTTCAATCGGGCCTGCCGACCGTGCTCTGGTACGTGCTGCTGCCGGGAGCGCTCGGCTGCCTCACACTCGCATTCTTCTTCCACGTGAACAGCGCGGGATTCCAGGCCATTCTGATCCTCGGGCTCGCGAGCACGCTCGCGATGGTGCTGTTTCTCATCATCGCGCTGGACCGTCCGTTCCGCGGCGAGCTGGGTATCGGCCCGGATTCATACCAGCTCGTCTACGAGCACCACATGAAGCATTAGAGGTCAGCGCCTCAGCGCTCGTCATCGCGGAAAACGCGGCCGAGGGCAGTGACCGCGATGGCCGCGACGAGCGCGGTTAGGAGGATGCCCATCATGCCGATGAGGGTCGCGAGCGCGCGCGACAGCATTGCTTTGGGGACGAGGTCGCCATAGCCGATCGTGAGCCCCGTCACGAACGAGAAGTACACGGAATCTCCCAGCGACCATCCTTCGATCAGACCGATCACCGTGCCGAGCAGCACGATCAGCAGCAGGATGCCCGACAGGATCGGCCAGATGATTCGCAATTCGACTGCGAGCTCCGCAAGGAACTGCCGCCTGAGCCCTCGCCGTCCCGGGATGCGTGTATCGCCGCGGCCATTCATACGCCACCCTCGTTTCTGTGACGAATCGTCGAGCCTGCCGCCGATTCGCGAGGCACGTAGTGTATGTCGGCCGCCGCGCGTGTGCGTGTCGCTACGAGAGCTCGCGATCGATGCGAGCCATGAAGCACCCCGCCTCGCCGTTGCGGATGTGCGCGTAGCGCACGCCCGGTTCGGCGAATACGCGCGCCACCACGACCTCGGGCGGCTCATCCGTCACGCGCGCCTGGATCGCGAGCATGCCTCCCGGCCGGAATCCCTCGATCACGAGGGGAAGCGCGCGGAAGTCGGGCGGTAGCGCCGATCCGCTGAATCGCTCGCATGGCTCTGCATGGATGAAAACCGGCCCCGGTGCGGGCAGACTGCCGGGCTCGAAGAAAGGCTGGTACGTGAAGAGGAGTCGATCCTCTGCGCCGATTGCGAACGTCCGCAGGCACAGGCGGCACGGACCGTATCCATCCGCGCGCTCGCGGTGTACGGGGTGTCCGTACTGGGGCGAGCGCTGAGTGCGACGCACTTCCTCGGCGAGCGTCGCGGTAATACCTGTATATCGAAAGTCGCGCACGGGCTTCCTCCGGTGACGGTTGCAGCTAGGCTATCGAGTCTGGCGGCCGCGAGCTATCCGATTCGTGCTCGCGCATCTACAGACGCTCGAAGAACACGGGCAGGAAGATGCGATGAACTGTGTATCAGCCAGCGTCGACGACTTCAATACGGTGTCCGCGCAGACGCTCGCCGCCGGCGCCAGGCAGGAACAGATCCTCGTGGGCCCGAAGCATCGCTCCGCGGCTTTCTGCAGCGACCCGTTCGGCCATGGCTTCTGTATCATCGAGCGACGGCGCAAGGCCGGGACCGGCGGCGCGCCGTAACAACGACCAAACGCCGCTGCATCGGCGCAGTGATCAGGAGAACGCACATGTATGGACTGATCGGACGGCTCATCGCCGCGCCCGGGCAGAGAGATACGTTGCTCGCCATTCTCATGGAGAACGTCCAGAGCGACGTGCGCATGCCGGGATGTCTCAGCTACATCGTGGCACGCGATCCGGCGGATCCCGCGGGAATCTGGGTGACGGAAGTCTGGGACAGCGCCGAGAGTCACAAGGCATCGCTGGCCTTGCCGTCGGTGAAAGCGGCCATCTCGCGAGCCAGGCCGCTCATCGCGGGCTTTCGTGAGCATTTCGAAACGGAGCCGGTCGGTGGCCTCGCAACGTTGGAGGATCCGACGAAGGACGCCCTATGAGCGCCGACGTCGCCGCCACTCATACACGTCCGCCCGCTGCGGCATGGACCATGCTGGCGCTCGTCAGCCTGGCGATGTTCGGCAATTACTACGTCTACGACAGCATCGCCCCCGTCGCCGACCTGCTGCAGCGCCAGCTCGGTTTCAGCGACAGCCAGCTCGGCGCGCTGAACGCAATCTACAGCGCACCGAACATCGTCATGGTGCTGATCGGCGGCGTCATCGTCGACCGCTTCGGCGCCGGGCGCTCGACCTTCTGGTTTGCACTCATCTGTCTGATCGGCGCCGTGCTCACCGCCGCGGCGCCGAGCTTTCCGGTCATGGCGCTGGGCCGCCTGCTGTTCGGTCTCGGCGCGGAATCGATGAACGTTGCAGTCATCGCCGCGCTCGGGCTGTGGTTCGGCGGCTCGCGACTCGCATTTGCCTTCGGTCTGATGATCAGCATCTCGCGCGCGGGCTCGTTCGCGGCGGATTACTCGCCGACCATCGCCGCGCCGCTCTATGCGCAGGGCTGGCAGCCCCCGCTCGAGCTCGCCGCCGCACTCGCTGCCACGAGCCTCGTGTGCGCATGGTTCTGCTGGCGACTCGAGGCCGGTGCGCAGCGACGCCGCGCGCTCATTGCGCCGAACCCGAGCGAGCGCTTCGTGTGGAGCGACCTCTGGCGGTTCGATCGCTCGTACTGGTATCTGGTCGGTATCTGCGTGGCCTTCTACTGCGTGATCTTCCCGTTTCGCAGCACCTTCGCCATCAAGTATTTTCAACACGCGTACGCGATGCCGCTGGACGCGGCCGGCGCCATGAACGGCTACGTGTATCTGGCGGCGATCTTCGCCACGCCTGCGTTCGGATGGCTGATCGATCAGGTCGGTCGCCGCGCGCTGTTTCTCACTGTCGGTGCGCTGCTGCTGCCGGCGTCGTTCCTCATGCTGTTCATGGGCTCGGGCTCGGTGTGGGTGTCTACCGTGCTCATCGGCATCAGCTTCTCGCTGGTGCCGGCGGCGTTGTGGCCGGCCGTTGCGCGTCTCGTGGAGCCTGCACGCTACGGAACTGCGTACGGTCTGATGACGCTGTTGCAGAACGCGGGCCTGACGGTCGCCAACGTGCTGGTCGGCTGGCTCAACGACGTGAGTGGCGCGAGCGCGGACAATCCGCAGGGCTATGCCACGATGCTCGGCTTCTTCATGGGACTGAGCCTGGTCGGCTTCGCATTCGCGGTGTTGCTGCGCCGGCGCGAAGTCGGCCCGCAGGGTCACGGCCTGGAAGCGCGCGGCAGCGGCGCGACCGCATGACATCGGAGAGGGGCGATGCGCAAACCTGCTGAGGGCGGCTGCCTGTGCGGCGCCGTCCGCTATCGAGCGACCGGCGAATCACTGGCACGAACGCTCTGCCACTGCCGCACGTGCCGGCTCGCGAGCGGCGCGCCGTCGCTGGCATGGGTGGTCTTCCGTTCGAGCGATTTCGCCTTCATTGCGGAGTCGCCGGTGAGCTTTCATTCCTCGCCAGGCGTGACTCGCACGTTCTGTGGCAAGTGCGGCACGCCATTGACCTATCAGCGCGACGCCGAACGGGGCACCATCGATGTCACGACCGTGACGCTCGATGCGGCAAACGACTTCGCGCCCACCAAGGAGATCTGGGTCGAGCACAAGGTCGTGTGGGAGCGCCTGAACGAGAAACTGCCGCACTATGCTCGTAGCAGTGTCGGCGCGTCGCCACTGCCGACATGAGCTGACCACGCGACATCCGCACGGGATTGCGCGGAAATGCACCAGTGTTTGCGCACAGCATGGATCTCACGATTCCTTACACGTTCTACCCAGGCGCCCTGCCGCATTGGATTGCCTGGTCCCTCTTCTCGATCGCAACACTCTGCAGCGTGGCCCTCGGCATCCTGCACGGTCGCACGCGAGGCTGGCCGGCGGGCGTGTCCATCGCCTGCGCGGGCTGGCTCGTGTTCCTGTTCCTGTCCGTTCTCGCATCCATGCTCGTCACCTTCTTCATCCATGACCTCTAGTTTGCGGATTGCGGCTACCATGTAGCGTGCATTTCAATCGATTCCTCGGACCTCAGTGCAAGGAGAGCGACATGAAGGTTGGAGTCCTCGGTTCCGGTGACGTGGCGAAGACCCTCGCCGCCGGATTCAGCAAGCATGGCCACAGCACCATGATCGGCACGCGCGACGCCGCCAAGTTGCGGGAGTGGGCCGCGGACAATCCCGGGTGCAAGGTTGGAAGCTTCGATGAGACCGCTGCGTTCGGTGATGTCGTCGTGCTGGCCGTCAAAGGCACCGCTTCGGCAGATGCGCTCCGCGCTGCCGGTGCGAAGAACATCGCCGGCAAGTGCGTCATCGATGCGACCAATCCCATCGCCGACGCACCGCCCGTCAACGGCGTGCTCAAGTTCTTCACGTCTCTCGACGAATCGCTCATGGAGCAGCTGCAGCGCGAGTTCCCGAGCGCTCTCTTCGTAAAGGCGTTCAACTCGGTCGGTAGCGCGCTCATGGTCGATCCCGAGCTGCGCGGCGGTCGGCCGAGCATGTTCATCTGCGGAAACGACGAGAAGGCCAGGCAGACGGTGTCCGGCATTCTCGAGCAGTTCGGCTGGGAGACCGTGGACATGGGCAAGGCGGAGGCGGCGCGCGCAATCGAGCCGCTCTGCATGCTGTGGTGCATTCCCGGGTTTCTGCGCGATCAGTGGTCGCACGCGTTCAAGCTGTTGCAGTGAGCCGCAGCGGTGGCGTGCGTGCGCCGATACCTAGTCAGCGCGCGTGAAAGCCATCGTCTATCAGCGCTACGGCTCACCCGATGTCCTCGAGTGTGCGGACGTCGACCGGCCCGTACCCGGAGAACGCGAAGTCTCGATCAGCGTTCGCGCAGCCTCCGCCAATCCCCTCGACTGGCACTTCATGCGCGGAACGCCTTACGTGCTGCGCGTGGCGAGCGGCCTGAGCGAGCCCAAGATCAGGCGACTCGGCGTCGACGTCGCCGGCCAGGTCGAGGCGGTAGGCGGACGCGTGACCCGTTTCAAGCCGGGCGACGCCGTGTTCGGCGCGTGCCGCGGCGCCTTCGCCGAACATGCGTGCACGACCGAATCGGCACTCGCCCTGAAGCCTGCCGACGTGACGTTCGCGCAGGCGGCGGCCGTGCCCGTTGCAGCCATCACGGCGTTGCAGTGCCTGCGCGACGAGGCGCGGGTTCAACCAGGGCACCGGGTGCTCATCAACGGCGCGGCCGGAGGCGTCGGAACGTTCGCGGTACAGATCGCGAGAGCGCTCGGCGTCGAGGTGACCGGCGTATGCAGCGGCCGGAACGTCGAAATGGTCCGGTCGCTCGAGGCGGATCACGTCATCGACTACGCGCGGGAACGGTTCACCGACTCGGCGCAAAAGTATGACGTATTGCTCGATTGTGTCGGCAACCATCCGTTGTCTGCTTGCCGGCGCGTGCTCAACCCAAAGGGTACTTACATCATCGTCGGTGGGAGCGGCGGTCCATGGCTCGGTCCGCTGCCCCGATCGATCATGGCAGCCGCGCTGTCGCTGTTCGTGAGCCAGCAGTTGTGCACGGCGCTCGCCAAGACGAACGCAGGGGATCTGGATGTCCTTCGCGACTGGCTCGTCGCCGGAAAGCTGAGGTCTGTCATCGACAGAAGCTACCGGCTGACCGAGGTGCCCGAAGCGATCCGCTATCTGGAAACCGGACACGCCCGAGGCAAGGTCGTGATCGACGTGGACCGTGCAGACGCGACCTGATCAGGAACGCCGGGCGCGATCCCCGCGAGTGCTACAACTGGCGAAAAATGATCTTCATCGCCGAATCGTTGCGCTTGTAGTGGGGCCCGGGCCGCGTGAAGTGCTCGTCCAGTGCGACCAGCTTGCTTATCTTCGCGACATCGAACAGCGGCTCACGCTGTATGCCGCCTTCGATCTGGTGTACTCGCAGGAGCTCTGTTCCGCGGGCGCTGAGACCGTAGCACTGAGGCTCCGCGAGGCGCGCCTTGCCGTTGTAGATGAAGCGCAGCCTGCGCTTCGACTGCAGCGCTTCCATGATGACCGCGTTCATGTCGAATCGTGCAGGTCCCTTGCAACGACGAAGCTCACGCAGGGACAGTAACACACCAGGCGGGGCGTCCCCGATGCCTTGTCGGTGCGGATGACCGGTCATCGAGCATGGATGCGCTTCCGACAACGAGCCGGGTGTCGAACGTGTGCTGCCTCGGCATGGGACGAGACGTTCCGATCTGCGCCGCGCGAACGGAACGCGCACCGGCTCGGCGCGTCCAATCGGAACGAAGCCGTATTGTGGGACGGATCGTAACGAATCGCCCGGGGAACAACCACGATGAGAACCGCCATCCGCATCGTCTCGACGCTGTCTGCTGTGACCTGTCTCGCCGCCGGTGCGGCGCGCGCAGCGCCGTGCGATGGGCCCGATTTTCACCAGTTCGACTTCTGGGTGGGCGAGTGGCGGGTCGAAACCCCGGATGGCAAGTTTCGCGGAACCAATCGCATCGAGCGCGAGTACGGCGGCTGCGTCGTTCACGAGCACTACGTCACCGGGCGCGGCTACAGCGGCGAAAGCCTGAACATCTACGACGCGAGTCGCAAGCTCTGGCATCAGAGCTGGGTGGACAACTCCGGCACGCTGCTCGTTCTCGAGGGTCGCCTGACCGATGGCAGGATGGTGCTCGAAGGCCAGGCAGTGGGCACCGATGGGCAGGTCTCGAAGCAACGGATAACATGGACTCCCAATCCGGACGGAACCGTCCGTCAGCTCTGGGAGGCCACGGATGCGAAGGGCGCATGGACGACGAGCTTCGACGGCCTGTACACGAAGAAGTAGGCGTTCTCGTGACGCCGCACGCGCGGCGCGCGCGCTGTGGCTCGCGTCACTCGCTCTGACGATCGTCGGCTTCGTCGTCGCGCCGCCTTCCGCGGTCGCCGCGGAGAGCACCGTTGCCGGCGGGCAGGAGACCGTCGTCGTTCCGGATGGGGCGCTCACGCTTCACGCACTGATGTGGCGACCGCAGGGCAGCGGGCCTTTTCCGGCGGTCCTGTTCAACCACGGCAGCGGCTCGAACGCGGAGCCCGAGAAGCCCGAAGCGCTCGGTCCCGTATTTGCGCGGCATGGTTACGCCTTTCTCTTCCTCTATCGTCGCGGATCAGGCCTGTCGTCGGACCAGGGGAAATCGGCCGAGGCGCTCATGAATGCAGAACAGGCCGCACATGGCGAGGAGGCACGGTATCGTTTGCAGCTACGCCTGCTCGACGAGCATCTGGGCGATGCACTGGCAGGGCTCGCGTTCCTGCGCGCGCGTCCCGATATAGACGCCAAGCGTATCGCCGTTGCGGGGCACTCCTTCGGCGGAATGCTTGCGCTCTTCCTGGTCGAGCGCGACAGCGCGCTGCGCGCGGCCGTCGATTTCGCCGGCGCCGCCAACAGCTGGGCCGAGTCCGACGAATTGCGCGCACGGCTCATGACGGCGGTCGAGCAAACGACCGTGCCTGTCTTCTTCATCCACGCCGAGAACGACTATTCGGTCGCTCCGGGAGAGGTGCTCGCCACCGTGATGCTCGGGCTCGACAAGTCACGCCGGCTCGAGATTTACCCGCCGGTCGGTCAATCGACGGACGATGGACACAACTTCGTCTACCTGGGCGTGCCGATCTGGGAATCCGACGTGTTCGCCTTTCTCGACGGGCTGATGCGCAGGTGAGCGCCCCGACATGGCTGCACCGCGGCTGGCTGGCAGGCAGGATTCAGAAGATGGGCATGACTGCACGATTCAGGCGTTTTTTCCGCCTCGGCGCGGGTGTCGGGGCGCTTGCGATCTGCAACGCCGCGTTCGCGACGGAAAGCCGCGAGCACTGCGACGGACCGCGCGAGGCGCGCGAGACGACCGTGGAATCGATCAAGGCCTTCGCGAGCGGCAGGGACATGACGGTGTTGACCTTCGCCGGCTACTCCGGCGCGGGATACGAAGACCCGGCGGCGATGCAGAAGCAGGCGGCGAGCATCCTCGATGCGCAGGATCCGGCGAAGACGCTCATCAACATCGGCGCCACGGCGGTCGGCATCGGCGCCGTGTATGAGATCGCGAAGCAGAAGGGATTCACGACGATGGGCATCGTCTCCACCCTCGCGCGCGACGAGGAAGTGCCGCTTTCCGACTGCGTGGACTACGTGTTCTATATCGCTGACGACACCTGGGGCGGAGAGATTCCGGGCAGGAACCGGTTATCGCCGACTTCGGTCACAATCGTGGAGGCCAGCAGCTCCTTCGTCGCGATCGGCGGCGGAGACGTCACGAGAGACGAGATGCTCGCGGCGCGACGAACGGGAAAGCCGGTGACGTTCCTTCCGGCAGACATGAACCATGAGATCGCGCGCCAGAAGGCGCAGCAGAAGGGCGCGCCTCCGCCCACCGATTTTCGCGGCTCCGCGCATGCGGTGCTCGCTCCGGCCGCATGACGACGTCCTTCGCGCATCTGGCGCCCGATCGAGCGGCGTGTTCGCCGTGATCGCGCGCCCTGACATGGATTGATCCGTTGCCGCTGCTCTTTTCCTACGGGACGCTGCAGCAGGAAGCCGTGCAGCTCTCGATCTTCGGCAGGCGGCTTCGAGGTCATCCTGATGAGCTGGTCGGCTTCGAGCAAGCCCTGTTCACGATCACCGATCCGGTGTTCGTCGCGACGAGCGGCAAGGCGCGGCATGCCATCGTCAGGTTCACTGGCAGGACGGAGAGCCGCGTGCAGGGCACGGCGCTCGAGGTCTCCGAGAGCGAGCTCGCGCTGGCCGATGCCTACGAGCCTGCCGGATACGAGCGAGTCTCCACCACGCTCGCGTCCGGCAAGACCGCGTGGGTCTACGCGGCCGCGACGTCCTGACTGCGCCGATGCGCGTGCGTCGGGCAGAAGCACGGGACCGCGATGCCTGGCTGCGCATGCGGCACGACCTCTGGCCCGGCGAATCGGACGGGCATGCGGCCGAGATCGACGAGTTCCTCTCCGGTCAGTCGCAGTTCATCGATGAAGCGCTGATCTGCGAAACGGAAGACGGATCCGCGATCGGTATCATCGAGCTGCGTCTGCGCAACTACGCGGAGGGCAGCGATAACGCCGTCGTTCCCTACGTCGAAGGCTGGTACGTGGAGCCTGCGTACCGCAAGAGAGGTGCGGGCGCATTGCTCATGGCGCACGCGCAGTCCTGGGCGCAACGCCTCGGCCACCGCGAGCTCGCGAGCGATGTCGAGATCGGCAATGACGGTAGCATCGGCGCCCATCGCGCGCTCGGCTTCGAGCACACGGACACGATCGTCTGTTTCCTGAAAAAACTGTAACGCGAGGACCGACCGATGAGCTGCGGAGACCTGCGACGACTGAGGACGGTGAGCACGCCTCCGGCGCTGTTGCTCATCGACGTTCAGCAAGGGATGGACGACCCAAAGTGGGGCGCTCGAAACAATCCCGACGCGGAGAGCCGGATCGGCTTGCTCCTCGCCGCGTGGCGTGACCTGAAATGGCCGGTGATCCACGTTCAGCACATGTCCCGGGAACCCGATTCTCCCTTGCGGCCGGAGTCCTCCGGCAACACGCTCAAAACCGTGGCGCGACCGCGCGAGGGCGAGCCGCTCTTCCAGAAGAGCGTGAACAGCGCATTCATCGGCACGACGCTCGAAGCACATCTGCGCCGCGAAGGAATCGGGTCGCTCGTGATGGTCGGTATTACCACGGATCACTGCGTCTCGACGACCGCGCGCATGGCAAGCAATCTCGGGTTCGAAGTCGTCGTGGTCGCAGATGCGACGGCAACGTTCGAGCGCACCGGGCCGGAGGGTGCATGGTACTCGGCGGAGCAGATGCATCGCGCGGCGCTGGCCAGTCTGCATGGGGAGTTTGCGCAGGTGCAGTCGGCGCAGGAGGTGCTCCGGCAGTTTCGTCCGCAAGGCGCCTGAAGGCCGGTGGATTGCCATGAATCGAGAAAGCGTCTGAAAAAAAAGGGCGGCCCGAACGGCGAGCCGCCGCCAATCATGCCGATTCGCAGTCGGCCTGGCTCTCGACGTGCATTTTGATGCGCAGGGGAATCGCGTTGTTCTGTATGCTCTCCTCCGTCGCGAACTTGGCGCCGCTGTCGATGAAGATGATCGTCCGGCGGCGCGCGAAACAGAACGAGGCGAGGTGGGCGACAAAACGCGCGAAGAAGCGCTCGTCATGAGGACGACGAGCCGCAACGGCCGCAAGGGTCCCGCGCGCCGCGCAACTCCGCCGTCGGCGAACCGCGCGCGGGACTTCGAGCAGGTGCTCCGACGCATGGCCTCACCCTCGGCGATCCCGGAGGTCGCACGCTTCTTCCGCGCGGACCCGAATGGCCATTCGGAAGACAACGAGATCCTGGGAGTCCGGATCGGAAGCGTGTTCCCCGTGGCGAAGAACTTCGCGGAGCTGACGCTCCAGGAGATCGAGGTCCTGCTCGAGCGCCCGTACTACGAGGTACGGATGGGCGCCGTGAGCGTCATGGATTTCCAGGCCCGCGCACGGCGCACGACCGCGGAGCATCGAAAAGCGCTGTTCGAGCTGTACCTGCGTCGGCACGACCGCATCAACAACTGGGATCTCGTCGACCGCGCCGCGCCTCATGTCATCGGCGGCTATCTTGCGGACAAGAAGCGTGACGTGCTCTACGACCTGGCGCGCTCGAAGAATCCATGGGAGCGCCGCACGGCGATCGTCAGCACCTACTACTTCATCCGCGGCAACGACCTCGACGATACCTTCAAGATCGCCGCCCTGTTGGCAAAAGACGATCATGAGCTGGTGCAGAAGGCGGTCGGCTCCTGGCTGCGCGAAGCGGGCAAGAAGGATACGAAGCGCCTTGTCGCTTTCCTGAAGGTGCACGCCCGCTCGATGCCGACGCCCATGCTGCGATACGCCGTGGAGAGGCTCGCGCCGGAGGTGCGGGCGCGCTATCTCTAGAAACTCAGGGAGAAATGTCTGATGTGGTCCGATCGACTGCCTGCACGGATTCGCCGGCTGGTCTGCCTGTGCCTTACGGCTGCGCTGCTCGGTCCGCCCGGCGCTCGACCGGCGATGAGCCACGAGGACTCGAACGATCACGCGCTCGGAAACGTGAGCTTCGCCGTGAGCTGCTCCGAGGCGGCGCAGGTGGAATTCAATCGCGCGGTCGCGCTGCTCCATCACATGACCTACGTGCAGGCGCGACAGGAATTCCAGCAGGTGGCCGCGACCGATCCACGTTGCGCGATGGCGCAGTGGGGCATCGCGATGACGCTGTTCCAGCCGCTCTGGCCGACGCGACCGCGTCCCGAAGCGCTCCAGCAGGGCTGGCAGGCTGTGCAACAGGCCAGGTCGCTCGAGCCGCCGACGGAGCGGGAACGACTCTTCGTCGCTGCGGCCGAAGCGTTCTTCGTCGATCCGGCGTCGTCCGACTACTGGGCGCGGATCCGCCGGTGGGAGGAAGCATCTGCCAAGGTGTATGCCGCGTTTCCGGAGGATGACGACGCGGCGGCGTTCTATGCGCTCGCGATCCTCGCGAGCGCGCCGCCCGATACGATCTCACGCGCCTATTCCGACCGGGCGGCGGACATCCTGCTGCGCGTGCATGAGCGCAATCCCGGCCATCCCGGCGCGATGCATTACCTGATCCATGCCAACGACGTGCCCGGCCGGGAGCACGAATCGCTCGATGTCACCAACGAGTACGAGTCGTCCGCTCCGGACAATCCACATGCCCTGCACATGCCGACGCACATCTACACGCGCCTCGGCGACTGGGACGCCGTCATCCGTGGCAACCTCCGCGCGGCGGACGCCGCCCTGAAGTTCCCTGCCGGCGACAAGGGACAATTCGTTTCGGACGAGTTCCCGCATGCAATCGAGTATCTCGTCTATGCATACCTGCAGCAGGGCGCGGATGACGAGGCCGCGGCGCAGATCGAGCGTCTGCGCGCCGCGCCGAACCTCGATCCGAGCTTCAAGACGGCGTTCCACCTCGCGTCCACGCAGGCCCGCTACGTGCTGGAGCGTCGCGCCTGGAACGACGCGGCTCGAATCGTTCCACGCCAGCCCGCGACCATCGAGTGGGATCGCTTCGCATGGCCGGAAGCCGTCGCGCAGTTCGCGCGCGGCCTGGGCGCGGCACATTCGAACGAGCCTGACGAGGCGAGAGCGGCCGGCCAGCGTCTCGAGGCGCTCGAGGCCGCAACCGGCAAGGCCGGAGAGGACCTGTTCGCGCGCAACATCCGCGTGCTTCGGCTCGAGATGAACGCGTGGATTGCGCAGACGGCGGGGCAGGGTGAGCCCGCTGTCGCACAGATGCGCGAAGCGGCCGAGCTCGAGAGCGCGACGCCGAAGCACGCCGTTACGCCGGGGCCCACCTTACCGGCATACGAGCTGCTGGGTGACCTGTTCATGGAGCAGGACAGGCCTGCCGACGCCGTCGCCTCCTATCAGCAGTCGCTGGAGCTGTATCCGAAGCGCTTCAACAGCCTGCTCGGCGCTGCTCGGGCGGCGCGCACGCTCGGTGACGAATCCGCGGCGCGGGCCTACTATCAGCAGCTGCTCGAGGTTGCGGATGGCGGAACACGACAACCCGCCCTGCTAGAGGCGCACGGCTATGTGGCGGAGCAGCGCTGACGACTCATGCGAGCGCCTGCACGGCTGCGTTCATGCGCTCGTGCGACGCCGTGAAGAGCGGCGCGAGAGGCGACGTCCGGGACTGACGATCCTGGCGAGCGTCGCGCTCGTGCTCATCGGCTGTGCTTCGACTCCCACGCGACCCGTCGACACGACGGACTACAAGAATCGGCTCCTGACGCAGGAAGACGACGCGTTGCGCGTGTCTGTCGCGGCGCTGTCGGACGAGGAGAGCGAGCGCGTCTACGGCGTAGCGCTCGCGAAAAAGGGCATTCAGCCGGTCTGGATCGAGATCGAAAATCGCGACGATCGTGCGTACTGGCTGGCGGCCACGGGCCTCGACCCGAATTTCTTTCCCGCTTCCGAGGCGGCGGAAGCATTCGCAGATGGGGACGACTCCGGCGAAATCGGCGCGCGCTTCCAGGCCCTTTCGTTTGCCAATCCGGCGCTACCGGGCAAGACGTCCGGGTTCGTCCTCGTCAACCTCGACGAAGGCGTAAAGCTCGTACATCTCGATCTCGTCGCAAGCGGCGAGAGCCGCAGCTTCTCCTTCCTGGTTCCAGTCCCCGGTTTTCGCGCGGACTACAAGGTCGCTGCAGTGTTCGAGCGCGACGTCTACCCCCCGGAGCAACGCGTCGACTACACCGACGATGCGGCCTTTCGTGCGGTCCTCGAATCGCTGCCGTGCTGCGTGACGAACGAGTCGGGCTCAAAGACCGGTGATCCCCTCAATCTCGTCATCGTCGGAGGACTCGACGATGCGTTCCCCGCGCTCGTGCGGCGCGGCTGGCGTCCGACCGAGGTCACCTGGTCGGGCTCTGTGCTCAAGATGATGAAATCCGCGCTCGCGCACGACCGATATCCCTATTCGCCCGTGAGCAACCTGTACCTGTACGGGCGGCACCAGGATCTCGCGCTGCAGAAGGCGCGCGACACCATTCACCAGCGCAATCACCTGCGCCTGTGGCTGAGTCCCCTGAGCTACCACGGCAGACAGGTCTGGGTGGGGCAGATCAGCCGCGACATCGGCAGCCGCCTCACGATTCATTCCAAGACATTCACGACGCACAAGATCGACCCGGACGTCGACGAGGCGCGCCGCGCGCTGCTGGAGGACATGGCGTACTCGCAGTCGCTCGCAAAGTTCGGCTTCGTGACCGGCGTCGGTGCCGCGACGGAAGGCGCGCCGCGCCGGAATCTCACCACGGATCCCTGGTATACCGACGGCCGGCGGGCGGTGCTCATCTTCGACAAGCATCCCTACTCGCTCACGGATATCGTGTTCATCCCCTGGGAAGCCGCGCCGGTCCGCGCACCGGGGCAGGGGCTGCAGGGCGAGCAGCCATGAAGCACGTGCGGCGCTCCCTGTTCCCGCGTGCACGCCATCCGCGCCTGATCGCGCCGCGCGCGATCGCCGGCGTTGCATTGCTCTGCGTGGCCGGATGTGCCACGACCTGGCAGCCGCCGGTCGACGCGAATGCCGATGCGCTGCATGCGCGCGCCGTCACGCGCAGCGTGCAAGACGTACGCGTCAGCGCGGCCGTGCTCAGTGCCGAAGACAGCCGTCGCATGCTGGGGGCGGATATCCTCGAGACGGGCGTGCAGCCGATCTGGATCGAGGTGCAGAACAACTCGCAGCAGGCGCTCTGGCTGCTGCGCGCGGGAGTGGATCCCGATTACTTCTCGCCGCTCGAAGTCGCCTGGTCGCTGCACGCGAAGCTCGACAAGGAGTCCAACGCGCGCATCGACGATGAGTTCAGGGCGCTGGAATTCGCGAATCCGATCGCACCGGGCGAGACGCGCTCGGGCGTCGTGTTCACGAATCCGCAGCCGCAAACCCGCGTGCTCAATGTGGATCTCGTCGCGAGCAGGCTGCTGCTGCCGTTCTCGCTGTTCCTTCCGGTGCCCGGCAGTGCGGGCAACGACATCATCGAGCAGCTCTCGACTCTCTACACGGACGTCCAGGTGACCGATTACGAGGATTCGGAGGCCTTGCGCGCCGCGCTCGAGAAGCTGCCGTGTTGCGCAGCCGACGGGCAGGGCGCCGCAGAGGGCGATCCCCTCAATCTCGTCGTCGTGGGCGATCTCGCCGACATCGGCGCCGCCGTCAGTCGCCGCGGCTTTCGTCGCGACGCGCGGGGAGTGGACGAGGCGCAGCAGGTCTACGGCCGTCCGCCGGATGTCGTGCTGCGCAAGTACGCGCAGGGTGGTACGCCGCCGCTGTGGGTGCGCGCGTGGCTCGCGCCGATCAGGTTCCATGGCAGCCCGGTCTTCGTCGCGCAGGTCGGTCGTGCCCGGGGCGGCCGCTTCGTCGCGGGCGATGCGCCCAGCCCTATGCTCCATCCCGACGTAGACGAAGCACGAAATCTGCTGATCCAGGACCTGCTGTACTCAGGCGGCTTCGCGAAGCTCGGCTTCGTCGAGGGCGTCGGCGACGTGCCCGCCGACACACCGCGCCGTACGGCGCAAGGCGCGACCTACTCCACCGACGGATTGCGCGCCGTGATCTTTCTCGCGACGCGTCCACTCGGCCTGAGCGAAGTCGAGTTGCTGGACTGGACGCCCTACATCGAGCGGCGCGAAGCCGCCGCCGCAGCGGCGGACGAGGCCTCCGGGCGAAACTGAGAGGGCTGTATGCAGCGCACCGATCGATCCTTTCATCAGAGGGGCCCCGGATGAGCCGGCGAGCGTGCTGTGCGGGTGTGCTGCTCGCAGCGTGCGTCGTCCTGACGGCGTGTGCCGGCCCACCCTTGTCGCCGCACACGACGGATACGCCGGCGTTGGTGCTGGTGCCGGCGCAGTTCGCAGGCGTGCAGGACAAACGCGCCCGCTTCCGCGAGATCTATTGCGCGGTGCTGGACTCCCACGGACGCGAGCTGCCCGACTATCGTCCGTGCGCCGAGGCGTTGAGCACGGTCGGGAGCGAGCCTCCGCCGACCGGGACACCCGTCGATCTCGGGCCGTCGCGCCGTCATCTGATCGCCGGGATCGTGCCGGGTCTCGGCTGGGAATGCTTCGCCGACTGGCTGAACGCGCAGGGCACTGCCGCGACCCATCTTCAGCAGTTCGATTACGAAGTGAAGCTGTTCAACGTGAGCGGTCTCTCCGGTACCGAGGTCAACGCCAAGCAGCTCCGCGACATGATCGTGGCAATGCCCATGGATCCCGAGGAGCGGCGCCTCGTTCTCATCGGCTATTCGAAAGGCGCGCCGGACCTGCTCGAAGCCGTCGTCAGATACCCGGAGATCCGCGGACGGATCGCGGCGGTCGTCAGTGCCGCGGGCGCAGTCGGCGGCTCACCGCTCGCCAATCCGGCCAAGCAATCCCAGGCCGACCTGCTGCAGCACTGGCCCGGATCGAAATGCGAGACGGGCGACGGCAAGGCCGTCGAGAGCCTGCGACCGGGCGTGCGTCAGGCGTGGCTCGCGAGCAACCCGCTGCCGCGGGAATTTCCGTATTACTCGGTCGTGACCTTTCCCGATCCGGACCGGATCTCGTCGGTGCTCCGGAGCAGCTACAAGAAGTTGAGCAGGGTCGACGCGCGCAACGACAGTCAACTCATCTTCTACGACGAAGTCATCCCGGGCAGCAGCCTCGTTGCCTACGTCAACGCCGATCACTGGGCGCTGGCCGTGCCCGTGAACCGCTCACACCCGGTGATCGGCTCCATGTTCACGACCGAGAACGCTTATCCGAGGGAGGCAATGCTCGAGGCGCTCCTTCGCTTCATCGAGGAAGATCTGAACGCGACCACGAAGCGGCGCGGGGGAGATTGAGCATCCCGCGTCGGCCGTGCATGGATGTGCCGGCGTGCGTCGCTCATCTCAATGTGCAGGCGGGACGCTGAGGAGGGACACATGAAGCAACACAGGATTATCGGCGGGGGAGGATGCGGGCTCCATGTCGTGGAAACGGGAAATCCACGCGGTACACCGATCCTGTTCATCCATGGATTCTCCCAGTGCTGGCTGGCCTGGAGCCGGCAGCTGAGCTCCGCGCTCGGCGATACCTGCCGGCTCGTCGCGATGGACATGCGCGGTCATGGGCTGTCGGACAAGCCGCGCGACGCATACGCCGACTCCAGGCTCTGGGCGGACGACGTCCGCGCCACGCTCGAGGCGTTGCGTCTCGATCGTCCGATCCTCTGCGGCTGGTCATACGGCCCGCTCGTCATCCTCGACTACATTCGGCACTACGGCGAAGAAAGCATCGGCGGGATCAACTTCATCGGTGCAGTCACCAAGCTCGGCAGCGAGGAGGCCGTGGCGGTGCTGACTCCGGAGTTCCTCAGCCTCATCCCGGGCTTCTTCTCGACCGATGTCGAGGAGAGCATGCGCGCGCTCGACGCGCTGTTGAGCCTGTGCCTCGTAAAGGGGATTTCGACCGAAGAGCGCTACCTCATGCGCGGCTTCAACTTCTCAGTCCCGCCGTATGTGCGTCAGGCCCTCTTCTCGCGTGCGTTCGACAACGACGACCTGCTGCCGAAGCTTCGCAAGCCGGTCCTGATCACGCATGCGATCTGCGATGCAGTGGTCAAGCCGATCGTGATCGAGCGCCAGATGAAGGCGATCCGCAATGCACAGGTGCACATGATCGATGACGCCGGACACGCATGCTTCTGGGACGATGCGCCGGGTTACAACCGGAGGCTGCACGAGTTTGCGGAAACAGCGCGCGGCTGAGACGCGTTGAAGCTTCCAGTTGTGGAGCGGCTTGCAGCCGTCAAGCCATGCCCGACTTGCGCCACGCCGTGGGCGGCATCCCGAACTCGCGCCTGAAGGCCCTGCTGAAAGCCGCTTCGGAATCGTAACCGCTGCGCTCCGCGACACGTGTGATCGGGTCGCGGCCGGAGCGCAGCATCTGTGCCGCGAGCGCGAGCCGCCAGCGCATCAGGTACCGCATCGGTGAATCACCGACGAGCGCGGCGAAGCGCTCGGCCAGCGCGGAGCGCGACAACGCAACCTCGCGCGCAAGCAGCTCGACGGACCAGGCCCGGCCGGGCTCGCCGTGCAGGAGTGCGAGCGCACGACCGACCTGCTGATCGCGCAGTCCCGCGAGCCAGCCCCGGCTGCCGGGCGGCAGAGTGTCGACGTAGCGGCGCAAGGCTTCGACGAACATCAGCTCCGCCACTCTCGCGAGGATCGATGCGCCGCCCGGACGCGGCTCCAGCGATTCGCGCACACCGACACGCAGCAGCTCGCGTAACAGGCTCGTAGCCTGCCCTTCGCCGATCGGGATGCGCAGCACGCGCGGCAATCCGTCGAGCAGCGGACGGATCGTGCTGCGACTGCAGGCCAGATAACCGCACACCAAACGCGTCACGGCGCCGCCGCCGCCATGCCGGAGCTGAACGAGATCGTCGGGTATCTCGTCCGAGTGAGTCAGATTGTCGGCCTCGAGTGGCGGCGCGCGCAGGTCGCTGCCCATCAGGTGGCGGTCGTCCTGGGGGAACAGCACGAGCTCGCCGGCGGTCACGTCCATGACCTCGGCGCCGTCGGCCAGCTTCACTTTGCAGCGGCCTTCCGTGAGGTAATGGAAGAACATCACGTGCTCGGCGCCCGCCAGCCGTTCGCGGACGCTCGCCATCCCGTACTTGCCGCGCATGGACCAGGGCGCGGTGAACTCCGCGTTGAGGTAAACGGCGCCTTCGAGGCGCACCGACTTCAGCACGTCCGACAAGGCATCCATGGTGTTTCGATCAAGAACTGCGGAGCTTTGGCGCAGACGCGATGGCGAGGGCCCTGGATACTAGCAACAAGCCCGGTGGGGAACAATTTTGCGCCATTGCGGCATGCAGCCCCATCGGTTGTCAGGAGCTGAAAACATGACAGCCTCTACCAGTTCACACAAGCGCACTCAGCAGACGTACCAGGGAAACTGCTTCTGCGGCGCGGTTCAATTCACACTCACCGGCGCGCCGGTGGCCATGGGCTACTGCCACTGCGATTCATGCCGGCACTGGTCGGCGGGACCGGTGAACGCCTTTACGCTGTGGAAACCCGAAAGCCTGCAGGTCTCGCGTGGCGCGGACAACGTCGGCACGTTCAACAAGACGCCCAAGAGCTATCGCAAGTGGTGCAGGACCTGTGGCGGTCACCTGTACACCGAGCACCCGCTCTGGGGGCTCATCGACGTCTATGCCGCGGTCATGCCCGAATTCCCGTACGAAGCGGGCGTTCACGTCAATTACCAGGAGACGAAGCTGCGCATCACCGACGGGTTGCCGAAGATGAAGGATCTCCCGAAGGAGATGGGCGGCTCGGGCGCAACGGTGAGCGAATAGCGAGTGCGGTGCGGCTGTGCCCCGAAGGTTCGCGGCACAGCCCCTTCCGGAGGCGAAGGCACCTCGCGCCGCGGTGCTCAATACGCCTCTTCGATGTACCGGAACGGGTGATCCGTCTCGCGGTAGTTGCCGCGCTTCTGCCGCTTCGGCAGCTTCACCTTCTCGCGGGGCAGATCCTCGTACGGAATCTTGCTCAGCAGATGCGTGATGATGTTGAGCCGGCCGCGGCGCTTGTCGTCGGTGCGCGCGACGTACCAGGGCGCGTAGGTACGATCGGTCGCGGCGATCATGTCATCGCGCGCACGCGAATAGTCGTACCAGCGGCTGTAAGACTTGAGATCCATCGGCGAGAGCTTCCAGATCTTGCGCCCGTCGTCGATCCTGGCTTCGAGCCTGCGCGTCTGCTCGTCGGAGGACACTTCGAGCCAGTACTTGAGCAGCAGGATTCCGGAATCCACCATGGCCTTCTCGACCATCGGCACTGCGTTCAGGAACGCCTTCGCCTGCTCCTCCGTGCAGAATCCCATCACGCGCTCCACGCCCGCGCGGTTGTACCAGCTGCGATCGAAGATGACGATCTCACCGGCGGCCGGCAGGTGCCGCATGTAGCGCTGCACGTACATCTGGCTCTTCTCGCGCTCGGTGGGCGCAGGCAGGGCGACCACCCGGAAGACGCGGGGACTTACGCGTTCCGTGATGGCCTTGATGGTGCCGCCCTTGCCGGCGGTATCGCGGCCTTCGAACACGACACAGACCTTGAGCCCCTTGTCCAGCACCCATTGCTGCAGCTTCACGAGCTCGACGTGCAGGCGCTCGAGCTCCTTCTCGTAGTCCTTGCCGCTCAACTTGTCAGGCTTGCCGGTCGCGGATTTCGATTTCGCCTTCGCCTTCGACTCGGCCCGAACCTTCTTTCTGTCGCTCATGTTCAGGCTCCCGGAGACTTCTGCTCGTTTTCGAGCGCCTTGCGCGTGATCTCGTTGTACAGACCGCTGAGGCGCGCCACGAGTGGCTGAAACTCAGGGTGCCTGTCGGCGAGCTTGCGGGCGCTGCCCGCATCCTCGAATACCTGCGCGAGGAACTGCATGTCGAAGTCGGTCAGACGTTCTCCACGATCGACTTTCTCTTCCAGCTTCAGCGCGTTGGGCAGGCGCTCGTCGTTCAAGCGCTTCAGCAGCACCTGAATCGTCGCGGTGTCCTTCGATGTTTCTCCCATGGCTCCTCCTGTATCGGTTCGGAAGCAATCGGCTCGCTCGCCCCTAACCCATCGCACGGTACTTGCTGAGCGCGATGTCCAGGTTCGCCAGCATACGCTCGTCCCCCAGCGCTTTCCCGAGCGGCGAGCGCCGGACCACCGCGCTGACTTCGGGACTCGCGCCGATCAGCCAGAACAGCACACCCGATTCCCGCTGCCGTTTCTCTGCTTCCGTGAGCATCTTCAGGGCGGAGTATTCGAGATCGAACACCCCGCTCATGTCGAGCGCAACGATTCGGGGGCTGGCCTCGCTGATGAGCGGCTTGAACTTCTCGGCGATCCGTTCGGCGTTGAGAAAGAAAATGCGTCCGCCGACGCGTAGCAACAGCAGTCCCGGAAAGGATTCGTCCTCGGGATTCTCCGTGGAGCGCGGGCGGAATACGTTCGTTCCGGGCTTGCGGCCGAGCACGTGTACGGGGGGGTTCGCCGTCTGATGCGCGAGTGCGACGATGGAAACGATGATCGCGACGAGAATGCCCTTCAGTGTGCCCAGCAGCATGACACCGATCAGCGCGGCGACAGCCCAGATGAACTCCGTCCTGCGGATCTCCAGGATGTTGCGAAACTCCGCGGGTTTGATGAGTCCTACCGAGTAGACGATGACGATGCTCGCGAGCACGGCATTCGGCATGAGCGCGATGACCGGAGCGAGCAGCACCATCGTCAGGAGCGCCATCAGCGCCGTGACGATCGATGCGATCGGCGTCCGCGCGCCGGTCATGCGATTGACCGCAGTCTGCGAAGTGCCGCCGCCGCCGGGCATTGCGCCGAGGAATGCGCCCGCGGCGTTTGCCATACCGGTGGCGAAGAGCTCCACGTTAGGCTGCGGCGGCGGCTCGTCGCTCCGGGCGAACGCTCGTCCGGCCGCGGCGGTCTCGGTGAAGCTCATGAGCGCCATGCCGAGTGCACCGGGCCATAGTTGCTGCGCGAGGCTCAGGTCCGGCATCGTCAGCGCGGGAAGGCCCGCCGGAATCGGCCCGACCAGCTCGACCCCGTAGCTCTGCAGGCCGAGCCACGCGACGCACGCTACCGCGAGCGCGACGGCGATCAGCGGCGCGGGCCACTTCGGTCGGTATTTTTCGATGATGCCGAGCCCCGCGATCGTGGCGACGCCGACGATCGTCGTCGGGATCGACAGATGCGAGAGGCCGACGAGGATCTCCTGGACGTTGTGCAGTAACGGACCCTTGGTGAAGTGAAGCCCGAGCACTTTCGGGAGCTGGTCGATGATGATCACGACGGCGATGCCGGCCTTGAACCCGACCAGCACGGGCTCGGAGATGAAGTTGGCGAAGAATCCGAGCCGCAGCTGTGAAGCCAGGACGAGCGCTGCGCCCACCATCAGGGTGAGCAGCGCGGTTGCCTGCAGCAACGCGGCGGGATCGCCATTGGGCACGACTGCGCCAAGCTCCGCGGCAGTCAGAATGCCGAGCGTGGTCGTCGTGCTGACGCTCAGGACCCGCGAGGTGCCGAGCACCGCGTACACGATCATCGGCACGAAGGCGGTGTAGAGACCGACCTGCAGAGGCAGACCGGCGACGGTCGCATAGCCCATGCCCTTCGGAATGACGACCGCCGCGGTCGTGAGCCCGGCGACGATGTCGCAACGCAGCCAGTCCTTGCGCACCTGCGGCAACCATTCGAGCAACGGCAGCTTGAGACGCATGACGGCAGCGCTTTTGTTGCGGGAGACGATTCGATCGGAGGCTCGAGGCTCGAGCCCAGGCCGAGCCGCACTATCACAGAGGCGAATGAGCGGCGCAATCCCGTGTTGCCGCGGGACTCGCCGACGCCGACGCGCGTCGTTAGTTACAATTTCTCACGTAGCACCGCCGCAAGGTAAGGAATCCGGGAACCAGAACACGGAGAGCATGACGGGATCGGTGAGGGACGAGCGGCGAGTGACGATCGGGAGGATACGACATGAGCAATCCGGCAGAGGGATACGAGAGTTTCATGGTGCCCACGTTGTTTCGACCGTGGGCGGCAAATCTCGTCGAAGCAACCAGACCGGCGAATAGCGAACGGGTGCTCGACGTCGGCTGCGGAACGGGAGTCGTCGCGAGAGTCGTTGCCGCACGCCTCGGCACCGGCGCATCGATCACGGCGCTCGATCCAAGCCCGAACATGCTCGCAGTCGCACGTGCGGCCGCGGTTCGCGAAGGAGTTGCGATCGATTGGCGCGAGGGAAGCGCAGAGCGGCTTCCATTTCCCGATCGGTCATTCGACCTCGTGCTCTGCCAGTTCGCATTGATGTTCTTCGCCGACAAGGCAGCGGCGCTCGGAGAGATGCGCCGCGTCGTCAAGGAGAGCGGCCGCGTCGTTCTGAACGTCTGGCAGGGGCTCGACCGACATCCGTTCTATGAGCTCCTGCACGAGGTGATACAGAAGCGCGTCGGCGTGTCCGCGCTCGAGGACATCTTTGCGCTCGGCAACGCGGACGAGCTGCGCCGGATGGCGTCGTCTGCAGGATTCCGCCAGGCGGAGATCGAGACCGTGTCGATGACGGCGCGCTTCCCGAACCCCGAGGGATTTCTCGCTGGCGAGATCGAAGTCGACACGGCCGCGATCCCATCGATGCAGCATCTCGATATCGCGGCTCGGCAGAAGATCGTGGCCGCGATCGCATCGGACATGAAGGCCCCCCTGAGGGAAGTCACGCAGGGTGACTACGTGGTGATTCCGTTTCACGCATTCCGGATGACGCTGCGCCCCTGATGACGGGGACGGAGCGCGCGACGCGAAGGATTTCGCGCAGCGCGACGGTCCCACTTCGGATGAGCACCGAAAGCGCGAGCAAGGTTCCGGAAGTCACGCTCGTCTTCTGGATCATCAAGATCGCGGCAACGACGCTGGGCGAGACCGGTGGCGATGCCGTGTCCATGTCGATGGATCTGGGATACCTCACCGCGACGGCGATCTTCGCGGCGATCTTTCTCCTCGCCGTGGTCGCGCAGATCTCAGCGGCTCGTTTCCGGCCGGTGCTCTACTGGGCCACGATCATCGCCACGACGACGGTGGGTACGACGCTGGCGGACTTCGCCGATCGCTCGCTCGGCATCGGATACACCGGCGGCGCCACTTTGCTCTTTCTGCTGTTGATGGGCTCGCTCGCCGCCTGGTACCTGGCACTCGGCTCCGTGTCGATCGAGAGCGTCGGCACTCCCCGCGCGGAGATGCATTACTGGCTCACCATCATGTTCTCGCAGACCCTCGGCACCGCACTCGGCGACTGGACCGCGGATACCGCGGGTCTGGGTTACGGTGGCGGCGCGATCGTGTTCGGTGCTCTGCTCGCGATCGTCGCCGCGGCATATTTCTGGACGAACATATCCCGTACACTGCTTTTCTGGGCAGCGTTCATTCTGACTCGACCCCTCGGAGCGGTCCTGGGTGATTTCCTCGACAAGCCCATCGAAAATGGCGGTCTGGCATTGAGCCGTTACACCGCATCGGCCGTACTGCTCGCGGCGATCGCGGCATGCATCGCGATCTTCCCTCAGCGCGCCGCCACACGCAGGCACTGACGCGTCCAGATGAAGATCAGCGCCAGCCAGGCGTGCCGCTATCTCGCGACGCTGCTGTTCCTGTATCTCGGTGCTCAGGGCCTGTGGTCCGCGTGCGTACAGTTCGACGATGCCGTGACACTCGGCCAGCGGGTGCAGACCGCAATGCAGTTCGGTTTCAGCGCGCTCGGCCTTGCTGCGGGCGCATTCCTCGTTCTCGAGCGCCCCGTGCCGGTGGCGATCGAATGGGCGTGGACGATCACACTCGCGCTCGCGGGCGGCATCGCCGCCGTGGCATGGGGCGAGACGTCGATACCCGTCGGAATCGTCGGCGGCGTGTCGACGGCGCTCGTCGCGCTGGCCATCGTCTGGCTGGGCCGTCGCGGGCGAGTCCGAGGGCACGTCACCGAGACCGACGCCCGCGAGACCTCGTGAGACGTTGATGTACGAATCGAAGACGCAGAAGCCGCTGTCACGCGCAAGGTTCGTGAAGCGCCTTCTCGCGCACCTGTCCATTGCAATCGGCCTGCTGTTGGTCTCGCTCGGCGCGGGAATGCTCGGCTACGAGCGCATCGAGCATCTGTCGACGCTCGATGCGTTTCTCAACGCCGCGATGCTGCTCGGCGGCATGGGGCCCGTGAATCCGCCGGTCACGTCGGCGGGCAAGGTCTTCGCCGGCATCTATGCGCTGTACGCTGGGCTGCTCTTCATCGTCACGGCCGCGCTCGTGTTCACGCCGGTCGTGCATCGGCTGCTGCACAAATTCCACTGGGCTGAATAGCGTGAGCGCCGGAGCGTAGAGCGCGTGAGCTACGATCCTTTTGCGCGAGGGCGCTTTCCAGTCGGCGTGCGCACGATCGCAGCGCAGGACACGGCGCGCCGTCGAGTGTTCCCCTGTGAGATCTGGTATCCGGCGGCGGCCCGACACGCGCGGCAGGATCTGGCGCCCGCGACCCAGGATCACTTCAAGGTTGCATCACGCGATGCGCCACGCGCCCAGCAGGCAGTACGTGACGCCGACGCCGAGCCGGAGACCTGTCCGCTCATCGTCTATTCGCACGGGAGCGCGGCCGGCGGCCGTCGCATGGCGACCTTTCTGTGCACGCATCTGAGCAGTCACGGATACGTCGTCGCCGCGCTCGATCACTTCGAGCTCGTCGCCGCAGAGCTCGCACCGAGGGCGGGAGAGACCGACGAAGAGAAGCAGGCGCGGGCGCAAGCATGGATCGGAAACCGCGTTCCAGACATTCGCTTCGTGCTCGACCACCTGCTCGGCGGTGCGGCATCGAGCGCCGGCATTCGACTCGATCCCACCCGGGTGGGAGTCATCGGCTACAGCTTCGGTGGCTGGACGGCGCTTGCCGCAACGGAAATCGAGTCTCGCATACGTGCCGTCGTCGCGCTCGCACCCGCCGGCAGTTCGAAGCCGAAGCCGGGGATCCTGCCCGCGACACTGTCCTTCGACTGGGGACGCGACGTGCCCGCGCTCTATCTCGTCGCGGAGAACGACGTGATGACGCCACTGGACGGCATGCGCGAGCTGTACGAACGAACCCGCGGCAGCAAGCAGATGGTCATTCTGTGTCGCGCGGATCACCTCCATTTCCTGGACCAGGTCGAGCAGGAGCACGAAGCAGCCCGTGCCATGCCCTGGGGCGGAAAGCTGGCGTGGATTCCGAAGGAGATGCGGCCGATCTCGGAGCTGTGTACCGGCGAGCAGTCACACCTGTTCGTGCGCGGCCTCGCGCTGGCCCGGATGGATGCCATACTGAAGGAACGCGGCGACGCGAAGCGGTTCCTCGCGAGCGACATCGAAGGCGCATTCGCCGCGCGCGGTGTCGAAGTCATCGCCTACGCACCCTGATCATTTGCCGGAGCGTAGCGTCGCTGCGGCAATGCGTCTGGAGAGCAACGTGCACTACCTCCTCTTCTATGAGTTCGTTCCGGACTATCTCGATCGGCGACCTCCGTTTCGCTCCGCCCACCTGCAGCTCGCGTGGGAAGCACAGGCTCGCGGTGAGCTGGTGCTCGCGGGTGCCTACGCCGATCCGGCGGACGGCGCGGCGCTGCTCTTCAGTTGCGATTCGGACAAGGTGCCGCAGGCCTTTGCCGAGGCAGACCCTTATGTGCGCAACGGACTCGTCGTGCGTTGGCGGGTCCGCGCCTGGACCACGGTGGTCGGCGCAGCTGCGAGCACGCCCGCCCGGACCTGACCACCATTGGTCCTCGAACGATGGGCCTGCGCGCCGAACAGTGGACGCCTTGAAAGAACGCCGGCTTGATGCGTCTACCCAATGACGGGTCAGAGCGCCCGTCTCGCATGGCGTTGCCGGCCGCCCGCCATCGAGATTGTTGATTCTGTGCAGTCGCAGTCGCCGGGCTGGCGAGGCTGCGAATCCCTTACGGACGCTGCGTGATAGGCTACGCGACGGCTGGGAGGGGGCAAACAACAAACGTCATGGGGTCAAGACTATGCCGAAGCTTTGTGGTGAACTGAAGGCGATGTTGCAGCCAACCGGTGGCGGCATCAGCGTGACCACGACTACCTACACGGATGGCACCAGTACATCGAACATGTACAAGCACCGTATGGTGTTCCCGCTCATCCAGATCGGTGATACGACGCTCGAGAAGCTGCTGGTCGCGAATGACAGCCTCGGCTCGGAGGTCTGGGGCACGTTTCATACCGGTGAGCGGGTCTGCCTCTACTACTTCGGCCACCTCCTGACGAAGAAGTGCATCATCGGCATGAGATCGGACTCTGGCCAGGAGGCCATGCCGGAGAACAAGACCTATTTCGGCGCGCTGCTCTGGTACGGCGTTTTCTCTCCCATCATCGTCGCGATTGCGGGCGCAGTGGTCGGCGGTCTGGTGGGCATGCTGGGCGGACAGAAGGGCAGCGCGATGGGCATACTGCTCGGCATCCTGTACGGCATCGGCATCTCCTGGTACAGCGGCTGGCGTTTCACGAGAGCCTGGAAAGAGATGAAGGCCGGTTGAGGTCGCCGCGGCAGCGTACGCACACTCACGCTGTTGCTCGATCTCGAACACGGGCAGAGTGCCGCGCGCAATGCGGCTGAGGAAGCATCATGCTCGAGCTGCGACCAACGTGTGAGAACTGCAACAAGCCACTGCCGCCGCACTCGCTCGAGGCGCGCATCTGCAGCTATGAATGCACGTTCTGTGCTGCGTGCGTGGACGACGTCCTCGGTAACGTGTGCCCCAACTGCGGCGGCGGGTTCACGCCGCGGCCGGTACGACCGTCGAAGAACTGGAAAGGCGATAATTTCCTCGGCAAGGATCCTGCCAGCACGAAAGTGCGACATCGTCCGCTCGATCCCGCGACCCACGCACGATTCTCGGCCCCGATCAGAACGGTTCCACCCGAACAGCGATAGTTGCGCCTGCCGGCGCGACCGCCGACACTGCGCGCGGGCAGGTACCGGCGGAGCGCGGTCCCATGTATCTCTGGTTGAAGGTTGTGCACGTCGTGGCCGTCGTGCTGTTCCTGGGTAATATCGCGACGGGGCTGTTCTGGCACGCGCACGCCGCGCGCACGCGCGATCCGAAGATTCTCGCGCACACCGTGGACGGCATCATTCGCAGCGATCGCTTCTTCACCATGCCCGGTGTGCTTCTGATCATCGCGAGCGGCGTCACGGCGGCGATGCTCGGCAATCTCCCCATCCTGCGCACGAGCTGGATACTCTGGGCGCTGGTTCTCTTCGGTATCTCCGGTCTGGCTTTCATGCTGCGCGTCGCACCGCTGCAGCGACAGCTCCAAGCAATGGCGCAAGCAGGGATCAGCTCCGGCGCGTTCGACTATGCCGCCTATCGCACCGTCGCGATCCGCTGGGAAGTGTGGGGCGGCATCGCGCTTCTGACGCCGTTCGCGGCGCTGATGCTCATGGTGCTGAAGCCTGGGTTCTGAAGCGTCGCGGGCGCGCCGTAGCCGGATGGTAGAATTCCCACTGTCGCCGGCGCAGCGCCGGATGACAAAGGCAAAGCCTGGCACCACAGAGGAACGGCGATGAACGAAGAAAAACCCGCGGCAGGAACGCAGGACTCCAGGAACATGGCATTGCTGATCTGGATCGGCACCATCTTCCTCAGTTTTCTGCCCGGGCTGATCGTCTATCTGGTCAAGCGCGACGACCTCTTTGTTCTCGATCAGGGGAAGGAAGCCCTGAACTGGTCGATCACGGTCATGCTCGGCTACTGCGCGGCCTGGATCCTGACCATCGTGCTCGTCGGTCCGCTCGTCGCTTCCGCGATCTGGCTCGGCAATCTGGTGATCTGCATCATGGGTGCGGTGAGCTGCTCGCGTGGCGAGGCTTACAGAGCGCCGTTCGCGCTGCGCCTGATCAGGTGAAGAACGGCGAGCCGAAGGCGGCGTAGCGCGGCCCGGCGCCGCTTGCGACCGCATGTCTCTCGCCATCGACCACCGGACACCGAGTCATCGTTGCGCCCGGAGAAACGAATGACGGAACGTCATACCTTCGAAGGCGGATGCCTGTGCGGCGCGGTCCGGTATCGCGCGACGTCGACGCCGCTGCGTGGCGTGATCTGTCACTGCGCCAAGTGCCGGCGGCACTCGGGCGCGCCCATGCTCGCCTTCGTGCATTTTCCCCTGGATGAATTCGCGTGGACGAAAGCGCAGCCGCAGTGGTATCGATCGTCGCGCTACGCCGAGCGCGGATTCTGTTCGAACTGTGGCAGCACCGTCGCCATGCGCGAGGAGGTGCTCGACGACCGCGTGCTCATCTGCGTCGGCAGTCTCGATGACGCGGAGCCGGTGCAGATCGACGACCACGTGTGGACGAGCGAGCAGATCTCATGGCTTCGCATCGACGACGCGCTGCCGCGCTACCCGCAGAGCAGCGCCGCAGTGCCGTCCCGTGCGCTCGATGACTGAGGCGGCGCGCCGCAGATGATCGCCAATCCCGTCTGGGAAGCGCTGCTGAGCGCCCATGCGCGCTTCGCCATCGGCGGGCCGCGCCTCAAGCGCTATCCGGACACGGTGGCGCCATTCCTTGCCGTAGCCCGCGAAGGAGAATCGCTCGACGAAGAGCTCTTCGAGCTCGTCAGCCCCGGCGAGATCCTCTATTTCGTCGGCATTGCACCGAAGCTGCCGGCGGCATGGTCGGCCGAGCACTCCATCGTCGTGCAGATGCTTTGTAACGACCGCATGCCGCTGCTGCGAGGTGGCACGGGGTTCCAGGCGCTCGGCCCGCAGGATCTCGAAGACATGCTCGCGCTCACCGCGATCGCCTATCCCATGTTCTTTCGGGCGCGCACTCTCGAGCTCGGCACCTACCTCGGCATACGATCCGAGGGACGCCTCGTCGCGATGGCCGGCGAGCGCATGCGCGTCACCGGTTATCGCGGAATCGACGCACAGGAGATCAGCGCGATCTGTACGCATCCTGAGCACAGGGGGCGTCGCTATGCGCAGATCCTGACGACATCCCTCGTCAACACCCAGCTCGAGCGCGGTGACCTGCCCTTCCTGCACGTCTCCGCCTCGAACACGCACGCTATCGGGCTGTATGAACATTGGGGCTTCAGTCGGACGCGCGAGCTGCACATGTGGAAGGTACAACGCCCGGGAGGAACGAATTGAAGGACGCACGTCTGCCCCTGGCTCTGGGCGCGATCGTGGTCGCCGCGCTCGTCATCACCGTCATCCATCCCTACAACCGCGGCACCTGGCTTGCCGAAGTGGCGCCGGTGTTCCTCGCCGCGCCGATCCTGATCTACACCTATCCAAGATTTCGTCTGACCAACCTGCTCTACGTGCTCATCGCCATTCACGCGCTCGTGCTCATCGTCGGCGGCTCCTACACCTATGCACGCGTCCCGTTCGGCTACTGGGTGCAGGACATGCTCGACCTGGAGCGCAATCCCTACGATCGCATCGGACATTTCGTGCAGGGATTCGTCCCCGCGCTGATCGCACGCGAGGTCCTGCTGCGCAATCGTTTCCTCACCAACAAGGCGATGACCGCGTTCCTGTGCTGGTGCGTGGCGATGGCGGTGAGCGCGTGTTACGAGCTGATCGAGTGGGCGTCCGCCGTCATCGCGGGCGGCGGCGCGGCGGACTTCCTCGGCAGTCAGGGCGATGCCTGGGACGCGCAGGGCGACATGCTCATGGCGCTGATCGGCGCGATCGTTGGACTCGCGACGATGTCGTCGCTGCAGGATCGTGAGATCGCGGCGCTCGCGCGCGGGCAAGGCCTGAAGAATGGGACGAGCGGGGCAGAAGCGTGACAGCAGCCGCGGAGTGCGTCCTCCGCGCTACCCGCGATCGGCGACGGTCTCCACCGCCGGACAACCAGCGCCGTTCAGCAACGACGCGAGCGCCTCGCACGCATTGACGACACCGGCGGCCGTGCCGACGGGACGCACGGACGTGGAGAGCGCATGACGCAGTGATTCTGCGGTGAGGTCGGGACGGCGCTGGAGCAGCAGTGCGATGATGCCCGAGACGTGCGCCGCCGAGATCGAGCTGCCCGATACGAAATCGAAGCTGCCGTTCGGCATCGTCGTAATGATGTCGTTTCCAGGGGCGATCAGCGGCTGGACGCGCGCCGTGGCGCTCGTTACCGGCATGACCGCCGCCGCGTTGTCGACGTTGCTGACGGCGATGACGTCAGGCATCGATGCAGGAAACGAATCGCATTCCGGCCCGCGGCAGGCGGCGACCACCGTGATGCCGCGCGCGAGCACGAGCTGCAGCAGACGATCCAGAAGAGGATCGTCGGGTCCGGCCAGGCTCAGGTTGATGATCTGAGGCGCGCGCGCCAGGGCGAAGGTCAGCGCCTTCGCGAGCGTGAACGAGCTGCATACCGATTTCGTCTGAACCGGCCAGCAGGCGCGTAACGCGAGCAGTTTCACGTCCGGTGCAACGCCGATGATGCCGATTCCGTTGCCGGCATCGGCCGCGATCACGCCCGCGACTGCCGTGCCATGCTGTTCGCCGCCCCGCGCCGGCGGATCGACGAAGTCTTCCGAGACCGCGATGCGCCCAGCCAGCTCCGGATGATGCACATCGACGCCCGTATCGATGACGGCGACGTCGACGCCGCGTCCGCTGGACCAGCGCTGCGCCGCCTCGAGCTGCATCTCACGCACACTGTGCTGGAGTTTCAGGTACGGATCGTCGTAACCGTGCCCGCTCAACGCGACACCGGCGGCGCTCGGAACCGCGGGCGGCGGACTCTCGGCGGCCGGCTCTTCGCTCGCGAGCACGTCGAAGAGGTGCAGGGGCTGTGCCGATTCGACGCGTGGGTCGTGCGCCAGCGTCTGCAGCACTTCGTCAACGGCGCGCGGTCCCGTGACTTCGAACACGACGCAGTGCACGCCGAGCGGAGCGATCGGCCAGGCATCGACGGGTCGCAGGCCCTGTTCCTTGGCGATCGCGCGCACGTCATGGTCGACCTTCGGCGAAGCTGCATAGGTCGGACTGTTCGAAAAGTACTTGGCGCGCGCGCCGGTGCGCGCAGGCGCCGCGGTCTGAGCCTGTTTGAAGGTGACGAGGATCTGCGGATAGGCGGACGTCGTCGCGTCACCTGCCCATGCGGCCTGCAATCCGAGGCAGAGCGCCGCCACGCAGATGAGAATCGTCCTCATTGCGGCGCTCCGTCAGGCACCGGCTCGGCGAAGCGCACGCGATCGTCCGCGCGGAGACGCTCGAGCCATGCATCGCTCTGATCGGCCGGCACGTCGATGGCAAACGCCCCGACCTTCGACGGACCGTCGACGACGTGCGCGCCACCCGCCTGCAGCAATGCCTCCACGTCGCTCATCGCAACGTCCGGTGCGAACACGACGCGCAGGCGCGCGCTGCCCGGCTCGACGGCGACGGGGGCGGCCGCTTCAGACAACGTTTCGAAGCGAGGTGTGCGATCCGGCTCCGGAATCTGCAGGAGCATGAAAACGCCGACCAGGATCATGGCCGTCTGAACGAGCAGTGCACTGCGCAGGACCGGATGTGCCCCGCGCAGTGCATGAAGACCGGAGAGGAGACTCGCCCGGATGCGGCGTGCGACCGGCGCCTCGGCTGTATCGATGCGCTGCATGAGCGACGCGAAAGCGCGCTGTGGAGTGAAGTCGACGTCCGGGGAGGTGACGACGGCCTCGTCGAGCTGCTCCAGAAACGCGAGCTCGCGCCGGCACACGAGGCAGTTGCTCAGGTGTGCACGCACGTCGCGGCGCTCGTCGTCCTCCAGCGTGTCGTTGACGTACCAGGGGAGCAGCTCGAACGCTTCCTTGTGGGTCAGCAGGTCGTTCATCTTGGTCACTTCGTGCTCTTCTCTTTCCTGCGGCCGGGACGCGCGACCAGGAGGGGCGGCAGCAGGTCCTTGAGGCGGCGGCGCGCATGGAACATGCGCGTCTTCACCGTCCCGATCGGACAGCCGGCGATGTCGGCGATGTCGTTGTAGGACAGCCCCAGGTAATACACGGATTCGATCACCATCCGTTGCTCGGAGGAAAGCTGATCCAGGCCGTTGCTCAGCCAGTCCTGCAGCTCGGCTTCCTCGACCGGACTGTCGAGTGCCGGCAGGTTCGGCAGCTCGGAATCGCCGACGAGGACACGCGAACGGCCGGCGCGCTCGAGCGCTTTGAGCGCCTTGCGATAGGCGATGCCAAAGATCCATGTAGACACGCGCGAGTCGCCATGGAAGCTGTCGGCCTTCTGCCAGACCACCAGCATGGCGTCGTTCAGAACCTCTTCGACGAGGTCGGCGCGCCGGGTGATGCGGAACAGGAATCGCATGAGACGACGGTAATAGGCGCGATAGAGCGCCTCGAATGCCAGGCGATCCTTCCCGGCGACGCGCCGGACCAGCGCGTGCTCGATGGCATTGGCATCGGGCGGCGCCTGAGTCGGGCTCGGTGGTTGCAGCTGCTTCACGGCATCTCCTTGTTCTAGTCCAGTAAGTGCGCGCCGTGGCGCAAAGGTTCAGGCCCGCGTTCCGTCTTTCCGGGTACCCCATTATTCTCGCCTGCCGCCCATGCCGCGCAAGTGCCCGCTGAACCTGTCCTGCGGGGCGAAGGCACCTACACGCGTTCCAACAGGCGGGTAGCGCTCGTCGTAGCCGTCGACGGGTGGCCTCCAAGGGGTATCTTGATGCGCTGGATGCGTGCCGGGTCATGCATCGCCCTTGCTGTCGCTGTGGTGAGCTGCACCGGCGGCAACGGCGTCGGCCTGGACGAAAATGGACGTCCGATCGGGGAGGGCGGCGGCGGCGGGGCGCTGACGGCCACCTTCAGCTCCATTCAGGACAACGTCTTCACGCCGAACTGTGCGATCTCCGGCTGCCATACCGGTGCAGCCGCGCCGCACGGGCTGCGGCTCGACGAGGGCGTCAGCTACGCGTTGCTGGTCGGTGTGCCGAGCGACGAAGTCCCGAGCCTGAACCGGGTCGATCCGGGCAATCCCGACAACAGTTATGTCATTCAGAAGCTGGAGGGCACGGCGGCGGTCGGCGCCCAGATGCCGCTGACCGGGCCACCGTACCTGCCCCAGTCCACGATCGATGTGATCCGCCAGTGGATCGCCGATGGCGCGCTGCAGGATTCCGGGACGCCCGAGGCGGCCCCGACGGTCGTCTCCACGACGCCCGCCGACGAAGCATCCCTCAGCGCTTTGCCGGACCAGGTTGTCGTGATCTTCAGCCAGGACATGGACGAGTCGCTCGTCAACACGTCCAGCGTGCTGCTCACGGCCAGCGGCGGTGACGGCACCTTCGCCGATGACAACGAGGAGCCGATCGCGCCCGCGTCGGTGGCACTCGATCCCGACAACGCGCGCCGCGCCGTCATGGATCTCACCGGTGTCGCGAGTCATGCGGACACTTATCAGTTGCGATTGACAGCGTCCGATCCGATCGCAATCGCCGACGTGAACGGCGTCGTCCTCGACGGCGATGGAGATGGTGAGGCCGGCGGCGACTTCGTGAGCACCTTCGTCGTCGCGGGTATAGAGCCGACGCTTCAGTCCATCCAGGATCTCGTCTTTACGCCGACCTGCTCCGTCTCCGGCTGCCATGAGGGACCCGCCGGTCCCGACCTGCCAAGTGGCCAGGACCTCACCAGCGTCGAGGCGAGCTTCGCGAGCATCGTGGGCGTGCCCAGTGTCGAGGATCCGAGCCTGTTGCGGGTCAATCCCGGTGATGCCGATGCCAGCTATCTCGTAAAGAAGATCGAGGGCGCGGCGGGCATCGACGGCGAACGGATGCCGCGCGGCGGACCGCCGCTGCCTGACGAAACGATTGCCGCGATCCGCGCCTGGATCGACGCAGGCGCGCCGTTCGAGAGCGACTCGGATGACGTCACGGCCCCGACCGTCACGCTCGACGCCTTGCCGGCAAGAGTTGGCGGATCGGTCGACGTCAGTGCGACTGCGAGCGATGACGTCGGCGTCGTCAGGGTGACCTTCCTGCTCGGCGATACGCCCCTCGGCACCGATACGAGCGCACCGTACAAGATCGTGTGGGACACGACGACGCTTCCGAACGACACGTACACCCTGATCGCAGAAGCCGCGGACGCCGCCGGGAACACGACCAATTTCTCCATGGAAGTGGAAGTCTTCAACGACACGACCAAGCCCACCGTCAGTCTCACCAGTCCGCACGAAGGCGACACGGTGGCCGGCATGGTGTCCATCAGCGCCAGCGCGAGCGATGACGTTGGCGTGAAGTCCGTCGACTTTCTCGTCGACGATGACCTGATCGACACGGACAGCTCCGCGCCGTACCAGCTCTCATGGGACAGCACGACGGTGTCCGACGGTTCGCACAAGCTCACGGCGCGCGCGAGCGACGAGGCCGGCAACAGGAGAACGTCGAGCGCGGTGAGCGTGCAGGTCGTCAACGACGCGACTGCGCCGACGGCGAGCATCACCTCGCCGGCGGACGGCGCCACGCTGGGCGGCAGCGTTCCCGTTGCGATCACCGCCGCGGACAATATCGGCGTCGACCACGTAGATCTGCTCGTCGACGGCGGTGTCGTCGGAAGCGACGCGACCGCGCCCTACCAGGTGCTGTGGGATACGGCGGATTCGGGCGACGGAGCCCACACGCTCATCGCACGCGCCGTCGATGCGGCGGGTAACGAAGGAGACTCCGCGCCCGTAGACGTGACCGTCGATAACACCTGCACGGGCGACAGTGCGCCGCCGACCGTGACGCTGACGGCGCCTCCAGCCGGCCCGGTGTCCGGCACCGTGACGGTCTCGGCCGACGCCGACGACGACGTCGGCGTGACACAGGTGCTGTTCTTCGCCGACGCGGCGCTCATCGGCAGCGTCACCAGCGCGCCCTACGAGATCGACTGGGACACGACTTCGGAGAGCGACGGCGCATTGAGCCTCACCGCGCGCGCGAGTGACGCGTGCGCCAACGAGACGGCGTCCGCGCCTGTCAACGTCACCGTCGACAACGACGCCCTCACGGTCACGAGCATCGATCCTGCGGATGGCACGCCGATCGCGAGCCTGCCCGCCGAGATCGTCGTCACCTTCGACGAGGCGGTCGATCCGGCGACGGTCGATTCGACGTCGTTCCAGCTCGTGCGCAGCGGCGGCGACGGCACCTTCGAGGACGGCAACGAAGTGACCATCGCGGCGCCGCTGTCGGCAAGCGGTACGACCGCCAGCATGGATCTGAGCGGCGTGCCTTTCATCGCCGATCACTATCGCGTCACGCTCAGCGATTCGATCACGGATGTCGCCGGCAATCCTCTGGATGGCGATGCCGACGGTGTGCCCGAGCAGGATGACGATTTCACGGCCACCTTCACGATCCCGACCTACACGATCGATACACAGCCGATCTACTTCGACAAGTGCGACCCCTGCCACACGGGTGACGGTTTCGGCGGCCACAATATCGGCATTCACTACCAGGATGCGTTCCTGCCGGCGTCCATCTTCCCCGAGTGCGTGAATCCAGGGCTGCTCATCGGACAGTGCACGATCGTCCTGATACAGGAAGGCGAGATGCCGCTCGGTGCGGGATGCTCCGGCGATCCGGCACAGGATGGCGGGAATCCCGACTGCCTCACGCAGGAGCAGCAGGACATCATTCAGGCCTGGATCGATGCGGGAATGCCGGAGTAGATGCTTTCGTCGGGGAGATCAGACCCGATGGGTCTGACCACTCCCGGGAGGATCGAGCCGGGTCTGCCACCGCTCTGATCCTTGTCAGGTGTCGGGTCGATTGACGTGTCGGGAGACAGCATGATCGAACACTGCATGAGGCGAACCTGTGTTGCGCTGTTGCTTCTTTTCGCGGCAGCGGCGCCCCTGCATGCCGAGCCGTACTTTGCCGTGATGACCGGCCAGAAGTGTTCGGCGTGTCACGTCAACCAGACGGGCGGCGGCAAGCGCACGGACTTCGGCAATGCCTTCGCCCAGAACCAGCTCCCGGCGCAGACACCGTCGACCTTCTGGAACGGTCGCGTGATGGACTACCTCGCCATCGGCGGCAACATGCGCGGCACGGCGACGGTCGTGACCACCGACAACGCCGAAGATACTTTCGACTTCAAGCTCGACGAGGCGCTGCTCTATCTCGAAGTCCCGGTGCTCCCGGATCGGCTCACGTTCTACATCGACGAGCGCGTAGCGCCGAATGCGCTGAATCGCGAGGCCTTCGCGATGGTGCACTTCCCCGACTCGCATGCCTATCTCAAGGTGGGCAAGCTGTTCCTTCCGTTCGGCTGGCGGCTCGAGGACGACACGGAGTTCGTCCGCCAGGTCTCGGGCATCAACTACAACACGCCCGACGACGGGCTCGAAGGCGGGCTGGACGTGGGACCGTGGTCGATGCAGCTCGCGGTCACGAACGGCTCGTCCGGCGGCGCCGAGACGAATACGGGCAAGCAGTTCAGCGGTCTCGCGAGCTTCGTGCAATCGCGCTGGCGCGTCGGCGCGAGCGTGAACTACAACGACGCGGACGAGGATTCGCGCACGCTCATCGGGGGCTTCGCCGGATTGAAGACCGGTCCCGTGAGCTGGCTCGGCGAGATCGACCACGTTGACGACGACGCGCTCGGCCCCTCGGGGCGCGAGCAATTGCTCGGCTTCCTCGAAGCGGATTGGTGGATCCGCCGCGGGCACAATCTCAAGTTCACGTACGGCTATTTCGATCCCGATGACGACGTGGACGAGGATGACCGCGCGCGCTACAGCATCGTGTACGAGTATTTCCCGTGGGCATACGTCCAGCTCCGGGCGGGCTTACGGAGCAACGACGGCATCCCGCAGAACGATGCGCAGAATGCCGACCTGTTCTTCCTGCAGCTGCACGCCTACTTCTGACGCGAGGCCGCCTCTCATTTCCAAATGAGAGGTGGCCCCATATACTCGCGGCTCGATGTCTTTCCCATCCCGAGCCCTCTGCACTCTCGTCGCCGTGCTCGCGCTCGTCGTGTCGCGCGCCGGCTGGCTCGATCAGCGCAGTTCCGCGCATCTCGATGCCGCGCTCGAGCGTGCGCTCGTCTCCTTCGCCCTGGCGCGCACGCTGAACGGCGTCATCTCCGTCGTTCAGGAGACGCAGATCGCGCTGCAGCCCGCCGGCGTCGGCGTCACGCTCATGCCGGGCGAGCTGCTCGATCCGCTCAACGATCTCATCGAACGCTTCTCCTGGGTGATGCTGGCGAGCAGCGCGGCGCTCGGCGTCGAACGGGCCCTGCTCACGATGAGTGGCTGGTGGGGCGTCAACCTCGCGCTCGCCGTCGCAGTCGTGATCTGGCTCCTGACGGCATGGTTGCCGCGTGCTTCGGCGCGCTCGCAATCGATTGCCGGGCGGGTGCTGCTCGCGGCACTGTTCCTGCGCTTCGCCGTCCCTTTGCTCCTCATCGCGACGCATGCGGTGTCCGTGACCTTTCTGGACGCCAAGGAGCAGCAGGCAACGGAGGCGCTGCGCACGACCAGTGAGGAAGCGCGCCAGCTCGGCGATCAGGCGAGCGGCGCAACGCAGCCCGAAGCGGATCAGTCGATGCTCGACAAGCTGTCATCGGCCGTGAGCCGACTCGACGTCGACGCGCGCATCAAGGCACTACGCGAAGGACTGTCGCATGCGGTCGAGCACATCATCGATCTCATCGTCGTCTTTCTGCTGGAGACCGTGCTCGTGCCGCTCGCCTTGTTGTGGCTGCTCACGCGGCTGCTCGGCTCGGTGCTGACCGGAGCATGGTCGCGAGCCCTCGTGCCATGACCACGATCAACGACGCCAAACCGCGCACCGGCTCCGACCTGGCGGGTTTCATCGCGAGACTGCCCAAGGTGGAGCTGCACATCCACATCGAGGGATCGCTCGAGCCCGAGCTCATGTTCGCGCTCGCCGAGCGCAACGGGGTGCGACTGCGCTACGGCTCGGTGGAAGAGCTGCGCCGAGCCTACGCCTTCACCGACCTGCAATCCTTCCTGGACATCTATTACGAAGGCGCCCAGGTGCTGCGTACGGAGGACGACTTCCACGACATGGCGCTCGCGTATTTCCGCAAGGTGCAGGAACAGAACGTTCGCCACGCGGAGATATTCTTCGATCCGCAGACCCATACCGATCGAGGTGTGCCGTTCGCGACTGTCGTCGAAGGACTATGTAGCGCACAGCGAGACGCCGAGCAGGAGCTCGGCATCACCAGCAAGCTGATCCTGTGCTTTCTGCGCCACCTGAGCGCCGAGGCCGCCATGCACACGCTGGAAGAGGCGCTGCCGTATCGCGATCGAATTGTCGCCGTCGGGCTCGATTCCTCGGAGCTCGGGCACCCGCCGGCGAAGTTCCGCGACGTTTTCGCTCGCGCCCGTGCGGCGGGATTTCTCACCGTGGCGCACGCGGGCGAGGAGGGGCCGCCGCACTACATCCGTGAAGCGCTCGATCTGCTCGGTGCGTCACGCATCGATCACGGAGTGCGCTGCGTCGAGGACGAGCTGCTCGTGCGGCAACTGCGCGAGCGGCAGATCCCGCTCACCGTGTGCCCGCTCTCCAACGTGAAGCTCTGCGTCTTCGAGCGCATGGAGCGGCACAACCTGGCGCGCCTGCTCGAGCTCGGTCTGTGCGTGACGGTGAACTCTGACGATCCCGCCTACTTCGGCGGTTACATTCAGGAGAACTACCAGGCCGCGGCGCGCGCGCTGCGGCTCGATGAGGCTCAGCTCACGCAGCTCGCGCGCAACGCCATCGAAGCATCATTCCTGGATACGCCTGCGAAGGAGCGTCTGCGCACCGAGCTGGCCGCCTGCGTTCCACCACACGCTGGCAAATCCGTCTGAGGCAAGGAAGCGCGCCCTGCTGCGAGCCGCAGTTCATTTGCCGCCGAGAGAGGCAGCGCGTGGTTACCAGCTCCCCGTATTCGCCATGCTCTTCCACGGCTCGCTTGGAGGAAGCGATCCTCCCTTCTGCAGCAGCTCGATGGAGATGCCATCCGGCGTCTTCACGAAAGCCATGTGCCCGTCGCGGGGCGGCCGGTTGATCGTGACGCCGGCTTGCGCGAGCCGCGTGCAGAGCGCGTAGATGTCGTCGACGGCATAGGCGATGTGACCGAAGCTGCGACCGCCCTGGTACTGTGTCTCATCCCAGTTGTGCGTCAACTCGATCATCGGCGCCTTGCGCATGCGCGCGGCGTCCGCATCGGCGGGCGCACAGAGGAACACCAGCGTGTAGCGACCCTCCGGATGATCGCGGCGACTGATCTCCACGAGCCCGAGCTTGTTGCAGAAGAAATCGAGCGACTGCTCCAGGTTGCCCACCCTCAACATCGTGTGCAGGTACTGCATGGTCGCGCGTCCTCCAGCTCTCGAGCACGCATTGTAGCCGAGCGTCGAGGTCGAAGAGTCCGCGGCGACCCGGCCACGGAATCGAGATTCGCCGGCTGCGAAGCGCCCGTGTAATCTGGCGCACCGTCATCCTTGTCTTATACGAACGCCCATGAGTCTGCTGACGTCGATCGCCGTCTTTCTCGCCGCCGCCGTCATCGCTGTGCCGCTGTTCCAGCGCTTCAGGCTGAGCGCGGTGCTCGCATATCTCGCGAGCGGAATGCTGCTCGGCCCCTGGGGACTCGCCGTCGTCGAGGACGTCGACTCCATCCTCGGCTTCGCCGAGCTGGGCGTGGTCCTGCTGCTCTTCATCATCGGCCTCGAGCTGCAGCCGACGCGCCTCCTCGCCATGCGCAAGCTGGTGTTCGGCCTCGGCATCGCCCAGGTGGTCGGCACGACGCTGGTGCTCTCCGGCATCGGCATGGCTTTCGGCCTGACGCCGCTCGCGGCGGGTCTGGCAGCCTTCGGGCTGTCCTTGTCCTCCACACCGCTGGTCCTGCAGCTGCTCGCCGAGCGCAAGCAACTGAACACACAGCACGGGCGCGCGGCTTTCGGCGTGTTGTTGTTTCAGGATCTTGCCGTGATGCCTGTGCTCGCGGCGCTGCCGCTGCTCGCGTCGGGGACAGGAGGGAAGGTGGAGGACGCGCCGAACATTCCGCTCGCGCTCGCAACGGTCGTCGGGCTGATCGTCGTCGGGCGCATCGCCTTGCGACCGCTGCTGCGCGTCGTCGCGGCGACGAAGATCCCCGAGGTGTTCACCGGCGCCGCGCTGCTCGTGGTCGTGGGCACCGCGCTGATCGTGCATCTCACCGGTCTGTCGATGGCGCTCGGTGCGTTCATCGCCGGCGTGCTCCTCGCCGACAGCGAATACCGCCACGAGCTGGAGGCGGACCTGGAGCCCTTCAAAGGTCTGTTGCTCGGACTCTTCTTCCTTTCCAGCACATTGGGATCCTAAGCTTAGAATTCCACGTGGACAAGTTGTCGCG
>JADMIO011545320.1_pt1 | contig 77575 bp, 84 predicted proteins | sample 8958161 | NCBI WGS metagenome assembly JADMIO01 (sample SAMN16585339, study PRJNA669376) | soil metagenome | isolation source: Crop rotation soil | place: USA: Cullars Rotation, Alabama | collected 2011
GCGACTTCAAGTCACGTGAATTCCAAGCTTCGGATCCCACTGTGCTGGAAAGCGACGCGGTGCGATGGATCGCTTCTGCGATCAGTGGCGCGATCGTAAGCATGCGGATGTTGGCGGTCTTCTTGATCGCGTCGGTCGGCAGGATCGAATCGGTGATCACCAACTCCTTCAGCTTGGAGCCGCCGATGCGGGTCGCAGCGCCGCCCGACAGCACGCCGTGAGAGATGTAGGCGTAGACGTCCTTGGCGCCGTTGGCGATCAGGGCATCCGCCGCGTTCACCAGCGTGCCGCCGGAATCGACGATGTCGTCGATCAGGATGCAGGTGAAACCGGCGACGTCGCCGATCACGTTCATCACTTCGGACTCACCGGCGCGCTCGCGACGCTTGTCGATGATCGACAGCGGCGTATTGATACGCTTGGCGAGGCCGCGGGCGCGCACCACGCCGCCGACGTCGGGAGAGACCACCATCACCTTGGAAAGGTCGAAGCGCTCCTTGATGTCGCGCACCATGACCGGCGAAGCGTAGAGGTTGTCGGTCGGGATGTCGAAGAAGCCCTGGATCTGGCCGGCATGCAGGTCGAGCGTCATGACGCGATCGACACCGGCATGGGTGATCAGATTCGCGACCAGTTTGGCGGAAATCGGCGCGCGCGAGCCGACCTTGCGATCCTGCCTGGCGTAGCCGAAATAGGGGATCACCGCCGTGATGCGGCGCGCCGACGAGCGGCGCAGCGCGTCGGTGATGATCAGCAATTCCATCAGGTGGTCGTTGGCCGGAAACGACGTCGACTGGATGATGAACGCGTCCGAGCCGCGCACGTTTTCGAGCACCTCGACGAAGATTTCGTTGTCGGCGAAGCGGCGAACGCTGGCCTTGGTCAGCGGCAGGTTCAGCCCTTCGGCGATGGCCTGTGCCAGCGCCGGATTGGAATTGCCGGCAACCAGTTTGATCGAGCCGTTCTTGGCGGACATCGACGCTTCTCCCCGCGCCTTGCTGGATACGACGTTCAGCATCTCGGATACCTGTATACCGGCGGGTTTCGATGCGCGAGGAGATATCAGGCAGGCGGCGCCGCTGGCAACCCGTCGCGCCGGTTTTCCCGGCCAAAAATGAACCGATACGGTACTTTACCGGGTAGGTTCAATGGCTGCTGAAGCCCAGCGCGGCGACGCCGAATGCACCCTCGGCGCGAGCGGCGGGCTCTGCGCTCGCAACCGCAGAGCCGCGAAGCCCGGGGACAGGTGCCGGCTGCAAAGTATCGGGCGCGCCGTTGACCATGGCGCTGAGACCGCTCAGACCGGCCTGCGCGATCTTGCGCAACACCAGATCGTCGGCCGCCGCCCAGGCGTCGCGTCCGGTCTTGCCCGTCGGTTCCGTACCGGACAGCCGCAATGCGCGTTGCTGGTTGCTGTCATAGACGTCCCAGACCCAGGCGATCACGGTTTTGCCGCGCACCACCTGCGCCGAGAGATAGCTGCGCACGCGGTACGACGCGCCGCCCTCGCGGGACACGATCTGCAGGTTTCGCAGTTTCGATTCGCTGTCGAGGACGCTGACCATGCGGTCGAACACCGCCGGCGGTGGGCCGTCGATCGATTCGAAAGCCACGGTCGAGCCGCCGCCAGGTGCCATCGCGAACGATCCGCTCGCCGCTCCGCCGCCGGCGCAGCCGCCGAGCGCCCACGCCAAGACCAACAGCGCGGCGGCCATGAACGCGCGCGGGGTGTTGAGGCAGGCGGCTGGTATGAGATTGCTCATTGCCTCCTGCGATATCGTTAAAATGCATTAAGGTCTAGGGCAGGCAAGCCACAGCAGCAAAGCAAGCGCAATTGCGATGTGGATGCCGAAATCGCAAAATTTTCGTTTGAGTTGAAGCACTTCGCTTGCGCGATCAGGCTTCCAGCGCGATCGCGTGGATGTGACGGCCGTAATCCGGCTCTTTCCGGTGCACCGAGCGGCGGTAGCTGTAGAAACGCTCGTCGGAATAGGTGTCGACGCCGATGTCGTCGATCATCAGAACGCCGGCATTCTCCAGCCGCATCCTGATATAGCCGGCGAGGTCGAACATCGAATGGCCCGACCGCTCCGACGGAATGAAGAAGGCGGCATTATCGGCAGAGGCGTCCAGGAAGCGTTCGACGAATTCGCCGCCAACCTCATAGGAATGCTGCCGGATCAGCGGCCCGATCGCCGCCACGATGCCGCTACGGTCGGCGCCGAGCTTCTCCATCGCATCGACGGTGGATTCGATGATTCCAGTGAGCGCGCCCTTCCAGCCGGCATGCGCTGCGCCGATCACGCGGGCTGCGGGATCGACGAACAATACTGGCCCGCAATCGGCGGCGGTGACGCCGAGCGCAATTCCCTCGGTGCGGGTGACCAGCGCGTCGGCGCGCGGCTTGTCGCCGCTCCAGGGCCCGGTCGCGACGATGGCGTCGGGCGAATGGATCTGGTGCACGTTGATGAGCCTATCCGGTGCGACGCCCATCTGGGCAGCCATCCGCCGGCGGTTCTCCGCGACATGGGCGGCGTCATCGTTGGAGCCGAGACCGCCATTGAGGCCTTCATAAATGCCGCCGGACACGCCGCCCTCGCGGGAGAAGAACGCATGGCGCAGGCCCGGTATGGCCGCAAGCAGGGACGATCCGAATGTCATGAATTCTCGTCTCCGGACTCGGCCTGTTCGTCGGACAGGCCGGCGAGCGCGGTGAGATGCGGCTCGGATATCGCGAGCACCTTGAACATCGAGCCCATGCCGCCGCGGCCGGAGTCGGTCAGCCGCTTCAGCGCGCTGGAAATATCGGCGGACACCTCCGGCGTGGTCTTGCCCATCAGCGTGACGGCGCGCGTCTCGATGCCGAGCCGCTTGAGGAATTCTCCCTGCGTCACCGGGCCGTGGGCGCGCGCGCCGATATCCTCGGCGGCGCGCATCAACGCCTGGAAATCGACATGGGCGGTCACGTCGGCCTCGCCCGGATGCTTCAGCGGATCGGTGAAACTGTGGCCGGCGATGGCCTGGAACGTATCGCCTGCATCGCTGCGCAGATGGCCGTAATCGATGATCAGCGCCGCACCATCCTGATCGCGCACGCGCCTTGCGATCTTCATGATTTCGACATCGGGCCGCCATTCGAACACGGCGCCAACCGGAGCGGCGCGGACCAGCCGCGGCAGCAGCACCTCGAAGCGTTGCATCGGCTGATCGGCGGCACCGAATACCAGCTTGCCGCCATCGTCGAGCTTGATCACGCGTTCATGCCAGCCGGTCTCGCGCTTCACGACCTGATGGATCGGCAGCACGTCGAAATATTCATTGGCGAAGATCACCGCGGGCCCCTCGGGCACCTCGTCGATGTTGTCGTGCCATTCGATATTGCGCACGCCGGTCAGCATCGCCCGCTGCTTTTCGCGCAGCACCGGATTGATCTCGACCATGTGGACGCTGAGCGACTGATAGAGCGGCGGCAGCACCCGCAGCGCGCGCAGTGCGTCCGCCATCATGGTGCCGCGGCCGGGTCCGAGCTCGACCAGCCGCAGCATCGGCGGCGAGCCGATCGCCCTCCAGACCGAGGCGGCCCACAATCCCAGCAATTCGCCGAACATCTGGCTGACTTCGGGGGCAGTGGTGAAATCGCCCTCGCGGCCGAGCGGATCGCGTGAAACGTAATAGCCGTACTCGGGATGCATCAGGCACAATTCCATGTAGCGCCAGACCGGCATCGGGCCTGATGATTTGATCAGCTTGATGATCTCGGACAGCAGCGCTGAATTTTCGGTCACGGTCGGCCTTGAATCGAATTCTGCAAGTGCATCGGCGCCTTGCGCCATGCCATCACGATCAGGATGGCTCCGGCAATGATCATCGGCACCGACAACAGCATACCCATAGTGAGCCCGCCCCACAAAAATCCAAGCTGGACGTCTGGCTCGCGGAAAAATTCGCTGATTATACGAGCAATCGCGTAGATCGCGATGAAGCTGCCGAGGATCAGGCCCGGCCGCTTCAGGGCGCCGATCCGGATCATGACCGCCAATATCGTAAACAACAGGATGCCCTCAAGCGCTGCTTCATAGAGTTGGCTGGGGTGCCGCGGCAGCGGTCCGCCATCGGGAAATACCATCGCCCAGGCTACGCTGGAATCGGCCGGCCGTCCCCACAACTCGCCCCTGATGAAATTGGCAAGCCGGCCCAGCAGCAATCCGATGGGTGCAACGCCCGTTGTGATGTCGCCGAGCGAAAGGATCGGGATGCCGTTCCTGCTGGCGAACCACATCACCGCCACGACACAGCCGAGGAAGCCGCCGTGAAACGACATGCCGCCGTTCCACAGCACGAAAATCTGGAGCGGGTGCTGTGCGAACAGGACCGGGTTGTAGAACAGGACGTAACCGGCGCGGCCGCCGACGATGATGCCGATGGTGACCCACAGGATGAAATCGTCGAGCTGTGCGAGCGTGATCGGCGCCGCTCCCCCCCACAGGCGTTCGTTCTTGACCAGCGCGCGCGCATAGAGCCAGCCCAGCACGATGCCGACGATATAGGCCAGCGCATACCAGCGAATGGCGATCGGGCCGATCGAAATCGCGACCGGATCGATTTGCGGAAAGGTAATGGTCAGGAACGGCATCGGGCTCACAGCGATTTGGTGTAGACGGCGTAGCTCACGCCAAAGATCGGCGGCGCGTCATAGGCTTTGACAAAGCCCATCCTGAGATACATCGGCAAGGCCACCGACATGATCGGGCTGGTGTGGAGTGCGATCAGCGGTGCGCGATCGCGTTTCGCCCTGGCAATGCATTCGTCGGTCAAGGCCTGTCCGAATTCCCTTGCCGCGAAAGGCGGGATCGACCACCAGCATGCGGATGATCGGCCAGCTCTGGTCGAAGAACGGCGCCTTGGGACGATCAGGCCCGAAATAGACCACGGCGCCCGCGAAGGCGTGCTGAAATTCGGCAATGATAACCTCTCCGCTGGCGCTGAGATCAGAGGTTTTGGACAGGCCGGCGAGCATCGCCGGCCAATCCTGGTAGTGGTCGCGGAACTGGCCAAAGGCCGCGATCGCCGTCCGATTGAGCTTGTCCGCATCCGAGGCTTCATAATCCCTGATTCGGATGTCAGTCATAAGAGCCTTGCTTTGCACCCATGCGATCAGGTCGCGAGGTTGCGGCGGTACAGCGCCAGCAGCCGCTCCCAATGCCGCTCGGCGGCGTCGCGGTGATAGACCGGCCGCTTCGGGAAGGCGAAACCGTGATGCGTGCCGGGATAGATCTCGACCTCGTTGTGCGAACCCTTCATGCCCTCCTTGACCTTCTCGATGATCTCGGCGGGTGCGTAGATGTCGGTCTCGGCGCAGGCGAAATAGAGTTCAGCCTTGGTCTTGCCGGCGGCCAGATGCGGGCTGTCGGGCTGGTCGGTCGCCAGATGGGTGCCGTAGATCGAGGCCGCCGCCTTCACCTGCGATGGAAAATGCGTTGCGGCGTTGACTGCGTAGCGGCCGCTCATGCAATAGCCGACGGTGCCGACGATGGCGGTGTTCGCAGCCTTCTGGGTGGCGGCGTAAGCCAGTAGCGCCTTGGTATCCTCCATCACCATCGGAATGTTGATCGAGTTCATGTATCCGAACATCCGTTTGCGCTCGGGCGCCTCCGGGTCCGGCGGGATCGGCCCCAGCTCCATCACGCCGGAGCGGTAATACATATTGGGCAGCATCACGTAATAGCCGGACGTTGCGAGCCGCCGCGCCATGTCGCGTAGTTCCTCGCGGATCGCCGGCGCGTCCATGTAGAACAGGATGACGGGGAAGGGCCCGCCGCGTTCGGGATGGGTGATGAAAGTCGTGGTCTTGCCGTCCTTGGTCTCAATATCGATCTGCTGGTCGATCATGGCGCGTTTCGCTTCTGCTTTTGGTTGGGCGTCCGGGCACGATTGCAAGGAAAGAAGGGCCTGACAAGGCGACCGGGCATCACCTTGCCGTTGCGGCTCGCCGCTGGAGCGGGTCTTGAACGTCGCGCCGGGGATCGCCATTGTCTTGGCGTTAGCCCCAAATGCAGCGACCGGAGCGTTGAGAGATGACCCAGACCAGCAATCGGTTTTTCGATGAGATCGGCCGTTTGATGAACGACGCCGCCGGCGCCGCCCAGGGTGTCAAGCGCGAGGTCGACGCTGTTGTCCGCAACCAGGCCGAACGCATCCTGCGCGACCTCGACCTCGTCAAGCGCGAGGAGTTCGACGCGCTCAAGGACATGGCCCGCCTGGCGCGCGAGGAGAACGAGGCGCTGAAGACCCGTATCGCTGCGCTGGAAGCCAAACTCGGCGTTTCGCCGCCCACGCCTGACAACCCGAAGACGGATTTTTAGGACGAGGGGGACGTTTAGCCACCCTGTCGGGGAGGGCAAAACAACGCAGAAAAATCCCCCGATTTCCTTGTCATTCCACCGCTTTGGGGCTAAAAGCCCGCCACGTCCGCAGCCCCCGCACCCCTGGAGGCTTGCTGTGGGACGCTACCGGGCCGCGTTGCGGCCTTTAACTTTTTGGAAAACAAGGACTTAGCACGATGGCGACCGTCAAGGAATTGAAGGCGACCGCGCGTCCGAAGAGCGGCAAGGGGGCCGCCCGGGCAGAGCGTCGCGCCGGGAGAGTTCCCGGAGTGATCTATGGCAACAACCTGCCCCCCGTGACCATCTCGGTCGACGACGCCGAACTGCGCCAGCGCATTCTGGCGGGCCGGTTCCTCACCACGATTTACGACATTGACCTCGAGGGTAAGAAGCACCGCGTGATTCCGCGCGACTTCCATCTCGATCCGGTGCGTGACTTCCCGCTGCATGTCGATTTCATGCGGCTCGGCGAAGGCGCCACCATCCGCGTCAGCGTTCCGCTCCATGTGATCAACGGCGAAACCGCGCCGGGCGTCAAGCGCGGCGGCACGGTCAACATCGTCACCCACACCATCGACCTGGAATGCTCGGTCGACAACATTCCGCAGTACATCGAGGCCGATGCCGGCGGGCTGGAAATCAGCTACTCGCTGCATCTGTCCGACATCAAGCTGCCGGCCGGCGTGAAGGCGCTGTCGCGTGAAGACGCGACGCTGATCACCATCGTGCCGCCGTCCGGCTACGCCGAAGAAATGAAGGCGGCTGCGGCGGCTGCGGCGGCCGCGGGCGGTGCTGCTGCGGCTCCGGGTGCTGCTCCGGCGGCGGCTGCTCCGGCGGCGGCTGCGCCTGCGGCGGGTGCTGCTGCTCCGGCGGCGGGTGCCAAGGCGCCTGCCGGTGGTGGCGACAAGAAGAAGTAAATAAGCCGCGGGATGCCGCGTCATGCGCCTGCTTGTCGGCCTCGGTAATCCCGGCGCGAAATACGCGAATAACCGTCACAATATCGGTTTCGCGGTCGTCGATGAAATTGCGCGGCGTCATGGTTTCGCACCATGGCGCCGCCGTTTTCAGGGCGAGACGTCGGAGGGCACGCTCGAGCGCGAGCGCGTCGTCCTGCTCAAGCCCACGACCTACATGAACGAGTCCGGGCGCGCGGTGCAGGAAGCCGCGAACTTCTTCAAGCTTGGCGTCGGCGAGATCATCGTGTTCCAGGATGAACTCGAACTGCCGCCGGCGAAAGTGCGCGTCAAGGTCGGCGGCGGCATTGCCGGTCACAACGGATTGCGCTCGATCTCCTCGCATATCGGCAACGAATATCGCCGGGTGCGGCTCGGGATCGGTCATCCCGGGGTCAAGGAGCTGGTGCACAGCCACGTGTTGTCGGATTTCGCCAAGAGCGATCGGCCCTGGGTGGAGGCGCTGTGCGAGGTAATTGCCGACAATGCCGGCCTGCTCACGACCGATCGCGACTCGACGTTTCAGAACAAGGTGCATCTGGCGCTGCAGGCCAGGGGATTTTTTGACAAGGGCGATGACGGCGCGAAATAGAGCTTGATCTCTCCGCTGTCATGCCCGGGCTTGACCCGGGCATCCACGTCTTTGGCATTACAGATGAGTTAAGTCGTGGATGGCCGGGACAGCCCGGCCATGACGAAGACAGGATGTTGAGGACGTCATGGGATTCAAATGCGGTATCGTCGGATTGCCCAATGTCGGCAAATCGACGCTGTTCAATGCGCTGACCGAGACGGCAGCGGCGCAGGCGGCGAATTATCCGTTCTGCACCATCGAGCCGAATGTCGGCGAGGTCGCGGTGCCCGATGTCAGACTCGAGAGATTGTCTGACATCGCCAAATCGGCGCAGATCATCCCGACGCGGCTGACTTTCGTCGATATCGCCGGCCTGGTGCGCGGTGCGTCCAAGGGCGAAGGCCTCGGCAACCAGTTTCTCGCCACCATCCGCGAGGTCGATGCGGTGGCGCATGTGGTGCGGTGCTTTGAGGATTCCGACATCACCCATGTCGAAGGCAAGATCGCGCCGCTCGCCGACATCGAGACCATCGAGACCGAATTGATGCTTGCCGATCTCGATAGCCTGGAGAAGCGCGTCGACAACCTGGCCAAGAAGGCCAAGGGCAACGACAAGGACGCCAAGGAGCAACTCGACCTCGTCAACCGTGCGCTGGTGCTGTTGCGCGACGGCAAGCCGGCGCGGTCCCTCGAACGCAAGCCGGAGGAGGAGCGCGCCTTTCGCATGCTGGGCCTCTTGACGTCGAAGCCGGTGCTCTATGTCTGCAACGTCGAGGAAGCCGCGGCCAGGGACGGCAACAGTTTCTCCAACGCGGTGTTCGAGCACGCCAGCAAGGAAAACGCCGTCGCTGTCGTGATCTCGGCCAAGATCGAATCCGAGATCGCAACCCTGTCACGCGAGGAGCGCACCGAATTCCTCGACACGCTCGGTCTCGAAGAGGCCGGCCTCGACCGGCTGATCCGCGCCGGCTACCAGCTGCTCGATCTCATCACCTATTTTACGGTCGGCCCGAAGGAAGCGCGCGCCTGGACCATCAACCGCGGCACCAAGGGGCCGGCTGCGGCCGGCGTCATCCACACCGATTTCGAGAAGGGCTTCATCCGCGCCGAGACCATCGCCTATGCCGATTACGTCGCTCTCGGTGGCGAAGCCGGCGCGCGCGATGCCGGCAAGCTGCGGCTGGAAGGCAAGGAATACGTCGTCGCCGACGGCGACGTCATGCACTTCCGCTTCAATACCTAGCGCATATGGCCCTCGTCGCGGATGGCGCCGAGGTGTTCGTTGATGCGGAACACGATCAGGATGAATTCCGCGGCGATGCGCGAGAACACCACGCCGACCACGATGCTGGCGATCGACGACAGCAGCACGATGAAGCCGCCGAACGGGCTGATCGCCATCGCCGCCAGGCCTGAGAAAATGCCGGAGATGCCGAACAGCACGATCAGTCCGATCACCAGCCAATAGAAGGTCTTGATGATGGTGGGCGTGATGAAACGGTCCCACTGGAACAGATCCTGAAAATCGAACATCGGTGGTTCTCCCGGCAAGTCCAAAGTGATTCGCGTCCAGCCCGGCGCTTGAGGGCACAGGGCCTATCTCCGAATGGCGTCCCGAGCAAGCCGGTGACGAACACCGCTCGCAACGGTGCTCGCCCGTCGGGCACGTGCCATGCGGGTGGGCGGGTTGTGATTGCCGCAAATAACGGCCACAATCGGGCTTCCTCACCCACAAATCCCATCATGACAACGCTCACTTTCGAAGATTTCAAACCGGGACATTTCGGCACCTTCGGCCCGCGCCACGTCACGCGCGAGGAGATTTTGGCTTACGCGGCGGAATACGATCCGCAGCCGATGCATCTCGACGAGGTGGCCGCCGCCAGGTCGATGCTCAAGGGCCTCTCCGGGTCAGGCTGGCATCTTTCATCGCTCATGATGCGGATGATGTTCGACGGCTTCATCGGCCGCAGCGCGTCGATGGGCTCACCCGGCGTGAACGAGATGCGCTGGCTCTCGCCGCTGCGGCCGGGCGACGATCTCACGCTCGATATCGAGGTCGAGGAAGCGCGGGTGTCGAAGAGCCGGCCCGAGACCGGCATCGTGACCCTCAAGGGCGTGGTCAGGAACGCCGCCGGCGTGACGCTGGCCGAAATGGTGTCGCCGATCATCGTGCGTCGTCGCGCCGGCGCCGTGGCGGAATAGGATGGTCGATGCGCTTCTTCGAGGACATTGCAATCGGTTCGCGGCGTGAGCTGGGATCGTTCACTTTCACCGCCGAACTGATCAAGCAATTCGCCGCGCAGTTCGACCCGCAGGCCTTTCACCTCGACGAGGAGGCCGGGCGCAAATCGCTGTTCGGTGGACTGGCGGCGTCGGGATGGCATGTCGGTTCGGTCTGCATGAAGCTTCTGGTCGCCGACGGCCAGCGTCTGACGCGCGAGGCGATCGCGCGCGGCGAGGAAGTTGCGATCTGGGGGCCGTCGCCCGGGTTTCGCGAGCTGCGCTGGATCCGGCCGGTACTGGCCGGCGACACTATCAGCTTTTCAAGCGTCGTCGAAGCCAAGCGCACGTCGGAGAAGCGCCCCGAATGGGGCATCGTGCAGGCCCGCAACGGCGGCACCAACCAGCGCGGCGAGCCGGTTTATTCATTCCTGGCGACCGCCTTCGTGCCGCGCCGCCAGCCGCCTTCCTGAACGAACATGGTTAGCGGATTGCTTATTGGCTCCGGCGTAAATCAAGATTCGCCGGAACCAGATATTTGCTAACACATTTTGAACTTTCTGCCTGCCATATGAGACCTAGGGGAAGCACCTGGGAAATGACCATGGCAGATCGCAGCCACCTGAAATTTGTCGGCTTTATCTTCGCAACCGTCACGCTATGCGTGATGCTGACGACGGCAATGGTGGTGAAGGGTTATGCCGACGGCGGCTACACGCTGGAGACGACGTCGTCCATTCGCCAATAGAGCGAGGCTTCGCCAGCCACAGCGGCAGGCCGCGACGGCGCGCCCTGCATGCGGCCGATCAGCTGTTCCAGATCAGCGTCATCAGCACGACAGCAACCGTCAGCAGTCCGATGAAACGGACCATGAGCGTGCGCACGCCGTGCGCCGATTGCTGCAGCGGATGAATATCGTTGGTGGCCTGCCCGTTTTGCATCTCGTATCCCTGGAAGTTGCCTACCCGTTGGTCGGCGGCATCCGTCCCTTGATCCCGACGCGCGGGTTATAGGGTTTTCGGCGGACACACAGCAAACGAAACCGCCGCCTTCCCGCAAGGAAGACGGCGGGTGTAGGATTTTTGCAACGGTCCAGGGAGTCCCAGATCAGCTGTTACGCAGTCCGTCGGCGGCGCGCTTCCACTGTGTCACGTTGTCGGCGATCATCCGTGTCGATTTCATCGCGGCCTGGCTGAGCTGCGCATAGCCGGAAATTTCGCGCTGAACGCGCTGGCCCTCGGCATGCAAGAGGTCGCGCAGGCTCTCGAGCTCCGAGATCAGCTTCTCGATTTCGGCAAGCGAGCTGCCGGCGACGCGCTGGATCAGCGAGTTGACGTTGTTGACGGTGGCCTCCGCGCCGGGATCGAGCGGCGCGGTTTCCGGGCTCGGCACCGACGGACGGCGCAGATAGGCAATGTCGTTGCGGACGAAGTCGCGGATTCCGGCCTCGACCTCGGAGACCGCTGCGAGGTTGCTGTCGACTTCCTCGGTTGATTCAACTTGATCTGATCGAATGGTAGCGTTCATCGGCTATTCCTCTGTTTCGCGAAAAGCGAGCGCGGACGTCCCCCGCACGACGAAGTGAATGGATGCCATCTGGACTGCCGATTTTGACCGCATCTGGGCCAATATGCGGCAATGCTCGATCATTCTGCGGTCGATACTGCAGGAAACGCCTGGGCTTACCAGCTGTGCTTGTAGCCGGCGCCGAAGCTCTTGCTGATCGCGCCCGAGGGCGTCTCGCCGACCGATCCGGAGATGGTGACGCCGTCGAACAGCTTCTGTTCGGCGCCGACCTTGCGCAGCCATTTGTCGTCCGCGGTCGAGAGCGTCTGGCCGGCCATGAAACTGGTGCCGCTATCGGTGATGCTCAGCCGGGCCGACTGGTCTGTCTCATAGCTGCGCGTCGGGCGGGCGATGATGCCGGGAACGATGCCCTGCTGGATCAAATTGTAGCCGTTCTGCAGGGTGAGCGAATATTGTTCGTTCAGCGGCAGGGACTTGCTCAGGGAGGTGCCGAGCTTGCCCTGGTCGGCCTGCGGATCGAGGCGGGCTTCCACCGACGTCCTGTCCCAGATCGAGCCGACGCCGGGGGCCGTGATCGCGGCCCAGGCGGTGCCGGATGATTGCGGCACCGTGCCGCCATTGGCGAGTTTTTCCGACAGCACCTCCTGGGCCGTCAGCGTGCCCTGGCGGGCGACCGTCATGTCGGCGCCGATCCGGGTGTCCCAGAACGGGCTCAGCGATTGCTTGACCGATACGGCGGAAGTGCCATTGGCCCGTTGGCTCGCCGACCATGTCGCGTCCGTGCCGGTCTCGGCTTTCGCCGCGGCGCGGGTCTTTCTGGGAATCCCGTCGAGCGGCAGGGCGTCGAGATCGAGCTGACTCCAGTCGAGCTTGGAGACGTCGATATCCTTCATGATGTCGGGGTCGTTGACGTCAGGCGCCACCGCGACGTCAGGCGCCACCGCCACGTCAGGGGCCGCCGCGACGTCGGGGGCGGTTGCGTCGCGCACCGGTGCGGCTTCCTCGGTCGCCTCTTCCTCTTCATCGGCAGGCGGCGTTTGCGCCGCCACCGTCAGCACCGCAGCCAGGCTGAAGCCGGCCACCAGCACGGGCAGCCTGATCCAGCCAAATCGTGTCGTGAAGCTCATTACCCGCCCGCATTCCAATCGCGGGGAGAATGCGTTGGCGGTGGTGCGAAATTATGGCGAGGGCGCATTCGCGCGCCCTCGCTCCGTCATGTCCGGCTTCCACAGCACGGGCGCGCCTTGCTGCTCGTTCAAGCGCAAGGCGCGCCGTCACGCTGTCGTCGCGACCGCGTCTTCCAGGGGCTGGCAGAGGAGACGCGGGGTCCCCGCGGTCTCAAGTGCGAAGACGTGCTTCGCACTTTTGCCAGGACATGACGAAGGGATCGTTTCGCTACACCGCCATTCGCGGCAGGTGAATCGGATAGCCCACGGTCTGCTCGACCAGATCGAAGGTGTCGACCAGTACGCGCAGATTGGTCAGCTTGCCGGCCTTGAACTGCGCGAAATGCGCGATCCGCAGGCTGATCGGCTTGTTCGAATCCAGCGCGGTGAGCGAATAGCGCATCATCGACGCCGCGGAATCGACGCCCAGCATGATCGACTCGCGGTCGAAGCGATGCACCCGCACGTTCTCGGCGATCTGGCGGATCACCTCCATCACCGCCGGCTTGCCCTGGCGCGAGCCGAAGAACGGAAACATGTCGATCGGGCCATAGATCGCCCAATCGACCTCCTCGTCGAGCAGCGGTTCGAGATCGTCGGGCTGGCGTTCATTGATCGCACGATGCAACGCACGAGAAAAACGCCAGAGGCTGTGCTCTGTCATTTCATCTGGTCCTTGAAGCTGGATTGCCAACGGCGACGGGCCCTGTGGGCGTCCTCATCGACGCCGTGCCGGTCGCTTCACTCAATTATTTGAAGCCTCAAATAAACGCTGCCGGGTAAAATACAACCTGCGTTTTTGCATTGCCCGGATGCGGTAAATTACGTGTTTTTACCGGTCCTGGCGCCGTGCCGGCCGGCGCTCGATGGCAATTTCAGCGTCCTTCATCGCGATCACGCCGAACAGCAAGGCGCCTCCGATGCCGCCGATTGCGGCGCCCAGCGGCATGAAGGTGAAGAACACCAGCATGCCGCTATATCCTTCAAAACTCGTGGTTTTAAAGATTTGAACCCAGGCGAGACCGGCTCCGATTGCCAACGCCGCGCCGCCCAGTGCCCCCAACGCCAACCCCAGCAAAGCAAGCAACGCGATCTTCATATGTTCTTCTTGTCCGGAAAATGCCCAGTGTTTTGTCTCGTTTGGTGCGGCGAGGTTCAATGTCGCGGCAAAATAGGTTGCGATTGTCAGATTCCATTTTTTTACGTCGAACACGCTACTCGTGGCCCTTCAGCACCGCGCTGACGTCGCGCTCCAGGAGCTGTTCGACCATGTCAAAGGTATCGATGATCTCGCGGATCCGGGCGATCAGGCCCTCGCGAAAGGTGTAGAAGGCCGCGGTATCGAATTGTATCATGCGCTGGTTGGTGCGCTTGCGGAAGAACACCCGGATATTGGCCGCCACCCGTTCGCGCTCCGCGACCAGGATCGGCACCTCGCAGCGCATCTCCGAATAGCGGCCGTGGATGGTCGTCCACATCTGCCGTATCGACTCCTTGCCCCGACGGTGGCCCATATGGGGCAGCAGATCGACCGGCGCGTTGGCGATGAATTCGATGTCGTCGGTGCAGCGCAACAGCGCGCCCTCGACATCGCCCGAATAGAAGATTTCGAGGAAGTTCAGCACGCGCTGCCGATGCAGTTCCTCGCTCATCCCATCCTTCTCCGCCGATAATCCGGGTCCCGGCTGTCCGGTCGCTCATGGTCAACGCCACAGCATGGCGTTCGATCCTAACAAGCAGATAAAAAGTCTCTGACGCCGGCCCGTGAACGCTTAACATCCCTGAATTGTTTCCTGCAGTTTGCACTTGTCACGCGCGCCGGCGTGGCCGATTCATCCTTCGAGGTTCGCCGAAGACGGCGAGCGCCTCAGGATGACAGACAGACATATGTGTTCGCGTTCTCGCGACGCGTTGCGCCCGAGCTATGAAAGAAACGTTCCGCCCTCATCGATGAGAGGGCGCAGGGAATGCCGGATGCGCGCTGCACCCGCGGTCTCATGTGCGGTCTGCACAAAAAACGGTGCACATGAGCATACAGGGCAGCGGAGAACATCCGACATCCCCTGCGCAATGGCTTTACGGCTTATGCCGCGCTCTCCCCGGAGACGAGTTCTTGAGTTGACTCCGTCGCTGCCGGCCCGGTTTCCGCCTCTCGGCTTTCACCTCACCTGCCGCTTGACGCCTGCAACGGGCGCCAGGACCACACGGTTTTGCCGTACGCTCGAATTCTGCACTATCGTCACGGCGCAGACCGAGCGTCCACCGCATCCCGCCGCGCGTTCGTGACGTGCGCAACGCCCCTCTTGCCGGGCGGGACGAATGAAGCCATAGACTGATTTGCACTTCCGATAAAGCGAAATATTTTTTATTCTGGGACTTGACATTGATTCCGATAATCGGAAGGTGATTTGCCCGTCGGGCTGCCGGGTCCGCATCAGCCGATTTATTCCACAACTTGTCTCCGGCAAATCTGCCGTCGGCCGGCTTGTATGGCGCGCTCCGGCCCGTATCATCCTGCACAAGGGCGGCCGCGAAAGTGCCGCCGGGCTACAGAGAAGAACCGGGGGAAGAACCATGAAGCGCATCGCCTGTCTCGTTGCGGCCTGCCTGCTGCTGCCGGCATCCGCTATCGGCCACACGCCGCAACAGCCGCCGCATCAATTGTTTGCCGAGGGCGACCTCAAGCTCGAGAGCGGCGAGGTGATCCGTGATTTCTCGATCTCCTACGTCACTCACGGCACGCTGAACGCGAAGAAGTCGAACGCCATCCTGATGGTGACGGCGATCTCAGGCAATCATCATCGGCTGGATTTCATGATCGGTCCCGGCAAGGCGCTCGACACCGACAAATATTTCATCGTCTGCACCGATGCGATCGCCAACGGCTTTTCGACCTCGCCGAGCAATTCCAAAGCGCAGCCGCGCATGAGCTTTCCGAAATTCACCATCCGCGACATGGTGCAATCGCAATATCGCCTGATGAAGGAAAAGCTCGGCATCGACCATGTGGTCGCCGTGGTCGGGCCGTCGATGGGCGGCATGCAGGTGCTGCAATGGGGCGTCAGTCATCCCGACTACATGGACGCGCTGGTGGCGATGGTGCCGCTGGCCAAGACGCCGGCCTGGACGATCGCGGTGCTGGAAGCCTCGCGCAAGGCGATCATGCTCGACCCTGCCTGGAAGGACGGCAATTACGAGGCGCCGCCGGAAAAAGGCATCCGGCTGTGGCGCGACATTCTCAACTTCCTGTCGGCGCGCACCCCGGACATGTATGTGGCGCAGTGCAAGAACGGCATGGACGTGCTGCCCTGGATGGAGCAGCAGGAGGCCGCTCTGATCAAGGTGTTCGACGCCAATGACTGGATCTACCAGACCTGGGCCTATGAGCGGCACGATGTCGGCACCACGCCCGGTTTTGACGGCGACACCGCGAAGGCCCTGGCCTCGATCAAGGCCAGAACGTTGATCCTCACCGGCACCAAGGACCTGCTCAATCCCGAATTCGAGCCGATCGAAGCCGGCAAGGGCATTGCCGGCGTCAAGATGATGACGATCAGCCCGGGTACCATCACCGGCCATGCTGCCGCCGGCGGCGCGATCGCAGCGGATGTGGAATTCCTGAATCGCGAGGCGGGCGCGTTTCTCGATGCGGTGACGGAAGGCGGCAAGCGGTTGAATTGAGGGAAGCGTTGCTCCGGGGGCGGCTGTCGTCCCGGCCTTGAGCCGGGACCCATACGCCGCAGCCGATATTATTTGCAAAGGAAGATAACGACTATCGTGCAAACCAATTGCTGCCGGTGGTTATGGGTCCCGGGTCAAGCCCGGGACGACACCAGCTACTTCCTCTCCACCTTCCGCGTCGCCAGATCGATCAGCAGCGTGCCGCGCTTTTCATATCCTTCGGGCACGTAGGCGGTGCCGCGGGGGAGTTTTCCGAATGTTTCCTTCGGCTTGGGGAAGCCCTTGCTGCAGGCTTTCCTGATCGTCCCGGCGTCTGCGTAGGCGGCCTTGACGGTAATGGTCTGCGGGCGCGGTCCGGGCTTGACGTCGCGCAGTTCAAAATATTTCAAATTGTTCTTGCAGGTGACGACGTTGGCGCCATAGGCGCCATTGGAATCTTCCGCCATCAGCAGCATGTCGGTCTTGAGGCTGATGTCCTTGGCGGTGCCTTCGGTGAAGACCATGCGGGCGACGCCGCTCGACAAGATGCCCTGGCCCATATGGCCGGTGAGGCAGGCCAGCTCATCCTGCCGATCGCCCTTCAGCACCGTGCAATCGCCCTGCGAGCCCGGCGCAAAGCCGCGAAACGTCGTCTTGCCGTCGCGCTGCTCGAACACGACGGCGCCGCCATTCCCGGTCGCATGCGACTCGCAGCCGCTTTCGTAATTGACCACCAGCAGCTGATGGCCGGATGCCGTAAATCGTCCGCTGTAGCGATCCGGGTTCAGGCTGACGTCGCAGGTGCCGTCCTCGGCATTCGGATAATTCTTTGTCTTGTTGCAGGCCGATCCCGTGATATCGGCCGCGTCGCAGAAGGTTGCAAGCAGCGCGCGGTCGCCATCCTGCGCATGCGCGAGCGGCGAAAGAAGGCAGCTGACGGCAAGCGCGGCGAGGGCGGGCGGCAGTTTCGGCATCTAAATATCTTTTGAATTTTCTTGGGTTAGGCGGGAACAAAGATGCTTCTCTTGGTCGATGCACGGTACCGAAGCGTTCAAGTTGCCGGAACGGGTTCGCCCGGTTTCGCGTTTCTTCCCGGTGCCATGGAGAATCGGATGACGAAACCGCTCGAAAAGACCATCAAGCCCGTTCCCGACGACAACCAGAGCCACAAGGGCCCCGGCAGCGCGCCCAAGGTTCCCGTCGACACCACCAAGGGCCATCGCGACGACGAGAAGGCCAACATCCGTGAACAGGGCGATCACGGCAACATGGTGCAGAACACCAGCAACCGGCGGTCGGGGTAGACCCCTCGACCACTGTCGTTCCGGAAGCCGCAAAGCGGCTGTCCGGAATCCATTCCTCCATACTTTCCGGTCGTTGAAATGGATTCCGGGTTCGCTTCGCGCCCCGGAATGACGGTGCAGTGAACGTGACCTAGGTCACATCGCGCTCCCGCGCGCGTGGCTATTTTGGCGGCCATCGGACAACAGTCCCTGTCAGGGACGCCGTTGGGGAAGCCGCCATGAACACGGAAATCGCTCTGAAATCCGGCCGCTATAACGAGCTCGAGGGCATCGCGCTTTCGGTCTTGTGCCGGTCGTTTCCGTTCTTTGTCATGATCGCGTGGCTGCTCAAGCATCACACCGGCGTCGCCCTGTTCAGCCAGCCCGGCGTTGCCTTCACCCTGGCCGTCATCGCTGCCGTGCTGTTCTCGCCGCTGTTGCGCTTTCTGGAAGTGAAGCTCGGTCATGAGCCCTCGTTCTACGACGCGAGCCTGTCCGCGCCGAAGAAGGTGCTGGGCTTTTTCAAAAACCGGAAGTGGGAAGCCGCGTGGAACGCGAGGGTGCTCGTGGTGCTCGTGGTCTACGCCTGCATGTATGGCAGCTTCTGAAGATTGAACCGTGGAGAACGCCGCCATGAACACGATGTCAGTCCAGAAATCCGACTACCGCAACGAACTCGAGGGCATCGGACTGTCAGCGCTGTTCCGGTCCCTGCCGTTCTTTCTGGTGGTGGCGTGGATGGCCAAGCACAAGAGCGGCATCGCCTTTTTTGCCCAGGACGGCGTTGCGCTTGCCCTGGCCGTGATGATTTCCGCGGCGTTGCCGACGCTGCTGCGCGCGCTCGAACTGAAATCGCCGGACGCTTTCCCGGGCAGTTGCGAGCCTTGCTTCTACGATGCGCGGCTATCCGTGCCGCAGAAGCTCAAGGCCTGGTGCACAAAGCGGAAGGGCGAAAGCGCATGGAACGCGATCATGGTCGTGTTGATGATCGTTTACGTCGTCGTGAAGGGCAGCTTCTGAAGTTGCGTGAGCTGGGTCACGGCTGACGTGGGCGCAATGCCCTAACTGGCGGCATCCATCAACCTCCCCTTGGGGAACATACAGGAGCCGCCTTGATGAATGCCATGACCGTTTCGAAATCTGCCATGCTCAACCGCCTCGAAGGCTTCGCGCTGACCGCCGTGCTGCAGGCACTGCCGACCTATGCCGGCGCAGGCATGCTGCTCAAGCTGTTCGGCAGCAACGCCGTCAGCCATGTCGGCGGCGTCGCCATGTTCGTCGTGCTGACTTCGATCTTCCACGCGCTGATCACGCCCTGGCTGGCGCCGAAATATCCGCGATTCTTCCGATACAGCTACGAGCCGCTGTTCTTCGACGCCACCCTGCCGGTCGCCGAAAAGATCGGACAATGGCGCGCCCAGCCGGTGGCCTCGATGCAAATGCTCTCGAACATGTTGATGCTGTCGGTGCTCGGCGTAGCGGTGCTGAGCGTTTGAGTTGTTGTGCGTTCACCACAGCGGCGCGAATCCTCATTCGTGCCGTCTGTGGTGAAGTTGTATTGCGCAGGCCCGTCTGGTAGATGAGCCGCGCGGCGACGGGCCGCGTGCTCGAACCCATGGAGGTGTGTCATGCGCAAGATCAGCGACTACGAAAACCTCCCCTGCTTTCAGCGTCACGCATAAGCGGCGGAAGTCGTATCCCTCGGAAACCCATGTCAAGCGTGGACGGCGTTTCGTCCATGGCGGTGTCGAGCTGGTCGAAAAGCTCGGCCCCAACGACCTGTGCCCGTGCAACTCCGGACGCAGGTTTCAAGGCCTGCTGCATGAAGTCGGGCGCGTATGACGGCTCGAACCGGGACTATTACTTTTAGGGAGTAATGGCTCCAACGTCATTCCGGGGCGCCGCGTAAGCGGCCTCCGGAATGACAGGTTTGTCAGTTGCGATAGTCCCTACCTCTTCTTCCACCCGCCGCGATGCCCCGGTGCACCTCCACTCGACCGTGGCGACGGCCCAAACTCGGGGCCTGATTGCCGCGAGTCGGTGGGCTGGATCACCTTGCTGCTTCCGCCGAAGGGTTTTTGCGGCAGCGTGCCGCCGGGGCGGTAGGGCAGGGATTCCGGGCCGTGCATTTCGTCGAGGTGGGGTTTGTGGACTTTGGAGCCACTGCCCGAGCCGAGAGACTTCACCCCACCCCGCGCGCCTGCGGCGCGCGACCCTGAGGGTGAAGAGAAGGCGCCGCGGCCTTTCTTCATTGAGCCCGTCGGCAGATTCGCCGCGTCGCCGTACTTCCGTGTGCCGGCATAGGCGCCGGCTCTTGCGGCGACGCCGCGTTGCTTGATGGTGGGGTCGTCGACCACGGCCATTTCGGTGGCGCGGAGGCGTTTGACTTCGTCGCGCAATCTTGCGGCTTCCTCGAAGTTCAGGTCGGCGGCGGCTTCGCGCATTCTCGTTTCGAGGTCGTTCAAAACGGTCTCGAAATTGTGGCCGATGCTGATGACGTCGTCGGCCATGCCGCCGTCGCCGATCTCGACCAGCACGTGGTCGCGCTCGTAGACGGAGTTGAGGATGTCGCCGATCGATTTGCGCACGCTCTCCGGCGTGATGCCGTTGGCCTTGTTGTATTCGACCTGCTTCTCGCGGCGGCGGTCGGTCTCGGCGATGGCGCGTTCCATCGAGCCGGTCATCTGGTCGGCATAGAGGATCACCTTGCCGTCGACATTGCGCGCGGCGCGGCCGATGGTCTGGATCAGCGAGGTCTCGCTGCGCAGAAAACCTTCCTTGTCGGCGTCGAGGATCGCCACCAGCGCGCATTCGGGAATGTCGAGGCCCTCGCGCAACAGGTTGATGCCGACCAGCGCATCGAACGCGCCGAGCCGCAAGTCACGGATGATTTCGATGCGCTCGATGGTGTCGATATCGCTGTGCATGTACCTGACACGAATGCCCTGCTCATGCAGATATTCGGTGAGGTCTTCGGCCATGCGCTTTGTCAGCACCGTGATCAGCGAGCGGTAGCCGGCATTGGCCGTGGCGCGGACCTCGCCGACGAGGTCGTCGACCTGGGTGCGCGCCGGGCGGATATGGACGGGAGGATCGATCAGTCCGGTCGGGCGGATCACCTGCTCGACGAACACGCCGCCACTCTCGTTCAGCTCCCAGCCCGACGGCGTCGCCGACACCGCGACCGATTGCGGGCGCATCATGTCCCATTCCTCGAAGCGCAGCGGGCGGTTGTCCATGCAGGAGGGCAGCCGGAAACCGTATTCGGCCAGCGTCGCCTTGCGCCTGAAATCGCCGCGGAACATGCCGCCGATCTGCGGCACGGTGACATGGCTTTCGTCGGCGAACACAAGCGCGTTGTCGGGCACATATTCGAACAGCGTCGGCGGTGGCTCGCCTGGGCGGCGGCCGGTGAGGTAGCGCGAATAGTTCTCGATGCCGGCGCAGCTTCCCGTCGCTTCCATCATTTCGAGATCGAACGTCGTCCGCTGCTCCAGCCGCTGCGCTTCCAGCAGGCGGCCCTGGTCGTTGAGCTGGTCGAGCCGCAGCTTCAACTCGGACTTGATCGACTTGATCGCCTGCACCAGCGTCGGACGCGGCGTCACATAGTGCGAATTGGCGTAGATCTTGATGAATTCGAGATCGTCCTGCTTGTGGCCGGTGAGCGGATCGAATTCTTCGATGTTTTCCACGGTGTCGCCGAACAGGTTCACGCGCCAGGCGCGGTCCTCATAGTGCGCCGGAAAGATGTCGATGACGTCGCCGCGGACGCGGAACGTGCCGCGGGCGAAATCGGCCTGGGTGCGCTTGTACTGGAGCGCGACGAGGTCGGCGATCAGCTGGCGCTGGTCGATGCGCTCGTTCTTTTTCAGCGCGAAGGTCATCGCGGTATAGGTCTCGACCGAGCCGATACCGTAGATGCAGGAGACGGAGGCGACGATGATGACGTCGTCGCGCTCGAGCAGCGCACGCGTCGCCGAGTGGCGCATGCGGTCGATCTGCTCGTTGATGGAAGAATCCTTTTCTATGTAGGTGTCGGTGCGCGGCACATAGGCTTCGGGCTGGTAGTAGTCGTAATAGGAGACGAAATATTCCACCGCATTGTCGGGGAAGAAGCTCTTGAACTCGCCATAGAGCTGCGCGGCCAGCGTCTTGTTCGGCGCCAGGATCAGTGCCGGGCGCTGCGTCGCCTCGATCACCTTGGCCATGGTGTAGGTCTTGCCGGAACCGGTGACGCCGAGCAGCACCTGGGTGCGGTCGTTGCGCTCGATGCCCTCGACCAGCTCCTTGATCGCGGTCGGCTGGTCGCCCTTCGGCTCATATTCCGACTTGATCACGAAGCGCACGCCGCCTTCGGATTTCTCCGGGCGGGGCGGGCGGTGCGGCGTCCACACTTTCAACGTGCCGTCGGCGCCGCGGAATTCCGGGCGGCCGTCGCGGATCAGCGATTCCAGCGCTTCGGCGGTCGCGGCAACGCCGAGCGCTTCCATCTTGTTGCGCGGCGGCCGCGCCAGTTCGGCCTCGTCGTCCTCGGCCGTCGGCAGCCCAAGCTGCCGCGCCAGTTCCGGATCGAGAGTGGGGATGGTGGCCGACGTGCCGTAATTGGCCTGGGGCGCTTCGTCGAAACCTTCATCCCTCCCGCCGCCCGCGGGGGAAGGGGAGGCGGAAGCATCTCGCTTCGCCACGCTCTCGCTCGTTCCCTTCGTCGACGCGCGGGCGCGATGGGCAGCGGCTTCGCCGCCGGCGCGGCGGTCCCAGGAATTATCCGGCGGCGGTTGCAGGCCAGTGCCCGAGCCGGTGCCGGCATCGCCGCGGTTGATTGCGGGATTGAGCAGTTCCGCCAATGCGGGTCCGATCGGCTGCACGTCCGGTCGGTGCGCTTTGGATTTCGGGGTTTTGCCGGGCTTTTTTGGAGAGTCGGGTTTCTTCGCCATGGCCGGAATATGGGGCCAATCGGCGTGCGAAAAAAGGGCAAAGCCGGCGTGAATGGAACAGCCAATCCAGGCCGTTCTATTTGTCAGCAGATGTCAGCCTGTCAGGCGAAGTGAAAGCGGTTCTTGTTTTCAGGGGCTCAGCGCCGCGCAGCGATATGATCGGCAAGATCGGCGGCATCGTCGCCGACGCCGGACAGAAAGGCAGAATAGAGTTTTTTCAGAAAGGGCAGGCCGAGGAAATAGAGGCCGGGCACATCAGACAGGCCGTCGCGGTGCAGCGCTTCGCCGCCGCTGGCGGTTACCGGAAGATCGATCCAGCTGAAATCGACGTCGTAGCCGGTGGCCCAGACCACCGCGCCGATGTCGTGATCGCCGAGGTCGAGACGGCGGATCGGTTCGGTTACACAGGGTGGATCGGCCAGCACCGCGCGGGCGGCGGGATCTTTGGGCAGTAGCACGCCGTGCTGCGCGACATGGGCGTCCAGCATGTCGAGGAACGTCGTGTAATAGATATCGCCGGTGGCAAGGCTCTCGGCGAGACCGGGCGCAATCTCCAGCACGCCGTCGCGCGCCGCCTGCACGCGTCCGAGCAAGGTGATGCCTTCGGCGGCAAATTTTCGGAAATCGATGGTGTAGCCGCCATAGGCGCCCGTGATGGACGGATTGACCCGGATCGGCCCGCGCTGCTCCGCCGTCATCTCGAACAGGCGCAACGCACCGAACCACCAGGTCAAATCGCGTCCGCGATAGCGCCGCGGCATCCGGGTGTGCTGGCCGATCGCGAGATGGACGCGGCGGCCGGCGCGATGCAGTTCGTCTGCGATCTGCGCGCCCGAGGCGCCGCCGCCGACCACCAGCACGGCGCCGGATGGCAGCTGTTCCGGATTTTTGTAAAGGCTGGCATGAACCTGAAACACCGGATGGTCGCGCAGCAGATCCGGCACCACCGCGCGCTGGTAGGGGCCTGTCGCGACCACAACGTTGTTGGCTGCGATGGCGCCTTCGGTCGTGTCGGCGACAAAACCACCGTCGCCGCGCGTCAGCCGCGTCACCTCGACACCGCAACGGATCGGTACCGCCGCGAACGCCGCAAACGCGTCGATATATCTGACGATCTCGTCTGCGGTTGCGAAGGCATCGGGGTCGCCGTGCGGAAACGGAAAATCCGGCAGCTGCACCGACCAGTTCGGAAACTGGAATTTCAGGCCGTCCCACCTTTCGCTGCGCCAGCGTTCGGCAATCCGCGCCCGCTCCAGCACGAGATGCGCAATGCCGCGCTGTTTCAGGCGGTAGCTCATCACGAGCCCGGCCTGGCCGCCCCCGATGATGAGCGTGTCGATGGTTTCAGCCGACATGACGTGCGCTCTTGCGGCGGGCCGGCTCCGTTGCCGCACGGACGATCCAGCGGCGGAAGGCGGCAAAGTCGCGCTGCGCGGTGCGGAATTCGCGATAGACCAGGTACCAGCGCATGCCCTTGGGCACGCTCTGCGCAAACGGGGCAATCAATCGGCCGGCGGCGAGGTCGTCGTCGATATAGGGCCGGATGCCCATCGCGATGCCGAGGCCGTCGACGGCAGCCTGCAGCGCCTGGCCATAGAACTGAAATTCCGGCCCGCGCGCGGCGATGCGGGCGACGCCTGACGCCTTCAGCCAGGACGGCCAATCGTCGGGCGAATGCGCAACCCGCAGCAGCATCGGTCCCTTCAAGTCAGCGGGCCGTTTCAGCCCGTTGGCCAGGCGCGGCGCGCAGACCGGCAGCAGATCGGCCGCAAACAGCGGCTCGGCGATCAGGCCCGGCCATTCGCCGTCGCCGAGCTGGATGCCGCAGCTCCAGTCGTCGCCGAACGGCGCCGCCGCCCCGCCGGTGGTGATGCGGACGTCGATATTGGGTTCTTCCTTGTAGAAATCCGCCAGCCGCGGGATCAGCCAGCGCATCGCAAAGGTCGGCCCGACGCCGATGGTCAGCACGCGGACGGTCGAGGGTGCGGTGACCTGCGCGGTGAGGCTTGCCAGCGCATCGAAGATCGGCGTCAGCCCGCTCTGATAGGCGCGACCGGCCGCCGTGGTGACGAGGCGATTGGCCTTGCGCTCGAACAGCGCGACGCCGAGCCGTTCTTCCAGGAGATGCACCATCCGGCTGATCGCAGCCGCCGAGACGTTGAGCTCGTGGCCAGCGGCGGCAAAACTGCCGCTGCGCGCCGCCGCCTCGAACGCCTTGATGCCGTTGAGAAAGAGCAACCGCCGCATACAACCCTCAGGAAAACTGATGCCAGGGCAAGATAACTCAGTTTGCGCGGCAACGCCAAGCGCGGCACTAATACAACATAGCGTTTTCAAGCGAAGTGGAGACCGGTTCGCGTTAAGAAAACGCGTCAAATAAAAGTAGCCAGAAGGTCGGTCTGATACAATCAAACCCACCTCCTGGCGGAGATTCCGATGACGCCGCTGATGATTGCCGCCCTGGGTCTGCTGATGGTCGCGACAGCCTTCCTGTCCGGCCTGTTCGGCATGGCCGGCGGCATGATCCTGATCGGCGTGCTGTTGACGCTGATGCCGCTGCCGACGGCGATGGTGCTGCATGCGATCACGCAGATGGCGTCCAATGGCTGGCGCGCCTTCCTGTGGCGCGCGCATATCCGCTGGCGGCCGGTGTCCGTCTATCTGATCGGCTGCGCGCTGGCGCTTGGCCTGTGGTCGCTGACGCGCTACGTGCCGGACAAGCCGATCGCGCTCTTGATGCTCGGAATCACGCCGTTCATGGCGCGGCTGATGCCGAAGAATCTGAAGCCGAACCCCGACAGCATCTGGCAGGGCAGCTTCTACGGCTTCATCTGCATGGGCCTGATGCTGATGACCGGCGTGTCCGGCCCGCTGATGGATACGTTCTTCCTCGGCGGCAAGTTCGACCGCCGCGAGATCGTCGCGACGAAAGCGACCTGCCAGGTCGCGAGCCACCTTACCAAGCTCGTTTATTTCGGCGGCATCATCGACCAGGCGGCGACGCTCGACCCGGTGCTGGCTGGCGTGGCGATCGCGGCCTCGATGCTCGGCACCACGCTGGCGCGGCGCATCCTGGAGGCGATGAGCGACGCGCAGTTCCGCACCTGGGCGGGACGGCTGATCACGACCGTTGCCAGCTATTACATCCTCTATGGCAGCTGGCTCCTGGTCACCCGCTCCGCCGCGCTGGCGTTCTGATCGATTAGATCTCGCCGGACATTCTCGATCAGGTTGCCGACCCTGGAAAACACCAGTTTGACGATATTGTTCGCCTTATGATAGGCGATGATCATATCGAGCGTCGGCAAATTCCGTTGGTGCGGAAGAAGCGCCGATGCGGTCGGATTTCTCGAGCGGAGCGGTTTCGTGGTACAGGCCGAATTCGTGGCACAGGCCGAAATTCCTTCGCAACTCGGCCGAACGGCCGTCGTCACGGGCGCCACGGGCGGCCTCGGTTACGAGACGGCGCGGGCTTTGGCGAAAGCCGGTGCGGAAGTCATCCTGACCGGCCGCGACGACCGCAAGGGGCAGTCGGCCATCGAAAAGATCAGCGGCGACGTGATCGGCGCCAGGATCATTTTCGAATCGCTCGATCTGGCAAGCCTTGCATCGGTTGCCGATTTTGCACAGCGGATGCAGGCCCGGCCGTCGCTTGATCTCCTGATCAACAATGCGGGCGTCATGGCGCTGCCTCGCCGGCAGACCACGGCTGACGGTTTCGAGATGCAATTCGGCACCAACCATCTCGGCCACTTCGCGCTTACGGCCCGGCTGATGCCGCTGTTGCGGCGGGCCAGCACGCCGCGGGTTGTCAGCGTCAGCAGCCTGTCGCACCGGACCGGCTCCATCGACTTCAGCAACCTGCAAGGCGAGCGCAACTATTCGCCGTGGAAGGCCTATAGGCAATCCAAACTCGCGACGCTGATGTTCGCGCTCGAACTGCAACGTCGAAGCGAAGCGGCAAGCTGGAATCTCATCAGCAATGCGGCGCATCCCGGATTTGCGCGCACCAATTTGGTCGCGAACGGACCGGGTGGCCTGGCTTCGCTTGCCTCCGATTTCGCCGCCCCCTTCTTCGGTCAATCCGCGGCCGACGGCGCCCGACCGATCCTGTTCGCAGCAACCAGCCCGGAGGCAAAGCCGGGCGGCTATTACGGTCCGGACGGATTAGGCGAATTGCGCGGCGCGCCTTCGCGCGCATTGATCATGCCGCAGGCGCGCAATGCCGCGACGGCCGCAAAATTGTGGGACGTGTCCGGGAAGCTGACGGGCGTTTCGTTCGAAGCGGCGACAAGCGCCTGAGCGCGCCGCCTATCGCGCCGGTTCGGCGAGCCTCGGCCGGATCACTTCCACCATGCGGTCGGCGGTGGTGCCCGGCGGAAAGAAGCCGAGATAATTGCCGTCGCGGTCCATCAGATAGATGAAGGCAGTGTGATCGACGGTGTAGTTGCCCGCTTCCTTGCCGGTCGGCACCTTGGCGAAATAGACCTTGTAGGCGTCGGCCGCCTTGCGCACGGCGTCGAGGCTGCCGGTCAGTCCGATCAGGCGCGGGTGAAACAGCGGCACATATTCCGCCAGATGTTGCGCGGTATCGCGCTCGGGATCGACAGTGACGAACAGCGGCTGCACGCTGTCAGCCTCGCGGCCCAGCTTGTCGAGCGCTTGCCCGATCGCCTGCAAATCGGTCGGGCAGATGTCCGGGCACCAGGTGAAGCCGAAATAGACCAGCATCAACTGGCCGCGAAAATCCCGTTCGGTCCGCGGCCGCCCGTTGTGGTCGGTCAATTCGAAGGGACCGCCGACCGGTTCCCGATTCCACATCAGGATGTCCATGATCTCGGCCGGCGACCGCACCGGCGCGTCGGCTGCATAGGCCGGCGTCAGCGCCAGCCACAGGCCGATCCCGACGCGGCCGACGTTGTGCCAAATCATGCGCCGAAGGCGAGGTTGCTGCCGGTCGTGGTGACGAGAACCTTGTCGCCGCCCATCTGCGCGGTCGCCTCCTGGACGAAATTCAGCCCGCTGCAATGCATCGGGATCAGCACGTCGGGTTCGAGCGCCTTGATCTCGCCGACGACCTGCTTGAGGTAATCCGCCGGCGCCGGCCCGAGATGGAAGCCGCCGACCATGGCATGGACCTTCTGGATCCCGGAGACTTCCTGCGCCTGCTTCACCGAATTGACGATGCCCACATGGCCGCAGGAACTGATCACCACGAGACCCTTGTCCTTGATATTGAAGCAGGTCGCGTGCTCATGAATATGCTCGTCGGGCACGATCTTGCCTTCCATCTCGGCGGGCAAATAATGGCTGGCGTTGCAGCCGAGTCCGTCCTTGATGCCGAATTCGACCCAGCTCTGCGGCAGGATGCGTTCGCCGCTGCGGCGGGTGATCTTGCCGGTGGTGAAGGCGTGTCCGGCGATCACGGTCGGCGTTTCGCACAGCACGGTGGTGACTTTCTGCGATGCGAGTTGCCGGCGATCGAGCGCGCCGAAATCGGCGAACTGGCCCTTGGTCGCCGTTGGGCTGACGCGGTGGCAGAAATTATCTTCGCCGCCGGCATAGAGCTTGATGTCGGCCGGCAGCTTGCTGCGGAATTTGTCGAGGAAGCCGAGCAGGCCGCCGAAATGATCGTAATGCCCGTGACTGACGATCAGCCCATCGAGCTTCGCAGGATCGACGCCGACCAGGTCCATGTTGTTGAGCAGAACCTCGGGCGTATAGCCGTAGTCCAGCATCAAGGTGCGCTGGCTGCCCGCGGCCTGCGATTCCAGCCACAGCGACAGGCCCCATTCATTGTGCAGCGTCTTGCGGAAATCGGCGCCTCGCGCTGGCGGCGCGATGGAGACGCCATTGGCCTGTTTCGGACGGAAGAACAGGTCGAAACTGGAATCGACCAGCACCCTGATCGAAAGCTTGTCCACCGTAGGCACCGTGATAGGTGCTGCGCCTGCGATCTCGACGCATGAAAACGCACCCGCCGCGGCGGCGCCGGCCAGGGCCGCAGATCCCTTAAGAAAGTCGCGTCGTCCCAGATTCCTTGTCATTGGATCTCCCCACGGCTCGCTGGCCAAATGCACTAAATGAATGAGGCCAGCCTAGGCGCAATTGCGCGCCCCCTCAATGCGCATCTCGCGAGCGCGGACAATCATCACTTTCACGCGCGCGGGCCCCAATTGCGTTGACTTCGCGGCGCGACCTGCCACATTCATGCACCCGCATCTTTTTTGCGGCGCGCCATTTTTTCACACGGGACCACGCCCATGATCGATCTTCATTACTGGACCACGCCGAACGGCCACAAGATCACGATGTTCCTCGAAGAGACCGGGCTGAAGTACAGGATCTTTCCGGTGCAGATCGGCAAGGGCGAACAGTTCAAGCCGGAGTTTCTGGCGATCGCGCCGAACAACCGGATTCCCGCGATGGTCGATCACGAGCCGAAGGGCGGCGGCAAGCCGATCTCCGTGTTCGAGTCGGGTGCGATGTTGCTGTATCTCGCGGAGAAGACCGGCAAGTTCCTGCCGTCCGATCTCTACGGCCGCTATGATGCGATCCAGTGGACGTTCTGGCAGATGGGCGGTCTCGGGCCGATGGCCGGCCAGAACCACCATTTTCGCAACTACGCCGTGGAAAAAATCAAATACGCCATCGACCGCTATGTGAACGAGACCAACCGGCTCTACGGCGTGCTCAACAAGCGCCTGGCCGATCGCGAATTCATTGCCGGTGATTATTCGATCGCCGACATGGCGAGCTATCCCTGGATCGTGCCCTACAAGAACCAGGAACAGAACATCGACGACTTTCCGCATCTGAAGCGCTGGCTGGAAACCATCCGCGCCCGGCCCGCGACCGAGCGCGCCTACGCGCTGGCGAAGCAGGTCAATCCGAATTTCGGCCAGCCGGTCAACCGCACCGAGGAAGAGCGGAAGATATTGTTCGGCCAGACCGCAGCGGTGGTGCGGTAGACGAGCGACTTCCGCCGTCATTGCGAGGAGCAAAGCGACGAAGCAATCCATCAATCCCCGAGTCGAAGCGTGGATTGCTTCGCTTCGCTCGCAATGACGCCGAGGAGATCATCGAATAGGCGGCCGGGCCGCCGCGGTCGGCATCCGATCATTCAATAACCTCGCTGGCGAGCGCGAGCAGAGTGGGAGGAATCGTCAGTTCCAGGGCCTTGGCCGTCTTGAGATTGATCACGAGGTCGAACTTGGTCGGCTGCTCAACGGGCAACTCGGCCGGTTTGGCGCCTTTCAGGATCTTGTCGACGTGGCCGGCGGCGCGCCGGTAGAGGTCGAAAAGACTCGGCCCATAGCAGATCAGGCCGTCGACGTCGGCAAACTCGCGCGTCGGATACACGGCCGGCATCCGCTGATCCGCCGCGAAGCCGGTAATGGCCCGTCGGTTGGAGTAGTTCCAGGGATTGCGCGCCGCGAACAGCCCCTGACATCGCTCGCGGGCGATGAAGGCGAATGCATCATCATAACTCGAAGGGGTATGCTCGGCATGAAGCAGGGTGACGCCGGATGCCTCGGCGGCGCGGCGCACGCCGCGCGCAGCCGCGCTTTCCCAATCGATCTTAAGGCCGAGATAGGCCACCCGGGTCACATCAGGCGCGACCTCCCTCAGCAGTTGCAATCGTTTTGCCTCGAACTCAGGTCCGGTGTTTCCGGTAAAGCCGGTGATGTTGCCGCCGGGGCGAGCCAGGCTGGCGACAAGGCCCTGCGCGTCGGGGTCCGAACTGTTGGCCATGACGACAGGAACGGTGCGCGTCAGCCGATAGAAGGCATGCGCGACTTCGTTGGCGCCGCCTCCGCCGGCGAGGATGACATCGGGAGAAGTCGCCAGCACCCGCGCTGCGATTTCATCGATTTGTCCGAACTTACCTTCAGCCGAATAGAACTCGAATTTCATGTTCTTGCCGTCTACATAGCCAAGATCGGTGAGACCTTTTAGGAAAGCGACGACCAGGCCTCTCCAGGCGTCCCCCTCCTTGGCATTGGCGAATTGGCCGTCCGGCACGACGAAAGCGATCCGATAGACCTTGTCGGCCGATCGCGCCCGCAGCGGCCATAACGCCGATACGAGCCCGGTGCCGATCAGGGTGATAGCCACGCGCCGTCTCGTGCAATTGTTGGGTTGGCGAATACGATTCATGCTGTGCTCGTTGCGGCGTCCGCCGCCGCCTTGCGCAGACAATCCGGACACAGGCAGTCGCCGCCCTCCTGTGGCATCGGCATTCGGAATGGCGTCTCCTTGCACCAGCACGATCCGGACACGTCGCAGCCGAACTCGGTGCCGCAACCGGCGCAGGCGAGGCGGCGTGGCGAGGTTTCTGTCCGATTGGTCATCAATGGCGGGGTTTTCTGAACTGGTTTTAATTCGGGGTTCATCCGGAAAGGCGCTATGCTTGCCGGCACCATATACCCGGTGCCACGCAAGGGAAATCCGATGGCCCGCGATTCGCAAGCTGCCCTGGTCGCGCTTCATCGGTTTGGTTTCGGCGCCCGCGGCGGCGCATCGGGCGATTTCGTCAATGCCGCCTCCGATCCCAAAGGCTTCGTCAAGGCGGAAATGAACCGACCCAATGGCGTGCTGCTCGAAGTGCCCGGCCTGTTGTCGACGCCGGCGCTCGGCAAGGCAGTGTTCGACTATCAGTTCGAGATCCAGCAGGCGCGCGACGCTGCTTCCAAATCGCCGGCCAATCCGTCCATGCCGCCAACTGCCACGGAGGGATCGGACGCCAAGGGGCAGCGGCGAAACCTGTCGCTCAACCGCATTGCCATGGAGATGGCGCCAAAGGAGCCGCCGCCGAAACCGGGGGAAGGCACGCCGAACGCCGCGGCAATGCCCGCCGAGACCATGCAGCCCAATGTAATGCAGTCCAATGCGCCGAAACCGGCGCCGCAGCCGCTCAACATCATCCAGAAGACGTTTCGCGCCGAGGCTTTGGCGCGGCTGCAGCGCGCCATCATGGCAGATTGCGGATTCACCGAGCGGCTGGTCGTGTTCTGGTCCAATCATTTCTGCATCTCCGCCAACAAGGGCGGGCCGGCGCGGATGTGGGCCGGCTCGTTCGAGCGCGAGGCGATCCGGCCGCACGTGCTCGGGCGTTTCGCCGACATGCTGAAGGCGGTCGAGCAGCATCCCGCGATGCTGTTCTTTCTCGACAACCAGCAATCGCTGGGACCGGATTCCCGCGCCGGGAAAAACCGCAACCGCGGCCTGAACGAAAATCTCGCGCGCGAGATTCTTGAGCTGCATACGCTCGGCGTCGGCGGCGGCTATTCGCAGGATGACGTGACGTCGCTGGCGCGCATCATCACGGGCTGGACCTATCCCGGCCGGCAGGGCCAACTCGGTGCGCCCGGCAGCTTCGTGTTCAACGCCAATGCGCACCAGCCCGGCGCGCATGTTGTGATGGGAAAGGTATACGAGTCCAATGGCGTGGCGCAGGGCGAGGCGGTGCTGGCGGACATCGCGCGCCATCCTTCGACCGCGAAATTCATCGCGACCAAATTCGTCCGGCACTTCGTTGCCGACGATCCGCCGCCGGCGCTGGTGGCGCGGCTGGCCGATGTCTTCACGCGGACCGACGGCGATCTCAAGGCGCTGGCGACGGCGTTGCTGGATTCCGATGAAGCCTGGAAAGCGCCGCTGACTAAAGTGCGCTCGCCGTACGAATTCCTGATCGCGACCGGCCGCCTGCTGGCGCAAATTCCTGGCGATCCCGGCCGCTATCTCGCCGGCCTCAACGCGCTCGGTCAACCGCTATGGGCGCCCGCCGGGCCGAACGGTTTTCCGGACAGCAACGCGGCATGGGCGGCGCCGGAGGGGATGAAACTGCGGCTCGACATCTCGGCGCAGGTTGCTTCCCGCCTCGGCGAGAGCATCGATCCGCGCGATCTGCTCGAACTGGTCGTCGCCGACGCATCGTCGGTGGAGACACGTCGCACGATCGAGCGCGCCGAAACGCGGCAGCAGGCGCTGGCGTTGTTGCTGATGTCGCCGGAATTCCAGAGGAGATGACGCCAATGGAAACGCACATGGATTGTTGCGAAAGTCTGGCGCCGTCAGCCACCTCGCGCCGTGCCGTGCTGCTCGGCGGCGCATCGTTTGCGGCCTGGGCCTATTTGCCGAAATTCGCGCGCGCCGCCGATGGCCGCGAACCGCGCCTCGTCGTCGTCATCCTGCGCGGCGCGCTGGATGGTCTCGCCACCGTGGCGCCGATCGGCGACCCCGATTATGCCGCACTCCACGGCTCGATCGCGCTGACGCCGGGCGGACCCAACGCGGCATTGATGCTGGATTCGTTCTTCGCGCTGCATCCGGCGATGCCGGAGTTTGCGCGGATGTACCGCGACAGGAAGGCCGCGGTGGTCCATGCGGTCGCGACCTCCTACCGCGAGCGTTCGCATTTCGACGGCCAGGATGTGCTGGAAAGCGGCTTTGCCGGGCCGGGCCGGGTGCAATCCGGCTGGCTCAACCGCGCGCTGGAAGGCCTGCCGAAGGGCGAACGCGTGATGAGCGCGCTCGCGGTCGGCCCGACTACGCCGCTGGTGCTGCGCGGCGCAGCGCCAACCGTCGGATGGACGCCGGTGGCGTTGCCGCAGGCCGCGGAAGATACCGCGATGCGGCTCGTCGAACTCTATCGTCAGCGCGATCCGGCGCTGGCAACGGCATTGACGCAGGGGCTCGCGCTGGACAAGGCGGCGCAGGGCGACGACATGAAGCCGAAGCCCGGCACGAATGGCGCTGGCGCGATGCGTCTGGTGGCGCGCGGCGCCGCCAAGCTGATGGCGGCCGATGACGGTCCGCGGATCGGTGCGCTGGCCTTCGATGGCTGGGACACCCATGCCAATGAAGGCGGCCCGGTCGGCCGCCTGGCGCAGCTGTTGTCGGGGCTCGACGGCGCGCTGGCTGAATTCGAAAACGGCTTGGGCGCGCGCTGGCGCGACACGGTCGTGGCCGTCGTCACCGAATTCGGCCGCACCGCGCGCATCAACGGCACTCAGGGCACCGATCACGGCACCGGCACGATTGCATTGCTGGCGGGCGGCGCGGTGCAGGGCGGCCGGGTGATGTCCGACTGGCCCGGGCTGAAGCCCGCCGACCTCTATCAGGGCCGCGACCTCGCCCCGACCACGGACCTGCGCGCCGTGATGAAAGGCCTGCTGCAGGATCAGTTCGGTCTGACCGAGCGCGTGCTGGCCGAGAGGGTGTTTCCGGACAGCGGATCAGTGAAGCCGATGAAGGGGCTGGTTGGATGAGCGTGTCGTCCGGCGAAGGCACCGCGGCCGAGGTTGCTAAAAAAGGAAGATAACGACTAGCTGTGAAAACAATTTCCGTTGGTGGTTATGGGTCCCGGCCTGCGCCGGGACGACACGAACCTACTTCGTTATCGCATCGATCTCGGCTAGCTCCTGCGCGCTCAAATTCCAACTGATGGCTTTTACGTTCTGCTCGACCTGTTCGACGCGGGTGGCGCCGGCGATGACGCTTGAGACTTGAGGGCGCGAGGCGAGCCAGGAGAAGGCGAGTTCGAGCATGGTGTGGCCGCTCCTGGCGGCGAAAGCCTGCAGCTTCTCGACGATGTCCTCGTTGCGCGGCGTGACGTAGCGGTCGCGCAGCCGCGGCACCTTGCCGAAGCGCGTGTCGCCGGGGGCTGCTTCGCCCTTCCTGTATTTGCCGGTCAACAGGCCGCTTGCCAGCGGGAAGAACGGGAGCAGGCCGAGTTTGTATTCGGTTGCCGCCGGCAACAGATCCTTTTCGATGTCGCGCACCACGAGGCTGTATTCGTCCTGGCATGAGATGAAGCGATTCACGTTCATCTGCCGCGCGACATATTCGGCTTCCGCGACGCGCCAGGCCGGAAAATTCGAATTGCCGATGTAGCGGACCTTGCCGGAGCGCACGAGGTCGTCGAGCGCCCGCATCGTCTCCTCGATCGGCGTCAAGGGATCGTAGTCATGCTGCTGGTAGAGATCGATGTAATCGGTCTTCAGCCGCTTCAGGCTGGCCTCGACGGCTTCAAAAATGTAGCGGCGCGAGGCGCCCTGCCTGGTGCCGTCCTCCGACATGGGTTTGGAGTATTTCGTCGCCAGCACGATGTCCTTGCGGCGGTCGCCGAGCACGGCGCCGATCACGGTCTCCGAGCCGCCCATGTTGGAATAGATATCGGCGGTGTCGAACAGGGTGATGCCGAGGTCGAGCGCCTTGTGGATCACCTTGCGGGAGGCTTCGAGGTCGATGCGCTGGCCGAAATTGTTGCAGCCGAGGCCGACCGCGGAAACGCGCAGGCCGGAGCCGCCGAGATTGCGAATTTGCATGGGAGATCCTGTAGGCGTGGGGTAGCGACGGGCCGGCATTGTGACCTGCGCAGCCCTGATGCCGCAAGGTGCAGTCGTACCGCGCGCGGCATGCCTGAGCAGCAGTTTCGGTGGAGCTTGGCACCCAAAAAGATGCGGCCCCCGGTCAGACGCGGCGACTGACGGGGGCCGCTTGGGGCGCGTGATCTGAGACGGGGGGCCTGATCATACGCGAGGCGCAACCTAGCCGGGCTTTGTAACGGCCCGGTGACAGCAGGATTTATCCACAGCGGGCGAATGCGCTCGTGTCCCGGACGCGATGCAGCGCTCTTCGCGCTGCTCCGCAGAGCCGGGACCCACGCCGGGCAACAGATGAGACCCCGGATCAGCAGCGCACCACGCCGCAAGGGCGGCGTGCTGCGCAGCATCCGGGGAACGCCAGTCAAAACACCTTGCGGTAGACCACAATGCCGGTCTTTTCCGCCATCTTGTCGTACAATCGCATCGCGGTGTGATTGGTGTCGTAGGTGAACCAGTACACCCGCGGCGATCCGACGCGTCTGGCCTGTTCGTAGACGCCATCGATCAGCGCGCGGCCGACGCCCTTGCCGCGCGAGGCGGCGCTGGTGAACAGATCCTGCAGATAGATCGTCGGCTCGATCGCGGTGGTCGAGCGATGCAAGAGATAATGCACCAGCCCGAGCAGTTCGCCGTCGCGTTCGGCGACCAGCGCATGCACCGGCTCATAGGCGTCGAAGAAGCGCGCCCATGTCATCGCCGTGATCGCGGGATCGAGCGCGGTGGGTCCGGTGCGTTCGTAGAACGCGTTATAGCCGTCCCAGAGCGGCAGCCATTTGGCGTAATCGTCGCGGGTGACAAAGCGGATCGTCAGATCACCGGGCATGGGTATTTCCGTTGGTGTGGATCACGCGGCGCCGCTGCCGCGCGGAGCGCAAGCCTATAGGTGCGCTGGAGATGGATCAATCATGCCGGCAAGGGATTGATGCGGCTACTCGGCCGCGCGCAGATGCCTCGCGAGGCTGCGCTCGCCGCCGCGCAGCGAGCGGTAATAGTCGGCTCTGCCGGGGTGATCGGTGTGGCGGACCAGATCGGTGACCGGCGTATAGCTGAGCATGCGCCCGCCATCGGGCAAGGCCGTGCAGGAAAAACGCAGCACCTGCCCGTCGGTGAGCTTGATGTTGATCGGCGTGGAATCGCCCGCCCGCATCTTCTCGGTCCGCTCGGCGATGAAGTGGCTCAGTTCGTCCTCCGGCAGCTCATAGACGCCGGTATCGCGGCCGTGATACATCAGCGCGATGAAGGGTGGCTTGGCGTCGGCCTGTTCGTCGGACAGCGAAAAATAATCGCGGAAGGCGCGGTTGATGAATTCGGCGCGGGTATCGGAATCCAGAAGTACGATGCCGATATCGACCTCGTCGAGCGCTTGCGACAGCCGCATCGCGGTGGCGTGATGTTTCTGCTCCCAGGCGAAGGCGTCGATCCATTTCTGCCGCAGCATCCCGGTGATCACGGCGGTTGCGACCGCGGTCGCCGCCAGCAGCAGCATGCGCATCAGATCGGAGGCGTCATAGCCGGGCGTAGCGCGGTGATTGAGGAAGAACAGTGCCGACGACACCACGGCAATGGCCGCGCTGCTCAGGCCGGAGGCAAGGCCGCTGATCGAACTCGCCAGCGCCACGATGCAGACGAACAGCGGCGCGGGGTTGGGGACGCCAATGAGGTAGCGATCGACGAAGAAGGCGGTCAAGGCCGTTGCCGTCGTCAGAACCGGACCGATGATGACGCGCCAGTCGAACCGCATCGTTGTCTCCCAGCAAGCAGGCGGTTGATCGCGAGGCCGTTCCCTGCGGCCATTTTCGGTTGCTCGGGAATAAGGCGCGCAGTGTGACGTATGTTTCAGATTGTGGCAGCTTTTCTTTCGCTGTCGTTAAGAGTTGCTTGAGCGAACGGACATAGCTTTCGCATTTTTGATTTCAAATGATATTCAAAATCGATGAAACCTGGTTTCGCACCGCGCCGTTGAGCAGCGCGAATTTCACGAGAGGACATGATGCCGAGCGCTTTCCCGCAGATCCTGCCGATTTTGATGCTGTTTGCCTCCAACGTGTTCATGACCTTCGCCTGGTACGGCCATCTCAAGTTCAAGCAGTACTCGCTGGTGCTGGTGATCCTCGTCAGCTGGGGGATTGCGTTCTTTGAATATTGGCTGGCGGTGCCGGCCAACCGCTGGGGCAGCGCGGTGTATTCGGCGGCCCAGCTCAAGACCATGCAGGAGGTGATCACGCTGGTCGTGTTCGCCTGCTTCTCGGTGCTGTATCTGAAGGAGCCGTTGGGGTGGAATCACGCACTCGGCTTTTTCCTGATCGCGGCTGGCGCATTCCTGATCTTCCACAAATGGACATAGCGTTTTCGAGCGAAGTGGATACCGGTTCGCGTGAAGAAAACGCGTCAAACAAAAAGGACCCTCAGAGACTGCTGATGCCGCGGTAATGCGCGATCAGGCTCCTGCCGGAATCATAGATGATGTTGGCGATGCGCCACTCGTCGTTTTCCAGGATGACGTGAACCAGCACCTTGTGACGCTCGCCGCGGTGCTCGATCTCGACACCGAAGGTGGCCGGACCGAGGTCGTCGCCCGACACCATCGCGATCTTGCCGACCTTGATCTCGGCGCCCGGCAGCACGCCCCAGCCGAAGAAGACGTTCAGGACCGGGCCGATCGCCGTGGTTCTGGTGTTGCGTCGGGGCGCGCTCATCAATCGGCGCATCCCGCTCGAAAACAGCGAATTGAATTCCTCGTCGTTGGGAGCGGTTTTCTCGGCGAGCAGGCGGGCCTGCTTCTGATAAGTCATTTCGATGAATTCGCTGTGGCCCGGCCCGCCGCATTCGGCGTGTCCCGCCGTGGTGGCAAGCAGCGCAGCGGTTGCCGACAACGCGAAAACAAACTGACGGCGGTTCATGTGGTGCGCCTGGAATAATGCTGGACCTTAGGCTTGGTCGCAGCTCCGAACTGACGCGTTCACAGGCAGATCGTCACTTTGATGACGGCGCCACCCGCAATATCCGCCCCGACGTCGAATCGGTGAGCAGCCACAATGCGCCGTCCGGTCCCTGCCTGACGTCTCTGATACGCTCGTGCAGGTTCTGCAGCAGCCGTTCCTCGCCACCCACGGCGTTGCCGTTGAGCTGCAGCCGCACCAGCATGGTGCCGGCCAGCGCGCCGGTGAACAGGCTGCCCGACCATTTCGGGAACAGCGTTCCGCTGTAGAACAGCATGCCGGAGGGCGCAATCGACGGCACCCAGTACTTGACCGGCTGCTCCATGCCGTCCTTGGCCGTGCTCTCATGGATCTTGGCGCCGCTGTAATCGATGCCGTAGCCGATCACCGGCCAGCCGTAATTCTTGCCCTTGCCGACGATGTTGACCTCGTCGCCGCCGCGCGGGCCGTGCTCGATCTCCCAGAGTTCGCCGGATGCCGGATTGATCGCGAGCCCCTGTGCGTTGCGGTGGCCGTAGCTCCAGATTTCGGGCTTGGCCCCGGTGCGGCCGATGAACGGATTGCCCGCTGGCGCCGATCCGTCCGGCGCGATGCGGATCACCTTGCCGAGATGGTTGCCGAGCTCCTGGGCCTGGGCGGGATAGGAGGCGTGTTCGCCCAGCGTGACGAACAGATTGCCGTCCTCGGCCTGCACGATCCGGCAGCCATAATGATTGCCTGATGACAGCGGTCCTTCCTGGCGAAAGATGATCCTGGTTTCATCGAGGCGGCCCGAGCCGTCGTTCAGTTTGGCGCGCGCGATCGCGGTGCGACCGCCGCCGCCGGTCCGCTCGGAGAAGCAGAAGAAGATCGTTCTGTTCTGTGCAAACGCCTTGTCGGTGACGACGTCGAGCAGACCGCCCTGGCCGGACGCCCAGACGTCGGGCACGCCCTTCAACGGCGGCGACAGCTGTCCCTCGGTGGTCACGATGCGTATGCGGCCCGGCCGCTCCGTCACCAGCATCCGGCCATCGGGTAGGAACGCGAGCGACCATGGATGGGCCAGGCCGCGCGCGAAGGTGCGCACTTCGAGATTGCCGGCGGACGACGGAAACTCGGTCTCCTCGCCGCGCGTGCCGGTGGCGATCACCAATGTGGCGGTCACGAGGATCGCTGCCGTCAGCGCCGCGGCTACAAGTCCGACAGGTGTCCTCATCGTCGTCCCGTTGCGATGTCAATGATCGCATGCTGCACTTGAAAAGGATGCAAACAGGAAATGCCGGGGTCAACCCGGGATCGGCAGCGCCATGGACACCCGGATCGAGAGTACGGTCAGCGTGACGACGAGGCACAACGACAGCGCGCCGATCGCCAGCGACGCCGCGATGGCGTTGGTCAGTCGCGAAGAGGCGACTGGTGCGGAGCGAGTAATGAAGCCGGCGGTGCCGGACGACCCTAGCATGGTCTTAAATCCTTCAAGACGCGGGCGAATCACCCGCGAGATGAGGGAAACTCGCAATCGCCGCCGGCAATATTGGGGCGTCCGTTGCGCTGAAAACGGCTAAATCGCGGCAAAAGTTAATCTTGTGCCCGCTGTTGTTAACCATTGGGCAGCGATTCAAGCGAAAGTGATGGGATTTGTCGCGTCAGGCCCCGGCGGCGATGCTGGCCGCATCTTCGACTTCGGCCGGCCGCCAATCCATGGTCACGAAACCCGGGGTTTGTTCGACCCGACGCAACCAGGCGCGGATTGCGGGAAATGTCGCCAGGTCAAAATCGCAGCGGTCGGCGACGTGGGTGTAGCCGTACAGCGCGATGTCGGCGACGGTGAACTGGTCGGCGGCAAAATAGCTCCGCGTCTTGAGATGGTTTTCCATCACCTGCAACGCCGCATAGCCGCGCTCCATCCAGTCTTCCAGCGCATGGGTCTGCAGGTCGCGGCCGCCCTTGACCAGCGATAGCCAGAAATAGGCGGCGCCAATATTGGGCTCGAGCGCGTGCTGTTCGAAGAACATCCATTGTAGCGCTTCAGCCCGCTCGACGCGCGATTCCGGTGCCAGCGGCGTGCCGCCGGCGACGTACCAGAGGATGGCGTTGGACTCGGCGAGGTAGCGTCCGTCCGCGACCTCCAGCAGCGGCACCTGTCCGCTCGGATTCTTCGCCAGGAAATCCGGCGTGCGGCTCTCGCCGCGCAGGATATCGACCTCGATCGCAATATACGGCGCCTTGAGCAGCGACAGCGCAAGGCGGACCTTGTAGCTGTTGCCGGAGCGTTGCATCGAATAGAGCTTGTACATCGTGTGTTGTTCAACCGCTCGAGTAGGCCGCGCGCGATCCAGGTGTAACGCGGCGGCCGAAGAAGTGTGATGCGGCGTAAACAATGATGCCGTTGCAGCTGCGTCGCAAGTCCCGCACAATGGAAAAAGTCGAAAAGCTCTACCGCACTGCACGCGCGCAGAACGCTGTGCTCCGACAGCACGATCACGTAGTCGGGATTTGAGAGCGGGGGTGCTTCAAACTCTCGCGATGGCTTCGATTGTTCGATCAGAACGCTCGGTGTCGAATCCAGATTGACCTCGGAGCAATTTGATCAATCGGTGGCTGGGCCGGTATCAGGCCTCGGCCCGCCGGGCTGGATTCCGGGTCATATCCACTGATCGGAATCCCGTGTCAGATATGAGTCAATTCGGCGCGGATTTTTTGCAAATATTGCGTCGGCCACGCCCTGGACCGGCAAAATTTTGGCGTTTCGGGCCAAGCTTCTTGCAGTGCAGCGCGCAGCGCTTTAGGGTGCGCCGATCCCAACATTTGAGAATCGCGGATCATTCCGAAACGGGCACCCGGTGTGCCCACTTACGCCATTCAGGAGATGATGATGTCTTTTCTGTCCGCTGCGCTCGACCGTGTGAAGCCGTCCGCGACGATCGCGGTCACGGATAAAGCACGGGCGCTGAAAGCGGCGGGCCGCAACGTCATCGGTCTTGGTGCGGGCGAGCCGGATTTCGATACACCCGCCAACATCAAGCTGGCGGCGATTCGTGCGATCGAGGCCGGCAAGACCAAGTACACCGATGTCGGCGGCATTCCGGAACTCAAGGAAGCCATCATCGCCAAGTTTCAGCGCGAGAACGGCCTGACCTACAAGCCGAACCAGATCATCGTCGGCACCGGCGGCAAGCAGGTGCTCTACAACGCGCTGATGGCGACCATCAATCCGGGCGACGAGGTGATCATCCCGGCACCCTATTGGGTCAGCTATCCCGAGATGGTCGCGCTCGCCGGCGGCGAGCCGGTGTCGGTGGTTTGCCCGGCCTCGAGCGGCTTCAAGCTGCGGCCGGAAGATCTGGAAAAGGCGATCACGCCGAAGACCAAATGGATCATCCTCTGCTCGCCCTCGAACCCGACCGGCGCCGCCTATACGCGCGCCGAATTGAAGGCGATCACGGACGTGCTGGTGAAGCACCCGAACATCTGGGTGATGACGGACGACATGTACGAGCACCTGGTCTATGACGACTTCGTGTTCGCAACGCCGGCGCAGGTCGAGCCGAAACTGTACGACCGCACGCTGACGGTGAACGGCGTCTCCAAGGCCTATTGCATGACCGGCTGGCGCATCGGCTATGCCGGCGGTCCGGCGGAACTGATCAAGGCGATGCAGACAATCCAGTCGCAGTCGACCTCGAACCCGTCGTCGATCTCACAATGGGCTTCCGTCGAGGCGCTCAACGGTCCGCAGGACTTCATCCCCGTGCACAACAAGGTGTTCAAGGAGCGCCGCGACCTCGTGGTGTCGATGCTGAACCAGGCCAAGGGCATCGAGTGCCCGCGGCCCGAGGGCGCGTTCTACGTCTATCCGTCCTGCGCGGGCACCATCGGCAAGACCGCGCCGTCGGGCAAGGTGATCAACAACGACGAGGATTTCGTCACCGAACTTCTGGAGAGCGAAGGCGTCGCCGTCGTGCAGGGTTCGGCGTTCGGTCTCGGACCGGCGTTCCGGATTTCCTACGCCACCAAGACCAGCGATCTCGAAGACGCCTGCAAACGCATCCAGCGCTTCTGCGGCAACCTGCGATAACGCATGTTGCGAAACCTGTTCCGCAAACGAAAATGCGGGACAGGTTCCGTCTCGTGTCCAAAAATTTCTGCCGAATAAAACGCGTCAGAAAAAAGGCGTGTCAAATCACATCATGCGCGAGGCTCATGATGATTTGAAGCCTTCTCGACAGAAGCGCCATGTTTTGGACACGACGCTTGCCTCCTGTCCCGCGCACTGTCTATTCATCAAGCGGGGACGACACATGCATTTCTCGAAACGACTTTCCACCCTCGGCATCGCGGTTGCGGCGCTGATCGCGCCGGTCGCGGGCGCGGATGCGCTGCCTCCGGTGCGCGCCGGCATCCTGCAATGCCAGGGCGGCCAGAACGTCGGCTTCGTCGTCGGCTCCGTGACCAGCCTCGAATGCGTGTTCAAGAGCGAGGGCCGCAGGCCCGAACCTTACATCGCCACCGTGCGCCGCTACGGGCTCGATCTCGGCATCACCGCGCAGACGCAATTGGCCTGGGCGGTGAACGCGCCGAACAACCGCGTCAGAGGCGGCGATCTCGCCGGCAATTATGGCGGCGTCGGCGCCAACGCGTCGGTAGGCATTGGAGGCGGTGGTAATTTCCTGGTCGGCGGTCCGGCGAATGCCTATGCGCTGCAGCCGATCAGCGTGCAGGGCCAGACCGGGCTGAACGTCGCCGCCGGGATCGCCGATCTGCAGCTCGAACCGTTTGCGGCTATGGCGCGCCGCGCCGGCACGGCTACCGGCATCATCGCCGCGGCTGAGAACAATTTTAAATGAAAGAGGCCCGCGATCGCGGGCTTCTTTTTGGCCGCCTGCGATTCCGGCCTAATCTGGATGCGCTGTGGATGTTGTGCCATAGAGAAGCGCGCCCGAAAGGCGCGCGCTCTTCTCGATACCTGCCCGCATCACAATCATTGCCGGAGATTTCTACATGCGTCGCTTCTTCCTCCTTGCCGCTGCCGCCGCGACCATGCTGGCGGGTTCGTTCGCCGGCGCCCACGCGCAGCAGGTGCAGCGGGTGCAGGTCGGCATTCTCGAATGCCGCGGCGGCGCCAGCATCGGCTTCGTCGTCGGTTCCGTCACCAATCTCGGCTGCGTCCTGCGCGCCGAAGGCCAGCCGGAAGACCGCTACATCGCGACCATCCGCAAAGTCGGCCTCGATCTCGGCATCACCCAGGAATCCGCATTGGCCTGGGGCGTGTTCTCGCCCGTGGCGCGGCTTGGGCCGGGCGACCTGTCGGGCGACTATGTCGGCGCCCAGGGCAGCGCCACGCTCGGCGTCGGCATCGGCGGCAACGTGCTGGTCGGCGGATCCGCCTATTCGATCGCGCTGCAGCCGCTGAGCGTGCAGGGCCAGGTCGGCGTCAGCATTGCTGCCGGATTGGAAAGCCTGGAACTGCGGCCGGGAAGGTAGGGACCGCTCTCTCCTTTGCACAATTGCGAGCGAAGCAATCCATAGCGCCTCATGCGAGACTTGGATTGCTTCGTCGCAAGGGCTCCCTTGCGCAAACGCTTCGCGTTTGCCGCAGGCAATGACGGGATCTGGCCTTTTCGGTGCCACGTCGCACCGCAGCGACATTTTCCCGCTTGCCAAATCGCGCGCGCGGGCGGACCATCTGATCCGCCGACCCAATCACGGGCCGAGCTCCAAACGAGGAGGCGGCAATGGGACAGGACGTGAGAAGTCCCCGAGGTCCACGGTGCATCGCGCTGGTGGGCCCTTTCCAAAGCGGTAAAACCACACTTCTGGAAGCAATACTGGCGCGAACGGGCGCCATCAAGAATGCCGGCAGCGTCGACGCCGGAACTTCGGTCGGCGATTCCAGCCCCGAGGCTCGCCACCACAAGATGGGCGTCGGCCTCTCCGCCGCCACCACCACCTTCATGGGCGACAGTTACACCTTCATCGATTGTCCCGGCTCGATCGAGTTCGCGCATGATATGCGCGCCGCACTTCCCGCGGTCGATGCCGCAATCGTAGTCTGCGAGGCGGACGAGAAAAAGCTGCCGCAACTGCAGATCATCCTGCGCGAGCTCGAGGAAATGGGCATTCCGCGCTTTCTGTTCCTGAACAAGATCGACAAGGCCAACAAGCGTATCCGCGAAACGCTGGCGACATTGCAGCCGGCCTCGCGCGTGCCGCTGGTGTTGCGCCAGATTCCAATCTGGAACGGCGAATTGATCGAAGGTTTCGTCGATCTCGCGCTGGAGCGCGCCTTTGTCTATCGCGAACACAAGCCATCCGAGGTCATCGAGCTGGAGGGAGGCAATCTCGACCGCGAGAAGGAAGCCCGCTTCTCGATGCTGGAAAAGCTCGCCGATCACGACGATGCGCTGATGGAGCAATTGCTCGAAGACATCCAGCCGCCGCGCGATGCGGTGTTCGACGACCTCGCCCGCGAATTGCGCGAAGGCCTGATCTGTCCGGTGCTGCTCGGCGCTGCGACGCGTGAGAACGGCGTGCTGAGGCTGATGAAGGCGCTGCGGCACGAAGCGCCCGGCATCGCCGATACCGCGAAACGCCTCGGCGCGCCGTCGCAAAAGGAAGCGCTGGCCTATGTGTTCAAGACCCTGCATCTGCAGCATGGCGGCAAGCTGTCGCTGGTGCGGCTCCTGGCCGGACGGCTCGATGACGGCGCGACGCTGCAATCCTCCTCCGGTGAAAGCGGACGGATTTCCGGCATCCTCGCCGTCAGCGGCACGCATGACAGCAAGCGGCCGGCGGCGGAAGCCGGCGAAACCGTGGCGCTCGGCAAGCTCGACGCGATCAAGACCGGCGACACCGTATCGAGCGGCAAGACCGCACCGGCCTCGCTCGTTGGTGTCGAAGCAACGCCGCCGGTGCTGGCGATGTCGCTGGCTGCGGCCGATCGCAAGGACGACGTCAAGCTCGGTCAGGCGCTGCTGCGGCTGAACGAGGAGGATCCGTCGCTGACCATGATCCACAATACCCAGACCCATGACATCGTGTTGTGGGGGCAGGGCGAGATGCATCTGCGCGTTGCGCTCGAGCGGCTCAAGGATCGTTTCGGCGTCAACGTCAAGTCGCACGCGCCTTCGATCGGCTATCAGGAGACGATCCGCAAATCGATCACGCAACGCGGGCGCCACAAGAAGCAGTCCGGTGGCCACGGCCAGTTCGGCGACGTGGTGCTGGAAATCAAGCCGATGCCGCGCGGCTCCGGTTTTGAATTCCACGAGAAGGTGGTCGGGGGTGCGGTACCGCGCAATTATATCGGCGCGGTGGAAGAGGGCGTGGTCGACAGCCTCGCGCGCGGCCCGCTCGGCTTCCCCGTCATCGACGTCCATGTCACCCTGACCGACGGCTCCTATCACAGCGTCGATTCCTCCGATCTTGCATTCCGCACCGCGGCGCGGATCGGCATGGGCGAGGCGCTGCCGCAGTGCCAGCCGGTGCTGCTGGAACCGATCCACATGGTCGAGATCGTCTGCCCGACGGAAGCCACCGCCAAGATCAACGCCATTTTGTCGGCGCGTCGCGGCCAAATCCTCGGCTTCGACACCCGAGAGGGCTGGGCCGGATGGGACTGCGTCCGCGCCACGATGCCGGAAGCCGAGATCGGCGACCTGATCGTTGAAGTGCGCTCGGCCACCGCCGGCGCCGGCGGCTTCACCCGGCAGTTCGACCGCATGGCCGAAGTGACCGGCCGCGCCGCCGACCAGATCATCGCCGCGCACCACGTCGCGGCGTGATTTAGCACTGCACTCTCGCCCTCTCCCCGTTCTTCACGGGGAGAGGTGTTCTTTCTTTCCGCCAAATCCTCCCATATCCGACGCTTGGTCAGCATTGACTCCGAGGCCGTCATGGCCGAATTGACTGCCATGACCCATGGAAACAAGCCCCCTGCCGCGTGCCTGATCGGATGGCCGGCTGCGCATTCGCGTTCGCCGTTGATCCATCGCTACTGGCTGCGGACGCTTGGCATCACGGGTGGCTACGTCATCGAAGCGGTACCGCCCGATGAATTCCAGGATTTCGTGTTCCGCCTGTCGCTGCGCGGCTTCGTCGGGGCCAACGTCACCATTCCGCACAAGGAGCGTGCGCTGGCGCTGTCGAAGCCGGACGCGCGCGCCCGCGCGGTCGGCGCCGCCAACACGCTGTGGTTTGCCGACGGCGAGCTTTGCTCGACCAACACCGACGTCGAGGGATTCATCAACAATCTCGACGCCTGCGCGTCCGGCTGGGACAAGGCTGAGGAAGCCTTGGTGCTGGGCGCCGGCGGGTCGTCCCGCGCCGTGCTGTTCGGGCTGATCGAGCGCGGCATCAAGCGCATTCATCTCGTCAACCGCACAGTGGCGCGCGCGCAGACGCTGGCGGATCAGTTCGGCGCGAGCGTGCTGCCGTTGGGATGGGATGCCGTTGGCGAATTGCTGCCGCGGGCGCACCTTCTCGTCAACACGACCTCGCTCGGCATGCACGGCCAGCCGGCGCTCGAACTCGATGTCGCGCGCCTGCCACAGCATGCGGTCGTCGCCGATCTGGTTTACGTGCCGCTCGACACGCCCTTGCTGTCGGCCGCGCGCGGGCGCGGACTGCAAACCGCCGACGGGCTCGGCATGCTGCTGCATCAGGCGGTGCGCGGCTTCGAATTATGGTTCGGCAAGCGTCCGCAAGTGACATCAGAACTTCGTGCAATCGTTGAAGCCGATCTCAATAAAGTTTGAGCGGGAATATCGTTGCGGAACCGGGGTCAATGGCTAGGTGGCGCTCACCGGAGACACCTGATGCCCAAGAAATCGTCCAAGAAATCGTCCCAACCTGGTTCCAGCCTCGTTCGCCCGCTGTTCGCCGTCGCCATGGTGGCGGCCTCGACGCTCTACGCGATTGCCCAGCAGCCGCCGTCACCGACGCGGGTGCGCGGCACCATCGAAGCCGTCGATGGCGACATGCTGGCCGTGAAGTCGCGCAGCGGCGAGGATTTCAGGCTGCGCATGGCCAAGGACATCAACCTGCTCGGCATCACCAGGATTGCACTGTCCGACATCAAGGTCGGCTCCTTCATCGGCACCACGACGGTTCCGGGACCCGATGGCGCCAACAATGCGGTCGAGGTCCACGTCTTTCCCGAGGACATGCGTGGCACCGGCGAAGGATCGCGGCCGTTCGACCTGCGACCGAACTCGACCATGACCAACGCCACCGTGGATCAATCCGTGGTCGGCAATGACGGCCACACCTTGCTGATCAAATACAAGGACGGCGAGAAGAAGGTCCTGGTCGCGCCGGAAACGCCTGTCGTCACCTATGTCCCGACAGACAAATCCGAGCTGAAGGCCGGCGCCAAGGTGATCGCCTTCTTCAAGAAGCTGCCGGACGGCACCTACGAGGCCAACCGGATCAATGTCGGCCTCAACGGCCTGACGCCGCCGATGTAATGGAATAGGCTCTCCCGCCCGGGGTTGGCGTTGTGGGACGCCAGAACATATCGGAAGGGAGACCGCCATGCCGACGTCACGCCTGCTCGCTGCTTCACTGACATTGGCCACCTTGTTTGCCGCCACCGCCTGGGCGCAGCAGCCGCCGACGCCTACGGTGCGCATCCGCGGCACCATCGAGGCCGTGGACGGGCCTGTGCTGTCGATCAAGTCGCGCGAGGGCACCGACATAAAAGTCAGGATGACCGACAATGTCGCGGTGTTCGCAGTCGTGAAGACCGAACTGTCGGAGATCAAGGAAGGCTCCTATATCGGCGTCACGGCAATGCCGGAACCGGACGGCACCCAGAAGGCCGTGGCGGTGCACATTTTCCCTGAGAACCAGCGCGGTGCTGCCGAAGGCTTCAGGCCCTGGGACCAGCGCCCCAATTCGACCATGACCAACGCCACCGTCGCGCAGACGGTCAAGGGTACCGACGGCCAGAACATTCTGGTCAAATACAAGGACGGCGAGAAGAAAGTCGTGGTGCCGCCGGACACGCCGATCGTCACCTTCGTCGCCAGCGACAAGACGGAGGTGAAGCCGGGTGCCAAGCTCATCATCTTCGGCGCGGCCAAAAAAGATGACGGCACGCTGGAAGCCAACCGCGTCAATGTCGGCCGCGACGGGATTACGCCCCCGATGTGAGGTTGGTCTATTCCTCGCCGTCCTTCTTCCGCAGCAGATCCTTGGCGAGATCGGCGAGCGCGAGGCGTGGCAGCGCGGTGAAGGGTAGCGGCCGCGTCACGTCGATCGCGGCGAGGCCGAGGCGGGCGGTGAGCAGGCCGTTGAGCACGCCTTCGCCAAGCCGCTGCGAGAGCTTGGCCGCGATGCCGTGGCCGAGCATCTGCTGCACCAGGCTGTCTCCAACAGCCATGCCGCCGGTGACGGCGAGATGGCCGATCACATGGCGCAGCAGGCGGAGCATGCCGAGCGTTCCCGGCCGGCCGCCATAGAGCCGCGCCAATTGCCGGATCAGCCGCATCGCGGCGACGAACACGAACAGCACGTCGATCAGGGCGCGAGGGCTGACGGCCGTGACCACCGAGACGCGCTGCGCCGCCGCCGACACCAGACGCCGCGCTTCCTCGTCGAGCGGCGCCATCAATTCGCGTTCCGCCAGTTTGATCATGTCGGCGCCGTCGATGATGTCGTCGGCGTGCCCGATCAGCGTGGCGCGGGCGCGCGCCAGTTGCGGAGTCTGATGCGCAAGCTTCAGGAGATCGTTGACGATGGCGCGGCTCGCGGCGCGATCGTCGTTGCGCAACACGTCAGCCGCGCGCAGGTGCAGTTTCTCGATGGCGGCGAGCCGCGCCAGCCCGAAAACCTCGCGGCCGACCACGACCGCCAGCGCCAATGCTGCGGCAATCGCAAAGACAAGCGCGACGTAGCCCAATATCTCGCTGCGTGCGAACAGGTCTGCAATCAGGTTGGCGAGGCCGAGCCCGAGGGCGAGCAGCACCAGCCCGCCGGCGGCAATCCAGAACAGCGTGCCCCAGCGGAAGCCGCGCCTGGCGGGAAGCAGCGGCGCGTCCAGCGGCACCGGCAATTGCGCCGGATCGGGCTCGGGCGTGATTTGCACCGTGCCGCGCGCTGGGCGCCCGGCCTCATCCGGATCCATCACGATGACCCCGGGATCGCCGAGCTTGAACGTCGCCGGCCGCCGATGGGGCGCTTTCTCGCTCATTGCAGTTTGTCTCCGATCAGGAACTGGAGGGCGCGGTCAAGGCGGATGTGAGGCAGAACAGGCTCTTCGCTGCCTTCGCGCTGCAACAGCGGCGGCCGGAAACGCAGAAAGCGGTAGTCAGCCTGTTCCGAAGGCGTGCTGGAAAGGCCGCGGAACGAGCCCTTGAACAACTCCTCGGGATCGCCAGGCAGGTCGCCCGGAAAGGTCGCAACCTCGGTCTCGCCATCGAACGTCTCGCCATTGGCGATTTCGCCGGAGGCGGGCGTGCCGAGCAGCGAGGGCAGTTTCTCCCGGCCACGCGCGACCATCGCCTCGCGGGTGGCGCGCACGGCAGCCAGCGCCACCACGTCGATGGCCGCACCCGCATATTCGGCGCGGTCGGCGGCCTTGGCCACGGCGCGGCGCAGGATCGCCTCGAGCCGGTCGTGGCTCAGATGATGCAGATGATCCGCCTTGGTCGCCGCAAACAGAATGCGATCGATCCGCGGCCGGAACAGATTGCTCAGGATCGTGCTGCGGCCGATCCGGAAGCAATCGAGGATGCCGGCGAGCGCCGCTTCGAGATCGTGCAGCGCTTCCGGTCCGGCATTGAAGGCGGCCAGCGCATCGACCAGCACGATCTGGCGGTCGAGCCGAGCGAAATGATCGCGGAAGAACGGCCGCACCACGACATCCTTGTAGGCCTCGTAGCGCCGCCGCATCATTGCCCATAGCGAACCGTCAGGCGCCGTGCCATCGGCCGCGACATCGAGCGGCGCGAAGGTCAGCGCCGGAGAGCCGGCAAGATTGCCCGGCATCAGAAAGCGCCCGGGCGGCAACAAACTCATCGCAAAGCGTTCGTCGCGGCAGCCCCGCAAATAATCCGTGAACAGTTTCGCGGCCATGCGCGCCGCCGGCTCATCCTCGCGGGCTTCGGCGTTCAGACTCGCCAGATGCGCATGCCAGGGCGCGGCCAGTTTTTGGCGAGGGCCGTCGCGCGACAGCGCGAGGCTCTCGGCCGACCATTGCTCGTAGCTCTTGTTGAGCAGCGGCAGGTCGAGCAGCCATTCGCCGGGATAGTCGACGATATCGAGCGTCAGCGTTCGGTCGGCGCCGTTGTGGCGCTGATAGTCCATCACCAGCCGCAACTCGCTGATGTCGACGGTGGAGGCCGGCCAGCGCCGCTCCTCGATCAGGGTGCGGACGTGGTTCTCGTAATCGAAGCGCGGCACGGCATCGTCCGGCTGCGGCTCCAGCCGGGCGCGGGCGATGCGCCCCGTCGCGAACGCCTCGAACACCGGAAAGCGGCCGCCGCGGGTGAGGCCGTGGATCAGCGCGGTAATGAACACGGTCTTGCCGGCGCGCGAGAGGCCGGTGACGCCGAGCCGCACGGTCGGATGGAAGAAGCTGTCGCCGTAATCCAGTAGCGCCCGCGCCGATTGCCGCGCTTCCTCGACGATATCCTGAAAACTGGGGGCCATGCGGTCGTGGGCGGCTCGATGAGAGGGAAATGAGACGATCGGCGGGCGGTCACCGGCAAAAGTGGCGATTGGCGGGCCAAAATCAAGCTGCAGCCGGGACGGCGGAACGGAGGGTATACGGCGCGTTGACCTCCCGCGGCCCATGCCCTATCGCTCGTTGAGCCAACCCGGCAGGCGGCATGACGATATTCAGATTGAAGCAACTCGCATCAACCTCGATCCATGCCGCGGCCGGCGCCGTGCGCTGGAACTTCGACCGCAGCGAACTGATCGCCGACGGCATCGTGCACATCATCGGCATCTGTTTCGGCCTGGTGGCGGCCACCGCCCTCATCGTGCTGACCTCGGTTTATGCTTCCGCGATTGATGTCGCCGCGGTCTCGGTCTACGTCACCGGCCTGCTGGCAATGCTGGGGCTGTCGGCGACCTACAATCTCTGGCCGATCTCGCATGCGAAATGGGTACTGCGCCGGTTCGACCATTCGGCGATCTACCTGCTGATCGCAGCGACCTATACGCCGCTGATCATGCAATTGCGCGACAGCAGTTTCGCGATCGCGCTGCTGATCGGGGTGTGGTGCACGGCGATAGCCGGCATCGTGATCAAGCTGGTCTACCCCGGGCGGTATGACCGGCTCGCGGTCGGGCTCTATCTCGCGATGGGCTGGAGCGGCCTGATGCTGTACGATGCCGTGGCGAAGGCGCTCCCGGCGATGGCATTGTGGTTCATCTTCGCAGGCGGCGTGCTGTACAGTCTTGGCGTGATCTTCCACGCCTGGCAGCGGTTGCGGTTCCAGAATGCGATCTGGCACGGCTTCGTGCTCGCAGGCGCGGCCTGCCACTACACGGCGATACTCGATACGGTCCTGAGCTGAAGAAAAGACAATGAGGGGAGAACGACCATGCAGGTGAGCGGAAAAGTCGTGGTTGTCACCGGCGGCGCCAGTGGCATCGGCAAGGCGATGTCCGAGGCCTTCCACCGCGCCGGCGCAGCCAAGGTCGTCGTCGTCGATATCAATCCGGACGGCGCGCGGGCCGTCGCCGGCCCGATCAATGGGGCGGCGTTCAAATGCGACGTCGGCAAGGAAAAGGACATCCTGCACGTCATCGAGGAGACCGAAAAACAGTTCGGTCCGATCGCGCTGTTCTGCTCCAATGCCGGCATCGGCGGCGGGTTCGACCCGCTGTCGGTGAATGCCGGCGGCAGTTCCGATGAGCCCTGGGCGCGAAGCTGGGCCGTTCATGTCATGGCGCATGTCTATGCCGCGCGCCATCTGATCCCGCGCATGAAGGCGCGCGGCGGAGGTTATTTCCTCAACACGATTTCCGCGGCGGGATTGCTTTCGCAGGTCGGCAGCCCGGCCTATTCGACGACCAAACACGCCGCGGTCGGCTTTGCGGAAAACCTCGCGATCTCGCACAGGGCCGACGGCATCAAGGTGTCGATCCTCTGTCCGCAGGGCGTCGATACCGCCATGCTCCGCTCCATCCCGAAGGGCCCGCAATCCGGCGACGGCGATCTGTCGCCGGAACAGGTGGCGCAGGACGTGCTGGCGGGACTGGAGCAGGAGACGTTTGTCATTCTTCCGCATCCGCAGGTGCTCGGCTACATGCGCAAGAAGACCGAGAACTACGATCGCTGGATATCGGGCATGGCGAAGATCCAGGGCAAGATGCGGGAGACCTACGGGAAGTGACGTAAGGGGGACGACGCTCTTTCCCCGTCATTGCGAGGAGCGCTTGCGACGAAGCAATCCATAGCGCGGCATAACGGATGGATGGATTGCTTCGCTGCGCTCGCAATGACTGGGAGGGACCAGTTCGCGCTCACTCCTGCTTCGTGTAGAGCAGCGGCACCGCCGAATCCACCATCACCTCGATCAGGCTCGCGCCCTTGTGCGCGAGCCCGCGCTTCAGCGCGCCGGCGAGCTCCGATACCTTGCTGACGCGGACGGCGTGACACCCCATGCCTTCGGCGAGTTTGACGAAGTCGATGTCGGGCAGTTCGAGGCCCGGCACATTTCGGACCTGCATCACCTGGCTGAACGAGCGCATTGCGCCGTAGCCGGAATTGTTGATCACGATCGTCGTCACCGGCAGCTTGCGCTGGGCCGCGGTCCACAGCGCCTGGATCGAATACATCGCCGAGCCGTCGCCAATCAGGCAGACGGTGCGCACATCCGGTCGCCCGAGCGAAATGCCGACCGCGGCGGGCAGGCTGTAGCCGAGGCCGCCGCTTGCCATGGTGTAAAAACTGTCCTGGCCGCGCATCGGCATGAATTTCTGCATCAACGGACGGTGCGACGGCGCTTCCTCGACGAGGACCGCATCCCTGGGCATGGCGTCGAACAGCGCATGCAGCAGGAATTCGACCGGGATCGGATCGACCGCGGTCGGTGCGGGCAGTGGTGCACGGCCGGCCGGGATTGCGCGCTTGCTCTCGGGCAATAGCTGCAGCAGCAGCGCCAGCGCCGGCTTCATCGTAGCGACGATACTCGTGCCTGACGGCGTCACGGCGGCGGCGGTCGGATCGTCGGTAATCTGGAAGATCGTGGTTGCGCCATCGAAGATCGAAGCGTGGCCTTCGACATGGAAGGTGAAAACAGGCGCGCCGATCACCACGACAAGATCATGTTCGCGCAGCGCGTCGGATACCTGTCCGGGCGAGGCGTGCAGGAAGCCCGCGAATTGCGGATGTCGCTCCGGAAACGAACAGCGCGCCGAGAACGGGCTGGCCCACACCGCAGCGCGGGCCTTTTCCGCCACGCGCACCATCAGTTCCACCGCCTCGGCGCGATCGACGCCGGGGCCGACGACGAAAGCGGGGCGCTTGCTGGCGTCGAGCGCGGATACCAGCGCCTTCATTGCGGCCGGATCGGGTCCGAACTCGCGGCTGACCTGACGCGCCTCGACCGGCTGCGTGGGGCGATTCCAGTCGTCGACGGGCACCGAGACGAAGGTCGGCCCGCAGGGAGGCTGCATCGCCACATAATAGGCGCGTGCAATCGCCGCCGGCACATCCTCGGCCCGCGCCGGCTCGATGCTGTATTTCACATAAGGCTGCGGAAATTCCGTTGCGCGTTCGGCGAACAGAAACGGCTGCAGCGGCATGATCGAGCGCGCCTGCTGACCGGCGGTGATGACGACCGGCGTCTGGTTGCGGTAGGCGTTGAAGATGTTGCCCAGCGCATTGCCGACACCGGCGGCCGAATGCAGATTGACGAAGCCGGCGTTGCGGGTGGCCTGCGCATAGCCGTCGGCCATGCCGACCACCGAGGCCTCGTGCAGCCCCAGCACATAGTCGATGTCGTCGGGCCAGTCGCTCAGGAACGGCAGTTCGGTCGAGCCGGGATTGCCGAACACCTTCCTGATGCCGAACGCCCGCAGCAGGTTGAAAGTGGCGTCCTTGACGGTGGTGGTCCTGGTCTCGGTCTTGGTGGGCTTGCGGGACGACATCAGTGACTCCCAGAGCTAACTGCAGGCTCGGTCATTGCGAGGAGCTCTTGCGACGAAGCAATCCATACTTCCTGCATGGAGGTATGGATTGCTTCGCTGACGCTCGCAATGACGATCTAACGAGATCTCACCACGTCGCCGTGCCCTTCATCGTCGGCTGGCCTTCCGCATTCGCGGTCCACAGTTCCAGACCCTCGGCATTGTCGTTGGCATTGACCGAGAACTCGCTGCCCTCGAACAGCGGCTGCACGCCGCGATAGCTGAATTTCTTCGGCGCCGTGCCGCCGTGCAGCTTGGCGGCGAACTCCACGATCAGGGCCGCCTGCAGCGGACCATGGAAGATGAGGCCAGGGTAACCCTCGACCTTGGTGACATAATCGCGATCGTAATGGATGCGGTGGCCGTTGAACGTCAGCGCGGAGTAACGGAACAGCAGCACCGAGTCGGAGACGTGGCTTTCGCGATGCTTGGCGACCGGAGGAGGCGGCGGCGCTTTCGCCGGTGCAGCCGGGGTCGTCCCCGACACGTCGCGATAGACGATATCCTGGCGCTCGCGGATTGCGACGCCGCGCGGCGTCGTCACCGTGTGGTCGACCGAGACGAAGCACAGCGCGCCGGTCGAGCCGGTCTTGAGGGTCACGTCTGAAATGCGCGAGGTGCGCGTCGATTCGTCGCCGACGCGCAATGCGTCGAAAAACTGCAACTCGCCGCCGGCCCACATACGGCGCGGCAGCGGCACTGGCGGCAGGAAGCCGCCGCGGGTCGGGTGTCCGTCCGGGCCCAGCATCGACATCGGAAACACCGGCTGCGCCAGGCACCAATGCGTGGTCCAGGGCGCGGCGTCGCCATCCTTCGGCTCGCCGATCTCCTGGAACAGCGTCGCGCGCAAACCTTTTACAAGCTGCGCGGTGACGATGTCCGTGGCTTCCGTGGTCTTGCCGATCCAGGTGCGCAGGTGGTCGAGGTCGAGTTTGTCGGTCATGGCTATTTTGCCCGCGCGCGAGGAGTTTTGGGGATTTCGCTGTGCTCGCCGATGGCGGGCACTGCGCCATATTGCCGGTCTTCACCCATGAAGATCGCGGCCGGCGCGGCATAGCTGATCTTGCCTTTGGGCGTATCGACCTCGATCCGGCGTAGATGCGGATGCGTGGCAAGGTCGGCCATGGTGTTGACTTCGGCGAAGGCGATGTCGGCATCCGCCAGCCGTTTCAGCAGGTCGACGCGGTTCATCGTGGCAAAACTGTCGGCAACGATCTTGTCGGTGACGTTACGGTTTGTGACGCGCGCGACCATATTGGCGAGGCGCGGATCGTTCGGCAGGTCGGGCTGATCGAGCACCTCGGCGCAGAGCTTCTTCCACTCGCGCTCGCTCTGGATCGAGATCAGGATGCCCTTGCCGTCCTTCGACTGGAACACGCCATAGGGCGCAATGGAGGGATGCGCCAGCGCCATCCGCTGCGGCGGATTGCCCGCTTCCGAATTCAAGAGCGGTACCGCCATCCAGTCGGCCATCACGTCGAACATCGATATCCTGATATCGGCGCCCTTGCCGGTGCGTCCCCGTGCGATCAGTGCCTCCAGGATCGAAGCATGGGCGGTGGCGCCGGTTGCGATATCGACCACGGAAATGCCGACGCGGGACGGGCCTTCTGGCCCGCCGGTGATCGAGGCAAGGCCGCTCTCGGCCTGGATCAGGAGGTCATACGCCTTGCGGTCGGCATAGGGGCCGGTATCGCCATAGCCTGAAATGGTGCAGCAGATCAGCGCCGGATAATCCTTGCGCAGGCGCTCCAGCGAGAAGCCGAGCTTGTCCATCGAGCCGGGTTTCAAATTCTGCAGCAGCACGTCGGCGCTGGCGATCAACTCCTCCATCGCGGCGCGCCCATCCTTGGTGGCGAGATCGACCACCACGGAATTCTTGCCGCGGTTGAGCCAGACGAAATAGCTGCTCTGTCCCTTCGCGGCGGCGTCATAGCCGCGGGCAAAGTCACCTTCGGGGCGTTCGATCTTGATGACATGGGCGCCGGCATCGGCCAGCCGCGAACTGCAAAATGGCGCGGCGACCGCCTGTTCGACGGAGACGACGATCAATCCTTCAAGCGGCAACATGGCGATGTCTCAGTAGGAGCGGGGCATGCCGAGCACGTGCTCGGAGACGAACGACAAAATGAGATTGGTCGAAATCGGCGCCACCTGGTAGAGCCGCGTCTCGCGGAACTTGCGCTCGACGTCATATTCCTCGGCGAAGGCAAAGCCGCCATGGGTCTGCACGCAGGCATTCGCAGCATCCCAGGAGGCGTCGGCCGCCAGCATCTTGGCCATGTTGGCCTCGGCGCCGCAATCGAGCCCGGCCTCATATTTGCGGGTGGCTTCCTTCACCATCAGCTCGGCCGCGCGCATCTGCGCGTAAGCCTTGGCGATCGGGAACTGGATGCCTTGGTTCTGGCCGATCGGCCGGCCGAACACGACGCGCTCCTTGGCGTAGTCGGTTGCCTTCTTGATGAACCATTTGGCATCGCCGATGCATTCGGATGCGATCAGGATGCGTTCGGCGTTCATCCCGGACAGGATGTAGCGAAAGCCCTTGCCTTCGTCGCCGATCAGGTTTTCGGCCGGCACCCGCATGTCCGTGAAGAACACTTCCGTGGTGGCGTGGTTCATCATGGTGCGGATCGGGCGGATTTCGAGGCCGTGACCCTTGGCTTCGCGCATGTCGACGATGAACACCGACAAACCGTCGGTGCGCTTCTTGGCGTCCTCCTTGGGCGTGGTGCGCGCCAGCAGGATCATCAGGTCGGAATATTCGGCGCGGCTGGTCCAGATCTTCTGGCCGTTGACGACGTAGTGGTCGCCGTCGCGCCTGGCAAAAGTCTTCAGCGAGGAGGTGTCGGTGCCGCTGGTCGGCTCGGTGACGCCGAATGCCTGCAGCCGCAATTCGCCGCTGGCGATCTTCGGCAGCCACTTTGCCTTCTGCTCTTTGCTGCCGTGCCGCAGCAGCGTGCCCATCGTGTACATCTGGGCGTGACATCCGCCGCCGTTGCAGCCGGCGCGCTGGATCTCTTCGAGGATCGCGGCGGCGGCCGACAGTTTCAGGCCGGCGCCGTCATATTCTTCCGGGATCAGCACCGAGAGATAACCCGCCTGCGTCAGCGCGTCGACGAACTCGCTCGGATATTTCATCTCGCGATCGAGCTTGCGCCAGTATTCGCCGGGGTATTGCGCGCAGAGTTTCGCCACCGCATTGCGGATGTCGGCGTATTCGTCTTGCTGTTCGAGTGCGGTCATTGGAAGCGCCGTCGTTGTGATTGGGGATGGGCGTGGAGTTGTGAAACTACCGGTAAGTCCCTATGCTCGATTGTTATAGCGTATTAACCCGCATTCCAAGATTGACAAGCATGGATTTCCGACAGCTGAGGACGTTCAGTTGCGTGGCTGAACTCGGCAGCCTCAGCAAGGCCTCCGACACGCTCCGCGTCGCGCAGCCGGCGCTGAGCCGCCAGATCAAGCTGCTCGAGCACGAATTGCGCGCCGAACTGTTCACCCGCAACGGCCGCGGCATGGTGCTGACCGAGGCCGGCCGCTTGCTGCTGGCGCGCACCGCCGGTATCGTGCGGCAGATCGACCAGATCAGGGACGATATCCAGTCTTCCGGCGGGCCGCCATCGGGAAGGGTGGTGCTCGGGCTGGTTCCAACCGTGAGCTGCGTGATTTCCGCACGGCTCGCCCGGCGCACCGTGGAAAGCTATCCGGGCATCTCGCTCTGCATCGTCGAGAGCTACAGCGGCCACCTGATCGAGTGGCTGCACCGGGGCCAGATGGATCTCGCCGTGATCTATGGCCCGTCGGCCGATCTGCACCTCACCGTGCAAAATCTCGGCCGCGACAAGATCGTGGCGGTCGGCCCGCCCGGCTGCGGGCTGACGCGAAAAAAGCAGGTCGATATCGGCTGGCTGCTGCGGCAGCGGCTGGTATTGCCCAGCCATTCGCACGGGCTTCGCACGCTGATCGAGCACGCCGCAGCCAGGAAGAAACTGAAGCTCGATGTCCAGATCGAGGCGGATTCCTTTCGCGTTCTGACGAGCCTCGTCGAGGAAGGGCTCGGCTACGCGCTGCTGCCGCCGTCCTCGGTGCGCGCCGAAGTCGCCGAGGGTCGGCTGGAAGCCGCCACGATTGCCAGGCCCGCACCGATGCGCGAGCTCACCATCGCCTCGCCGATCGAGCATCCCGGTTCGACCGCGATCACGCTGGTCACCGATCTGCTCCGCAAGGAAGTCGATGCCTGCCGCAAGGAAGGCCTCTGGGATATCCAGATCGGCTGAGCCGTTTTGCATCACGAAACCGCAAAGCCGAGATGTTCGCGAAAACGGTTCTTCAGGAACACGCCGTCACGCGGCGGCAGCGCGCGGTCGACATGGCCGGTGGCGATCCGGATTCGCGCCAGCCGGGGGCCTTCGTCGAGGCGTTGCAACGTCGGCCGATAATCATTGATGCCCTGGATGTCGGTGATCTCGGTGACCGAGCGAAAGCCTGCGCCGGTCGCGATCAGGTCGAGCTGTGCGCCAAGGCCGGAATGGCTGACCTGCATGCCGGTTTCGCCAAAATGGCCGTTGTCGAGAATGACGATGGTCAGGTTGCCCGGCGTCTTGGTGGCGATCGTCAGCAGGCTGCCGATGCCCATCAACTGCTCGCCGTCACCGGTGATCACGGCGACCGGCCGCTTCGGCTGCGCCAGCGCAAGACCAAGGCCGACCATGCCGGCGCCGCCCATCGCGCCCCACAGATAGAAATTGGCGGGATTCTCGCCGGCATCGAACACGTCATAGGACGCCGAGCCGAGCCCGGTGACGACCAGCAGATCCTTGCGATCGGCGAGCAGCGCCTTGACGGCCTCGCGGCGGGAAAGCGTGAAATTCCGGACCATCATTTCGTCTCCGTCCATTTCTTGCGGCCGAGCATCCGCTGCGAGATCAACACCGCGATCTGCTGGTCGCTCTCGAAGGCCAGCGCGCAGGCCGCGGAGATGACCTCTTCCGCGTCTTCCGGGCGTTCGAGCCTGAACACGGTCACGCCCATGATCTCGAAGGCCTGCTGGGTCGCTTTCCCCATCGGGATTTGCCACGGGTTGAACTCGGCCCATTCGCCGCGCATCGTCACCAGCGTCAGGAACGGCAGGCGGCAGGATGCCGCCAGCGAAAACATGTTGACGCAATTGCCGACGCCGCTCGATTGCATCAGGAGCACTGCGCGATCGCCACCAAGCCAGGCGCCGGCCGAGAGCGCGACGCCTTCCTCTTCCGTGGTCAGCACGGTGGTCTTTATCGCCGCATCGCCATGCGACAGCTCGATCAGGCGGGAGTGCCCGGCATCGGGCACGTAGGAGATTTGTGAGACGCCGTGCGACTTGAGCGTCTGGTAAATCTGCAGCGGCCAGTCCTGGCCTGCTGTGGCATCTTTCCTTGCGGCTACGTCGTGCATGATGGCCCCGGTTCCGGGTCGCCGCGTGCGACCACGCCGAAGCCTTAGACCAGAACGCTGTGACAGCCCCTTCTTATCTGGTTCAACCGGCTATGCCGGATTTGTATAGGAGATTAGCGAACTAGTTCCGCCGGCAAATCCATCGCCCGCATCGTGGCGGTGCCGAAGGCGCAGAGCCGTTCAGATTTTTCGTCCCTGGTGAAGACTTCCACGGTGGCAACGCCGATCGAGCCGGACATTTTCAGTGTCCTGGCGCGGGCGATCAGTTCGCTGCCGTCGGCGGGGCCAAGGAAGTTCACCTTGATCTCGACGGTGACGCCGATCTTGCCTTTCGGCAGTCCGGACGTGATCGCAATCCCCGCGGCGTGGTCGGCCAGCGCGGTGATGACCCCGCCATGGAAATGGCCGAAGAACTGCACAAGGTCTTCGCGGCGGGTCAGTGCGAGTTCGGAGCGGCCGGGCTCGATGGCGACGATGCGAAAGCCGTTCGCACCGGTAAAGCCCCTGGAGTTAACGGCTTCGGCGAGACCAGGCGGGTTGAGTTCGGTGCTCACGCGGGGATGCGTACCGGTAAGGACTCGATCCCGCGCACGAAGGAGGAATAAACCCGCTTCGGCTCGCCGACCACCTCGATGCGATCGAAGCGTTTGAGCATTTCCTGCCAGACGATCTTGAGCTGGAGCTCGGCAAGCCGCATGCCGACGCAGCGGTGGATGCCGAAGCCGAAAGACAGATGGGTGCGGGGCCGGGCGCGGTCGATGATGAACTCGTCGGGCCGTTCGATGCCTTCCTCGTCGCGATTGCCGGAGACGTACCACATCACGACGCGGTCGCCCTTTGCGATCTTCTTGCCGCCAATCTCGGTATCGACCAGCGCGGTGCGCCGCATATGCGCCAGGGGCGTCTGCCAACGGATCACTTCCGGCACCATGGAATCGATCAGCGCCGGATTGTCGCGCAGCTTCTGATACTGCTCGGGATGCTCGTTCAGCGCCAGCACCGAGCCGCTCATGGTGTTGCGCGTGGTATCGTTGCCGCCGACGATGAGCAGGATGATGTTGCCCATCAGATTGTCGGGGTCCATGTGCCGCGTCGCTTCGCTATGCGCCATCATGGAAAGCAAATCGTTGCGCGGCTCAGAGTTGACGCGCTCGTTCCAGAGTTTCGAGAAATAGGCGTAGCATTCGTCCATTTCCTGGCGCCGCTGCTCCGGCGATTCGACGACGCCGCTCTTCGGCAGTGCGGTCGAGACGTCGGACCACCGCGTCAGCTTGCGACGTTCTTCCCAGGGGAAGTCGAACAGCGTCGCCAGCATTTGCGTGGTCAGCTCGATCGACACCCGGTCGACGAAATTGAAGGTCTCGTTGCGCGGCAGATTGTCCAGCACCTTTTGCGAGCGCTCTCGGATCAGCTTTGCAAGCTCGTCGAGATGCGTCGGGGTGAACATCGGCGACACCGTCTTGCGCTGCGAAGAGTGCCGCGGCTGGTCCATCGCGATGAAGCTCGGATAATCGTAGCCGGGCGGCACGTCCCGGATCGAGATGCCGCCGAGCGTCGAGTCGGACGAGAAGATGCCGTGGTTGGTGTCGACATGCATGATGTCGTTGTATTTGGTCACCGACCAATAGGGCTCGATCGGTGCGTTGGTGCAGTAATGCACCGGCTCTTCCTTGCGCAGCCGCTCGAACCACGGCCACAGCGTGTCGTCCTGGAACAGTTTTGGCGCGCCGGGATGAAAATCCTTCAGCGGGGTCGAATAGGCCTCCTCGCGCGCGGCGCGCAGGCGCTCGCTTCTGTCGGCTCGGACGGCAGTCTGGACGTTCATGTCAGTTCATCCCCGCTGTGACGAATGTATTAGACTATAACTTGCGGCGCGCTATCTGCAAAGTGGGGTCGATATCGGCGAAGCCGCCCGCCTCAACTTGCGATGCGGGCCGGCAGCGTCTCGTAACCCTTGATAAAGCTTGAATAAACCCGCTTCGGCTCGTCCATCACCTCGATCTTGTCGAAGCGCTTGAGGATCTCCTCCCAGATAATCTTCAGCTGCAGTTCCGCCAGGCGGAGGCCAACGCAACGGTGGATGCCGAAGCCGAAGGAGATATGGATGCGCGGCCGGGCGCGGTCGATGATGAACTCATAGGGGCGTTCGATCGCCTCTTCATCGCGGTTGCCCGAAACGTACCACATCACGACCTTGTCGCCCTTCCTGATCTGCTTGCCGCGGAATTCGATGTCTTCCAGCGCAGTGCGGCGCATATGCGCCAATGGCGTCTGCCAGCGGATCACCTCGGGGACGAAGCTGTCGATCAGCGCCGGGTTTTCACGCAGCTTCCTGTACTGATCGGGATGCTTGCTCAGCGCATAGATGCTGCCCGACAGCGTGTTGCGCGTGGTGTCGTTGCCGCCGACGATCAGGAGGATCAGATTGCCGAGAAAATTCTTCGGGTCCATGTCGCGCGTGGCTTCGGCATGCGCCATCATCGACAGCAAATCGCTCTTCGGCGGCTGGTTGATCCGGTCCTTCCACAGCGTGGCGAAGTAGGTCGCGCATTCCAGCAGCACGGCCTGCCGCGCCTCTTCGGTCGGGACCAGACCGTCGGGGCCGGGAAGCGTGGTGGCGATGTCGGACCAGCGCGTCAGCATGCGGCGATCTTCCCAGGGGAAATCGAACAGCACGGCCAGCATCTGCGTGGTGAGCTCGATCGAGACCCGGTCGACCCAGTCGAACACCTCATTGACGGGCAGGTTGTCGAGGCATTCGGCGGAACGCTTGCGGATGTTGATTGCGAGCTGGTCGAGATGGGTCGGTGTGAACATCGGCGCCACGGTCTTGCGCTGCGCCGAGTGGCGCGGCTGGTCCATGGCGATGAAGCTTTCGCGGCGCAGATCGGGCGCGACGTCGCGGATGGTGATGCCGCCGAGATGGGACGCCGACGAAAAAACCGCGTGGTTGGTCTCGATGTCCATGATGTCGTTGTATTTGGTGACCGACCAATACGGTCCGAACATGCTGTCCTTGCAGTAATGCACCGGCGCTTCGCGGCGCAGCCGGTCGAAATACGGCCAGAACGTATCGGTCCTGAACAATTCGGGGTCGCCGGGGTCGAACTCGGCCAGCGGCAGCGCGGTGGCGCGCTCCCGCGCGGCCTTCTGCCGCGAGTTCAGCTCAAGGGAATCCTGGGCAAGTTCGATGCTTCCGTGCATGGAGCGGTTCCCCTGATGGTTTCCGCGCGCCAGGATCGGCCTGGCCGGCGGTATTTTGGGCCGATTACAGCCGTTCGGCCGGGCCGGGGCAAGGGTGAGTTTCAGGGGAGAGTTTGATGCATTTGGCCGCATCGGAATATCAGCCTGACCGAACTTGATACGGAGCCGTATCATTCCCCGTGACAACCGCGCCGGCAGGGGTTAAGGCTTATTCCGACAACGATAATCCGCCGGAGGCAGCCGCCATGATCCCCAATGCGTACCGGATGTTCAATTTCGATCTCGGTGAGACCGCCGATGCCATTCGCGAGTCGGTGTTTGCCTTTTCCAGCAACGAGATCGCGCCGCGCGCGGCCGAAATCGACAAGACCAATCAATTCCCACGTGACCTCTGGCCCAAGATCGGCGCGCTCGGCCTGCACGGGATTACCGTCGAGGAGGAATATGGCGGCACGGGCCTGGGCTATCTCGAACATTGCATCGCGCTCGAGGAGATATCGCGCGCATCTGCGGCGGTCGGGCTTTCCTACGGTGCGCATTCCAACCTCTGCGTCAACCAGATCCGCCGCAACGGCAACGACGCGCAGAAGCGCAAATATCTGCCCAAGCTGATCTCCGGCGAGCATGTCGGCTCGCTGGCAATGTCGGAGCCCAATTCCGGCTCCGACGTGGTGTCGATGGCCACGCGCGCCGACAAGAAGGGCGATCGCTTCGTGCTGAACGGCAGCAAGATGTGGATCACCAACGGCCCGGTCGCCGACACGCTGGTGGTCTATGCCCGGACCGACGCCAATGCCGGTCCACGCGGCATCACGGCCTTCATCATCGAGAAGGGCATGAAGGGATTTTCCACCGCGCAGAAACTCGACAAGCTCGGCATGCGCGGCTCGGACACCTGCGAACTGGTGTTCGACAATTGCGAGGTGCCGGAAGAGAACGTGCTCAGCGAAGTCGGCCGCGGCGTCAACGTCCTGATGTCGGGTCTGGATTATGAACGCGCCGTGCTGGCGGCCGGTCCACTAGGCATCATGCAGGCCTGCATGGACGTGGTGCTGCCTTATGTGCATGAGCGCAAGCAGTTCGGTGAGCCGATCGGCACCTTCCAGCTGGTGCAGGGCAAGATCGCCGACATGTACACCACGATGAACGCCTCGCGCGCCTATGTGTATGCGGTGGCCAAGGCTTGCGACCGCGGCGAGACCACGCGCGAAGACGCCGCCGGCGCCATCCTCTATGCAGCCGAGAAGGCGACGCAATGCGCGCTCGACGCCATCCAGCTGCTCGGCGGCAATGGCTACATTAACGACTATCCGACCGGGCGGCTGCTGCGGGATGCCAAACTCTATGAAATCGGCGCGGGAACCAGCGAAATCCGGCGCATGCTGATCGGGCGGGAATTGTTCGAGAAATCGGCGTAAATGAACCTCATCACACTCCAGTCGACAAATCTGTGATTTAGTCCCGATTTGACGGTTGCCCCTTGGAGCGGGCTGACCTGGAGGGAGGGTAAGTGACACTTCACGTGGCATTTGTGGCACGAGATGAATCTTCGCGCCGCCTCCCGATCCGGCATAGCCGTAGGCCGAAACGGTCGTATTCGCGCTGAGCGATCCCGCCCAGGAGTTAACCCATGAATGATTTGAGCTGGACGCCGCTCAGCCCCCCGCCACCGCCGCCGATGATGGCTCCGCCGCCGATGCCGGTGGCGTTCTCCGGCAACCGCCGTGAATTCTTTGACCTGGTCAAGCGCGGTGCCGGACTTGAGTTCGTGACGCTCGGTTTCTACCGGTTCTGGCTGACCACCGACATCCGCCGCCATCTCTGGGCCAATACCCAGATCGACGGCGACGGTGCGGAATATACCGGCCGCGGCAAGGAACTGCTGATCGGGTTCCTGATCGCGCTGGCCATCCTGATGCCGATCTATGTCGGCTATTTTCTGCTCGGCCTCGAGGCCGAGCGCTACCAGGCGTTCGCCAGCATTCCGCTGGTTGCCTTCTTCTATCTGTTCGGACAGTTCGCGATCTTTCGCGCCCGGCGATACCGCCTGACCCGCACGGTATGGCGCGGCGTCCGCTTCTGGATGAGCGGCTCGGGCTGGGTCTATGCACTCAAAGCTTCGCTCTGGGGCCTGCTTGTCATGGTGACGCTCGGTCTGGCCCTGCCGTGGCGCGAGGCGGCGCTCGAACGCTACAAGATGAGTCACTCGTATTATGGCGACCTGCGTGGCAGCTTCGAGGGCACCGGCTGGGAATTCTTCAAGCGCGGCTGGTGGCTGTGGCTGCTGATGCCGATCGCGCTGTATCTGTCGCCGCTGTTGCCTTTCGTCTACGGCGCGTTCAAGGCCGTGGAATGGCGCTGGTGGCTGTCCGGCATCCGGTTCGGCAGCGTGCGCCTGGAATCGGAGTTGCCGAAGAGCCGGCTGATCGGACTCTACTGGAAAGTAATCGGCTGGATCCTGCTGCTCATGCTGGTATTTGCCGCCTATCTGGGACTTGCCGCAACGTTGGTGGCCAGCATGAGCGGCGACGGATTTTCGGAATTCTTCAAGTCGCAGGAGTTCATGCGCAACATCCCGCTGCTGGTGCTGGCGGGCGCGGGCTATCTGATGTTTGCGCTCGCGATGAATATCGTGATCCGCGTCTACCTCATGCGCGATCTGTGGGTGCGGGTCCTGGAATCGATCAACATTCAGGGTATCGAGGCCGCGGCCAATGTTTCCGCGCAGGGTGAAATGGCCAATGCGCTGGGTGAGGGTTTTGCCGATGGCCTCGACGTCGCGGGGTTCTAGCGCATGACAGCCATGGACAGCGACGCTGATGTGCCGCAGAAGCAGCAAGCCGGTTCGGCCATCTATTTCGACGGAAAGTCGAACCAGCGGCGCGCGGTCATAATGCACATTGGCGAGCAGCTCGAGATAAGCGACGGTGAAACCGCGATTGCCGCGTGGCCCTGGTCGGATATCCGCCGTGCCGACGGACCGTCGGGCATGCTGCGCTTGAGTTCGCTGACGGCGCCACCGCTCGCCCGCCTCGAGATTCGCGATGCCGCGCTGGCGGCCGATCTGGCCGCGCGCTGCGTGAATCTGGACGAGAACACGCCCGGGCGTCGCGGAGTTGCAGCCATCGTCGGCTGGTCGCTCGCCGCCACAATTTCGATCGTCATGGTGGTGTTGTTCGGCGTCCCGCTCGCCGCCGACCGCTTGACGCCGCTGCTGCCCGACGCCTTCGAGCGGCGGCTCGGCGAAGTCGCCGACAGCCAGATCAAGACGGTGTTCGACGCCAAGACCTGCAACAATGCGGCCGGACAACAAGCCTTCACCAAGCTGATGACCGCGATACGCGAATCCGCAGGGCTGGATACGTCGGTGCAGTCAGGCGTGCTGGCGACGCCGATTCCCAACGCCTTCGCGCTGCCGGGCGGCAAGGTTTACATGTTCAACGGATTGCTGGCCAAGGCCGAGAATGCCGACGAGATCGCAGGCGTGCTCGCGCACGAACTCGGCCACCTCCAGCACCGCGACAGCATGCGCGGCTTGATCCGCAATGGCGGCACGTCGTTCCTGATCGGATTGCTGTTCGGCGACATCACCGGCTCCAGCGCCCTGATCTTTGCCTCGCGCTCGATCGTCACCTCGCAGCATTCGCGCGAGGCCGAGAACGACGCCGACGGCTTCTCGATCGACGTCATGCACCGGCTGGGCCGGCCGACCAAGCCGATGGGCGAACTGCTCGTGCGCGTCACCGGCAAGGAAGGCAAGGGGATGTCGATCATCTCCACCCATCCCCTGAGCGAGGATCGCCTGGCGCGGATGACCCGGGAAGACCGGCCGGCAACCAAGCCTCCGCTGCTGACGGCGGAGGAATGGCAGGCGCTGAAGTCGGTCTGCAATTCCAGCGGCAAGGTCTGATCGCACGGCGTTCCGGCTATTTTCGCATGCTCTTGCGCGACCTCGTCGCCGCGGGTGTGCAGGGCGGATTGAGCCCAACGGGTACGCGCAAAGCGCGGCCCGATGGGCGTAATCCGCCGTCTCCGGCAGCTCGTAGGATGGGTTGAGCGGCCACGTCCACCGATGTTCACTCCGGCAAAGTTGCGAGCGAAACCCATCAAAGCAATCGAAAAATGGCGATGGGTTTCGCAAGGGCTCAACCCATCCTACACGCCGGCTATTTTCGCGCGCTTTTGCGCGACTTCGTTGCGGCGGGCGGCGGCGCGGCATGGCCCGGCTTCAGATCCCACACGGCCTGCATCGCGGAGAAAGCGTGCGAAATAACGGATTCATGGCGGCGCGACGTCAGGCAGGCAAAGCTGAGGTCGCAGCTCAGCGTCACCTTGTCGGCGATGACGAAATTCCGCTTGCGGGTGACGCGGTCGAGGATGGTGTCGCGCGCGAGGCTGAGACAGATGCCTGACTCGACGAAGTCGATCATGGCTTCTTCCTGGTCGGTAAATGCCACTCGCCTTGGCAGCGAGCCCATCGGGCGGAAGATATCGTCGAGCAGGCGTCGATGCGCCGAATGCATCGGCGTCGCCAGCCAGGGCAGGTCGATCAGGTCGGCCCAGTCCTTGCCCTGCACCTTGTCGCTCCATTCCGCCGGGGCGATCACCCGGTACGGGTAGCTCATCAGCGGCGCAAGCTGGTACTTTCCGCCCTCGATGTGACGCTCATAGGCGATCGGGGAGGCTGGCGCCGCCGGGGGCGTCGCGTCGACATAATAGCCGACATCGAGATCGCCCTTGCCGATTTGCGACAGCACGTCGTCGCTCATGCCGTAGCGCAGGAAGACTTCGGTCTTTTTCAGCGAGGTTGCGAGGCTGCGCACGAACGGCCCGAGCCGGATGAATTCGGGATCCAGGATGGTGCCGACGCGAAGCGAACCGCGCAGCGATTCCCGCATCGAGTCCGCCATCGCCCTGAAATCGGACGACGCCGATACGGCCTTATGCGCCAATGGCAGCAGGGCGGCGCCGGCCTCCGTCAGGGTAAAGCCGCCCGGTGTGCGGTTGAAAAGCTGCAGTCCGGTACTTTCCTCCAGTCCTTTTAACTGCAGACTGACGGCCGGCTGGGTGAGGTTCAACAGACCTGCCGCGCGTGAAACGGTGCCTTCGCGCGCCACGGTGATGAAACAGCGCAGGGCCTGGGTACGGGGGAGATCGTTCATTTGAAAAGCTTATACACGATTTTCGAGGGCTCATCAGGCAGGAATTACCCCTGCAGGTCACAGATTTTCACTGGAATTACTCTACGTTGTCCGGGGGGACTCCGGCCGCGCCGTCCTGGCGGCATTGCCCGCGCTGGTGCGGCGCTGTGTGCCGCCCTCGTCGCAGGAAGCTTTTCGCCGGCCAAGTGCGACAACTTTCCCCAGCACCCGGTTCAGCTGGTGGTGCCGGCCGGCCCCGGCAGCAGCACCGACACCATCATGCGATCGCTGGCGCAGGCGGCAAGCCCCCTGCTAGGGCAATCGATCGTGATCCTGAACAAGCCCGGCGCCAGCGGCACCATCGGCGTCGGCTTTGTGACCCGTTCCGAACCGGATGGCTACACGATCGGCGGCGTACCGAGCGGCGCCATCACCATGGCCCCGCATGTCACGGCACAGAGCTTTCAACAGGCCGACTACCGCATTGTCGCGATGATCACGCAGGCCGCCGGCGTGCTGTGCGTCCATCCGGATTTTCCGGCCAGCAACGCGTCTGAATTTCTTGCCGAGCTGAAGAACAACCCCGACAAGTACACCTACGGTTCCGACGGGGTCGGCGCCTTCGTGCAGTTCTCCACCGCGCGAATTTTTCAGCCGCTTGGCATCCGTCAGCGCATCATTCCCTATTCGGGCGCCGACCAGACGGTGACGGCGTTCCTGTCGCGCACCATCGACATCTATGGCGGTGCGATCGCCACGATCGCCCAGTTCGTAGCTGAGGGAAAGGCGAAGTGCCTGCTGCTCACCACGGCGCGGCGGTTTGCGACGTTGCCGGACGTCGAAAGCCTCGATGACGTCAAGATGGCGCAGGCCCAGACCCTGCTGTGGCGTGCCGTGATCGCGCCGCGCGACATCCCGCAGGATCGCTTTGAAATATTGCGCAGCGTGCTGACCAGCGCGGCGCAAACGCCGGAGTTCAAGGCGCTGGCAGCCAAACGTGGCGAGGAGGTGTGGGCGATCAGCGCCGAAGATGCGGCCGGATACGCGAAAGGCGAATTCATCCAGATGGAGCAGCTTGCCAGGGAGCTGCATTTGAAACCGAATTGACGGGAGCGGTACCATGCCAATCGTCAAAGCCCGTGACGGGACGCCGTTGCACTACGCAGTCCACGACTACACCGACCGCTGGCGCAAGGCCGAGACCATCATCCTGATCCACGGCTTCGCCCGTTCGGGCGAATTCTGGTTCAACATGGTGCCCTATCTGGCGCGCTTCTATCGCGTGATTTGTCCGGACTTGCGCGGGCTCGGACGGTCGACGCCGCTGCACGATCCGGCGCGGTCATTGTCGATTGCCGCCTATGTCGGCGACATCGAGACGATCGCCGACCATGCGGGATCTGCGGATTTTCATCTGGTCGGCGAGGCGATCGGCGGTGCCATCACGCTGATTTTTGCCGCCGAGCGACCAATTCGCCCGCGGACGCTGACGGTGCTGGCGCCGGCGGTCTGGGCCAATGAATGGATCCGCAAATCCTATGCGGTCGGCTTTCCAAGCTGGGTTGACGCCATCCGCGCGCTCGGCGTCGAGGGCTGGGTACGCAAGTCGAACACGCTGGCGCGGTTTCCCGAAGGCTTTGATCCGGCGTTCCTGGACTGGTACGCCAGGGAAGTGGGCAAGGCAGATGTCGATGTCGTCACCGCAATGGTCGATTTCGCAGGCGGCGTCGATGCCAAACCATATTTGCGAAATATTGCAGCGCCGGTGCTGGCGCTGTATCCGACCGGCAGCAACATCTCCTCATCCGATCAGGAAGCCGCACTGCGCGACAACATCCCTTCCGTGCGCGTGACACATCTCGAAACGCCCTACGCGATGCTCGGCATGCTGCAGCCCAGGGCATGCGCCGAGCAGATTTTGGAATTCGCAGCAAAGCATGACGGGATTGTTTGTCGAGAATAGATGCTTTTGGATCGGAAGATGGGCTGCAGGATGAAACGCTGATTGCGCGAGTGCATTTCAAGGCCGCGACGCGGCACAAGATCGCGAGCACTCATCGGGGGATGCCGATGAGTGCTCTCGTAGATCGCTCGGAATCAGAAGTCACCAAGGTGACCTGCAGAGCTCACCTCCCTACCTTGTATTTGATGATGTTAAACACGGGATCATTTTCGTTTTTGCTATCCCATGTAATTTCATCGCTGAGGTTTTTCTTGTCGAGGACGGGGTAGATTTCCTGATTGCCGTTGCTCAATGTGCATTCGAAACGGGCGCTTGAAGCCGCCTTTCTGATGGCGACTGCAAATGTGCTTCCCTTGTAGAGGGTCCGTGGAGGCTGCGGAACGAACGTATAGGTGCTCTCTTTTTTAACCTGAGGAATTGACTGACTCAGGGCGACTCGATCCGAATTTGTGGTGAAAGTACGCGTGGCTCGTGTGTCCGAGCTAAAGAGAATTGGTGTGGCTTGCACGAAAGCGCAGGGATTATCTCCATCAAGCTTGACGCAAACCCAGGGGGTATTCACGTCAATGCTTGTATCCAGGAAATAGTCGGCTTGAGTCGGGCCGACGGTCACGGAGCAACTCTTGACCCCGCCACCTCCTGTGTCACAGCCGGCGCTTGCCCGACCACCCACCGGGGAAGTTATTGTGGTCACCATTGTTTCAATAACGATGCAGTCTGCGAATTTCTTTCCGGCAAGCTTTTCCCATTCAAGAGCGGGTTGAGCTGACGCCGCCCCCGCTGCCAACAACGCAAATCCAACAATGACTGCACTTCGCATTCTTCCCCCTCGAAGTTTGTAGATACAACCTCTGGGATGCTAGAGTGCTTCTTTCGCCTGAGCAACTAGTTATTGATATTTTTTCCGTTGCACCCAAAGATTGTTTGATCTCGGCGAGCTTGATGCTTTGCCAGATCGGATCGGATGGGCGGCTTTGGCGAATGGATTGCAGCGGAATGTCGGAGAGAGCTACGTATGGCCCGCGTTTGCGGCGAGGGAGTGCTGAGAGCCTCGTCACTCCTTCAGATTGTTCACCTTGCGCACCCATTTCCGCACGTCCGCAAGCACGTCAGGCAACACCGCCTTGACGTCCTGTACGGTCATGCCGGCCTTGACGCGGGGGTCGTAGAGCAGGTTGAGCAAATACTGATCATAGACGTCGAAATAGCCCATCGACACATTGTCGTTGAACATGGTCCAGGGCACCGTCGAGGTGTCGTTGATCGGGCCGAGCGACTGCAGCAGCTCCTCATAGGCGCAATCGAAGAAGACGAAGTCGCCATTGTCGACGGTGAGGATCACGTCGGAATGCTCGATCTCGAATTTCTCGTTCTTGCGGAATCCGCTCAGGCACTGCGGATCGAGCGAGGTGCGAATCTCGCGCGCCCGTTCGCTGCCGTAGAAGGTTGCGATGGTGCGGTTGAGGTCGCGGTCGCGGACCAGTTTGACCAGCACATTGGCGTCGTCGTTGTTGGCGGCCATGCCGATGTCGAGGTGCTGGACGCGCCTGGCGATGTCGGCGACGATCTTGGCGAGTTGGGCCTTGCGGTCTGCGCGGACGCCATCGGCGAATACCCGCACCGGTCCCTCGTATTTGCGGATGCGGTCGACGCGGCCGGCGAGATGATACTCCGCGCCGAAGGCCGTCTTCAGAAAGCCTTCGATGATCTGGTCATCGGTGAAGATCTTCTTTTCGGTACGCTGGCGCTGCGCGACCGCGGGAAGTTCGGCCGAGGCGGCGGCAGGCCGAACCATTTCACCCGAAATCACTTCGCCCAGGTTCACTCCGCCAAAGGCCATGACAGCCAGGGCGGCTGCGAGCATGCGCGAAATCAGAGGCCAGCCGGTTGCGCTCATTATGGTGTCGACGCTGCCGCAATCGATGCGCGCGCGCAAGCCTCGTTAGGTCAGGAGGTCCTGTTTATACAGCGACCTTTGGATAGCCGGGTTCTGAACGGACCCGGCGCGCAGCCTAGTTTTTGACGATGACCGTGGTGCCGACCGACACACGGCTGTAGAGGTCGGTCACGTCGTCATTGGTCATGCGGAAGCAGCCGGACGATACGGCCTGGCCGATCGTCTCGGGCTCGTTCGAGCCGTGGATGCGATAAAGCGTCGATCCCAGATACATCGCCCGCGCACCGAGCGGATTGTCGATGCCGCCTTTCATGTGCCGCGGCAGATCGGGCCGCCGCGCCAGCATCTGTGACGGCGGCGTCCAGCTCGGCCATTCCTTCTTCGCGGATATGCGGTGGACTCCGCTCCAGCGGAAGCCGTCGCGGCCGACGCCGATGCCGTATCGCAGCGCCTGGCCATTGCCGAGCACCAGATAAAGCCGCCGCTCGCTGGTGTTGATGTAGATGGTGCCCGGGGCATAATTGCTGGCAAAGCCCACGGTCTCCTTGCGGATCGGGCTCGATCCGCGGCCACCGAAGAAGCCAGGTCCGCCGCCCATCAACTCGCGCATGTCGACCTGAGCTTGCGCCTGGCCGACGCCAGCCAGCATCATGAACGCCGCAAACAAATAAACCAAAGCCCGGGTCATTTTCTTCCTCGTGAAAAATCAGAATAGGTGACGACACAGGCCATATTTGCCGCGGTTTCGCAAGCAACGAGCCGGTGATTGCGGCATTTTCAGACGCGCCGGTTAAAAAAGGCAACACATCGCAGGCGATGGCTGCATTGTCGGCTAAACCTTTGACGAAACGGGTCAGGAATGATTGATCTGGACCGGCTTTGGAACAGGTGCAAAGGGGAGCGGGTCCATGAACGGTGCGGAAAGTCTGGTGCGGACCTTGGTCGCGGGCGGCGTCGACGTCTGCTTCACCAATCCCGGCACCTCGGAAATGCATTTCGTCGCAGCCCTTGATCGGGTCGAGGGCATGCGCTGCGTGCTCGGCCTGTTCGAGGGCGTGGTGACCGGTGCGGCCGACGGCTATTTCCGCATGAAGGGCACGCCGGCCTCGACGCTTTTGCATCTCGGTCCCGGGCTCGCCAATGGACTGGCCAATCTGCACAACGCCAAGAAGGCCAATTCCGGCGTCGTCAATATCGTCGGCCAGCATGCCACCTACCACATCGAATACAACGCACCGCTGACCTCGGATATCGAAGGCCTGGCGCGGCCGATGTCGTCCTGGGTGCGAACCTCTCCGGATGCCAGATCGGTGGCGCGAGACGGCGCGGCCGCCATTGCCGCGGCCAGCGGTGCGCCGCCGCAGATCGCGACCCTGATCCTGCCCGCCGATACCGCATGGAACGAAGCCGACGGCGTCGCCGCGGTGCCCGTGCCCTCGCAGCGCCAGAGCTACTCTCCGGAGGCGGTCGACAACGCGGCAAGAGTGCTGCGCGGCGGTGCCGACACCTTGCTGCTGATGACCGGCAGCGCGGTGACGGAAAAGGGGCTGGCGCTGGCAGCGCAGATATCGGGCAAGACCGGCTGCAAGGTGATGGGGCCGCTGGCGAGTTCCAGGATGGCGCGCGGTCGCGGGCGTTTTTCGATCGACCGGGTGCCTTACGTGGTCGAGCAGGCGCAAGCGGTGCTGAAGGGTTTTCGGCACATCGTGCTGGTGGAAGCCAACGATCCCGTCGCGTTTTTCGCCTATCCGAACAAGCCGAGCATGCTCAAGCCCGAGGGCTGCGAAGTCCATCGCATGACCGAAAACGGCGAAAATTCCGTCGCCGCACTGGAAGCGCTGGCCTCCGCACTCGGCGCCAGGCCGGCCGACGTGAAGCCGCAAGCTACCGTCGAACTGGTCAAGCCGACCGGCGCCTTGACCCATGCCTCGATTGCCCAGGCGATTGCCGTGGCAATCCCGGAGAACGCCATCGTGATCGACGAATCCGTGACGACAGGACGTGCATTCTTTCCGGTGATGGCGGCGGGCGCGCCGCACGACTGGATCCAGAATCTGGGCGGCTCGATCGGCTATTCGACACCGGTAGCAACGGGGGCGGCGATCGCCTGTCCGGACCGCAAGGTGATCTGCATGGTCGGTGACGGCAGCGCGATGTATACGATCCAGTCCCTGTGGACCCAGGCGCGCGAAAGCCTCAACGTCGTCACGATTGTGTTCGCTAATCGCATTTACCAGATTCTGCGCGGCGAGTTCGACGGCGTTGGCGCCGGCCAGCCCGGTCAGCGGGCGCTCGACATGCTCAAGATCGACCGCCCGACCATTGACTTTGTCGGGCTCGCCAGGGGCATGGGGGTCGGCGCGCGGGCGGTCGACAATGTCGACGATTTCGTCAAGGCGCTGGCGGAAGCCATCGCCGAACCGGGGCCGCGGCTGATCGAAGTGCAGATGTAAGGGGCGTGCGGCTGGCGCGCTCCCGGTTGGAGGCGGCATGCAGACCGAGCTCAACAAGCTCATCGGGGCGCTGTCGGAGTTTTACGCGCACGAAACCTTCCTGCTCGACAAGGACGCCGGCGAGCGCGCGCTGACGCACCGGCTGGCGGTCTATCTCGAACATCAGTTCGCCGGCTGGCAGGTCGATTGCGATTACGACCGGCTCGGCGAGCGGACGCTGCGGCTGCCGCACGGCACCATCAGCTCGACCGACGATCATCTCGGCAAATCGATCTATCCCGATATCGTCGTGCACCAGCGCGAGATTCCCAACAATCTGCTGTCGATCGAGGTCCGCAAATCGACCAACCACCAGCCGCTGGAGCATGACCAGCACAAGCTGCGCGCGCTGACCGATCCGCATCTGTGGTTCGCCTACTGGATCGGCGTGTTCATTGTGCTCGGCAAGAAGCAGGTCGCGATGTCGGAAGTCTATACCGGCGGCTTGATCGACCCGATGGTGTCATCCTGGTTTGTCGAGCGGTTGAACGATGCGGGCCTGGGCGCAGGCTGAGCAGGCCGACAAATAAGGCGTCTTGCCGTTTTGCGGGCGGCCAATCGACAAATTGTCAGCAAATTGCGGTCAAAGCGCGATTCAAATGTCCCTTTAGTTGCTGCGCGTAAAGGGGAGCTTCCATGGCGTACAGGATCGTGGCGGAGCGGGAAAACGAGACCGTCAGAATGGACAGGATGAGTTCGCTGATGGCGATGGCCAAGGCGCGGGTGTGGGCCAGCGAAGGCTGGGATGTCACCATCATTGTGCGAGACGAGGATGAGCTGGCACCCGCACGGACCGAGCGTCTGCTGCCGACGTGATGTAAATCGACGTCAATGGATGGAAAGGCCGCCGATCGGCGGCCTTTTTTGTGCGTCGTCGTTCGCGGCGGCGGAACCGGGAACCACGGTTTTGCGTTGTCGCTGACGGGCAGGCTTCGAGGAGAAGACCATGCATTGGCGATCGGCAACCGCGGATGCGGACGTGATGCGCGGCACCGGGGAGGACAATATCCTCTACGCAACCGGATGGACCATCAGCGGCCTGGCGACGCTCGCGACCATCGTCGTGGTCTGGGTGCTCGGGATTTGACGAATTCATCGCCGCACGACCGGTAATGCCGGGCCGCGGGCGAGCCCCTGCGTCTGCGGTCAAAGTGGGCTCAACAAGCAAGAGCCGGGCGTCCCGCCAAAGAATCTTTCCTTGCTCCTCAATCTTAACTTGATATTTGTTCTTTGTTTGTTCTCTATAGGCTTCGACCCCGATGAGGTTAGCCATGGACAACAGATTAAACGAAATTCGTAGGAAAATCAGATTCTTGCGCACTGAAATGCTGAGTGCCGAAACCGCCATCCGCGGGCAGGTCAACCGCGACGAGGACTGCGCCGAGGCCTCGACGCAGCTGATGGCGATGCGCGTCGTAATGCTTGGCCTGATCGGCGAGCGCAACAGGCTGGGCGGCGAGGAACGCCTGCTTGACGTCGACGAGCGGCTGAAACTCGACTGCCGTTCCATCGGCCGGGGGCCACTAAAGGGCGCGCGCGGCCGCCGTGTGCGATGAGCCCTTCGCATCCAGAATCGAAAAACTGCGCCGGCAACTCGCCGAACTGGCTTCCTCGGTTCGCCGGCAGGATCATGCCGGCCAGAACAATGCGGCGGCGCAACTCTTGCTGTCACGCAAGCGGGCGGAGCTGGAAGATTTGATCGAGCGAGGGAGCCGCGATGCCGCCGGATCCGCTGAGATGGTACGACCCGAACGCGGATAATCCGCCCTGGATCACGGCGCTCGCCGAGGTGCGGATGCTGGCCTGCCGCGAGGGCTGGTGCTACCAGCACGTCCAGGCGATCATCGTCTCGATCGACCAGTACGCGGAATCCGCGCTCGGCAATCGCAGCTACTTTCTCAACAAGCCACATCGTATCGGCGGCAGCCGGAGCGACGATGTTCCGTGAACGCGGAGCAGCATTGCCGGTGTTTTTTACTGCACTGATGCTCGATCGGTTGACAACCGGGAACGGGGTGCGCGTGCGGGCGTTTTGTCTTCATGACCCAGACGGTGCTGATGCTGATTGAAAATTCCTTCCGGATTGCCTGGAACTATCTCGAGGCGACCGGTGAACTGGGCCAGCCCGACATCGCGGCCAATCATTTGCTCGACACCATCGAGACGATGGTCCGCCGCGGCGAGCACCGGCAATTGTTGCTCTCCAACAAGGCCATCGTTTCCTACCAGCATTTCCGGGCCGGGCAGGGATTGCCGCTGGCCTCATAGAGCACGACCCGGAAAAGTGTGAGCAGCCAAACCGCGATGACGACCAAATCTCGTCGCGCTTTAGGAACGCCGCGTGTCCGGGCGCGTTCTGCACGCGGGCCCGCACCTGGCGAGCCCGGGGGAGGAGCCTATGGAACGCGGGCCCAAAAGCGCTGAAGCATGTCGCGCCACGGCATTGCTCTGCCGGCAACAGGCCGCGAACGATCCGGACAATAGCTGGCGTTTGCTCGGCGAAGCCGAGCGATGGGAATACCTCGCCGAACAGATATTGGCGTCGCGCCGGAAACATCGCGCAGCCGAAGGCGCCAAACCGGCTGTCGGGGCATCCGCGCCCGAACCTTCACTATCGAATACGGTGGCGTCTTCCCACCCGCGGGCTTTGCCGTCCAAGCCGCCTCGTCTCAGTTGATGCTCCAGGGATCGGGTTTTTCTCTCCGGGTCAGAAACGCAATCGAGGAACAACTTTCGGCATGACCGGTTCTCCCGCAACAAATTCCAACCAAGCTGGAGGCCGGTATGGCGAAAGAGAAGGCACTGCAGGACCTGTTTCTCGATACGTTGAAGGACATCTATTTCGCGGAAAAGAAAATCCTCTCGGCATTGCCGAAGATGGCCAAGGCCGCGCAGTCCCCAAAACTCAAGGCGGCGTTCGAAAAGCATCTCGCCGAGACTGATGGCCAGGTCGAGCGGCTGGAACAGGTATTCTCGTCGATCGACGAGACACCGAAGGGCAAGACCTGCGACGCCATCATGGGCATTATCGATGAGGGCAAGGAGGTCATGCAGGAGTACAAGGGCAAGCCTGCGCTTGACGCCGGCCTGCTGGCCGCGGCCCAGGCCGTCGAGCATTATGAAATTTCGCGTTATGGCACGTTGAAGACCTGGGCAAACGAGCTCGGTTACAAGGACGCCGTGAAATTGCTCGACGCCACCCTGAAGGAAGAAAAGGCAACCGACCTTTCCAGCACATTGGGATCCTAAGCTTAGAATTCCACGTGGACAAGTTGTCGCG